>Ga0316576_10000683_pt1 | contig 16616 bp, 17 predicted proteins | sample S0NA_FD_203075 | JGI IMG/M metagenome (GOLD analysis project Ga0316576, IMG submission 203075) | Rhizosphere microbial communities from salt marsh grasses in Alabama, United States - S0-2_050615r3r5 | ecosystem: Host-associated > Plants > Roots > Rhizosphere | place: USA: Alabama | collected... | reverse complement strand
GCGTCCGTGCTGCTGGACGACGGAGAGCCGACGCCGGTGGACGGGGACCGCCTGCGCGCGGGGGCGGCGGAGCGCGGGGTGCCAGTGCTCACGTTCCCGGAAAGCCCGACCGCGGAGGGGCTTCGTCAGCTGGAGCCGGGGCCTCTGCTGTCGGCGCTCGGCGAGGCCCGCGCCGCCGGTGCCGGGGTGGCCGAACTCGCCGCGGCATTTCACCTCGCCGTCGCGGACCGCGCCGCCCGGACAGCGGCCGACGTGGCGCACGAGGCCGGCCTCGGCACCGTGGCCCTGGGCGGCGGGACGTTCCAGAACGCGCTGCTCGTTCCGCTCGTGCGGGAGGCGCTCGCGGCGGAGGGACTCGACGTCCTGACGGCGCGGCTCCTCGGACCCAACGACGGGGCGATCAGCTACGGACAGGCGGCCGTCGCGACGGCGCGCCTCGCGGAAGGAGGGTGACGCGATGTGTCTCGGCATTCCCGGTCGGATCGTGGAACGGTACGGCGACGAGGACCTGCCGATGGGCATCGTCGACTTCGGAGGCGTGCGGCGCGAGGTCTGCCTCGCCTACGTCGCGGACGAGGCCGAGGTCGGCGACTACGCGATCGTGCACGTCGGGTTCGCGATCTCGCTGGTGGACGAGGAGGAAGCGAAGCGGACGTACGAGGCCCTGAAGGAGCTCGACCAGCTCGACGAGCTCGAGTGGATGACCGAGATCGGATCGGGTCCGTCGCCCGCTGTCGACGGCGACGCGGAAGGCGCCGCGTGAAGTACCTGAGCGAGTACCGGGACCCCGAGCTGGCGCGGACCCTCGTGGAGCGGATCCGTGCGCGCGCGACCCGTCGGTGGACCCTGATGGAGGTCTGCGGAGGCCAGACGCACACGATCGTGAAGCAGGGAATCTCGGAAGTGCTCGAAGACGCCGTGGAGATGATCCACGGTCCGGGCTGTCCCGTCTGCGTGACCCCGCTCGAGCAGATCGACCGGGCGCTCCACCTCGCTCTCCGGCCCGACGTGATCTTCACCTCCTTCGGCGACATGCTCCGGGTGCCGGGAAGCGAGTGCGACCTGTTCCAGGTCCGGGCGCGCGGCGGTCAGGTGCGCGTGGTCTACTCGCCGCTCGACGCGCTCGAGCTGGCCCGCCGGACGCCGGACCGGGAGGTCGTGTTCTTCGCGGTGGGCTTCGAGACGACGGCGCCGGCCAACGCGATGGCCGTGTGGCGGGCGCGCGAGCTCGGGGTGGAGAATTTCAGCGTCCTCGTCTCGCACGTCACGGTGCCGCCGGCGATGACCGCGATCCTGGAGTCGCCGGACAACCGGGTGCAGGGGTTCCTCGCGGCCGGCCACGTCTGCACCGTGATGGGCTGGGAGGAGTACGAGCCGATCGCCGCGCGATACGGGGTCCCGATCGTCGTGACGGGGTTCGAGCCGGTCGACATCCTCGAGGGGATCGCCATGGCCGTGTCCCAGCTGGAGGAGGGGCGGCACGAGGTCGAGAACCAGTACGCCCGCTCCGTCCGGCGAACCGGCAACGGCCCGGCCCGCGAACTCGTGGAGCGCGTGTTCCGCCTGGTCGACCGCCAGTGGCGGGGAATCGGCGAGATCCCGATGAGCGGCCTCGGGCTGCGCGAGGCGTTCGCGCCCTGGGACGCGGAGCGGAAGTTCGGGCTCGACCACATTCGGGCCACCGAGCCGGCGGAGTGCCGCGCGGGCGACGTGCTGCGCGGGCGGATCAAGCCCGTCGAATGCGCCGCGTTCGGAACCGCGTGCACGCCGGAGCGTCCGCTGGGAGCGCCGATGGTGTCGTCCGAGGGCGCCTGCGCCGCCTACTGGGCCTCGGCCCGCTATCGGGACGCCGCGAGACCGGAGGACGTCGAGGGGCCCCTGGCCGCGGACGCGGCGGAGCGTGGCGCGTGAGCGGCGACGACCGCCGGTCCGGCGGCATCGGGACGACCGGGCTCGTGTGTCCGGCGCCGGCCCCGGAGGGCGATCGGGTGGTTCTGGGCCACGGGTCCGGGGGCAAGCTGTCCGCGCGCCTGCTCCGGGACCGGTTCCTGCCGAGATTCGACAACCCCGTTCTCGCGGCGCTCGGCGACGGGGCGGCGGTGCGGGTCGGGAGCGAGTCGCTCGCGATCTCGACCGACACGTTCGTCGTCAGCCCCCTCGAGTTTCCCGGGGGAGACATCGGACTGCTGGCCGTCCACGGCACGCTCAACGACGTGGCGATGATGGGGGCGGAGCCGATCTGTCTCTCGGCGGGGTTCGTGCTCGAGGAGGGGCTGCCCTTCGACGTTCTCGACCGAGTCCTCGACTCGATGGCGGCGGCGGCCGGAGAGGCGGGCGTACCGCTCGTGACGGGGGATACCAAGGTCGTGGAGCGGGGCAAGGCGGACGGGCTCTACGTGAACACCACGGGCCTGGGGCGCCTGCGGGCGGAGTTCCGGCCCGGCCCGGCCCGGGCCCGGCCGGGCGACGTCGTCCTGGTGAGCGGGCCGGTCGGTCGACACGGGATCGCGATCATGGCCGTCCGGGAGGGGCTCGCGTTCGAGGCCGAGGTAGAGAGCGACACGGCGAACCTGGGGCCGCTCGTCGAGAGACTGCGCGGCCGCTGCGGAGATGCGGTCCGCGTCCTGCGCGATCCGACGCGCGGCGGAGTGGCCAGCGCTCTCAACGAGATCGCGTCGGCCTCGCGCGTGGCGATCCAGCTCGACGAGGGAGCGCTCCCGGTGCCCGGGGCGGTGGCGGCGGCCTGTGAGATGCTGGGCCTCGATCCCCTGTACGTGGCCAACGAGGGCGTTCTCGTGGCGATCGTGGCGCCGGAGGCCGTCGAAGCGGCGCTGGCGGCGCTCCGGGATCACCCGACCGGGGCCGGGGCCGTGAAGATCGGGGACGTCCGGGATCGGCCGGCCGGGATGGTCAGCCTCCGGACCGCGCTCGGAGGGAGCCGGGTCGTGGACATGCTGCCCGGCGACCAGCTGCCCCGGATCTGCTGAGGGCGCTCAGCCGTCGCCGGAGAAGGAGAGGCGGATCGTCGCGCCGGCGAGGCCCCGGGTGTCGACCGCGGCGGTGATGTCGACATCCCAGTCGCCGGCGGGACACTCCTGGACCGTCACCCCGGCAAGGTCGACGGTCACCGTGATCTCGACCTCGGCGCCGGGCGCGAGCGAGCCGACCGCGGACGGCGTAACGTCCGGCGCCATCGCGTTGCAGAGCTCGCCGATGATCAGCCCGGTGCCCTGTCCGGCCTCGCCGCCCACCACGATGGGTCCGAGCGCGACGTCCGAGACGTTCGACAGGATCACGGTGGTCGCGCGCGCGGCGCCGATCTCCTGGAATCCGGGGGACAGCTCCAGGTCTCCGAATCCGGGACCCAGGGGATCGTCGTCGCCGCAGCCGGCGACGGTCAGCCCGAGCCCGAGGCCCAGGGCGAGCGCCCTCCGCAGGATTCGCCCTCGCATTCCCATCGTCACCCTCCTCGAATCTCGGCGCTTCCGACGGAGCGGGGCGCGCCCGCCCGCCTCCCGTCGGGCCTCATCCTCCGGAGAAATGTCGGCCCCGGGGAGCCGGAGAGCAACGTGCCGGCGTTCGACCCGGGCGTGCGCGGGCCCGTCCGAGGTTGACGGCGCGGCTCCGTTTCCGCATTCTCATGCGCTGCCGAGGAAACGGCGGGGGGGGCGACTCCATCCTCCCGCGAACGCGCGCGAGCCGGAGCGAGACGATGAAGCCTGGGATCCATCCCGAATACAAGCGGACGAAGATCACCTGCGCGTGCGGGCGCGTGACGGAGACGTACGCCACCGTCGACGAGCTGCACGTCGAGATCTGCTCTCACTGCCACCCGTTCTTCACGGGCCGCCAGAAGCTCGTGGACACGGCGGGCCGCGTGGAGCGCTTCCGCCGGAAGTACTCCGCGGCGGAGGCGAAGGAAGGGCCCACCGCGCAAGCGGCGTCGGAGCCCGCGGAGGAGCCCGCGCCCGAGGAGGCGGAGGAGCCGACGGCCGGGGAATCGGCGGAGCCCGAGGAGTCCGCCGCGGCGGCGGAGTGACCCCCCTGCCGGACCCGGACCGCAGGACGGCGGGGGCTCACGAGCCCCCGCTTTTCGCATGAAGACGAGCCCCCGCACCCTCGCCGACCGCGTGCGCGCTCTCCTGGCGCGTCACGCGGAGCTCGCCGTCCGGCTGGCGGAGCCCGCGATCCTGGAGGATCCGGCGCGCCTTCGACACGTGGCGCGGGAGCACGCGGAGCTCGAGGAGCTCGACGAGCCGGGTCGTCGCTACCTCCGGCTGCTCGACGAGCTGGAGCAGGCCAGGGACCTGGCCGACGGGTCCGGCTCGGAGCTCGCGGAGCTCGCGGCGGACGAGGTCGTCCGCCTCGAGCAGGACCGGGATCGTCTCGAGGAGCGACTCCGCGGGCTCGTCGTGCCGCGCGACCCGCTCGACGACCGGCCCGCGGTGATGGAGATCCGCGCGGGGACGGGAGGCGATGAAGCGGGGCTGTTCGCGGCCGACCTGTTCCGCATGTACGCCCGGTTCGCCGACGACCGGGGCTGGAGCGTCGAGGAGATCTCGCGCAGCGAGGGCGCACTCGGCGGGCTGAAGGAGATCGTGTTCTCGGTGCGGGGACGGGACGCCTTCGGGCAGCTCCGCTACGAGTCCGGGGTCCACCGCGTGCAGCGGGTCCCCGTCACGGAGAGCTCCGGACGCATCCACACCTCCGCGGCCAGCGTGGCGGTCCTCCCGGAGGCGGAGGAGGTCGACGTCGAGATCGATCCCTCCGACCTCCGGATCGACGTGTTCCGCTCGTCGGGCCCGGGAGGGCAGTCGGTGAACACGACCGACTCCGCGGTCCGGATCACCCACGTTCCCACGGGACTCGTCGTCAGCTGCCAGGACGAGAAGTCGCAGCACAAGAACAAGGCGAAGGCGCTGAAAGTCCTGCGCAGCCGTCTGCTCGACGCGCGCCTCGCCGAGCAGGAGGCGGAGCGGGCCCGCGAGCGCCGGCTCCAGGTCGGAACCGGCGACCGCTCGGCCAAGATCCGCACCTACAACTTCCCCCAGAACCGGGTGACGGACCACCGGATCGGACTGACGATCCACCGGCTCGACGCGATCCTGGAGGGAGACATCTCGGAGCTGCTCGAAGCCCTGCGCTCCGCCGGTCTGCGGGAGCGGCTCGAGGCGGACGAGCGGACGTGAGCGAGCCGCCGACGCGGCGCGGGGCGCTGGAGGGTGCCGCCCGGGACCTCGAGGCGGCGGGCGTCGAGAGCGCGCGGCTCGAAGCCGAGCGGCTCCTGGCACACGTGACCGGGCTCGAGCGTGCCGAGCTCCTGCGCCGCCTCGACCTGCCGCTTCCGCCCGGCGAGGCCGGCGCGTTCGCCCGCGTCCTGTCCCGTCGTCTGACGGGAACGCCGCTCCAGCACATCGAGGGAAGCGTCGAGTTCCGCGAGCTGGTCCTCGTGTGCGACGCCCGCGCGCTCGTTCCGCGCCCGGAGACGGAGCAGCTGGTGGACCTCGTCGTCCGGTGGCAGCGGGAGCGCCCGCCAGCCGGCGACCCGTCTCCGGGCGTGCGCCCGGTGCCCCGACCGTCGTCGCGCCCGGCCGCCCTCCGTGCCGCGCTCGACATCGGGACCGGCAGCGGGGCGATCGCCCTCTCCCTCGCCGCGGAGGATGTCGCGGCGGCCGTGGTGGCGCTGGACGTCTCGGCGGACGCCCTCTCGCAGGCGGCCGAGAACCGGAGCCGCCTGGGACTCGAGGGCCGGGTCGAGTTGCGGCCGTGCCGCTCCTCGATCTGGGATGCCCTCCGGGACGACGAGCGGTTCGACGCGATCGTCTCGAACCCTCCGTACGTCCGGGATGACGAGGTGCCGGCCCTGCGACCCGAGGTCCGTGTGCACGAGCCGCCGGAGGCCCTCTCCGGGGGCGAGGATGGTCTCGACGTGATCCGGACGATCGTAGCCGGGGCGGCGGACCGCCTGGCGCCCGGCGGGGCGCTCTTCCTCGAGATCGCGCCGGGACAGGGGGACGAGGTTCGACGTCTCCTGCGCGAGACCGGCCGGTTCCCGCGCGTGGAGATCCGGCGGGACCTCGCGGGCCGGGAGCGCTTCGCCGTGGCCGGGACCTGAGCGCGGGCGGTCGCGTCCGCGGGGGGCGAGCGTTATACTGCCCGGTCCTCCGGGGCGAGAGCCGGACGTCGCCCGCGTCGCGGGCGCTTCAAGCGAGCGAATCCCACAGTCCACGGGCCGATGGAAACGAACGATCGCGATCGCATTTTCGACAAGGCCGGGGAAGTCGGGCGACTCATCGCCCAGACGCCCGAGTACCGTGCCCTCAAGTCGGCGCACCGGGAGATCGGGGACGACCGCGACTCGACCGGGATGTTGAACCGGATGCGGGAGCTCCAGGAGAGGATCCTGGAGCATCTCGGCCGGGACGAGGAGCCGCCCCGGGAGCTCGAGGAGGAGCTGGCCACGCTGACGGAGCGGATGCAGGAGAACGCCCGCTTCCGGTCTCTGATAGCCGCACAGGAGCGATTCGACGACCTGAGACAGGCGATCGACGAGGCGATCGGCCGCGGCATCGTCGCGGGCGAGAAGAGCGGGATCATCGTTCCCTGAGCGCGACGTGAGCTCGATTCGCGGCACCCTGGAGCGCGGCCTCCGCGCCGCCGTCGAGCCGGTCATGGCGGCGCTCACGCGCTGGCGGGTGCACCCCAACACGCTCAGCACGATCGGGTTTCTCGTCACCTGCTCGTCCGGCTTCTTCTTCCACCAGCACCACGTGCGGACGGCCGGCCTGCTCATCCTGCTGGGCGGGATCTTCGACCTCTTCGACGGCACGGTCGCGCGCCGCACGGGTCTCGCCTCACCGTTCGGGGCCTTCTACGACTCGACGCTGGACCGCCTGTCGGAGATCGTGGTCTATCTCGGTCTGCTCTCGCTCTACAACGACTACCGGATGGAGCTGGGCGACGTCGGAACGATCTACGCGATCATGCTGGCGATGGGCGGCTCGCTGATGATCAGCTACACGCGGGCCCGTGCGGAGGCGCTCGACATCGACTGCAGCGTCGGAATCATGCAGAGGGCCGAGCGCGTGATCCTGATCGGCGCCGCCGCCCTCCTGTTCGGCGAGGACGGAAACGGGATCGTGCTCAAGGTGGTGATCTACGTGCTGGCGGTCCTCACGAACGTCACGGTGCTGCAGAGGATCTGGTGGGTGTGGCGGAACACGCGGCCGGAGGGCGTCGCGGTCGGTGCGGCGCAGCGGAAGCCGGGATCGCGATTTCTCCGCAGGGGCAGCGACTGAGCCCTGCGACGCAACGGACAGCGAACACCACGGTGAGTGGCGAATGAGCAACGAACGAGAGAGACGGGAGATCGGGCCGGCGGAAGGCAAGCTCGGAGTCCTGCTGGTGGGACTCGGAGCCGTGTCCACCACGACGATCGCGGGTGTCGAGGCGATCCGCCGCGGACGGGCGAAGCCGATCGGCTCGCTCACGCAGATGAACACGATTCGGCTCGGGAAGCGGACGGAGGCGCGGAGTCCGCTGATCAAGGAGCTCGTGCCCCTGGCCGGATTGGATGACATCGTGTTCGGCGCCTGGGACCCGATCCCGGACGACGCCTACGAGTCCGCGAAGGTCGCCGGCGTCCTGAGTCACGAGGACATCGAGGCCGGGTCGGAGTTCCTGAAGTCGATCCGGCCGATGCCCGCCGTGTTCGACAAGAAGTACGTGAAGAAGCTGGACGGGACGAACGTGAAGACCGGCGAGACGAAGATGGACCTCGGCGAGCAGCTTCGCGCCGACATCCGCCGCTTCAAGCAGGAGAACGGCTGCGACCGGCTCGTCATGGTCTGGTGCGCCTCGACCGAGATCTTCCTGAAGCCGGGCGACGTCCACGCCACGCTCGGGTCCTTCGAGAAGGCCATGCGGGAGAATGACGACGCGATCGCGCCGTCCATGATCTACGCCTGGGCCGCGCTTCAGGAGAGCGTCCCGTTCGCGAACGGGGCGCCGAACCTGACCGTAGACCTTCCCGCCATGCTTGAGCTCGCGAAGGCGAAGCAGGTGCCGATCGGGGGCAAGGACTTCAAGACCGGCCAGACTCTGATGAAGACGATCCTGGCGCCCGGTCTCAAGGCCCGGATGCTGGGATTGAACGGCTGGTTCTCGACGAACATCCTCGGCAACCGGGACGGCGAGGTGCTCGACGACCCGGAGTCCTTCAAGACGAAGGAGGAGTCGAAGCTCGGCGTGCTCGAGTACGTCCTCCAGCCGAAGATGTACCCGGACCTCTACGGCGACATCTACCACAAGGTGCGGATCAACTACTACCCGCCGCGGGGAGACAACAAGGAGGGCTGGGACAACATCGACATCTTCGGGTGGCTGGGCTACCCGATGCAGATCAAGATCGACTTCCTGTGCCGGGACTCGATCCTGGCCGCGCCGATCGTGCTCGACCTCGCCCTCTTCCTCGACCTGGCACAGAGGGCCGGGATGCACGGCGTCCAGGAATGGCTCTCGTTCTACTTCAAGAGCCCGCAGGTGGTGCCGGGCCTCTACCCGGAGCACGACATCTTCATTCAGCACTGGAAGCTCAAGAACACGCTCCGCTGGCTGGCGGGCGAGGAGCAGATCACCCATCTCGGCGTCGAGTACTACGACTGAGGCCCGACCCGGTCTCTTCCTCGTCTTCGAAGGCGTGGAGGGGGCCGGGAAGACCACCCACCTGCGACGTCTCTCGCGACGGCTCGACCGTGCGGGCATCGCGCACCTCGTCGTGCGCGAGCCCGGCGGAACGCCGGCGGGGGAGCGGATCCGCTCGATCGTGCTCGATCGGGACTCCGAGTTGTTCCCGGAGACGGAGCTTCTCCTGGTGCTGGCGGCCCGGGCCGAGTTCGTGCGGCGGGTGGTGCGCCCCGCGCTCGCGCGGGGAGAGCTCGTCCTCGCCGACCGGTACGACCTGTCGACGCTCGCCTACCAGGGTGCGGCGCGCGGGATCGGGATCGAGCGCGCGCGGTCCCTGAACGCCTTCGCGACCGGGGGTCTCCGTCCGGACGGAACCCTCCTCCTCGAGCTCGACCCGGACCGCGGGCGCGAGCGGAAGTCGGGCGCGGCAGACCGGATGGAGAGCGAGGACGCCGCCTTTCACCGGGCGGTGGCCGACGCGTACGGGAGGCTCGCCGAGAGCGAGCCCGGGATCGTCCGGGTCTCGACCTCCGGCGGCCCGGAGGACGTGCACCGGACGATCTGGTCCGAGCTCTCCGCCCGCTGGCCCGACCGGTTTCCTCCCGACGCGCCCGAGGCTTGAGGAACCAACCCGGGCCCCGCGAGTTTCAAAGCTCGTCCGCGGTGCGCGTTGTCGCGCGGAAGGGGTGGGGCAAGGAGGAGGACGGATGAGGAGAGCCTGGACAGCCGCCGCGGTCGTGGTGGCCGCCGGAACGGTCGCGACGTTCGGCGTCGGCCCGGTCCGGGGCGCGGCGCGTGCCGTGCCCCGGCTGGATTCCGGTCTGTTCGAGCTCGTGCGCTCCCACGTGGCCCGCGACTTCATCGATCCGATCGATGCGGATTCGCTCTACGATCTCGCCGTCGAGGGACTTCTCGAGGAGATCGGGGATCCCTACGCCGGCCTCATCCGGCCGGAGGACCGCCGCGCGGCCCTGCTGACGAACAACTACGGCGGAGTCGGCATGCGGATCCTCGCCGAGGACGAGGGAATCCTCGTCCTCGACGTCATTCCCGGAAGTCCCTCCGATCGGCTGCGGGTCCACCGCTTCGACCTGATCGTCGAGGTCGACGGTCGGTCCGCCACGGGTTGGGACCAGACGGACGCGGTCGGAGCGCTCCGCGGCCCGAAGGGCGAGGCCGTCGAGATCGCCGTCCGCCGCGCCGGTGTTTCGGAGCCCATCCGCTTCACGATCACCCGCGACGACGTCCACCTGGCCGCCGTCGAGTCGCTTCTGCTCGACGACGGGGTCGGCTACGTCCGGCTCACGACGTTCAGCCAGGCGTCACGCCGCGAGCTCCAGGCGGCGGTGAGCGACCTGATCGCCGCCGGCGCCCGTTCCCTGATCCTCGACGTCCGCTTCAACCAGGGCGGCATCCTCCGCGAGGCGGTCGAGATCTCGGACCTGTTCCTCGACTCCGGACTGCCGGTGGTGGTCACGAAGTCGCGCGACCCGCGGGACAGCGAGAGCTTCGCCGCCCCCGGTCCGGATCGGTATCCGGGTCTCCCGATCGTGGTCCTCGTGAACGGGATGTCGGCCAGCGCGTCGGAGATCGTCGCGGGGGCGCTCCAGGATCACGACCGCGCGCTGATCGTCGGGACCCGGACGTTCGGGAAGGGCGTGATGCAGAGCCTGTTCCCGCTGCCGGGCGGGAACTATCTCCGCCTCACGACCGGGACGTGGTACACGCCGAGCGGACGATCCATCCACCGGAGCCGCGACCCCGAAGACCTGCACGGGTTCGCGCTCGGCTCGGAGGGATTCGACGCCGCCGTCGCCGCGGCCGTCGAGCTCGAGACCGGTCTGGCGGGCGCGGAGGCGACCGCTGAGGTCGACACGGCGGGACGGCAGGTGTTCCGGACCGACGCGGGCCGGGTCGTGTACGGGGGGGGCGGCATCGTGCCGGACCTCATCGTGCGGCCCGACAGCGTCGCGGACGGCGAGCGCGAGCTCGTGGCCCGACTGCGCCGGAACGACGTGAGTCTGCCGGAGCTCGCGCTGCGCTTCGCGGCGCGCCGGCAGATCGAAAGCCCGGAGGCGGCCCGTGACCCGACACTCACGGACGACGTGCGCGAGGCGTTCGACCGCTTCGTGGAGCGGGCGTCGGAGGGCAGGATCGACGGGTCGGATCTGGACCTCGCACGCGATCCCGTCGACGGGATGCTGAGCCGCGAGCTGGCCGTGATCGCCGGAGGAGAGACGGCGGGACTCCGGGTGACGCTGGACCGGAGCCCCGAGGTCCGGAAGGCGACTTCGCTGCTCCGGAGCGCGAGCACGCCGGAGACCCTGCTGGCGCTCGCCGGCACGGGATCGCCGCAGACCGAAGGGGAGGACGGAGAGGGGAGATGAAGCGGACGCGTTCCTGGGTTCCCGCATTCGTAGTCTCGATGCTCGCGGTGGGCGCGGGCGGGTGGTTCCTCCAGCAGGGCGCCGCGGCGCAGGAGAGCGCGTCGTACAGGGCGCGACTGCTCCAGGAGGTGCAGGAGCTGGTGGCCGAGCGCTACGTGGAACCGATCTCGGAGTCCGAGCTCAACCGGATGGCGATCGACGGAATGCTCCGGGAGCTCGACGACCCGTACTCGGTGTTCATCGGCGCCGACGAGGCCGACGACCTCGAGCTCACGACGACGGGCAACTACGGCGGCCTCGGAATCCGGATCCAGGAGGTCGGCGACTGGGTGACCGTGATGGGAATCCTTCCCGGCACGCCGGCGGAGCGGCAGGGAATCGCGACCGGCGACCGGATTTACGAAGTGGAGGGCGAGTCGGCGCGGGGCTGGACGGCGGACGATGCGGTCGAGCATCTCCGGGGACCGGCCGGTGCGTCCGTGCGTCTCTCCGTCCTCCGTCCGGGGGTGCGACAGCCGATCGAGCTGACCGTGGTCCGCGAGGAGATCCACGTGGAGCCCGTCGTCGCCTTCATGGTCGAGGACGGCATCGGGTTCGTGCGTCTGGAGACGTTCAGTGCGAACGCGCGCGCGGAGCTGGAGAGCGCGATCGACGGTCTTCGCGCCGAGGGGGCCCGGGGCCTCGTGTTCGATCTCCGGGCGAACCCCGGCGGCCTGCTCGACGAGGGCGTCGCGGTGTCCGACCTGTTCCTGCCCCGGGGTGCCGAGATCGTCGAGACACGCTCGCGGATCGAGGACCAGAACTTCTCGTTCCAGGCACGGACGGACGACGCGTTTCCCGGGCTGCCGATCGTGGTCCTGGTGGACCGGTTCAGCGCGAGCGCGTCGGAGATCGTCGCAGGCGCTCTGCAGGACCACGACCGGGCGGCCGTGGTCGGCGACACGACGTTCGGCAAGGGCTCGGTGCAGACCCTGTACCAGCTGCCGGGCGGTCACCACCTGAAACTGACCACCGCGGGCTGGTACACGCCGAGCGGTCGCTCGATCAACCGGCCGCGGGACGCGGAGTATCGGCTCGTCGAGGCGGACGTCGGCGGCGAGGGAGCCCCGGCGGTGCCGCCGGACACCTTCCGGACGGAGGCGGGCCGGACCGTGCACGGGGGCGGCGGGATCGAGCCCGACCTCGTCGTCGAGGAGCCGCTCTCCGAGCGGGAGCGGGAGCTGGTCGTCGCGCTGAGCGACGCCGCTCTCACCCTGAACCAGCTGGCCGTCCAGTTCGCCGGGAGCTGGGGTGGATCGCACCCGGACCTCGAGCGGGACTTCGAAGTCACGCCGGCGATGCGGGACGCCTTCCTCGCTCTGCTCCGTGAGCAGGGCGTGAAGATCGACCGGGGACTCTACGACGACGTCCGCTCGATCGTCGATCCGGTGATCGCCTCCCAGCTCGCCAACTACGCGTTCGGGGAGACGGAGCGGCTGCGCCGCTCTCAGGAGGGGGATCCGCAGGTTTCGGCGGCGGTTCGGCTCCTGCGGGACGCGGAGACGCCCGAGCAGCTGCTGTCCCTGGTCGGCGAGGCGAGTCGTGTCTCGGCGGGCGCGGGCGAATCATCGCTTCGGGAGGCGGCCGGGACGAGCCGCTGACGCCGGCCCGCCGGCCGGACCGTTCGACGGAAGTCGGACCGGGTGGAAACGCGAACGGGCCCCCGACCGGGGGCCCGTTCTTCCATCCTCGACCCTCAGGAGCCGGACCCGGGGCCCGGCGGCTCTGCGGGACGGCGTAGCGATCGCCTTACCGGCGAATGCGCTCCTTGAGGCCCTTCCCGGCACGGAAGGACACGCTCCGCCGCGCGGCAATCGTGATCTCCTTGCCCGTCTGCGGGTTGCGGCCCTTGCGCGCCTTCGTCTTGCGCGTCTTGAAGGTGCCGAATCCCGTGATCGTGAAGTCACGACCGGCGTCCAACTCGACGGCGATGATGCCCTCGCCTGCCTTGGTCGAGAAAATGGCGTCGATGACATCCATCGCCTTCGCCTTCGACAGGTCCGTCTTCTTCGCGAGCTTCTCGGCGAAATCCTGCTTCGTCACGTTCGTCTCCTTTGGGTGGGGATGGAACGGTTTTACCGCCGGACTGGCCCATTATGGCGCAAGTCTCTGCGGTCCGCAAGGCGTCGACCCGACGTTTGCGCCCGCAGGACGGGGCGATTCGACGATCGGTCCCGCGCTGGTCCCGTCACTCGGGCCTTCTCCGGGGAGGGCCGGGGACGAACGCGTTCGTCGTCCGGACGTAGTCCCGGTACTCGGGCTTTCGCTCGCGAAGGTCCTCCTCGAGCATCCGTACCCCCGACACGCGGACGAGCAGCCAGGTCATCAGCGCCGGCCCGAACGCCGTGACCGCTCCCCCGGGGACCGACGCCGCGAAACACCAGAAGCCCCACCAGAGGGTGGCGTCCCCGAAGTAGTTCGGGTGCCGCGTATACCTCCATAGTCCGGTTCGAAGGACTCTCCCCTCGTTGGCGGGGTCGGCCTTGAAGCGCCGGAGCTGGGCGTCCCCGATCGACTCGAACAGGAAACCGGTCAGCCAGAGGAGCAGCCCGAGACCGTCGAAGAAAGTCAGCCGCGCCGGTCGGCCCGACGCGAGGGCCGGAAGCAGCGGGGCGGCGACGATCCAGAGCAGGACGCCCTGGAGCCAGAACACGGTGAACAGGCTGCGCAGCGGAAAGGTGCGCCCGGCCCGCTCCCGGAACCGGCGATATCGGGGATCTTCGCCCTTCCCGCGGTTGCGGGCCGCGATGTGCACCGCCAGGCGCAGGCCCCAGGCGGCGAGCAGCGAGAGGACCAGGATGCGGCGCGGGCCGTACCCGTCCGAAAGCAGAGCCCACGTCAGTCCGAGCAGCACGAAGCCGGGGCCCCACGCGACGTCCGCGATGCTGGCGTCCCGAAGTCGAAGACTCAGGATCCAGACGAGGGTCGCCGCCGCCAGGACCGCGCCGAGACCCGCGAGCGCCACCAGTACGAACCGGATCGCATCCATGCGGCGAAGCTAGGGCCGGGACGACCGCGACGGCAGGCCCCGGGTTTGACGCTCCAGCCCGGCTCCCGGAGATTGAGGTCCGGATTCCGCCGGGGACGGAACTCCGGAGCCGGTCCCCGGCCGCTGTCGGCGCTCCGGGAGAGAGGCACGTCCACGATGCTCCGTTTCGCGACCGGCCGGGTCGCCCTCGTTTCCGCCGCCCTCCTGCTCGCGGCGTCCGCCTGTTCCGAGTCGCGCCCCGGGGAAGCCGACGCTTCGGCCGAACCGGGTGCCACCGGCTCGGTCGCCACGTCTGCCGCCGCCGGATCGCGCGTCGCGACGATCCGGGGCGGCGACCTCGTCGGCCTCCTCGGCACGGACGCGGAACCTCTGCTCCTCGACGTGCGCAGCCGCGAGGAGTTCTCGGAGGGTCACATCCCGGGCGCTGTGAACATCCCGTACGACGAGCTTCCCGACCGCCTGGACGAGCTCGCGGGCCATCGCGACGAGGAGATCGTCGTCTACTGCCGGACCGGCCGTCGGGCGAAGATCGCCGAGGCCACGCTCGCCGGGGCGGGCTTCGCGAACGTCCGCGACCTGGCGGGACACATGACGGAGTGGAAGGAGGCCCGACGACCGGTCACCGAGGCGGTGCCCTGCTGCTGACGGCGACGCGTCCGTCGTCCGGCCCGGCTTGAGCGCGGGGGCCGAGCGGGGCGGTCTCGTCCGCGCCGCGCCGGTTCTCGCGCTCGCGGCCCTCGGCACCTCGTCGGGGGCCGTTCTCGTGCGTCTGGCCGAGGCCCCGTCCGCCGTGACCGCGTTCTGGCGGCTCGCTCTGTCGGTGCTCGTCCTGCTCCCGGCCTTCGTCGCCACCCGGGGCTGGCGCGAATGGACGGGCCTGGGCCGCCGGGATGCCGCGCTGCTCGGTCTCGCCGGCGTCTGTCTCGCCTTCCACTTCATCGCCTGGTTCCGCTCCCTCGCGTTCACGAGCGTCGCGAGCTCGACGGTGCTCGTGAGCGTCCACCCGCTGTTCGTGGGAGCGCTGTCCGCTCTGTGGCTTCACGAGCCTCCGTCCCGTGTCGAATGGACCGGGATCGGGATCGCGGTCCTCGGCGCCGCGTGCATCGGCTGGGGAGACCTCGCCGGCGGCCCGGACCCCGTGCGCGGAGATCTTCTGGCGCTGCTCGCGGCCGGGCTCGGCGCGCTGTATTTCACGGTCGGCCGCCGGCTTCGCGTGCGGCTGGGAATCTGGAGCTACGCCGTCCCCGTCTACGCGTCGGCCGCGGTCGCCTGCGCGGCGGTGGCGCGGGCGGGAGGGACCGCACTCACGGGCTGGCCCCCGGCGACCTGGGCGGCCTTCGCCGGACTCGCCGTGGGCCCGATGCTGTTCGGGCACACCGGGTTCAACTGGGCCCTGCGGCATGTCCGCGCGTATGTTGTGAGCCTCGTCCAGCTGCTGGAGCCGATCGGTGCGACGATTCTGGCCGTCCTCGTGCTGGGTCGACACGAGGTCCCCGGCTGGAACGTCTGGCTCGGCGGCGCGTTGATCCTCGTAGGAGTCTGGCTTCCGCTTCGCGCCCGCCTGCTCGCGCAGTCGGGCGGGGACGCGGTGCATCGTAGGGAGGAGGGAGGAGAGGTCTGAGCACGCACGAACTGGTGGTCGAGGTCACCCGGGGCCGATCGGTCGAGTCCCGACACCGGGCGCACGGCATCACCTGCCGCGCGAACGGCGGCTCCGAGACGTGTCTCGGAGATCCAGGCATGATGACCTTCTGGCGTTCGGCGATGAAGCCGTTCCAGGCGATCCCGCTGATCGAGGACGGCGTCATGGAGGCGTTCGGGTTCGGTCCGGAGGAGACGGCCCTGTGCTGTGCGTCTCACGGGGGCCGCGCCGCGCACGTCGAGATCGTCGACCGGATGCTCCGCCGGCTCGACCTGGGTCCGGCCGCTCTGCACTGCGGCCCGCACCCGCCGTTCGACGCGGACGCCGCCTTCGCGCTGCGCTGCGCCGGTCGCGAGCCGGGCCGTCTCCACAACAACTGTTCGGGCAAGCACGCGGGCATGCTGGCGCTCGCGCTCCACCACGGGTGGGACCCGGAGGGATACTGGAGACTGGATCACCCCGTCCAGGTCCGGATCCGCGCCTCCTTGCGCGACTGGATGGACATCGACCCGGACGCGCACGAGTGGGCGTTGGACGGGTGCGGCGTGCCGACGCCCCGGCTGCCGCTCCGGGAGATGGCCCGAGCCTACTCGCGCCTCGTCCGACGGGCCGGCGCCGGACAGCCGGCCGCGGCCGCCGTTGTGAGCGCGATGACGCGACACCCCGATCTCACGTCGTCCCCGGGGCGCGTGCCGCTCGTCCTGATGGAAGCGACGGTCGGGCGCCTCCTCGCCAAGGAGGGGGCCGAGGGCGTGCTCTGCCTCGCCTCGATCGATGACGACTGGGGCGTCGCCGTGAAGGTCGAGGACGGGAGCCTCCGGGCCGTGGGACCGGCGGTCGTGCGGGTGCTGGAGGACGCCGGGATGCTCCGGGA
>Ga0316576_10000682_pt1 | contig 16622 bp, 11 predicted proteins | sample S0NA_FD_203075 | JGI IMG/M metagenome (GOLD analysis project Ga0316576, IMG submission 203075) | Rhizosphere microbial communities from salt marsh grasses in Alabama, United States - S0-2_050615r3r5 | ecosystem: Host-associated > Plants > Roots > Rhizosphere | place: USA: Alabama | collected... | reverse complement strand
GCTGGTCGCATCATTACAGCTGCTTTGTTTACAACCATTACCAATGCCAATTTCGACAACGAGGCCCTTACCGCCTGTGTAAAGGAAACCCAGGCATTTAAGGCTGAACTGAAAGCGTCTCTCGTGGCTGCCTTGCCTGATAACCTTCACGATGCAGCCAATTACATCAACGAAGATGCGTCACAGTTCCAGGAAAAAGCCAAGACCGTCGGCATTTTGTCCACGGAAGATGAAGATGTGCGCTCCCTCAGGGAAATCGTCGTTTTCGGATCGAAGGGCATCAGCGCCTACGCCCACCATGCGGCCATGCTGGGGGTCGAGAAAAAAGAAATATATGCCCAATTGATCGAGGGGCTGGCGTCTACGACGGAAACGCTGTCCACCGATGAAATGGTCGCCATGGTGTTGAAAACAGGTGAATGCGCCGTTTCAACCATGGCTGCATTGGATGAAGCCAACACGACCGCATACGGACACCCGGAGATAACCGAAGTTAATTTGGGTGTCGGCACCAATCCCGGAATTTTGGTCAGTGGGCACGACCTCAAGGACCTGGAAGAATTGTTGGCCCAGACCGAGGGCAAAGGCATCGATGTCTACACCCACAGCGAGATGCTGCCGGCCCATTATTACCCAGGGCTAAAGAAATTTGCCCACTTGAAGGGAAACTATGGCAGCTCCTGGTGGCACCAAAACCAGGATTTTGAAACCTTTAACGGCGCGATCCTGATGACCACCAACTGTGTTATCCCCATCAAAAAGAAAAATACGTACGGCGAAAGGATCTTTACGACCGGGGCCGCAGGGTATCCAGGGGCGCCCCATATTGCCGACCGGCAAAATGGAGCGGCCAAGGATTTCAGCGCATTGATCGAACGCGCTGCGCAATGCGAAGCCCCGCAGGAGATCGAGACCGGTACGCTCGTTGGCGGTTTCGCCCACAACCAGGTGCTGGCTCTGGCAGACAAAGTGATTGAAGCGGTAAAATCGGGCGCCATCAAACGCTTTATTGTCATGGCCGGGTGTGATGGAAGGATGAAGAACCGGTCCTATTTTACCGAGGTGGCGCAAAAGCTGCCTCGAGACACCGTGATCCTGACTGCCGGGTGCGCCAAATACAGGTACAACAAACTGAATCTCGGCGATATCGGGGGCATCCCCAGGGTGTTGGATGCCGGCCAGTGCAATGACTCCTACTCGTTAGCGGTTATCGCCATGAAACTCAGAGACGCTTTTGGACTGGATCACATCAATGATCTGCCGTTGTCTTTCGACATCGGCTGGTATGAGCAGAAGGCAGTGGCCGTCCTTTTAGCCCTGCTGTCTTTGAACATCAAGGGGATTAGGCTCGGGCCCACCCTGCCGGGGTTTGTTTCTCCCAATGTGCTCAAGGTCCTGGTGGAAAACTTTGACATCAAACAGATCGGCGATGTGGACGACGACATTGCAGCGATGATGGCTGGTAATTAATGCAGGGACCGCGGAGTTTTAACTTAAACCCTTTGTTATTCCTGCGCAGGCAGGACACACAGTATAGTGTCAGCGCTATCCAGAGAGCGATTAGCCGAATGATCTGGATCAGTGGCTATAATCGCAAAAGGGGACATTCTTCCCTAGACGTTAAAACCCAGAATGAGGTTTATTGCGGTTTACCCTATTCGCTCGCTCGGGCAGCCTGATGTCTAATTTATTTCCAACTTTTGACGATTGCTTAACTCGCCCTTCAGGTGACCCAACCTTTGAGGCCACTGCCGTTCGGAAGCATGAGATCGATGTGAAACATCAGGTGCCCGCGTGCGGGGCGGGACAGGGCGGGTTGTAAAGCGAATACTGAATTGGGAGTCGATCCATGGAAAAACCGCCGGATGGGTACATTGTGTTTTGCAAGCGGGCGTGCGAGACTTGCGCCACGGTCGTGCCCGCCATGAAGGAGATCGCCGAAGCCATTGCGGCGCTCACCATTTATTGCCAAGATGATCCCGGGTTTCCCGAGGGATTGCCGGGCGTGATCGACGATACGGCACTGGAAACCTCCTTTTACTTCGATATTGAAACGGTCCCCACGCTGATCAGAATGGAGGACGGCCAAGAGACAGGGCGCGCCGTGGGATGGGACAGGGCCGAATGGCGGAGGCTGTCCGGCATGGACGGTCTGGGCGGTGACCTGCCCGAGTTTCGGCCGGGGTGCGGAGCGAAAAATGTGGAACCCGGCATTGCCGAGGAACTGGCCGTGCGGTTCGGCAAGGTCCCCCTGGCTTCGAGGCGCATTGAATCTCCGCAGCTGGAAGACGATGTGGAGACTTGTTTTACCCGCGGGTGGACCGACGGACTGCCCGTGGTTCCGCCCACCGAGGTCCGCGTGGTCCGCATGCTCCGGGGCACCGACCGGGCAGCGGACGAGGTTGTGGGCCGCATCCCTCCCAACCAGGCACCCTGTACCGTGGAAAAAGTGGCAATCAACGCAGTCATGGCCGGGTGCAAGCCGGAGTATATGCCGGTCGTGCTCGCTGCTGTTGAAGCGGCTTTAATAGACGACTTCTGCCTGCATGGTCTACTGGCCACAACCTATTTCTCAGGGCCGGTGGTGGTCGTCAACGGCCCCGTGACCAAAGCCATCGGCATGAATTCGGGTGTCAACGCCCTGGGTCAGGGAAACCGGGCCAATGCCACCATCGGCCGCACCCTGCAGCTGGTGGTTCGAAATGTAGGCGGGGGCCGGCCGGACGAGATCGACCGCTCAACGCTGGGAAACCCCGGCAAGTACACCTTCTGTTTTGCGGAGAAGGAAGACGATTCGCCATGGGAACCGCTGAGCGTTGAGCGAGGATTTACAAAAGACGCATCTACGGTGACCCTGTTCGCTGGAGACGGGGTTCAGGCCGTTTTTGATCAGCTGTCCCGCACGCCCGAATCCCTTGCGCGGACCTATGCCCTGTGCCTTCGAAACGTGGCACATCCCAAGATCCCCATGGCCGCTGACGCCATGCTGGTGGTGTCCCCTGAACACGGCCGCATATTCAGCAGGGCGGGATGGACAAAATCGAGACTGAGGGAGGAGTTGGACGGCCTGCTCCAATTTCCCGGAGCGGACCTGGTTCGCGGGGCAGGCGGCATAGCCGAAGGCGTTCCCGAGGCACTGAAGGAGGCAACCCTGCCCAAATTCCGGCCGGACGGACTTCACATCGTTCATGCCGGCGGAACCGCCGGGCTATTTTCCGCCATCATCGGGGGGTGGGTAGCCAGCGGTCCCAAGGGGAGCCAATCCGTAACAAAGGAGGTCCGATCGTGACGAAAACAACCATTCTGCTGGACCCGACATCTGAAAACGCCCCTGAAAGGCGGAAAAGGTTGCCCAGGCCCGCGGATCTTCAGGGGCTTACGGTGGGCCTGCTGGACATCTCGAAGGCCCGCGGGGACATATTTTTAGACGAAATCGAGGCCCGGCTTTCCGGAAAGGGCATGAAGGTCAAACGATATCAGAAACCAACCTTTGCAAGAACAGCCCCCGTGGAACTTCAGCAGAAAATCAGCACACAATGCGACCTGGTCATTGAAGCCCTTGCGGACTGAGGGTCGTGCACGTCGTGCAGTGTGCACGATATCGTGGAATTGGAAGGCCGGGGCGTTCCGGGCGTATATGTGGCCTCATCGGAGTTCAAGGCTGCTGGAGAGGCCCAGGCCCTGGCTTTGGGGTATGATCCGGCGGTCGTGTTTGTACGCCATCCCATTCAGGACCGGACCGACGACGAAATGCGGACGATTGCACAACATGCAATGGAAGAACTGATCAGGGCAGTGAGTGCTTCGTAGCCTTTATACACAAAACTGTCGATTTTGAGTCTAATATGCGCTATTATGCGCGAAAAACGAAAGGGGACAACAGGCGTAAATGCCTGTAATCCCCTGATTTTATTGGAGCCGATGAGCGGACTCGAACCGCTGACCTGCTGATTACGAATCAGCTGCTCTACCAGCTGAGCTACATCGGCTGACGGCATCTCTTTTAACGTTGCATCTCCCATCGGTTTCAAACCGTATGGCAGAGTAGATTGCACTACTTCGTTTATGCATCAAAATCAAGGAAAATTTACAGTCGATACGCTGCTGCGGGCCATTCCCGCAAGAACGACCGCCCTGAACTGCACCGGGTTTTCAGGCGCGGAAAAGGCCTATACCGTGGCCCGCCTGTATGAAGAATTGAAACGTCCCATGGTTGTGGTCGCGGCCTCTCCGAAAAGTGCCCTCGCGTTCCGTGATGACCTGCTCTTTTTTTTGAGAAACGATCCCGACCACATCGTCGAATATTTTCCCCCCTACAATCTTCTGCCTTTCAAATTTCTGGCCTCTCACAATGAGACCGCGGCGGCAAGGATGCGCACGCTTTATAATCTGACCCAGCGCGAAAAGGCGCCGGTGGTGGTGACAACGGTGGCCGCCCTGATGAAAAGGATCATTCCGAAAGCATCCCTGGTGGCCTACGCCGATATTGTGCTCGAAGGGGAGGAGGTCGACAGGGATGACCTGGTGACGAAGCTGATTGCAGGCGGATACACCCACGCGACCATCGTCGAGGAACCGGGCGATTTCTGTGTGAGGGGAGGGATCCTCGACCTGTTTTCGCCGCTGTACGAGAATCCCCTGCGCATCGAGCTTTTCGGTGATTTCGTGGAAAGCATCCGTTTTTTTTCGGCTGCCAGCCAGAGGACCCTGAATCCGGTGAAGGAAGCGGTCGTCATTCCCTCCAAAGAAGTGATTCTGAAAGAAGAGGACAAACGGGCCCTGATCTCCCGGGTAAGAAAGCAGGGCGCCGGGTTGGGCCTGCCGGTGACCGAGGTCAGGCACCTTGTTGAGCGCATCCGGGAGGAGGGTCTCTTCAACGGCATCGAAAGTTTTCTCGGATTGATTTATCCCCGGCTGTCATCCCTTTTCGAATATGTTCCTGAGGAAACCCTGTGGGTCTCCGTCGATGACGAACTCATGGAAAAGAGTGCCGGAGAAGCGCAGGATCAGGTGGACACGAACTTCGAAGCGTCGATCGCCGACGGCTCTTTTGCCGTTGAGCCGACCAGGATGTATTTCGATTGGCCCGAACTGAAGGAAACCTTTGCCAAGACCCTGCCCCTGGCTTTCAGGATGCTGTCGGTGGTGAGGGAAGAAGACGGCGATGACGCCGGGAAAAGGACCTACCCCTTCCATATTGAAAACAATGCCGTGTTGACCGCCGAACTGAGAAATCCCGCCCATGTGGATCGTGCGGGATCGCCATTGGTAACATGGCTGGAGGAAAGGCAAAAAGACGGCTTCATGACCGTTCTGGTGTGCGCGACGGACGCCCGGCTGAAAGGGTTGCAGACGCTGATCGAACCTTACGGGATCGCCGTCCGTTATGAAACCTCTTTTCCCTATTGGCTGAGGGGAATCGCTGGGAGGGACGGGCGCGTGTTCCTGTGCAGAGGTGCGCTTTCCACAGGTTTTGTGTGGGCGGGGGAGCGGGTGGCCGTGGTTGCCGAGGATGAGATATTCGGCGCCCGCAGGCATCGCCAAAAGGGGGGCAGCGGGTTGGCGAACCGTCAGATCCTGGCTTTCGAGGATCTCAAGAGCGGTGATCTGGTGGTGCATGAAGAACACGGTATCGGTCAATACAAGTGCCTTGAAAAGATGAACCTGTCGGGAGTGGACAACGATTTTCTGCTGATAGAGTACCGGGATGGAGACAAACTCTATCTTCCCGTCGACCGGATGGCCCTCATCAAAAAATACATGGGAGTCGAGGGCACCATTCCCCTGCTTGATAAAATGGGAGGGGTTTCCTGGGCAAAGGTCAAGCGCAAGGCGAAAAAATCGGCCGAAAAAATTGCCGGTGAACTGCTGAAACTGTATGCCGCGCGCAAGGTCAACGAGGGCTTCGAGCACGTGCCGGTGACAGGTGAACTGAGGGGCTTCGAAGCCGGCTTTCTGTTCGAAGAGACCGCCGACCAGCGCGGGGCCATCCAGGACGTGCTCGAGGACATGCAGAAGGCCACTCCCATGGACAGACTGGTGTGCGGGGACGTGGGCTACGGCAAAACAGAAGTCGCCATGCGGGCCGCTTTCATGGCGGTGTTCAACAACAAGCAGGTTGCCGTCCTGGTGCCGACCACGGTATTGGCCGAACAGCATTTTGCCAGTTTTTCGGAGCGGTTCAGCGGCTATCCCATTCGGGTGGCCTGCCTGAGCCGGTTTCGGAAGAAGGCCGAACAGAAGCGGATCGTGGAAGAACTCAAATCGGGCGCAGTCGACATTGTCATCGGCACCCACAGGCTGCTGCAGAAGGATGTCGGCTTCAAGGACCTGGGGCTTTTCGTGCTGGACGAGGAGCAGCGCTTCGGCGTGCGCCACAAGGAGAAACTGAAACGCATCCGCAGCACCGTCGATGTCCTGGCGCTGACGGCAACGCCGATACCCAGGACTCTGCACATGTCCATGGTGGGGATACGCGACATTTCACTGATTGCGACACCGCCGGAATATCGCCGATCCATTATCACCTATATCTGCGAGTTCGATGAGGGCATCGCCAGGGAGGCGATCCGGAAAGAGCTGAAGCGGAAAGGGCAGGTGTTTTTCGTCCACAACAATATCAATACCATAGAAAAGACAGCCGGGTACTTGAAGACCCTGGTCCCCGAGGTGCGGCTGGACATCGCCCATGGCCGCATGGAGGAGAGGGAGCTCGAAAAGGTGATGATGCGGTTCATGGACCGCGACATCGACATGCTGGTCTGCACGACCATCATCGAGTCGGGTCTCGACGTCCCCTCCGCCAACACGATTATCATTAACCGGGCCGACCGGTTCGGTCTCGCACAGATGTATCAGCTGCGGGGACGGGTGGGGCGGTCGGAGGAACAGGCCTATGCCTATCTGTTTATTCCGGACGAAAGCTATTTAGGAAGGGATGCGCAGAAACGGCTCAAGGTCCTCATGGAGCACAGTGATTTGGGGGCCGGTTTTCAAATTGCCATGAGCGACCTCCAGATCCGTGGTGGCGGTACCATCCTGGGTGCTTCGCAATCCGGTCACATCGCCGCGGTGGGGTACGACATGTTTCTGAAACTGATGGAGGAGTCGATCAGCGAGTTGAAAGGGGAGCGCCTCATCCCGCAGCTGGAGCCGGAAGTCAACATGGCCCTTTCGGCTTACATTCCGGAGACTTATATCGAAGATATCGATCAACGGCTTTCCATATACAGACGCCTGGCAAAGATGACCGACATCGCGGAGATTACCGCGCTTAAAAATGAGTTGATCGACCGCTTCGGCAACCTGCCGGACGAAGCCGGCAACCTGCTATTGAAGATCATGCTGAAGATACTGGCGCGGCATGCCGGGGTCATGCGACTGGACATCGCCGGAAGCGATATGACTGTGCATTTCTCGGAAGCGCATCAGGAAAACCCCGAGAGGCTGGCCGACATGATCGTGGCAGGCGGCGATCGTTTCAGACTGACACCGGGATATGTATTGAACGCGCATCTCTCTCATCAAGGCGCATACGCCCGTCTCACCCAGGCGAAAAATATCTTGAAAGATATTGCCCGCCATGTTAACCCGTGATCACCTAAATGCATAATTTAATTAGAAACATACGTTAACAAAGAAACGCGGATTTTAGAATGGGAATGCCTTGGTACCGTTTGATAGCAACGCTGTTGAGCGCTGTTTTGCTGACCGTCGGCGGATGCAGCGAGCGGTCGACCCCGCCGAGGTTCGAATCCCTGATCAGGGTCAACGACCGCTCGATATCGGTGGCCGAATTCAATCGCCGGTACGATGCGGCCTCGGCTGAATCCCCGATACAGTCCCAGGCGGACCCGCTGGTGGAAAAGGAATTGAAGCTGCGCTTGCTTAATCAGCTGACAGAGGAGCTGATTCTGCTCGAAAGGGCCGAGGAGATGAACCTCGAAGTTACCGATGAGGAACTGCAGGCCGCCGTCGACAGAATTAGGGCCGACTATCCGGACGGTGAGTTCAAAAAGGTTCTATTGGAGCAGGCGATTTCCTACGATGTTTGGAAAGAGCAGTTGCGTACGCGTCTGCTCGAGGAAAAAGTGGTGCGTGAAGATCTGGAAGCGTCTGTGGTCCTGACGCCGGCAGAGATGACGGCTGCATATGAGGCGCTTTATCCGTCTGACGGCGCGGAGAAGGAGGGGCATCTGATCGAGCCCGACATCGATGCCAAAGTGGTTAAGCTGGTAAGACGGCAGAAAGCCCAGAAAGCCTATCGAACCTGGCTTGAAAATCTGCAAAACAGGTACGAGGTGGAGGTCAATTTCGCTGCCTGGGAAAAAATGAACGATTCGTGAGCGAAATGAGAATGGACCGTATTCATAGCACAGCGGGGGTGCTCCGCATTGGCCGGTGGTTCGCCGGGTGCCTGCTTCTGGTGGGACTGTGGACCGCCGGCCTCGCTTTGGCTGAAGAGATTGTCGACCGTATCGTTGCCGTGGTCAACGACGATATTATCACCTATCTCGAATTGCAGAAAGAGCTGAAACCCTATGAGGAAAGAATCAAATCCATGGGGTATTCGGAGGAAAAAGAACGCCGGATGCTCTATAAGGTGAGGGACGAACTGATTTACCGGCTCATCGACGAGAAGCTGGCAGACCAGGAAATCAAGAAAAACAAGATCACCGTGGATGATGCGGAAATAGACGCATCCATCGAGCGCCTCAAGGCTTCGAAAATGTGGACGGATGAAGACCTGCGCAATGCTTTGGAAGCAGAGGGGATGACCCTGCAGGAATACAGGCGGTCACTGAAGAATCAGATCTTGAGGAGCCGCCTGGTCGGCAGAGAGGTCAGTTCGAAAATTGTCATTACGACCGAGGACGTGCGTGCTTATTACGACAGCCACGCCGATGAATACATGGGCGACCTTTCATATCATCTTCGCAACATCATTGCTGCCGTGGATGCCAACGCCGGAGGAGTCGCCCGTGCAAAAGCACGCGCCAAAATAGATGCGGTCATGGAAAAACTGAACGCCGGTGAATCTTTCGAAGCCCTCGCACGGCAGTATTCGGAGTCCCCCCTGGCCAAGGATGGGGGGGATCTGGGAACGATACCCTATGCGGATTTCTCACCGCAGATCCAGGGGGCGATTGAAGGATTGAAGGCGGGAGATCACACGGCTGTAATGGATACGGAACGGGGATACCAGATATTTTATGTGGAAGACGTGGTCATGAAGGGCGGTAAGAGTTTCGAGCAAGCCTCTCCGGAGATAGAAGAAAAATTGTACAATGCGGCCGTCGACGAGAAATATGGCGAGTGGCTGGAAGCGCTTAAGAAAAAATCTCACATAAAGATCATACGATAGTGGCCGCCCCACCGCAAGCCATACCCTCATGCGGCGGCGCAAGCTTGCAGGATATGGCTTGCCAAAGTGAAGCTTTTCATGGTAAATAAATCTGTTGATTCTACCTAAGTTGAGCGTTTCGAATTTTAAGAATGATCAAAACAAACATATTTTCAATGGATTCTATCTATTTGAACCGAGATAGCGAGCGCATTCCCTGCAGCTTGCTGCAGGGTAAGCGAGCGAATCATAATTGATAGAATTCCTTACGGTGAAGATTCCCCTTAAGCTTGCTACGGGGAGTGTTCAATTCTTAAAATTTGAAACGCTTAGTTTCTATATTTTCCGAGGATTCCTATGCAGGGCGATCGCAATAAAATTTTGCTCGACAGCATTAAACGGCTGCTTCGACGCAATGCGCTGTACAATCTTCAGAAGATCGTTGACAAAACGCACGCCGCAGACCTTTCCAGGGTATTCGACTCCCTGACGCTTCAAGACCAGAAAAAACTGTTTCAGATGATAAGGGAAACCGAGCAAAAGGGGGTGCTCTTCAGCGAGATGGAGGAGGACACCTTCCTTGAGTTTGTGGAAGATCTGGAATTGGAGGAATTTGTTTCCATCCTGGAAAGCATGCCCAATGACGATGTTGCCGACATCATCGGCCGGTTGCCGGAGGAAAAATCCGATGAAATCCTCAAGTTGATGCAAAAGGAGGATTCGGAAAAAGTCGAGGGGCTGCTGCGGTACGGCGATGACACCGCCGGCGGCATCATGGTTCCGGACTTCATCGCATTGGAGGAGCATAATACCGCCAAGGAAGCCATTGAATCGCTGCAAAAAGAGCATCAGGACGTGGAGATGCCTTTCTATTTGTACGTAGTGAACGACTATGGCAACCTGGTGGGTGTCATTTCTTTGAGGCAATTGGTCGTCGTCCCTCCTCAAACCCCTTTGAAAGCGTTTATGACTACGGATGTGTTCGCCGTCAAAACCGACATGGATCAGGAAGAGGTGGCCCGAATCGTAGCCCGCTATGACATTTTGGCCGTACCGGTGGTGGATGAAACCAATAAGCTCGTCGGGATTGTCACCGTCGACGACGTCATCGACATCTTCAGGCGTGAAGCCACCGAAGATATATTGAAAATGGCCGGTGTGGGTGAGGAATACGTCGAGACCAAGTCTATTTTCAAGAGTACCCGCATCCGTTTCCCCTGGCTGTTTGCCAGTTGCGTCGGCGGCATCATCGCTTTTTACGTCATCGACGGCTTCGAGTCCAGCCTGAAACAGTTGGCATATCTCGCCGCTTTTATTCCGGTGGTTATGGGCATGGGCGGCAATATCGGAACGCAGTCATCGACCATCGTGGTTCGCGGTCTGGCCACCGGCCGGATCAATGTCAGGGAAATCTGGTCGGTCGTGTTGAAGGAGCTTGCCATCGGTGTCATATTGGGGTTGACCTACGGCATGTTTATCGGGATCGTGGCCCAACTGGTCTTCGGCACCATGGCACTGGCTGTTTCCGTGTGTTGCGCGATATTGTCCTCAATGGCCGTAGCCGCTCTTGTCGGATCGCTGGTGCCCATGGCTTTTGCCAAGGCCGATATCGATCCGGCCGTGGCCACAGGCCCTTTTGTGACGACATCCATCGATGTTATCAGTGTTTCCCTTTATTTTTCGATCGCCACGACCCTGCTGGGGGTGTAACGTATCCCGAGCTGCAGCTTTCGATGACACCATATACTACCCCCGCCATATTGATTCGCCGTGTGGACTATGGAGATTATGATCTCATCCTCACTTTCCTGACCAGGAACCGGGGGAAGATATCCCTTATCGCCAAGTCGGCCAAACGCAGCAAAAAACGGTTCGGGGGGCTGTTGGAACTGTTCAATTCGTTGGACATCGTGGTCAGCCGAAGACGGGGCAGGGGGCTTGCCGTCATTCAGGAAGCCTCCCTCATACAGCCGCTGTTCAACATCGCAGCCGATATCAGAAAAACCGCCTACGCCAGCTACTGGGCGGAACTGGTCAATTTATGGCTGGAGGAGGAACGGCAACAGAAGGATGTGTACGACCTGCTGGCATACGTTTTGACGGAGCTGGACGCCGGTACGATTTCCGGAGAAGTGCTGAGCATCCTGTTTCAGATGCGTTTTTTGGATATGTCAGGACTTTGCCCAAACCTCAGCAATTGCTGCACTTGCCGGATAGAGATAGATGCCGCCCCGCACAACCGGATGAATGTCGACTTGTCAAAGGGCGGTGTCGTATGCGAAAGATGTGCTCCCTATGGCAGGGAATCCCACTTTCTTTCGAAGGGGACCATCAAGCAACTCCAGTGGATCGGCAACGGAGATTTGCACAAGGCGGCCAGGATACGCTTTTCTGATCAGGCCCTCAAGGAAGGACTTCATTTTCTCGAATCCTTCGTACCCTACCACCTGGGAAAGGAACCCCGCAGCCTGAAGTTTCTCAGGCGGATACGTTTGTAATATTCTGAATTAATGATATTGTAAACCCCCGGCACGTAAGACCCGGCACTGGCTTCACCCTGTAAGTGCCTTGTGCATTGCGATTTTTTGAGTTCGTTGGGTTTGTTGCGCTACTCGCCAACCCAAATAACTCGAGTAACTCAATAACCCAAGCAACCCACGCGACCACAGGAAGGGTACCATGTCCACGGCCATGAGAGAGCTATTGAAATCGGGAGCGGTGAAGGCGTCGGCTCCCTGCAGGATCGACATGGGGGGCACCCTCGATCTGAGCACCTTTTTTCTGCCCTTGAGATTTGTTCGCCCCTGCACTTTTAATATCGCCCTGGCTTTGAGAACCACCGTTGTCCTTGAACCCTGGGAGAAGGAGAGAATCAGAATCAGCTCCAGGGGCTTCGAAGACGCCGAGTTTTATGCGGGGCAAGCGCCTTTCAACCATCCCCTCGGTTTCATGTTTGCCGTGGCCAATTATTTCGGTGCGGCGGGCGTTCGCATCACCATCGATTCATCTTCACCTCCCAGGAGCGCCCTGGGGGGATCTTCGGCGGCGGCGGTCGCTCTGGTGGCGGCCTTCGGAGCGGCGTTGCGGCGGGCAGGCAGGGGCGGATCGATTACCAGAAGAAGGGCGGCCCTGCTGGCACACGCCCTCGAGTCGAGCGTCGCCGGTGTGCCCTGCGGCCTCCAGGACCATCTTGCAGCTGCTTATGGGGGGGTGAACGCCTGGTACTGGCCTGAAAACATCGGTGCTCCCGATTTCAGGCGGGTTTCCGTCAAGCCGCCCGGCAAAGCCGAAAAACTCAAAGACCATATCCTGGTGGCCTACTGCGGCGTCCCCCACACATCGGCGGATATCAACGGTGAGTGGGTCAGGCAGTTCATAGCGGGAACGGATCGCAACAAGTGGGTTCAGGTGGCCGAGTGCACCCATGGGTTCGTCGAAGCGCTGTCAACCGGAGATTATAAAGAGGCCGCCGCGTGCATGAACAGGGAGGTCGCGCTTCGTACGGCGATGACGCCGGAGGTCTTGGATGGCGTCGGCCGACAACTGGTGGAGGGGGCTGTAAATGCCGGGTGCGGCTCCCGCTTTACGGGTGCCGGCGGGGGAGGGTGCGTGTGGGCTCTGGGTGATGTTGAAGATATTGACAGGCTGAGGCAGATATGGGAAAAAGCTCTTTCAACCAGAGCGGATGCCCGGTTGCTGGACGCCGCCGTTGACCGCACCGGGATGAAGGTCACCTCATCGTCGAGGGCCGGTCTCAGAGGTGCTTGAACCACATGGCAAAGCGAGGAACGTATATGAATTTTCAGGATATAATCTTAAAGCTGAATCAATTCTGGGCCAGGAAGGGGTGCCTCATCACGCAGCCCTATGACCTGGAGGTGGGTGCCGGGACCTTTCACCACAACACGACCCTGAAAGCGCTGGGACCGGAACCGTGGAACGTTGCTTATGTGCAGCCTTCCAGGCGCCCCACCGACGGTCGTTACGGAGAAAATCCCAACCGGCTCCAGCACTATTATCAGTACCAGGTGCTGCTGAAGCCGTCGCCCTATGATGTTCAGCGGCAGTATTTGCAAAGCATGAAAGTGCTGGGTGTCGACCCTCTGGAGCACGACATCCGTTTTGTGGAAGATGACTGGGAATCGCCGACACTGGGGGCTTCCGGCCTCGGATGGGAGGTTTGGCTGGACGGTATGGAGATTACGCAGTTCACCTATTTCCAGCAGGCCGGCAGTGTCGAACTGTCGCCCATTCCGGTAGAACTGACCTACGGTCTCGAAAGAATCGCCATGTATCTGCAGGGCGTGGACAATGTGTACGACCTCATGTGGAACGACACCGTGACCTACGGGGACGTGCATCACCAGCAGGAAGTGGAGCAGTCCACCTACAATTTTGAAAAAGCCGATGTGGACATGCTCTTCGACCTGTTTAACAAGTATGAACACGAAGGTCAGCGGATGAAGGCGGAGGGGCTGGTTCTGCCCCTGTACGAATACTGCCTGAAGTGTTCCCACACCTTCAACCTGCTGGATGCCCGGGGGGCTATCAGCGTCACAGAGAGGACCGGCTACATAGCCCGCATAAGGAATTTGGCGCGTGCGGCGGCGGAAGGTTACCTTAAACAGAGGGAGGCCATGGGCTATCCTCTGCTGAAGAAAGGGGCGTGAACCGGCCGTTGCGTATTTTATCGAATCCTAAAATAACGACATACGTTTTCCGTTTGTAATAATGGTAGAGGTGAGCATGGACAATTTACTGGTTGAGATCGGTGCGGAGGAGATACCCGCGGGATATATCGCACCCGCTCTGGAGGCCATCACTGCAAATCTGCTTAAAAAACTGAGCGCCGCCCGCATCGAACACGGGGGAGCGCATACATTCGGGACGCCGAGGCGTCTGGCCGTTATGGTTGAACAGGTTGCGGCAAAGCAGCCTACCATTTCAAAAGACGTGCAGGGACCTCCCGAGAAGGTGGCTTTTGACGCGGATGGCAATCCGACCGTTCCCGCCGTGAAATTTGCAGAAAAGGTAGGCGTGCCCGTTACGTCACTTAAACTGAAAGAAACGGAAAAAGGGCGTTACCTCAGCGCTCGGGTGACGGAAAGGGGGCTGGCCACCAAGACCCTGTTGCAGCGGATGCTGCCCGAGGTCATCCTGGCGACGCCATTTCCCAAGACGATGAAATGGGCGACACTGGATATTCAGTTTGCGCGGCCCGTGCATTCCGTGGTCGCCCTGCTGGGCAAGCAGATCGTTCCCTTTAAATTGGACAACATCAAAAGCGGCCGGCACTCCTACGGGCACAGCTTCATGCACCCGGGAAAAGTCAAGATAGAACATCCGGACGGGTACCTGGACGCCCTGCGCGGCGTCGAAGTCATCGCGGATATCGGCGAACGCAGGCAGATGGTCCTGCAGGAAATTGAACGCGCCGCGTCGGCCGTGGGCGGCAACATACTGCCCGATGAAGAACTGGTCGATATCGTCACCAATCTGGTGGAATTTCCCGTTGCGACCGCAGGCAAATTTGACGACGATTTTCTGGCGATCCCAAGGGAAATTCTGATTACGGCCATGCGGGAGCACCAGAAGTATTTTGCGGTTGTCGACGGCGGGGGAAAGCTTATGCCCTATTTCATTGCCGTCAACAATACCCGCACCAGGGATCTTGGCCTGGTGGCCACCGGGCACCAGCGGGTTCTGAGGGCGCGCCTCTCGGACGCCAAGTTTTTCTACAACAGCGACGTCAAGGCCTCGTTCGGTCCCTGGATAGAAAAACTGAAAGGGGTCCTGTTTCAGGCAAAGCTCGGCAGCATGCAGGAGAAGGTCGGCCGGGTTAAAATGCTGGCCGCCTATCTGGCCGACCAAGCGGGAAAGGATGCCGGCTTCAGGTCGCGGGTGACCAGAGCGGCGGAACTGTGCAAAGCCGACCTGGTGAGCCAGGTGGTGGTGGAATTCCCGAAACTTCAGGGGGTAATGGGCCGGGTTTACGCCGGTGTGGCCGGCGAGCCCCAAGATGTGGCCAGCGCCATAGAGGAGCACTACCGACCGACGTTTTCGGGCGGGAAACTCCCGGTAACGGATACCGGCGCCATCCTGGCCATTGCGGACAAAATAGATTCCATCTGCGGATGTTTCTCCGTGGGCCTGATTCCTACCGGCGCTTCCGACCCCTACGCCCTCCGCAGGCAGGGAATCGGCATCGTCAACATCATGCAGGACAAAGCGTTTGGTTTTTCCCTGCAGGATCTCATCGCCAAAAGCCTCGAACTTTTTAAATCCAAAGCGGATTTCGACTTTACGGAAATCGTGGAAAAAGTACACACCTTCATCCAAAACCGCATGGCGCACATCCTGGTTGAAAATGGCTTTTCCAAAGATGTCGTTGCCGCCGTCACCAGTGCGGGGGCGGAAAACGTGCCGCAGGTGTGGCGAAGGGTCAAGGCCCTGGAAGACCTGAAGGGGGCCCCGGATTTCGAACCGTTGGCGGCGGCGTTCAAACGCGTGGTCAACATCATCAGGAAAACCGAGGGCGGGGTTCAGACCCGGGTCGACGAAGATCTGTTTTCCCATGCGTCTGAAAAGGATTTGCTGACGGCCTTCCGTGATGTGGAGAACCAGGTGTCGGCGCTTTTTGCCTCCGGCGACTTCGAGGAAGCGCTGTTGAAAATCGCTTCGCTGAAGGATGCCGTGGATGCTTTTTTCGACGGTGTGCTGGTCATGGCCGAGGACCTTAAGGTCCGCAACAACCGCCTCGCTCTATTGGGGGGCATTGCCGCCCTCTTCGGCCAGTTCGCCGACTTTTCGAAGCTGGCCTGATTTTCCATGGCCGATATTGAAACGCTCAATTCAGGTAGGATAACGATTTGATGTTACAGGAGACAATATGCCATTCGACCCCGAAAAAGATAAAGTCCTCAAACGTTGGAAGTGTGAAGAGACCGGCCTGGTGGTGACGATCAACCAGTACAACGAGGGACAGCCCAAAGTGCAAATCGGCCCGCGAATACTGCTCAAAAAGGATGGTTCGGAAAGGGCACCGGTGAGAGCCGGTCGTCTGAGCATGGAAGACGTGATGTGGCTGTACGATACCATCGATGAAATCAAGGACACCCTGTCGGAGTATGCATCGCCCGAGTGATCAGCTGCAGCGGGGGCTTTAATCACGTATTGAAATCCTGGTCCTGTGGGCCAGGTCAGAGATATTTGGCTGTGCCGGCAACAAGGGTAATAAAATTCCAAGCACCAAATCCGAAATCCTAAACAATATCAAATG
>Ga0316576_10000681_pt1 | contig 16627 bp, 17 predicted proteins | sample S0NA_FD_203075 | JGI IMG/M metagenome (GOLD analysis project Ga0316576, IMG submission 203075) | Rhizosphere microbial communities from salt marsh grasses in Alabama, United States - S0-2_050615r3r5 | ecosystem: Host-associated > Plants > Roots > Rhizosphere | place: USA: Alabama | collected... | reverse complement strand
ATATTCATCAAACGCATATATTCACCGGCCACGCCACTTTTGAAGATAGCCCAATTGAATTAACCCCTCACCCGGCGGATTTGGCATTCTGCCGAACGGTCGCATCGCCCGACTCAATTGCTCATCCTTTTCCTACAAGGATTCAGGGCAATGTCTTAGTATTTAGATCGGGAATCTTGTTACTCTTTCGAGCATTCTTCACGCGCCGGCAACGCTGGCACGTGTGGCCGACAGGAGTCGGGATGACCCCCGCGCCCAGCGCAAAGCTCCGCCCGGTCGGCAGCCTTGATCGAACGATAAGCACGGAACGGAGGACGCACCCTGATCGACGCGAAATCCTTAGGGAGGGTAAACCCATGGCACCGTTACTTCTCATCGAGGCAGGCGCGATTCTCCCCCTGCTGTCCACCGCCCTGGCGCTCGCCGCGCCGCTGCCGGCAGCGGCGGCCGATGTCTCCGAGATCGAGCTACGCCGCCTGTTCGAGCCTACCAAGGCCGAACGAGCGGAAGAAGAAAAGGGGCAGATTTATATCTACGAGGGTGTGCGCGACACCGATGTGCAGCGTGCTCTCGACGAAGAATTCGAGCGGGTCCAGAACATGATGTTCATCCGCACGATCAAGACCGACGACGAGGGCAAGGCCGAGCGGGACCCGCACACCGGGGATGTGGAAGTCGAAGACGACGGCTGCTGACCGGAGCCCATCGAACTTGGTAGACCCTGTCTGTTTGGCCATCCCGTTGATGAAGGAGGACATCATGCGCAGACGACGATTGATTCGGGACGCCATCGGCGCCGCCGCCGCGCTGGGCCTCGCCGGCCTGCTGCCTCGGTCGCTGCTCGCGGCCTGGCCCGACAAGGCCTTCCACGCGCAAGACCTCTCCGAGGCCGAGGCCGACCTGTTCGGGGACCGGGTCCCGGAGGACACCGACGCCATCACCATCACGGCGCCGGACATCGCCGAGAACGGCCGCGTCGTGCCCGTGGAGGTCAGCATCGGCCTGCCGTCCCCGCAGACCATGACCCTGTTCTCGGACGGCAACCCCTTTCCGCTGTTGGCCCGCGCGCGGTTCACGCCCGACGTGGAGCCGAGCGTGTCGATCCGCGTCAAGATGGGAGAGAGCGCCAACCTGATCGCGCTGGTGGAGGCGGACGGCAAGCTCTACCGGGCCACCCGCGCGGTCAAGGTCACGGCCGGCGGCTGCGGCGGATGAGCGAAAAAACAGACCGGGACCAGACCGCCGGAGCGCCGGAGCGCCGGCATCCAAGACACCTAATCCCCGGAGACCTGCACCATGAACACTGAGAACGGCAGGATTCGCGCCCGTCTCAAGGACGGCGTCATCGGCGTGCGGGTCCTGCTCCGTCACCCGATGGAGACCGGGAGCCGCAAGGACCCGGCCACCGGCGAGATCATCCCCCGTCACTACATCCAGGAGGTCGTCTGCGAGCACAACGGAAAGTCGGTGCTCACCATGGATTGGGGCTGGGGCATCTCGGCCAATCCGTACATCGGCTTCCAGATCAAGAACGGCGCCGCCGGCGACACCGTGACCGTGCGCTGGACCGACGATCAAGGCCAGACCGGGTCTGTGGAAGCCACTGTCAGCTGAGCGGGCGGGGCGCCCTCGGCGGCGATCGCGGCCCGGCGTCGGCGCCGTCGCACAGGCCCGGCAGCGGAAGCAGCCGCGGGTTACTCCGCGGCCCCCGGTCGACGCCGGCCCTAACGCGCGGGCTCCAGGCGCGGGGCGCGACCGCTGCCGGGTGGCGCTCGTCGCTCAACCCGTCCCATCGCCCAGCCAGTCCCGCCGCACCAGGTAGCGCTCGGTCAGCTCCGCCTCGGGGCTACCCGGCTCCGGGCGCCAGTCGTAGCGCCAGCTTACCTCCGGCGGCAGCGACATCAGGATGGACTCGGTGCGCCCGCCGGACTGCAGCCCGAACAGGGTGCCGCGGTCGTAGACCAGGTTGAACTCGACGTAGCGGCCGCGGCGGATCTTCTGGAATTCCCGCTCCCGCGCGCCATAGGGCAGGCCCTTGCGGCGCGCGACGATGGGCCGGTAGCCCAGAACGTAGTGCTCGGCGACACTCTGCATGAATGCGAAGCAGCGCGCGAAGCCCCACTCGTTCAGGTCGTCGAAGAAGAGTCCGCCGACGCCCCGGGGCTCGCCGCGGTGTTTCAGGTAGAAATAGCGATCGCACCAATCCTTGAGCCGCCCGTGCAGGTCCTCGCCGGGCGCGCCGAAGCCCGCGCAGGCGTCCCGCGCCGTCTCGTGCCAGTGGACCACGTCCTCGTCATTGCCGTAGTAGGGCGTCAGGTCGAACCCGCCGCCGAACCACCAGACCGGCTCTGCGCCTGGCTTCTCGGCGATGAAGAAGCGCACGTTCATGTGCGACGTGGGCACATACGGGTTGCGGGGATGCATGACCAGGGACACCCCCATGGCGCGGAAGCCGCGTCCGGCCAGCTCCGGCCGGCTGGCGCTGGCCGACGGCGGCAGCGCATCGCCGTGCACATGAGAGAAGTTGATGCCTCCCTTCTCGAACACAGGACCGTTCTCCAGCACCCGCGAGCGCCCGCCGCCGCCGCCGGGCCGCTCCCAGGTGTCCTCGCGGAAACCGGTGCCGCCGTCCTCGGCGGCCAGCGCATCGCAGATGCGGTCCTGCAGGCCGAGCAGATAGTGCTCGACGGCGTCGGGGTCGGGACGGTCGGTCATCGGCAGGCCCTCGATCGTGGACGGACCCGCGCATGGTAGCCGAGCCGCACGACCGCTGCGCAGCCTGCAGCGCCGTCGGGAGCCCCCCGCTTCCGCCGGCGGGCCAGCACCTTGAATTCCCCCGCCGGTTCAAAGATCATTCCCCCGCGATCGATCCACCAACCGTCAGCGCCGGCAGCCGCCCTCGAGACGGACCGCGTCCGACTCGCCGCCAGAAGACACCCCAATGAAGTTGACACCGGAGCAGCTCAATACCTGGCTCGGGCTGGAGTCCCGCGCGCAGCTGGCGCAGGCGCTGGGGGCGTCGCGTGCCGAGATCACGCTGCCCCAAGCGCGGCGGCTGACCGGCAGGCTGGAAGAACTGGAGGGCGCGGGGCACCCCCTGCGGCTCGCCATCGTGCACAGCTACACCAGCGATCTGCTCGATCCCTGGCTGGGCTTGGAGGCCGCGATACAGGGTCTGGGCCTCGACACCTACCACGCGCCCTACGGCTTCGTGCGCCAGGAGGCCGAGCCCGGCTCCGGCCTGGACCGGCACACGCCGGACCTGACCCTGCTGCTGCTCCAGCGCGAGGACCTGCATCCAGACCTGGCCGCGCCGCTGGCCGTGCGCGATGCCGACGAGCGCGCCGCCTTGCAGCAGGCCGCGGCCGAGGGGCTGCTCGGCACTGTCGGACGCTTTCGCGCTCTGGTGCCGGGGCAGGTCCTGGTCACCCTGCTTCCGGCGCTGCACGGTCCCGGCCTGGGCCTGTTCGACGCCCATTCCGATCGATCCGAGCTGGCCTGGTGGGCCGGGCTGAAGCAGGCCCTGACCGCCGGCCTGCGCGAGCGCTTCCACGGCACGCTGTTCCTGGACCTGGATGCAGCCCTGTGCGACATCGGCCGCCCCGATTATTTCGATCCGCGCCTCTGGTACAGCGCGCGCTTTCCGTTCACGCCGGCTGCGGCCCGCGACCTTGCACGCCGGGTCATCGCCATCGGCGCCGCGCTCAAGTATCCGAAGGCCAAGGTCATTGCCCTGGACGCCGACAACACCCTGTGGGGCGGCATCATCGGGGAGGACGGCCTGAACGGCATCGCGCTGGGGCCGGACTATCCCGGCAACTGCTACGCTGCCTTCCAACGCCGGCTGCTGGACTACCAGAGCCGCGGCCTGATTCTCGCGCTGTGCAGCAAGAACAACCCGGCCGACCTGGACCAGGTGCTGGCCGAGCATCCGCACCAGCTGCTGCGGGACGGCCACTTCGCCGCCCGCCGAGTGAACTGGGAGCCGAAGCCGGCCAACCTGGCCGCGCTGGCCGAGGAGCTGAGCCTGGGCCTGGATTCATTCGTCTTCGTCGACGACAGCGACCACGAGTGCGCAGCCGTGCGCCATGCCCTGCCTCAGGTCACGGTGGTGCAGGTGCCGAAGAACCCGCTCGAGGTGCCGGGCTGTCTCGATCGGCTCGCGCGCCTGGAGGTGTTGTCGCTGACCAGCGAGGACCTGGCCAAGACCCGGCTCTATGCCGAGGAGCGCCGGCGCCGCGACCGGGCCCGCCAGATGGACGCCGGCGGCGGCGGCCTGGACGAGTACCTGCACTCGCTCGGCATGCGCATGCGCATCGTCATCAACGATGCATCCCACCTTGCACGCCTAGCACAGTTGACCAACAAGACCAACCAGTTCAACCTGACGACGCGCCGCTACGACGAGCAGCGGATGCAGGCCTTCCTCGACGCCGACGACCACTGGGTGGCCCACTTCTCGCTGGCCGACGTGTTTGGCGACAGTGGGGTGGTCGGGCTGGCCATCGCCCGCCGGCTGGATGGGGAGCTGGCCGAGCTGGATACCTTGCTGATGTCCTGTCGGGTCATCGGCCGCCGGGCCGAGAGCGCCTTCCTCGAGTCCCTGTTGCGGCTGCTGGCCGAGGCCGGCATCACCCAGGTCGTCGCCGATTACCTGCCGACAGCGAAAAACGGCCTGGCCGAAGGCTTCCTGCCCAAGCACGGCTTCATCGCCACCGCCGACGGGCGCTTCCTCCGCGACCTCGCCCAGGCGCCACCCCGGCCGGCTGCGGACTTTCCCATCGCCGTGGAGCTTGCGCGCTGAACCGCCCGGCCCATTCACCAAGCCATCGCCACCGGATCTCCATGAGCACATTCGAGCAACTGCGTACCGTCATCGCCGAGACCCTGAACGTCCCCGGAGACAGCATCGGCGAGACCACCACCGCCGAAGAACTCACCGCCTGGGATTCGCTGGGCCATGTCAACCTGATGATCGCGCTGGAACAGACCTTCGATATCCAGTTGGACGTGGAGGTGTTCCCGACCCTCAACTCCGTACCGGCAATCCTCGATCAGCTGCGCGCGCAGGGCGTGGAATGACGCAGGGTCGGCGCAGGCCTGCCCCGCCAGTCAACCGCCGCCTATGGACCTGAAAGAGACCTTGTCCGGCTGGGCCCTGAAGCGCCTGGATCCGGAACGCTTTCAGGCACTGCGCGGGCGCTATCGGAGCGCCCGCGCCGCCGTCGCGCCGCTGCTGCAACGCGTCCACGGTCGATTCGACTGCGAGGACCTCAGGCAGCACCTGGAGGACCGTGTTGGCCGTGACTTCGAGGTGCTGATGGTGCACAGCTCCATCAACGGCATGCAGCCGATGTTCACGCAGGGGCCCGTAGAACTGCTGAAGATGCTGATGGACTTTTGCGGTCCGGAGCGGACTCTGGCAATGCCCGCCTTCTATTTCGGCGACCCGAAGCTCGGCGGCGCCGCCGCAACCTTTCGGGCGCGCCCGCGCTTCGACTTGCGCCGCACGCCGTCGCAGATGGGCCTGCTCACCGAGCTGTTCCGGCGCAGCCGCGGCGTCATCCAAAGCCGCCACCCAGTCTATCGCATCGCCGCGCTCGGCCCGTTGGCCGATGAGCTGACCCGCGGCCACGAGCACGCCGGCTCGCCGGCCGGCGCCGGCACGCCGTTCGATGCGATGACCCGACACGACACGCTGATCCTCGGCATCGGCAAGCGCTACGAGGTACTCACCCAGGTCCATCACGCGGAGGACTTGCTCGGCGACCAGTTCCCGGTGCCGGCGCGGCGCGGCGAGCCGCTGGCGATGATGCTGGTGGACGGCGACGAGGAGATCCCGTTCCAGCTCGCCTCGAGCAGCCTGAGCTGGAACCGCAACATGTGGAAGCTGCGCCGGCTCATGCCCCGCGAGCAGCTGGCCGAATGGCGCTTCCACGGCGTGCCCCTGTTCGCGACCCGCGCCGCCGATGTCAGCAACGCCCTGATCGCCGCCGCCGCGCGCGGCAAGACCATCTATGACAAGCCGTGACCACGACGCCGATCCTGCGGCGCCCCGCTTCCACCACATCGGCTACGCGGTGGCGGACATCCAGCGCCATCTCGACGAGCACATGATCCCGCTCTATGCCCCCTTGCACATCAGCGAGACCGTGGCGGACCCGATCCAAAAGGTCCGCGTCTGCTTCGTCACGATGCATGGCGGCAGCCTCATCGAGCTGGTCGAGCCCCTCGGAAACGACAGCCCGGTGCGGCGCTTCATCGGCAGCCCCCGCGGCGGGCTCTATCATCTCTGCTACGAAGTGGCCGACATGGAGAGCGCGATCGCCCAGTTCCGCGCCAGGGGCTGCCTACCGCTGGGCCGCCCAGTCCCAGCTGCAGCGTTCGACGGCCGCCGCATCATCTTTCTGATGACTCCGCAGCGCGACCTGGTCGAGCTATTGGAGGCTACGGATGGGTAGAAGTGCGTAGTGCGTAGTGCGTAGTCCGTAGTGCGCGGCCGCCGCCGTCGGCCTCCCAGCGGAGCGGAATTACGCGGTCCGTACTTCGTGCCCCCCACTCCTTCAGCCTCTCGCCTCTTGAATCATCTCGTACGCTCGCCGGATCTCGTGGGTCTTCTGCGCGGCCATCTTCATCATCTCCTCCGGCAGGCCCTTGGCGACGAGCTTGTCGGGATGATGCTGGCTCAACAGCTTGCGGTAGGCACGCTTGATGGTGGCGTCGGAGTCCTTCGGATTCACGCCGAGCAGCGCATAGGCCTGGGACAGCGTCGGGCCCTTCGCCGGCGCCTGACGCCAGCCGCCGCCGGCACCCGCTCCGGCGCCGCCGGGCCTCGCGCCGCCCGTGAACTGGCGCTGCAGCCGGATCAGGTTCTCCAGCTGGCGGAACAGGATCTCGGGGATGCGCAGCCCCGCCCGGATCTGCTCCAGCACCCGGCGCTGGGCCGGCGACGGGTCGCCGTCGACGTAGGCCGCTTGGAACTGGATCTCCAAGAACATCTGGATGAGCGCGCGCCGGCCCTGGCATTCGCGGCGGAAGGTCTCGATCACGGCCGCCAGGTCGAAGTCCGGCGACTTTCCCTGGCGGAACAGCTTGATGGCGGCGCTGCGCATGTCCGGCGTCAGCTGCATCTGCGCCATCAGGGCCTCGGCCAGCGCGATCTCGGCCTCGGAGACGCGCCCGTCGGCCTTGACCAGGTGCCCCATGGTCGAGAAGGTGGCCGTGAAGAAGGCGCTCTGGATGCGTTGGCGCTCGCCCGGCGGCAGCTGGGCGTCGCGGGCCAGCTTCTCGACACCGCGATCCACGCCGTGGCCCAGCGCCGCGCCCAGCAGCGCCCCGAACGGGCCGCCCGCAGCGAGCCCCAGCAGCCCGCCGATGATCTTGCCCCGCCAGCCCATGACTAATCCGTCCGACTACTTGCCCTTGATGTACTGCTCGTCGGAGAACGAATACACCCATTCCGGCCGGAATGCCACCAGGATGACCATGATCCAGCCGTTCAGCATGGCCTCGGGCAGGAACATCAGCGGGAAGAACGGCAGCACGGTCTGGCTCAGCTCCGCGAAGCTGTAGGCGCCCGTGGCCACCAGCAGCCAGGCGGCCATGTAGCCCATGGCCACGCCGACCAGGCCGGCGGTCAGGAACCCGTTCACGAGCACGTAGACGAAGAACTGTTTGGGCAGGTACCAGCGGATCAGGACCAGCAGCACCTGGGTCAGCGTGATCGGGAGCACACCGGAGACCAGCGCGTTCAGCGCAAAGCCCTCCCAGCCGAGGCCGCCATTGATGTGCACCCCGAGCAGGGCCAGAGACGCCGCGATGACGGCCAGGGACCAGCCGAACACCAGCGTGGCGGCGGTGAGGCCCAGCAGGTGATAGGACAGGCCCGGCTGCACCTGGGCCTCCATGTGCCACAGCAGCATCAGCACGACAGTGGCGCCCAGGAAGACGTTGGTCAGGCGGGCCCGGTACAGCAGCCGCCAGGGCGCGAGCCGCAGCGCCAGCACCAAGGCCGCCGCGTACAGGGCAACCGCGATCCACAGGCCGACAGGGCTGAATAGGGCGGGATCGAGGGTCATGGCGTCACTTGGCTGCCGGTAAAACCGGCCGCCGGCTCAGTGGATCGGTGATTCTGTAAGAATCGGGGTCATTACGCCCCTACGCAAATGGGAATCGACGATCTGGAGTTAAGGAGCCCGCCGTTCACCGCGGACGAGTCCAAGGCGCAGCGGCCTCGTCCAGGCTGAAGCCGGGACTCCTGGCAGGGCATCGGCGCGTCAGGGGCTCGGATTCGGCTGCTCGGTGTGCACCGCCTCGATCTCGGCCAGCACCTCGTCGGAGAGCGTCAGGTCCGCACTGGCCAGGTTGCTGTCGAGCTGCTCCATCGTGGTCGCGCCGATGATGTTGGATGTCACGAACGGCCGGCTGGTGACGAAGGCCAGGGCCATCTGCGCCGGATCCAGGCCATGGCGCTCGGCGATCCCGGCGTAGCGGCCGGTGGCGGCGACGGCCTGCGGGTTCGAGTAGCGGTCGAAGCGGGAATAGAGCGTCAGCCGCGCGCCCTCGGGCCGGGCGCCGTTGCGGTACTTGCCACTCAGCATGCCGAAGCCCAGCGGCGAGTACGCGAGCAGGCCGCAGCGCTCACGCAGCGCCACCTCGGCCAGGCCGATCTCGAAGGTGCGGTTGAGCAGGCTGTAGGGGTTCTGGATGCTGACCATGCGCGGCAGACCGCGGGTCTCGGCCAGGTGCAGCGCATGCATGGTGCCCCAGGGGGTCTCGTTGGACAGGCCGACGTGGCGGACCTTGCCGGCGCGCACCAGGTCGGCGAGCACGCCCAGAGTCTCTGCGAGGGGCACGCTGTCGTCGGCCGCCGGCGGCTGGTAGCCGAGCTTGCCGAAGTAGTTGGTCTCCCGGTCCGGCCAGTGCAACTGGTAGAGGTCGATGTAGTCGGTGCGCAGCCGGCGCAGGCTGGCGTCCAGGGCGGCCTCGATGTTCCGCCGGTCCAGCCGGCGGCCCGGCATGCGCAGGTAGTCGATCCAGTCGCCGGGGCCGGCGACCTTGGTGGCGAGGATCAGCCGGTCGCGGCCGCCGCGGGCGGCGAGCCAGTTGCCGATGTGGGTCTCGGTCCGACCCTGGGTCTCGGCCCGCGGCGGCACCGGATACATCTCCGCGGTGTCGATGAAATTGATACCGGCAGCGACGGCGCGATCGAGCTGGGCGAAGGCGTCGGCCTCGCTGTTCTGCTCGCCGAAGGTCATGGTGCCCAGGCACAGCTCGCTGACCTGGATGTCGGTGTGGCCGAGGGGGCGATAGCGCATTGGTGGTCCTCTTGCAGTCTGACGATGGCCGCGATGGCCTTGAACGTTGGGAAGAAGTGTGAAGTTTGAAGCCCGACGTTTGAAGCACGGGCTGCCGAGCCCCTCGCTTCTCGCCGAGAGCGGGCTGATCGATGGCCCCGGCGCGGTCCATTTGCGCTATTTGCGGCCTTCCGCTCTTTCTAGGCTCCAGTGAGCTCGGGGTCGGCGCCTGGGACGAGGACATGGATGCAGCCATCCATGATGCGCAGCGACAGGGGATCGAGGAAGGCACCGAGGCAGGGGCCGTGCACGCACTCGCCGGTCTCGGCGATGAAGAGGGCGCCGTGCAGGCTGCACTGGATCAGCTCCCCATCGGCATCCAGGTAGCCGTCCGGCGTCCAGGCCAGCGGTGCGCCGGTGTGGGGGCAGGCGTCGCGGTAGGCGCGGACGGTCCCGTTTCGGCGCACCAGAAAACCCGCGACCCCGCCGGTCTCGAAGCCGCGGCAGCCGGGATCAGGCAGATCATCGACGGCGCAAATGGCCCCGCCGGGAGCATCCGAGGCCGTCATAGCAGACCCGCCGTCCTGGCGCTGTCGATCAGGCCGTCCAAGCCCTGGATGCCGCAGCCGTGGCCGGCGATGCGGTTGGCGCGGGCGAGCACGGCCTCCACGGCGCAACGATCCAGCCCTTCCAGTTCAGTCTCCAGCAGTCCGTCGATGAGCGCGGCGTTGAAGACATCTCCGGCGGCCAGGGTGTCGACGACGGCCGCCGGCGGATGGGCGGGGGCGTGGACGATGCGGCCGTCCGGCAGGCGTCCATAGGCGCCGCGGGCGCCCCAGGGGGCGACCAGCAGCTCGGCATCGCAGCGACTGGCCATGGTACCCAGGAAGGACGCCGGGTCGCCGTCGGCACCGATGGCGGCGGCATAGGCCCGGGCCAGAATCAGCAGCCTCGGGCCACGCCCGGCACGGGGCACGGAGGCCCGGAACAGGGCCTCTAGACCGGGCCTGGGCTTCTCGATCTCGATGGACACGGGCAGCTCCGGGCGGTCGCGGTGGACGCGCTCGATCATGAACGCGGTCTCGGCCGGGGCGCGTCCCTCGAAGTGGACCCAGGCGCAGTCGTCCAGCGGCACACGGGCGAAGTCGACAGCGGCCAGCTCGGGTAGGTCGCGATGATGAATGATGGTGCGGCTGCCGGTGGCCCGGCTCAAGGCGATATAGGAGGTCGGCGTCGCGCCGCCTGCCGCGGTGACGGCGCCGGCCAGATCGATGCCGCGGCCGCCGAGGTCCTCCCGGATCAGGGCCGCGCCGGCGTCGTCGGCGAGCGTACCGGCCCAGCCGCAGCGCCGGCCGAGCTGGCGCAGCAGGACCAGGGTGTTGGAGACGTTGCCGCCGCGTATCACGCGTTGGTCCAGCGCCCGCACCTCGGCGTCCTCGGGGGGATACACGACGACGCGATTGACGATGTCGACGGTAGCGATGCCGACGCCGAGCACGCGCGGTATCGGTGCGGCGGGATCAGCCATCCCGCGCCACCCGGAAACCGATCATGGCATTGCGGGTGTCCGGAGGGAAGCTGCCGCGGCGCCCGCTACGCAGCGAGCGCACCGGCGTGCGCCAGCTGCCGCCGCGGGCCACGCGCTCCGCGCAGCCGGACATTTCCAGGGCACGGCCGTCGGCGGGCGCGTTCCGGTAGCCGGGACGGTAACAGTCGGCGACCCATTCGGCGACATTGCCGGCGGTGTCGTGCAGGCCGAAGGGATTGGCCGGGAAGCTCCCCACCGGCGCCGGCCCACGCCGATCCCAACGGGTGCCGCAGTCGAAGCAGACGGCCCGCCCGTGCATCGGCGCCACGCCCCACCAGTAGGCGGTCACGGTACCGCCCCGGGCCGCATATTCCCATTCCGCCTCGGTGGGCAGCCGGTAGCGGTGGCCCGTGCGGCGCGACAGCCAGCCGATGTAGGACACCGCATCGGGCCAGCTCACGTCCACCACCGGCTGACGGCCGCGACCATGACCGAAGTCGCTCGGACGCCGGGCGCCGGTGGCCCGTACATAGGCGTCGTATTCATCGAAGGTCACCTCGTGGGTGCCGATCAGGAAGGCGTCGAGGGTCACCCGGTGGACCGGGCGCGCATCGCTGGTGGGGTCTGCGGCGCTGCCGCCCATGCGAAAGCCGGCCGGACGCAGTGCGACCATCGGCGGACCGCCGCCGTCCTGAACGAGACCGCGGACCGGGTCTTGCTCCGCAGGCGGGGCGCCCGGCGCCGACTCCCCTGCCTGCACCGCGATGTCCGGCCCGGCTGACTTCAGCTTGTCGCCGGCGCCGGCACCGGCGGCGTCCGGCACCGCCGGCCCGGCCGCGTCGGGGAACTGGCCGGATCCGGCCAGCGGCCACAGCGGGGCACCCGCGGACCGGGGCGGCGGCCACCAGCCGCTCCACCACAGCCCGCCGGCCGCGGCGACGCTCATCAGCAGCCCGACGGCGAGACCGGCGAGCAGTGTGCCAAGCCCCCCGCCGTCGTCCGCACTCACCGCTGCCGGTTGCAGGGGCGGGGGCGACGCCGGCCGGGCCCCGCGCGGCTGTCGGTGCCGGGGCAGTTCCGTGGGTTCCGGCGGCGGCGGGACGTCCAGCACGGAGGGCGGCTGGGGTGCCGCAGCGGGGCGCCCGCCGCCGGCCGGGGCCCGCGTATCCGCCGCAGTGCGCTCGTGCTCGCGCCTGTCGAGCTTGCGCTGAAGGCTATCCAGCTCCTGATAATGGTCCTCCAGGCGGTCCTCCAGCGAGCGCACCTGGCCGTTCAGCGACTCGATGGTGCGCTCCTTCTCGCGCAATGCGTTGCGCAGGGCGTCGATGGTCTGCTGCACGGCCAGGTTCCGGGTCACCGCCCCCGGGTCCCGCTGCGCCGGCAGGACGTTGCGGCTGCGCTCCAGCCTGGCCTCCAGCTCCGCGATGCGCTCCGCGGACTCGCGACGCACCTGCTCCAGCCGGGCACGCAGCGCGGCTGCATCGTCGCCGGAGGCGCCGCACGCCTGGTCGTCGGAGGCAAAGGGATCGGTGGGCATCGGCTCTTCCGGCAGTTGGCCGGCCGGGCGGTCGCTTCACAAAGGCGGGTCGCAGCCGGCTACTATACCGGCTGTCCGCACCCCGTGCGCCTCGATCGACCCGCAGCAACGCGAGGAGCGCCATGACCCGAGCCATCATCGCCGCCGGTCACGAGGCCACCGCCGGGGCCGCCGCCGAGGTCATGGCCGCCGGCGGCAATGCCTTCGACGGCATCTGTGCCGCGCTCTGCGCCGCCACCGTCGCCGAGCCGGTGCTGGCCTCGCTGGGTGGCGGGGGCTTCCTGCTCGCGCACCCGGCCGGTGCCGAACCGCTGCTGATCGACTTCTTTACGCAGACCCCGCGGCACTGTTCGGCGCCCGAGACGCTCGATTTCCGCCCGATCGTCGCCGATTTCGGCGACACCACCCAGGAATTCCACATTGGTCTCGGCGCCATGGCCACGCCCGGCGCCATCGCCGGGCTGTTCGCGATCCAGCGCCGGCTGTGCCGCCTGCCGGCCGCGGACCTGCTGGAGCCGGCACGGCGGCTGGCGGCCGGCGGTGTCGTCATCAACGCCTTTCAGCACCGCATCGCCCGCATCGTGGAGCCGATCCTGCGCGCGCGGCCGGAGTACTTCGCGCTCCATGCCTCGCGCCGCGACCCGGACCGGCTGGCCGAGCCCGGTGAGCGCATCCCGCAGCCGGAGCTGGCCGAGGCCCTGGCCCGGCTTGCCCGAGAAGGTGCCGGCTTACTGCACGGCGGCCCCTGGGGCCGGCGCCTTGCCGCCGACTGTGCCGCCCAAGGCGGTCACCTGCGGCTGGACGACCTGACCGGCTATGAGGTGGTCGAGCGGGCGCCGCTGGTGGCCGATTACCGCGATGCCCGGCTGTACCTGAACCCGCCCCCGTCCATCGGCGGGCTGTTGATCGCACTGGCGCTGGACCTGCTGGCAGCGGCCGGGCCGCCGGTGGAGCGCTTCGGCAGCCCCGCGCACCGGTATCGCCTGGCGCAAGCCATGACCCTGACCCGCACCGCGCGGCTGGACGCGGCCAAGGGCGGCCGCGACCTGGCCACCGCCGGCCTCGATCCGGAGCTGACGGCCCGCTACCGCGCCCTGATGGCCGAGCCGCGCTTCAGCCGCGGCACCACCCAGATCAGCATCGCCGATGCGAACGGAAATGTCGCGAGCCTGACCCTGTCCAACGGCGAGGGCACGGCCTATCTGCTACCCGGTACCGGCATCGTCATGAACAACATGCTGGGCGAACAGGACCTGAATCCCGACGGCTTCCACCTCTGGCCGCCGGGCCGGCGCATCAGCTCCATGATGTGTCCGACCCTGGTGCGCCATACAGACGGCGGCTGGACCGTCACCGGCTCCAGCGGCTCCAACCGCATCCGCAGCGCCATCCTGCAGGTGCTCTGCAACCTCATCGACCTGGGCCTGCCACTGGACGAGGCAGTCGCCGCCCCGCGCATCCATGTCGAGGACGCCAACCTCTACATCGAGCCGCCGGTGGCGGCCGATGTCCTCGCCGACCTGAGCGGCGCATGGCCGGACCCGATCGTGTTCCGCGAGCCCAACGTGTTCTTCGGCGGCGCCCACAGCGTCGCCATCGGCCCGGACGGCGCGCTCAGCGGTGCCGGGGACAGCCGGCGCGGCGGCGTCGTGATCCGCGTGTGACATCCCGCGGCGGCCGCTCGCGGGTCGCAGCGTCTCCGGCGGCGCTCCGTTTCTGCTTAGATTCGGCCGTTCGGCCGCGGTGCGCCCCAAGCGTCGGCGATCCGTGAGGTACTTGCGGCCTTTCTCGCCATCACCGGATGGGCAAGTATCGAAAGCGCCTGAAGGCCGCCCAAGGGCGGGATCCGTTTGCGGCCATTTGCTTTCCATTTGCGTTGTTTGCGGCCTTCTGCTCTTTCTGGATCCAGTCGTGGCTCAGTCCACTCCGCCGCCGACGAGCCGCCGGAAGGCGCGGCAGCGGGCGCCCAGATCGTCGTCCGCGTGGAGGTCGCCGCCGATCAGAAGGATGCAATCGCGGCCGTAGAAGTCCACCAGCTCCGGCACCCGGTCCAGCGTCATGCCGCCGGCGGGGACGGGCCAGGCCGGAGCCAGCCCGGCCCAGGGCGCCGCACAGCCGCCGGCGATGTCGCGGCATTGCTCCGGCGTCAGCGCAAAGCGGCCGCCGTAGCTGGGAAAGATAACCGCATCGGCGCCGGCGAGCCGGCCCAGGCCGCCGTAGAGCAGTCCCGGCGCAATGCCGGCATGCGCGCCGACGGCGAGTCCGCCGAGCAGGGCCGGATGGCTCAGGATGAGCAGCGCCAGGTCGTCGTCATCGGCCAGCGTGCGCATCGCGTCCAGGCCGACCAGCCCCGGACAGAACAGCAGGCCGCCGGCGCCGACGGCCTTGGCGACCCGGGCACGGCCTGGAATCTCGGCAGCCGGCGCCGTGACGTTGGGCAGGTACAGGCTGGCCCTGCCGGTCTCGTCAGCGGCGCGCTGCACGGCCTCGGCGCAGCGGCGGACGCGCTCGTCGAAGGGGCAGAAGGGCTGGTCGGCGAGGCCGTGGTCGTCCTTGATCAGGTCGATGCCGCCCAGCGCGAGCCGGTAGGCGAGATCCGCCAGGGCCGCAGGCGATAGGCCCATGGGCTTCAGCGCCGTGCACAGCAGCGGGCGGCCGTGGACATCCAGCCGCGCCCGCAGCCCGGCGATGCCGAAGCGCGGGCCCCGGTAGTGCGCGGCAAGCGTCGGAGACAGCGTCAGACCCACGAGCCGCACGCCGGGCTGCAGGGCGACATTGCCGAACAGCACGTTCAGCAACTGCGTCAGCTCGCGGCCGGCGGTCTCCACCGCGTAGTCGATGGCGACGTCGGTGCGCTCCGCATCGATCGGACGGATGTCCGTGATGCGGCCGACCACCTGCGCGCGGATCGCGGTGCCCGGCAGCAGTGCGTCGGGGAATTCGACGGTCTGCTCCAGCGCGATCGCGCGTGCCCGCGCCTCGGCCTCGGCAGCCGGGCCGTGCAGCCGATAGACCGCGCGGAAGCGCTCGCCGCTGAGCGCCAACTCCTCGTCAATCATCGGGACCCATCGTCATTCTCAAAGGTCTTCGGTCTTCTCCGCCGTCGCCATGGTCTCCAGGCGCACCGCCGCCAGCGCGTCCTCGCCGATGCCGGTGGGCGCGCCGGTCAGGGCCTCGGCGGCATGCACCAGCGCCATCGCATCCAGGCCGTATTCGCGCATCAGGTAGGCGCGGCTGGCGCCGTGGGCATAGGTGTCGCGCAGGCCGATGCGGATCAGACGCTGGCCCACGCCTTCCTCGGCAATGAGTTCGGCGACCGCAGATCCGAGGCCGCCGTTGATGCCGTGGTTCTCCATCGTGACGATGCCGTGGCGGGCTCGGGCGATGCTCTCCAGTACCTCCGGGTCGTTGAAGGGCTTGAGCGTCGAGACGTGCAGATGAGCGACGGACAGCCCCTGGGCGCGCAGGGCCGCGACGGCCCGCAGGGCCTCCTCGGTGCAGATGCCGGTGGACAGCACGCACAGATCGTCACCGCCGTCGCCGAGCTGCCGGGCGCGGCCCAGCCGCAGCGGCTCGGTGGCCGGGAACAGCCGCGGCACCTCACCGCGGAGCTGGCGGATGTAGACCGGACCGTCCACGGCCTGGGCGACATCGAGCACCGACTCCACGTCCGTCGCATCGCCGCATTCGAGCACGGTCATGTTCGGGATGATGCGCATGAGCGCGATGTCGTCCACGGCCTGGTGGGTGACGCCGCCGGCCGTGGTGATGCCGGGCAGAAAGCCCACCAGGCGCACCGGCAGGTTCGGATAGGCGATGGACATGGCCACCTGGTCGAAGGGCCGGCGGCAGATGAACACCGCGAAGGTGTGGATGTAAGGGAAGAAGCCCTCGCGGGCCAGGCCGGCGGCGAAGCCCATCATGTTCTGCTCCGCCATGCCCAGCGAGAAGAAGCGCTCGGGGTAGGCATCGCGGAAGCCGTCGGCCTCGCAGGACGCCGTCAGGTCCGCGGACAGGACCAGGACCTCCGGGCGCTCGGCGGCCCAGCGCACCAGGTGGTCGCGATGCGGGCGGGTGACGGTCTCGATCATGCCGCGGCCTCCCGCATCGCGGCCAGCAGGTCCTGGTAGGCGCGGAGCTCGTCGTCGGACTTGAAGCGGACGTAGTGGAGCTTCGGCGTGCGCTCGCGCATCAGCTCGATGCCGCGGCAGGGGTCGGTGCGGGCGATGACCGCGAGCGGCCGGTCGCCGCCGCCGAAGCCGGAGG
>Ga0316576_10000680_pt1 | contig 16641 bp, 10 predicted proteins | sample S0NA_FD_203075 | JGI IMG/M metagenome (GOLD analysis project Ga0316576, IMG submission 203075) | Rhizosphere microbial communities from salt marsh grasses in Alabama, United States - S0-2_050615r3r5 | ecosystem: Host-associated > Plants > Roots > Rhizosphere | place: USA: Alabama | collected... | reverse complement strand
AGGTGGTTCGGGGCCTCTTCGCCGAGGTCCACCGGGGACGCCCGGTGCGCCTGCTGGGGATCTACTCCTCGCACTTCGGGTCGGACGCGCCGCAGCTCGAGCTCTTCCCCGAGGACGAGGCCCCCGCCCCCGCCGACCGCCTGCGCGACGAGGTCACCCGGCGGTTCGGGCGCGGGAGCCTCACCCGTGCGAGCCTCCTGGGGCACCGGGAGCGGCGGAATCCGTCCGACAAGCCGTCGGAGTAGCGGGCCAGAGAGGGCAGCGGTCCCCAACGACGACGTGTCAGGAGGCTAGGGAGCCCTCGGACCGCGAACCTCGATGCCGGGATCCACCCCGGCGATCTTGCCGGTCAAGCCGTACTTGTAGAAGCCCTCGGGGGCATTCTCGATGATGTCGCAGAAGACGATGTTGGGTTCCTGCGAGTGAACGTCTTTGAACCGACAGTTCTCAAGGATCAGGGGGCGTTCCTTTGCGTCCGGGTCGTCGAGCACCCGGGGATCCGGGTCGGTGATCTTGAGGGCAGGTTCTCCTTCAGATCCCAGGACTTCGCACTCGGTTCCTGGATCGTGCTCCACGTCAACCTGCCAGCGAATGGCACCGTTGGGGGCGACGCACACGGAAGCAGGGATCACTTCAGAAACATGACACCCGCCTCCCGACTCATTCGGTTCAACCGTGATCGTAACCTTGGCCAGGTGGGCCCCCTTCTCGCAACCTGAGAAGGGCTTCTTCCTGGATTGGGCGGACGCCGAGGGAGAGGCAGCCAGGCAAGCGACGACCAGCAATGCAGCGACAACGACGGGTTCACCACGCATGTTCCACCTCCTTCATCAGTCAGCGGAGGGCCCGGGGGTCCGCTCCAACAGACTCTGGAACTCCGGCAACGAGCGAATGGCTGCGAGGTCGTCGTCATCGGCGGCCTGGGCCGTGCTGGCCCCGAGCTCCAGCGCTCGGCCCAGCAGGATCAGGGCCCGGTCCGGTTCTCCGACCAGAGCATGGGCCACGGCCGCCTTGTAGTGAGCGACCCAGCTGTCGGGACCGGCCTCCAGGGTTCTCGCGGCGGCCTTGAGAGCCTCGTCGCGCTCCCCGAGCTTGGCGAGGCAGATGGCCACGTTTCCGCGCTGCTCCACGTCCGAAGGGTTGGTCTCCAGGGCGGACCGGCTGAGATCGACCGCGGCTTGCCAGTCGGCTCGGGCGCCCTCCTCATCACCGGCCTTGGCCCGGGTGTCTCCCCGGCTGCGGCGGATGGTCCCGGAGCGGGGGGCAAGGGCCACCGCCTCGTCGTAGGCCTCGAGGGCCTCGTCCATGTGGTCGCGCGCGTAGTGGACGTAGCCCAGGTTGGCCCAGGCCCGGGCGTCGGGGGCCAGGCGGATGGCCTCGGTGTAGGCGGCGGCCGCCCCGTCGAGGTCGCCGGCCAGGTGCCTCACGGATCCGAGCATCTGAAACGCCCAGGGGTTATCGGGCTCGAGCTCGGTGACGCGCTCGTAGTCCGCGGCCGCGGCCTCCCATTCACCGGCCCGGTAGTGGACCCATCCCAGGACATCGTGGTTGCTCCCGAAGTTCGGGCGCCTCTCCACCGCGCGACGGGCCTCGACGAGGGCGGCCTCTGTCTGGTCGTCGTCAGCCAGGATGGTGGCGAGAAGGCGCATGGGGGCGTCGGAGTCCGGGTCCAGAGAGCGCGCGCGGCGGACCTCTTCGAGGGCCTCGGCGGTGCGGCCCCGTCCGGCGTAGATCCCGGCGAGGGCCAGGCGGACGCTGGCGTCCTCGGGATCCAGGCGCAGGGCCTCCTGGACCGCGTCCCGGGCCCGGTCGGCCGAGGCCACGTCCCCGGTCTCGTCGTAGATCTCCCACAGCGCTCGACCCAGCAGCGCGTGGCCCCGGGCGAAGTGGGGGTCGGCCTCGAGGGCCCGCTCGAGGTGCGTCACCGCGCTTTCGAGGTTCCCCGGGCGATCGCGGCGGTCGACCAGGGCGAGGGCGCTGGTGTAGTCGTCCCAGGCAGTGGGGCTCGCGGTGGGGCGGGCCTCGATGCGGGAGCGTCCCCGGGGCGAGAGGCTCAGGCGGAGGGCGTGGGCGACCTCCACCGCCACCCGGGACTGAAGGTCGAAAAGCTTCGGGAAGGCCCCGTCGAAAGAGGCGCTCCAGCGGACGACGTTGGAGGGGACCTGGATCAGGCTGAGGCTCACCTTCAGCTCGTCCTCCGAGCGCTGCAGGACCCCGTCGACGAGATAGCTGGCGTCGAGGTCGCGGCCGACCGCGGGCAGGTCGTCCCGCCGGTCGGCGTAGCCCACCGTCGCCGCCCGGGAGAGGACCTGGAGGTCGTCGATGGCGCTCAGCGAGCCCACCACGACCTCGGCGATACCGGCGGCAGTGGCGTCGTAGCCCTCCTCCCCGGTGAGGTTGGCCAGGGGCATCACCGCGATGACCGGCGGCCGGCCGAATCCCGGGCCCGGGGGGAGATGCCGCCGCAGGAGCCCCCAGCCGCCCCACGCGAGGCCCAGGGCCACGATGGCAATCCCGGCCACGCGCAGGGTCCGGCGCCCCGGACCCGACGCCGCAATCCCGGCGGAGACCCGGGGACCGGAGCCGGAGGAGGCCACCTCCGCCAGCCGCTCGCGCACGGTGTTCAGCTCACGGGCGAGATCGACGGTGGAGGCGTAGCGGTCGGACGGGTCCTTCTCGAGGCACCTCTCGACGATCCAGCGCGCGGGGGGAGGAAACGCGGGGTTGAGGTCTCCCAGGGGCTCGGGGTTGTCCTCGATGATGGCGGTCAGGGTCTGGGGCGGGCTGTCCCGGTGGAAGGCCTGATGGCCGGTCGCCATCTCGTAGAGGATGGCCCCGAAGGCGAACTGATCGGAGCGGAAGTCGACCGGGCGCCCCCGGGCCTGCTCGGGCGACATGTACCCTACCGTGCCGAGGACGGCGCCGTCCGCGGTCTGGGGCGAGGGAGAGGTCTCGGGCCAGGTCGCCATGGTGGAGTCGACCCACAGGTCGTGCTCCCCGTCGCTGTCGGAGCGCAGCTTGGCGAGGCCGAAGTCGAGGATCTTGACGTACCCGTCGGAGGTGACCATCACGTTCTCGGGCTTGAGGTCGCGGTGGACGATCCCGGCGGCGTGGGCCTTGGCCAGTCCCTCGGCGAGCTGAGTCGCGATCTCGAGCACGCGTCGCGGAGGAGGGGGAGGGCCGTTCACCATCTCTCGGAGCGTCTGCCCCTCCACGAGCTCCATGACGATGTACGGGAGGCCCGAGGTCTCCCCGATCTCGTGGATGGTCACGATGTTGGGATGGTTGAGAGACGAAGCGGCGCGGGCCTCCTGGGCGAAACGACCGAGCCGCAGGGAGTCGCCCGCGAAGCGCTCGGGAAGGAACTTGACCGCTACGTCCCGGTGGAGGTCGTGGTCCCGGGCCCGGAAGACCTCGCCCATCCCCCCCACGGCCAGGCGGGCGAGAAGCTCGTAGCGACCGAATCGCATGCCGACGGAGGGGGGCATGGAGACCTCGCTGAGACAGAACTCGGATGAAGACGGGACCCAGCCTACGCCGGCACCCCCGGAGCGGTCAAGGCAACGTCTGCAACGTGTCCGCTAGGAGTACAGCGACTCGATGAGCTCGCCGAACTTCTCGTGGATCACTCGACGCTTCAGCTTCATCGTCGGGGTGAGCTCACCCCCGTCGGTGGTCAGCTCGTTCGGCAGCAGCGCGAACTTCTTGATCTGCTCGTAGCGGGCGAGACCGCGGTTCGTCTCCTCGACCTGCTTCTCGACCCAGGCCCTGAACGCGGGGCAGCGGGCCGCCTCGTCCTTGGTCTGCGCGGGGCTCCCCGCCTTCTCCGCCTCCTCGGTCACCCGCGTGGGGTCGACGGCGAGGAGCGCCACCACGTACGGTCGTCGGTCGCCGATGGCGACGGCCTGGGAGATGGCAGCGATCTGCTTCAGCTTGCCCTCGAGGAACTGGGGAGCGATGTTCTTGCCTCCCGCGGTGATGATGAGCTCCTTCTTGCGGTCGGTGATGCGCAGGAAGCCCTCGTCGTCGAACTCGGCCACGTCCCCGCTGTGGAGCCACCCCTCGGGGTCGATGGTCTCCCGCGTCACCGCCTCGTTCTTGTAGTAGCCCTTGAAGACGTGGGGGCCACGCACCAGGAGCTCGCCGTCGTTCGCGATCTTCATCTCGCTCCCCGGCATGGGCCGACCCGCGCGCCCCGTTCGGTAGGCGGAGGGGAGAGAGATCGTGGCCGGTCCGGTGAGCTCGCTCATCCCCCAGATGTCCAGGATGGGGATGCCGAGACTCAGGAAGAACTCCTGGGTCTCCACCGCCAGGGGCGCCGCCGAGGCCACCGCGAAGCGGGTCTCGGTCATTCCCAGCTTCTCGCGGACCTTCGAGAAGACGAGGCGTTGGGCGAGGGAGTACAGCCAGGGTCGGGGCTGGCCCTTCTGATCCGCGTAGCCCCCGGCGAGGCCGGTCTTCCGCGCCCAGGCCGCGATCTTCTTCTTCAGGGGGGGGTTCTGGGCGCCGGCGGCCTCGATACCGGCCTGGATCTTCTCCCAGACCCGAGGCACCCCGAGGAAGACGTGGGGCTTCACCTCCTGCAGGTTCTCCCCCAGCTTGTCGATGCTCTCGGCAAAGTGCACGCAGGCCCCGGTGGCCATGGAGATGTAGAGGGAGGCGATCTGCTCCGCGATGTGGGAGAGAGGCAGGTAGCTGATCAGCCGGTCGTCGGCGGTCACGTCGAGCAGCTCGACGGTCTTCTCGGCGATCCAGGAGATGTTGCGGTGGGTGAGCATCACCGCCTTGGGGTCTCCGGTCGTCCCCGAGGTGTAGATGAGGGTGCAGGTGTCGTCGGGGCGGGCGGCGGCGATGCGGCGGTCGATCTCCTCCTCGCTCGTCGCGGAGCCCCCCTCGAGGAGCTGGGCCCAGGAGAGGACACCCTCGCCCGAGGGCTCTCCCTCCATGAGCACGATGGCCTGGAGGCGGGGAAGCCGGTCGCGCACGGCCAGGAACCTCTGGAGGTATTCCCGGTTCTCCACGATGGCGACCACCGCCTCGGCATGGTCGGCGATGTAGTGGCACTGCTCCGGGGTGTTCGTGGTGTAGACGCCGGCCGGGAGGCCCCCCGTCATCATCACCGCGGTGTTGGCGATGTACCACTCAGGCCGGGCGAAGCCCATGATCGCCACGCCGGTCCCGGGGCCCGCCCCGAGGGCAGCGAGGCCGCGGGCCGCCTGACGGACGGCATTCCGGTACTCGCTCCAGGTGATCGGCTCCCACGAGCTCCCACGCTTGCGCCGCATGGCGGGCCGGTCGGCGTGGGTGCGCGCGGTGGCCTCGAAAACCTCGAAGACGGTGTCAGGCATGGGAACCTCCGGCGGCTCGACGTCTGGTGTGGGCCAGACACTAGGAGCACTGCCTCCCGGGTGTCAAGGACAAACGGTCTCGCCAGAGGCAAGCGTCTGCGGGGCGGGGATATACTCCGCAGCAACTGGGAGGCTCCATGCTGCGCACCTTGCTCTCCGCCGCCCTGCTGGCCTCTGTTCCCGGAACCCATGCCCCGGGGGCGGAGCCCGCCGACCTCGTCTTGAGGAACGCCGTCGTGCACACGATGGACGCGGCCCGACCCCGGGCGGAAGCCATAGCGATTCGCGGCTCGCACATCCTGGCCGTCGGCTCCGATGAGGACATGGAGTCCCTCGTGGGCCCCGAGACCCGGGTCCGGGACCTTGCGGGGCACACCGTGGTCCCCGGCTTCGACGACTCCCACGCCCATCTGCTGGGAATCGGCTTTGCCCGCCTGGACGTCGATCTCGTGGGCACCGTCGACTACGCGGAGGTCGTCGAGCGGGTGGCGGCGGCGGCACGGCAACGGGAGCCGGGCGAGTGGATCCGCGGCCGGGGGTGGCACGAGGAGAAGTGGACCCGCTCGGCCCCGGGGGCGGTGCGGGGCTTCCCCACCCACGTGGCGCTCTCCCGAGTCTCTCCGGACAACCCGGTGGTCCTCACCCGAGCCGACGGCCACGCGGTGCTGGTCAACGCCAAGGCGATGGAGGTCATGGGGATCACGCGGCAGACGCCCACCCCGGAGGGCGGCGAGATCATCCACGACGCGGAGGGCAACCCCACGGGCCTCTTCGTCGACAACGCCACCGGACTGGTCAGGCCCGGCCCCCGGACCGACACGGAGACCCGCCGCGCCCTCCGGCTGGCGATGGAGGAGTGCCTCGAGAAGGGGGTCACCAGCCTCACCGACGCCGGGGCGACGGTGAAGATCCTCGACCTCTACCGCGCTCTGGCCTCCCGCGGGGAGCTGCGCATCCGCGTGTACGCCATGGCGGCGGGGCTCGAGACCCTGCAGGCGCTGGGGGCCCCGGAGGTCGGCCTCGGCGGGGGGTTCCTGACCATCCGTTCGGTCAAGGCCTTCGCCGACGGAGCCCTGGGCTCCCGGGGAGCGGCCCTCCTCGAGCCGTATGCCGACGATCCCGGGAACCGCGGCCTGCTCGTGACGCCGGCCGAACGTCTGCTCGAGACGGCCCGGGAGGCTTTGCGGCGCGGCTTCCAGATGGGGACCCACGCCATCGGGGACCGCGCGAACCGGATCGTCCTCGACGTGTACGAGCAGGCGATGGCGGAGCACCCGGGGGCAACCGACCCCCGCTTCCGCATCGAGCACGCCCAGATCCTGGACGAGAAGGACATCCCTCGCTTCGGCCGCCTGGGCGTCCTGGCGGCCATGCAGGGCATTCACTGCACTTCGGACCGCCCCTGGGCCTCGCAGCGTCTGGGCCCGGCTCGGGTGGCGGAGGGAGCCTACGCCTGGCGCAAGCTGCTCGAGACGGGAGCGCGGGTCCTCAACGGCACCGACGCCCCGGTGGAAGATCTCTCTCCCCTCGAGAACTTCTACGCCACCGTGACCCGGCAGGACCCGAGCGGGCAGCCCCCCGGCGGCTTCGACCCGGACCAGAGGCTGACCCGGGAGGAGGCGCTCCGCACCATGACCCTCGAGCCCGCCTACGGGGGCTTCGAGGAGAACGAGAAGGGATCCATCGAGCCGGGCAAGGTGGCTGACCTGGTCGTCCTGTCCCAGGACATCCTCTCCGTCCCCGACGACGCCCTCCTGAAGACCCGGGTCCTGGCCACCATCGTCGATGGCCGGATCCGCTACGAGAGCCCCCACCCGGCCGCCGGGCTCCGCTGAGGACCGAACCCGCCTGCGGCGCCCGAGCCAGAGCTCAGCGCCCCAGAACGTCGAGGACGCGGCGGCCGGGGCCCGGCGAGGACCCTGCTCCACTTCGAAGCCCGCGGGCCCGCAGCCGGGTGGCCGGCCGCGGCCGCCCGAGCCAGAGCTCAGCGCCCCCGCGGGCGGCTGACGAGGTTGGCGAGGAGGCGCCAGCCACCGGGGACCCCGGCCGGGATCTGTCGGAAAAGGACGAGGCCCACGTACGTCCAGGTCCCCTTGCCGACAGTGGCGTCGACCAGCATCCCCTTCTTCTCGCCGGGGTTGTTGGGGAAGGGATCGGCGGCGGAGAGAAGGTCCACGTACCGCGGGTCGTGGGCCTCCAGGAAGTAGGTCCCCCGCTCCTGCACCCAGCCCTCCCAGTCCGACGGCCCGATGCGGTTGGGCGTCGTCAGGAGAGGATGGTCCGGAGCGAGCACAGTAACCGGGGCGGTCTCGTCGGTGATCCGGTCGCGGCCCGTGACCGCGGGGTAGGGGACGAAGGGACTCGTGTCCTCCGGCGACCCTCCCCGGGTCCGGTGGGGAGAGACGTGGTTGAAGGCGTCCCGGTTGTACTGGACCACGAGGTGGCCTCCGTCCTCGACCCACTCCATCAGCCGCGGGTGAACGGACCGGAGGTCGCCCCGGGTCTCGTAGGCGCGGATCCCGGTGACGATGGTCGAGAAGCGTGAGAGGTCGCCGAAGGCGAGGTCCTCCGCGGTGAGCAGGGTGAGTGGGACACCGAGCTCCCGGATGGCGTCGGCCAGCGCATCGCCGGCTCCCATCACGTAGCCCACCGAGGCGTCGGGCCCGACGCGGACGTCGAGGAGCAGGACTCGCGCCTCGGCCGGCACGAGGCGCTGGCGGCGTTGGATGTGGTCGTAGGCCACCTCCTGGACGGCCTGGCGGTACTCATGGCCCCCCCGGGCCGCCACCACCGGCAGCGTCACCTCTCCGGGCATCCTGGTCCCCGGCGGGGTCACCCGGAAGCGAGCCGCGATCTCCTCCCCTTCGTAGGCGAAGTGGAGGGGCACCTCGGCGGGCTCGACCGACCAGCCGTCGGGCACCGGCAGTCTGACGGTCGCCTCTCCTGCCCCCGTGGCGTTGTGCTGCACGAACGCCCGAACCTGGAGAGCGCGGGCCGGGCCCTCCACGGCCACCGCCGACAGCTCCGGGGCCACCCGGACCGAGAGCTTGGGAACGACCTGCACGACGTGCTGTTTCTCGCCTCCCACGAAGGGACCGGCGTAGCGGAAGAGCGCTGGCGCGGAGATGGGCGTCTCGATGCCCAAGATCCCGACCTCCAGGCGGGCCATCACGGCGGGGGGACTCCACGGCAACGTCTCGTCGGCCGGCTCGTCGAGTTCGTGGCGGTCGAGGTCCGGGCGGCGATGCCAGTAGGGCTGCGAGAGGCGCGCATCGGGAGCCACGGTCACGTCGAACCGTACCCGGCCCTGGCCGTCGGGCTCGATCGTCCCGGGCGTCGCGTCTGCGGATTCGACCGACCAGCCGGTGGGCACCTCCACGTCGAGGGCTTCGAGGTCGACGGGTGTCGACCCGTGGTTCCAGGCGGACACCGTCAACCGGAAGGTCTGGCCCGGGGTGACCAGGCCGTCCTCGGCCCGGGCCTCGACCACGAGGCCCTGGGCGAGTACGAGGGCCCGCTCGATGTCCCGCTCCTCGTCGCCGAGGCGGTCCAGGACCTCGCCTCGGGCCTCGGGGGCGGCCACCACCTCTGGCAGCCGGCGCGTCAACGCACGCACCGCAGCAAGAGCCTCCGCGAGGGGTCGCGCCACGGTGCCCGGGGAGAGCGGGTCGAAGGCGGCCCGCGCGGCCTCCGCCTCCTCCTGGAGCTCGAGGAGCTCGGCGCGCAGGGAGGTGTTGTCGGGGTCGAAGCGGCCGAGTCCGACGAGGGTGGTGTCGAGACCGTCGAGGACGTCGCCCTCCTCGCCTTCGACGGCAGGCACGGAGTCGAGCAGGAAGTAGATCCCCTCGGCCGCCCCGGGATCGGCCTTGATCTGTCTCATCCCCTGACACCGGTGGAGGGCCCGGGCGAGGCTCCCGAGCTCCTGCCAGGTCATGCCGAGGAGGGGATCGTAGACACCGGTGGCCAGGCGGACCGGGGCGCCCGGGAGCTCGGGGATGGAGCCGCCGGTCCCTCCCTGGTAGAGCTTGCGCGCCTGCCACGGACGCCGCCCGTCCCGAAGCTGCGTCTCGAAACGATCGGCCGCCGCGGCCACGCGGAAGGCCTCACGGGTCAGCTGGGCCACCGCCTGGTGATGCTGTCCCCCTCCTCCTGAGACGAGGGGGAGGGTCAGGATGACGTCGGGACGGAAGTCACGGATGACCCGGACGATGTCCCCCAGCGTTTCCTCCCGGCCCCACTTGTCGAAGGTCTCCTCGACGCTGAACGAGTATCCGAACTCGTACGGTCGCCCGAACCGCTGCTCGACGCCGTCGTAGCGGTGCATCGCCATCAGCTCCTCGGTGCGCAGCACCCCGAGGGCCTCGAACAGCTCGGGGCCGATGGCGTTCTGGCCGCCCTCTCCCCGGGTGACACAGAGCAGCATCGTGTGCAGGCCGAGGCCTCTGGCCAGGCGGACGAGGACGCCGTTGTTCTCGTCGTCGGGGTGGGCGGTCACGTACAGGACACGGCCGCCCGCTCCCACCTGGCGCAGCGCCAGGCCGAGGCCGCCCGCCCCCATGTCGAGAGCGAGGGGCTCGAGCTGGGCGGCGGCGGGGTGGAGAGGAAGGATCAGGAGGGGAACGACGAGAATCCACCGGAGGCGGGAGGCGCGCATGATCCCTCGATTCTAGTTCCTCGGCCGGGTCGGGGGGCGACTGGCCCCCTGGGAGGGAGTCCCGTCTCAGCGCGGCTTCAAGTTGAGGACGAGACGAAGCGTCAGCTGGATCCGGCTCGTGCCCGGGGCGACCTCGATGTCGATGGGCACCTCGACCTCGGTCGGACGCGCGACCGCCGACGACTCCGGGGGCCCGGAGACCAGGTGGAGGGCCTCGTCGTCGAAGCGCTCGTGGGTGGTCTGGCCCACCTCCACGATCTCCTCGAGGTCCATCTCACCGTCGGATTCCAGGATGCCCGGGTTCGCGATGCGTCGACGAAGCTCGTCCGCCTCGCTCCGCTTGCTGACGAGTGTTCCCTCCGGATCGTGGCTCTTGACCGAGCTGGGCGCCGGCGCCGGCACACCGAGGGCGGCCGCGGGGGGGGCGTCCTCGTCGACCACGACCAGGGGAAGAGCGGCGGCGGCGGACGCCGGAGAAGGCGCCTCACCCGTGAGATCCCCGAGGAGGTCCTCCTCCTCACCGTCGACGAAGGGCGGGTCGGGCGGCGGGGGCGCCGTGGCCTCCGGCGGCGGGGCCCCACGGGGCGGGGCCGGGGCGCGGCCGGGGGCCGGGCTCGGGGGAGCGGTCGCGGCCTCGCCGTACTTGACCGAGAGCGACTTGAAGACGAGCTTCGTGACCGCCTTGAGAGTGTCCTCCACCCCGACCCCGGTCACGGCGATGGCCTCCCGGAACGGGTAGTCGTGGGGGTTCATCCGCTCGTTGAGGATCTCGATGGGCAGCGCGTTGGGAAGATCGCGCTTGTTGAACTGGAACACGATCGGGATCTCGTCCGGGTCGATCTCGTTCGCCTCGAGGTTCTGTCGCATGTTCTCAAAGCTCTCGAGGTTCGCGTCGAGCATGGCCTCCTGGGAGTCGCAGACGAAGACGACCGCGTCGGCCCCTTTCAACACCATGCGGCGGGTGGCGTTGTAGAAGACCTGTCCGGGAACGGTGTACAGCTGGATGCGGGTCTTCATCCCCCGGATGGCCCCGATCTCGATGGGCAGGAAGTCGAAGAACAGCGTGCGGTCCGTCTCGGTGGCCAGCGAGAGCATCTTGCCCTTGTTCTTGATGGGCAGCTTCTCGTGGATCCACTGGAGGTTGGTGGTCTTGCCGCACAGCCCAGGTCCGTAGTAGACGACCTTGGCGGTCAGCTCTTTCGTCGAGTAGTTGAAGAGGACCATGTGTTTACAGGCATTCTACGGCCCCGTCGCTTGGTGAATCAACGGGGCTGGTAGAATCGCTCGGCCGAGCGGGACGCGACCCCCGCCCGGCAGGAGACCTTCCCATGCACCTTCTCGCCCTCGTGTTGGCCCTCGCTCAGGCCCCGGCTTCTCCCGCGCCGGAGGCGACCCCGGAAGGCCCGGTGGTCGCCCTGGAGATCCGACAGGGCGCTAACCATCTCGGGACCATCAAGATGGTCCTCCGGCCGGACAAGGCGCCGCTGTCGGTGGCCAACTTCCTCGAGTATCTGCGGGCCGGCCACTACGACGGGACGATCTTCCACCGGGTGATGCCCGACTTCATGATCCAGGGCGGCGGCTTCACCCCCGAGATGGTGAAGAAGCCCGAGCGCCCTCCCATCCGCAACGAGGCCCGCAACCGGCTCCGGAACTCCCGGGGGGCGGTGGCCGTGGCCCGGACCGAGGATCCCGACAGCGGGACCAGCCAGTTCTTCATCAACGCGCGGAACAACCACAACCTCGACTTCGGGATCGCGGGAATGGGCTACGCCGTGTTCGGCCAGGTGATCGAGGGCATGGAGGTGGTGGACGCCATCGCGAGCACGCCCACCACGAGGCGCGGGGAGCACGCGGACACCCCGGTCATGCCGGTGGTGATCGAGCGGGCCTACGAGGTGGACGCCCCGCCCCCGGGACCGGCAGAGCCCGCGCCCTAGTCCGGATCTTCGGCGGCCTTCTGCGGCTCGAGCCCTTCGAGGGCCTCGATCAGCTCGCCCGCCTTGGCGGGATCGAGCTTGAGCACGGCGTCGTCGCCGCTCCGGCGGGCGTAGACGTCGCCGTCCTTCCGGGCGATCTCCGCCCAGGAGTCGGTCTTGGCCCGCACGGCGATGCGGAGCACGGGGGCGTCGAGGCCGTAGGCGGAGGGCGCGGAGGGCTGGTCCAGGAACTCCTGGATCTCGACCCCGCTCAGCTTGAACAGGGCGTCCTCGACGGCTGTCGTCTCGAGCTCCGCCTCGTCGGGGGCGGTGCGCTTCCACCGGGTCTGGTCCAGGCCGTCGTCGTCCTCCGTGGTGCTCTTGGCGTAGGTCTTCGTGACTCCCCCGGAGACGACGTCGAAGCCCTCGGTGTCGTACGTCGCCACCTCCAGGAGCTTCTTGGCCCGCAGCTCGCCCATGCCCTTCTCGAGGTCGGTGACGACGGCCCCGGGAATCACGGCCACGAGGGACGAATCCTTCTCCCGGGCGTAGACCTTGCCGTCGTCGTCCTCGCCGGCGGGACCACCGATCTCGAGGGTGCGGGTCGTCCCGTCGTTCAGGACGAGGTGGACCGACCGCGCGGGGCGGTCGAGGCCGTAGGGCTTCAGGCTCTTCGCCTCCTCCGCCGCCACCGACTCCATGCGCAGGTTCTCGAGAGTGCCCAGGAGCCCGTCCACCGACCAGCGACCGGCCCGGGTGGCCAGGGGCTCGGTGAAGGCCCAGTCCCCGGCGTCGGTCCGGGCCAGGGCGTAGTCACCCTCCGGCCCCGCCACCTCCAGAATCCGCACGTCGTCGCGCTTGACGTGAAGGACGTCCCGGTCACGCAGGTCGAACGGCTTCTTGTCAAAGGAGCTCAGGACCCAGGTAGCCACGGTGTAGACCCGCGGGGAGGGGGGTGTCCGTGCGTAGACGGCCGACCCGGCGGGAGCGGTGTCGCCGAACTCGACGACCCGGGGCTCGTCCTCGCCCTCCACGGTGACGGTCAGCGTGCGGGCGGGAGGGGCGAGGCCGTACTGGGCCAGGTCCTCGGTGGTCTCCACCACCACCTCGTCCGCCTCCAGATCCCCGGCCCGGGTGAGGATCGAGTCGACGGCGGTACTGTCGGCCGGCGCCGCGAACGGCGCCACCATCTGCCACTCCCCCGCCTCCTTGACCAGGCGGATGGAGTCCTCCCCCTTTGAATCGATGGAGATTCCGGTGACCTTCGCCTCGTCGACGACGAGGATGGACTCCTTCGGCTCGTCGGGCCCGACCTCCTGGCCCCACTCGTACTTCCAGATGTAGAAGCCGAGACCGGCCAGGACGAGAAGGGCGAACCCCGTCTTCCAGAACTGTCTCACTGCGCTATCGCCTCCGCCACCATGTGACCACGCCCGCGACCACGAAGATCAGGGGCAGGATCACGAGGGCCACCCAAGCCACGTTCTGCTGGACCTGACGGCTCAGGAACAGGCTCTGGTTCTCCGGCTCCTTCGGGCGGACGGAGATGAGGTCGGCGTCCTCCGCCAGCCAGGCCACCACGTTGAGGAAGAAGTCCTGGTTCCCCTGGAACCCCAGCAGCTGGTTGGAGGCGAAGTCGGCGTCACCCACCGCCACCACCCGGCCCTCCGGCGCCTTCTCCTTCTCCGTCTCCTTCGCCTCTTCCGATCCCTCGTCCTGCTTCGCCTCGTCGGCCTCGCCCTCGTCCTCGCTGGAGGCCGGTGCCTCGCCCTTGACGGTGGCCACGGCGGCCAGAGAGATGGGGCCGAGACGATCCGAGTCTTCCTCGTACTCGAGAGCCCCCTCCGTCTTCAGCGTCGTCTCCGCCCACGACTGCTCCGAGGTTCGGGCGAGGTTCTGGGCGGTCACGCCCTCGACGCTGCCCTCACCCGCCTGCATGCTGCGGGCGCCGGCGAAGAGGGTCATGACCCGGAAGTCCCGGGTGATCTCGTGGGACGGGTAGTCCATCACCAGGGGCGCCAGCTCGGAAGCCCCGAAGATCTGGCCCACTCCCGAGATGTCCACCACGACGTCGTTGCCGGCCTGGATGTTCCACTCCTCGAGGAGTCCCACGAGATTCGGGTACGACTCCTTGAACTCCGGCTCCACCATGGCCAGGAGCTTGCCGCCACCGCGCACGTACTCGCGGAGAGGGGAGATGGCCTCGGGCGTCAGATCCTTCTCCGGTCCGGCCACGACGACCACGGTGCACTTCTCGGGAACCGTCTTCTCGCGGAGGAGGAAGAGACTCTCGACTTCGTACTGGCTGTCGGTCAGGGCGCTCTTTGCCCCCGAGTATCCCCGCTCGGCGCTGTCTTCGGTCGAGCGCTCGCCCTCTCCTTCCACGAAGCACACCGTCTTGCTGCCCTCGCGGGTGACCTTGATCAGGGCGTTGGTGATGTCCTGCTCGGAGACGCTGGAGATCCTCTCCCGCCGTTCGCCGCGCTGGAGGATCAGGGTCGGCACCGTCGTGATGTCGAAGGCCTGGGCCCGCGTCGGGTTCTTCACCGGGTCCACGAACTCGACCTTCAGCCGGTCGGACAGGGCCTCGTACTCGCGGAGGCGATCCCGCCCCTCGTCCATGTCCCGCTCGCGCTGGAAGTAGGTGATGGTGACCTCGCTCTCCAGCCCCTGCACCACCTTCTTCGTCTGCTCGGCGAGGCTGTAGCGCTGGTTCTTGGTGAGGTCGATCCGCTTCGTGTGGCGGTTGACGAGGTAGTTCACCCCCCCCAGGATCAGGAGGACGACCACGACGAGGACGAAGGTGTTGGTCCCGTACTTCACCTGGCGCACGCCCAGATAGCGGGTGGCGTCCTCCCAGCGCAGGATGAGGTGGACCAGAACGAGGGCCGCGGCCGCGATGAGCCAGGGGCGCAGCCCACCCGGGAGGGGGTGGCCGAACGGCGTGAAGCGCGCCCAGACGATGGCGCCGATGGCGAGGATGAAGCCGGCCGGCGCAAGGTAGTCGACGAGTCTCTTCAGGATGCTCATGGTTCTCAGGCCCTCCACCGCTGGCTCTCGATCGACTGGTGGGCGAGGAAGAGCCCGAAGATGATGACGCTCAGGTAGAACACGATGTCCTTCAGGTCCAGGACGCCCTTGGCCAGGTCTTCGAGATGGCTGGTGACGCCGAGGTAGGACACCGCCTTCATCACCGGGCCGGCGGTGGGCGAGTCGGCCCAGCCCAGCGTCCACATTCCGAGGAAGAGGCAGAACGAGAGGATGCCAGCGACGATCTGGTTCCGGGTGAGGGTGGAGACGAAGGTGCCCATGGCCAGGAAGCTGCCCCCGAGCAGGAGGAGCCCCAGGGCCCCGGTGACGATCGGCGCCCACTCAGGAGGGTTCTCGGTGTAGGTCCACATCAGGGCCACGTTGACGAGGCCAGCCAGGATCATCAGGAGGTAGAGCCCGGAGGCGGAGAGGAACTTCCCGATCACCACCTGCAGGTCGCTCAACGGGGAGGTGGCGAGAAGCTCGAGAGTGCCCTGCCGCTTCTCCTCGGCGAAGAGACGCATCGTCAACATGGGAGCGATGAACAGGGCCACCACCGCCATGTTCTGGATCACGGGGCGGATGAGCATCTCGTTGAGCGAGAGCCGGGTCGGTCCCCCATACTGCATGGCCTGCTGGGAGGCGCGCATCGACATCTCCAGGAAGAAGGTGATGCCGAAGTAGAAGAAGATGCCGAACAGCAGCGTCCAGACAAACAGCGCCACCCAGGCGATGGGGCTTCCGAAGTAGTGGTGCCACTCCTTCTGGACGATGGCAGCGACGTTTCTGAGCGCGGTCACGATGGCATGCCTCCTTCACCCTCGGCGGCACCCGTCGCCTCGGTCTCGTCCGTCGTCGTCAGGTGCAGGAAGATCTCCTCGAGGCTCATGCCGTGCTGCTCGAGACCGAGCAGGCCATGCCCCCCGCCCACCACGGCCCGGGCCAGGTCCGCGCGCACGTCCGTCCCCGCCTCGGCCTCGACGTCGACGATCACCGCCCCGTCGTGCCCCCCTCGGACGTGGGCGGCGAGAACGCCGGCGACGCCCCGGACCGCCTCCAGGACCGCCGACTCGTCGCCGCGGATCTCCAGGCGCAGGGTTCCGGCGCCGGCCAGACGCCGGGTGAGGTTCTCCGGGCTGTCCTCGGCCACCACCCGACCGTTGTTGATGATCACCACCCGACCGCAGGTCATGGAGACCTCGGGCAGGATGTGGGTGGAGAGGATGACGGTGTGGTCGCCCCCGAGGCCCCGGATGAGCTCGCGGGTCTCGATGATCTGCTTGGGATCGAGCCCGGCGGTGGGCTCGTCGAGGATGAGGACGTCGGGGTTGTGGAGGATGGCCTGGGCGAGGCCGACACGCTGCCGATACCCCTTGGAGAGCTTCCCGATGAGGGTCGAGCGCACGTCCCCGACCCGCGTCTTCTCCATCGCGTCGCCGATCCGAGACCGGCGCTCCTTCGGGGCGACGCCCTTGATCTTCGCGCAGAAGCCCAGGTACTCCTCGACCTCCATGTCCGGGTAGAGGGGAGGTGTCTCGGGGAGGTAGCCCACACGCCGGCGAACCTCCATGGGCTGCTCGAAGACGTCGTAGCCTCCCACCCGGGCGGTACCCCCGGTGGGAGGCAGGTAGCAGGTGAGAATGCGCATGGTGGTGGTCTTCCCGGCCCCGTTGGGGCCCAGGAAGCCGAG
>Ga0316576_10000679_pt1 | contig 16641 bp, 14 predicted proteins | sample S0NA_FD_203075 | JGI IMG/M metagenome (GOLD analysis project Ga0316576, IMG submission 203075) | Rhizosphere microbial communities from salt marsh grasses in Alabama, United States - S0-2_050615r3r5 | ecosystem: Host-associated > Plants > Roots > Rhizosphere | place: USA: Alabama | collected... | reverse complement strand
CAGCTGGGAGCCGACCCGGGCCTCCTCGACGAACATCTTAACGAACTCGTCATTGGTGTGCAGCTTCTGCAGGATGTGCTTGATCGCCACGAACCGGGAGAAGCCCGCGGCCCCGCGCATCACCGCCTTCCACACGGTGGCCATGCCGCCCTGCCCCGCCACCTCGAAGAGCTCGTACTTCCCTCCGGCCAGGGTGATTCGGCGCTGCTCGGACATGGGGCGGCCTCCTGCCAAGGGAAAGGAGGCAGGTTAGCACGCAACGGGAGAGCTGGGGAGGGCGCCGACTACGGCGTGTTGGGGATGCAGCAGCCGGTGACGCAGTAGGTGTTGGGCGGGCACATGTTCGGGTCGATGCCGCCCGGCCCGCAGTAGATCACGCCGGGGTCGCAGGGCGAGGGGGGCGCGGCGTCGTAGGGCCAGGCGTCCGCCGGGCCGGCGTCCGACGGGGGCGGCGGGTAACAGCTCGGGTCGATGGTCGGCTTCCCGATGCAGATCTCGCAGGGCCCGCAGGTGTTGATGCAGTCCGGCTGCTGGGTGCAGGGCGGGCAGTCCAGCTTGCCGTCGTTGTTGTCGTCCTGGTCCGGGTCGATGGTCCCGTCGGCGTTGGCCTGGCAGGTGTCGCGCAGCAGCACCGTCTTCGTCCCGCCGCCGGCCAGCGGGATCGCGCAGCAGCCGAAGCAGTCGCAGCCGTTGGGCGTGATCGGCAGGCAGACGTTGAGGCACTGCTGTGACTCGTGGCAATAGGTGGTGCAGGTCGTGGTCTCCCACGGGCACGACGCCGTCCCCAGCATCGTCGAGTCATAGGGCAGGCAGTTCGTCTGCGCCGGCGGGCTGATGATGTGCTGCGAGGGCTCCAGCGGGTCGCAGTGCAGGTCCCACTCGCAGCCGTCGTTGCCGCTCCCGCTGTCGCCGTCGAAGAAGCAGTCCTGGTGGCAGTTCTTGTTGTCGCCGGAGATGCTGGTGCCCAGGTTCGCCTCGGAGTTGTCGAGGTAGCCCGTGCAGTCCGGGTCCGCGGCGTCGGCCTTGCCGTCGCCGTCGTTGTCGATGCAGTCCGAGCACTCGGTGATCCCGCCCGCCTCGACGTTGTCCCAGGCGCTGACGCAGCAGGGGTCGTTCGGCCAGTCGATTTTCTTGTCCTTATCGTTGTCCACCCCGTCGTTGCACTGGCAGGGCGCGGTCACCCCACTCGCGTTGGTGCACAGGTACTGGCCGGCCTCGTTCTGCCCACTGACGGTGTCCGGCGAGAGCGTGTCGGCGACCGGTGGGAAGTCGGCCAGCGGCGCGTCCACGGTGGTGTCGGGAAGCGGCGCGTCGGGGAGCGGCGCGTCAACCGCGGGCGCGTCGGGGAGCGGCGCGTCCACCGCGGGCGCGTCCACCAGTCCGTCGAGCGGCGCGTCAACGATCGGCCCGTCCTTGGGACCGTCCGTGACGGCGGCGTCCGTGACGGGTCCGTCGGACCCCGCCTCGGTCACCACCACCGGCCCGTCCGTCCCCGCCTCGGTCACCACCACCGGTCCGTCCGTCCCCGCCTCGGTCACCACCACCGGTCCGTCCGTCCCCGCCTCGGTCACCACCGGTCCGTCCGTCCCCGCCTCGGTCACCACCTGACCGTCCACGCCTCCGTCTGTCCCCGCCTCGGTGACCACCTGGCCGTCGATCTGCGTCGGTAGATCGGAGGTGATCTTGATGTCCGTTGTCCCTCCGCCGTCGTCGCCGCAGGCCCAGAGCAGGGTGACCATCAACAACGAGAGCACACGCTTCATCGGCCCCTCCTGTGGAGCAAGTTTAGTAAACAGGTAACTTGGAAATGGTATGCGATCGAACGATCTTTTTGGACCACTATTTTTCGCAAGTCAAAAACCCAGATTTATCGCGTGGCTGGGGGCTTTCCAACAACCAGTGGCAGTGTTATACAGACCACCCCAGGCAGGAGTGGGTCGGGGCCGAGCGGGACCCATGGGACCCGCGGAGCGAGCGTGAAGAGAACCGAAAGGCGAGCCATGCCAGTCACCATCAACGGCAAGTCCATGAGCTGCGAGCAGGTCGAGCGGGTCGCCCGGCGCTTCGAGACGATACGCGTCGACGAGGCGGCGATGGCCGGCGTCGAGCGCTGCCGCGCGCTGCTCGAGCAGCACCTCGCCGCCGGCGACATCATGTACGGCATCAACACCGGCATCGGCGAGCTGGCCGAGGTGACCCTCTCTCCCGACCAGCACAAGGCGTTCCAGCGCTACCTGATCTACTCCCACGCCGCGGGCCAGGGCGAGCCCGCCTCCGTGGAGGCCAGCCGCGCCGCCTGGACCACCCGCGTCAACGTGCTCTCCAAGGGCCACTCGGGCCTGCGGCCGCTGGTGCTGCAGCAGATGATCAAGATCCTCAACGCCGGCCTGACCCCGGTGATGTGCGTGCGGGGCAGCGTCGGCGCCTGCGGGGACCTCTCCCCCATGTCCCAGATGGCGCTGACCCTCATCGGCGAGGGCCAGCTGTTCCTGGACGGCAAGATCGTGCCGGCGCTCGAGGGGCTCAGGGCCAGGGGCCTCGAGCCCATCGAGTTCGAGGCCCGGGACGGCCTGGCCACCATCAACGGCTCCAACGTGATCACCGGCATGGGCGCCCTGCAGGTCGTCGACGTCGAGCGCTGGATCAAGACCGCGGACATCGCGGCGGCGATGTCGATGGACGCGCTGCTGGTCAACATGATCAGCTTCGACCGCCGCCTGCACGAGATCCGTGGCCACCAGGGCTCGGTGACCTGCGCGGCCAACATCCTCGAAGTGACCGAGGGCTCCGAGATCCTGGCGCAGAAGGAGAAGAAGGTGCAGGACGCCTACTCCCTGCGCTCGACGCCCCAGGTCCAGGGCCCGGCCCGCGACGTGCTGGCCTACGCCCGCCGGGTGATCGAGACCGAGATGAACGGCGTCGGCGACAACCCGGTATTCTTCCCCGACGAGCCCGACCTGTTCTATATCCCCGGCGCGAACTTCCAGGGCACGCCCATGGCCTTCGCCCTCGAGTTCCTCGGCACCGCCGTGACCACCGTCGCCGCGCTCTCCGAGCGGCGCCTCAACCGACTGGTCAACCCCAACCTGAACCGCGGGCTCCCCGCCTTCCTGGTCCAGCGCGCGGGGATGTTCTCGGGGATGATGCTGTCGCAGTACACCGCCGGCGCCCTGGTCTGCGAGAGCCGCGTGCTGACCACCCCCGCCTGCCACGGCTCGATCCCCGCCGCCGCCGACCAGGAGGACTTCGTCTCCATGGGCCTGACCACCGCGCTGAAGACGCGGCAGATCATCGACCACGCCTGCGGCGTGCTCGGCATCGAGCTGCTCAACGCGGCCCAGGCCTTCGAGTTCCGCAAGCCGCTGCGGCCGGGCAAGGGCTGCCAGGCGGCCTACGACTGCATCCGCGAGCACGTCGCGCCGCTCGTCGAGGACCGCCCGCTCTACAACGACATCAACACGATGACCCGCCTGGTCAAAGACGGCACCATCCTCGCCGCCGTGGAGTCCGCCATCGGCGCACTGGACTGATCTCGGTTATTGGTCGAGGCGCCGCGTCGGACTACAATCAACGGATGCGGCGCTCGATCGTCCTCGCTCCATCGCTGCTGCTGCTCTGCTCGCTCGCCGTCGGCGGCACCCGCGGCTCCGGGGGGGCCCCGGGCAAGGCCCTCTCCGCCTCGGACCTCCTCTCCATCTACCGCCACTGGTTCGACAGCCCCTACCGGTACATGTTCCAGGGCCCGACCCGGCTCACGGTGGGCCAGCGGCCCCTCGGCGAGTTCGTCGCCGGCATCGACGGCATCATGAGCTACGGCGGGCTGGCCGAGGCGATCGCCGTGCACCTCGGGCGCGCCAAGCCGCCCTTCGGCGATCTCCGGCCGGTGGAGACGCTCTCCGGCCTGAAGATCCACCGCAGGCGGGGCCAGGGTCCACGAGACTTCGATCGCTTCGACCCGGCGATCATCCGCTGGGGCTACCGCAACCTGATCCCCGCGCCCTCGGCCCGCCTGCGCGGGCACACCTGTCAGGAGCTCTACGACCGGATCTTCGCCCGCTTCTTCCGTCTGATGGCCGCGAGCCACCAGTACCTCGCGCAGGGGGGACGGATGGCCAGCGAGCAACGGGCCTACCTGCGGGCGATGAAGCGTCCGCGCTTCGACGGCATCGACTACCTGCGTGACCGGTTCGCCGGCGCACTGCCGGCCTACGACCTGCCTGCCGACGGCACCCGCTTCACCGCGTCGATGGCCATCGGCTTCTGGATCCGCCGGGGTATCGACGGCACCGCCCGGGAGCTGTGGCTCGGGCTCGGGGCGCTGCTCAAGCGCTACGACCGACCGTTCTGGGACGGCCTCACGAAGCAGCCACCACCCAAGCGACCGCCGCGGGCCAGCCCGGTGCGGGTCCGCGGCACGAGACGGTGATCACCTGCCGCAACTGCGGTCAGCTGGTCGCCGACCGCCAGGCGGCACACTGCCCGGCGTGCGGCGAGCCGTTGCACACCTGCGAGGTGATGCTCAAGACCGACGTGGTGTTGATCTCCGACGCCCTGTACACCGGGGAGCGGACCCTGCCCGACGCCCGCCCGGGCGAGGCGGACACGGCCGAGGAGATGCGCTTCCCCCCGCCCGAGCCCGACACGGCGCCCCCCGTCCGCGTCCCGTCCGCGGCCCAGGTCACCGTCCAGCGCCACCCGCCGCAGCGGCAGGTGGTCCCGGCCCGGGAGGTCCACCTCGTCGTGATGCTCGGGCGCACCCTCGTCGGCGAGTACCGCTTCCACAGCGGGGTGATCACCCTGGGGCGCGACCCGCTGCAGGACGTGGTGCTGGACAACCCGAGCGTGTCGCGGCTGCACTGCAAGATCCGCGTGGACGAGCGCGCCGATGCTTCATCCCGGAGCGCCCCGAACGGGGCGCGAGGATCGGCGCGCTGGCGCGCCGTGCTGGAGGACCTGAACACGGCGAACGGCACCTTCGTCAACCGCAGAGAGATCGAGCACCAGGCCGAGCTCGCCCCCGGCGACGAGATCGGCGTCGGCAAGTTTTCGGTGCTGTTCCAGCCCTCGGCCCAGCGGGTGGCCCTGCTCGAGATGCGCGCCCGCGCGCCCCGGCCGCAGCCGGACGAGGTGGGAGAGACCTGCTTCCTCAGCCTGAGCCAGGTGCACCGCATCGAGCGCGACAAGGCCGTGGCCCAGGGCGCCCACCTCAAGGTGATCGGCGCCGACGGCCGCACCGGCCGCCGCATCCCGCTGCGCGGCGGGACGACGGTCCTCGGCCGCGGCGGCGACGCCGACGTCCGCCTCCGCGGCCTGCTGGTCGCCCGGCGCCACGCGCTCATCGTGCGCCGGGGCGAGCGCTACCGCCTGGTCCACAACAGCGGCCTGCGGCCGGTCTGGGTCAACGGGCGCCCCGTGCGCGAGTGCACGCTGAAGCACCAGGACGAGATCCGGGTCGGCGGCCATGCCTTCCGCTTCTTCTCGTCGCTGTGACGGGAATACCGCCCCGGCGGCCCGGCGTTGGACAGGTGAACAGGAGGCCGACCTGCGCATCTCGCTCCCCATCGTGGTCGGCGTGATCGCCGGCGCGCTCGCCGCCTGCGACGGCGGCCGGGCCGTCGACGGCGAGTGTGGCGACGAGCTCATCCGCGCCGGCTTCGCGACCTGCATCGCGGCGGGGACCCAGGCGGCCTGCGTCCAGGCCGGCGGGACCTGGACCATCGTCGGCCTCGGCTCCTCACCGCAGTGCCGCTGCCCCACCGGCGAGGGGGGCTGCCCCTGCGACAGGGGCGACCAGTGCCTCGGCGCCTGCACGGCGGAGATGGGCCCGGGCAACGACCCCTGCGCCGGCGTCAGCGAGGGCACCTGCACGGCGGCGTCGCCGTCCGTGGGCTGCCGCTGCTGGTTCGACGACCAGGGGACGATCCAGTCGCTGTGCGCCGACTGAGCCCCTCTCACTCCTGAACACCGGCGAACATGGAGAGACAGTGCTCGCCGAAACAGGGCGCGCCGATCAGTCCCGGGCCCACCTGCTCCAGCCTGTCCCGGATCTGTGGCCAGGGATCGGCGATCAGGTTGCCCGCCCGCAGATCGTGCCGGTGAAAGCAGGGGTAGACCGTGCCGTCGGCGTCGACCACCAGCCCCTGCGTCCCCATTGGACAGAAGCCCGGGTGCACCGGCATGCCACGGTAGAAGTCCCGGATCATCGCCAGGTAGAACAGCGACTGGGTCGCCTCGGCCCAGCCCTGGAGCCGGTCGATGAGCTCGCGCCACTCCCGCTCCGGGACGCGGTGCAGGCTCAGCCGGTCGAAGCAGCCCGCCTCTTGCGGGATGTAGGCCGGCGTGAACAGGTGGGGCAGGTTGCGGCGCGAGGAGAACTCCAGCAGCCGCGGAACGTCGTCCAGGTTCGAGCGGTTGAGGCAGGTCAGCAGGGTGGGCACGTAGCGCGAGTGGAACATGATGCGGTGGATGGTCTGCCGCAGCTGCTCCTCGGGGCCCACCGCCGAGATCGTGATGTCGTCGACCCCCTGCCGCTCGAGGAGCTCCAGCTTCTCCTCGTCCAGGAGCTCACCGTGCGTGAGCAGCAACACGTGGACGACGTGCTGGGAGAGGAGCTCCAGCAGGTCGGGGAAGAGGGGCGCGAGCAGCGGCTCGCCCCCCGTGATGATCACCTGCTGGAGGCCCTCCTCCTGCAGCGCCTCCAGCGCCGGGCCCAGCCGGGGGATGTAGTCCCGCGCCTCCACGCGCTCGCTGTGCCCCGTCTCGTAGAAGCAGAACTCGCAGTGCGCGAGACAGCGGGTCGTGGGCAGGACAAATGCGAACTGAAAGGACACACGATCTCCCGGGTCCGGTCGGGCAAGCAGCGCAAAAGAATAGCACCCCGCCCTGCCAGGGCCAGGCCGAGGTATTTGAGTATTCGAGCGCCAAAAAACCGGTGGCCGGTCGTGCGGCGCGAGCTACGTTTAGTCCCATCCAACGGGTCGATGAAACAGCCCGCGGAAAAGGTGTGCCATGGATGGACTGACACTAGACCAGTTGAGGGTCTTCCTCGTCGTCGCCGAGCAGGGAAGCTTCTCGGCGGCGGCGCGGGAGCTCCACAGGGCCCAGTCTGCGGTGAGCTACGCCGTGGCCAACCTGGAGCGCCTGCTTGATGTGACCCTGTTTGACCGCTCCACGCGCAAACCCACGCTCACCGACGCCGGCAAGGCCCTGATCGCGGACACCAGGACGATCCTGATGCAGGTGGACCAGCTTCGCGCGCGGTCCCGGCTGATCGCCGGCGGTACGGAGCCCCAGGTCTCCATCGCCGTGGACGTCATGTTCCCCGGGCCGACGCTGGTGGACAACCTCCGCGCCTTCCGGGAGGCGTACCCATCCGTGCCGCTCCGGCTGCACACCGAGGCCCTGGGGGCGGTGGCCAAGCTCGTCTCCAAGGGGACGTGCCAGCTCGGGATCAGCGGTCCGATCCGGGAGTTCCCCGACGGCCTGCAGAAGCTGCCGCTCACCTCGGTCCCCGTGGTCTCGGTCGTCGCGCCCAGCCACGCCCTGGCCAAGCACCCGCGGCCGAGCACGGAGCAGCTGCGCAGGCACACCCAGCTCGTGCTTACTGACCGGAGCGACCTCACCGACGGCACCGACATGGGGGTGCTCAGCTTGCGGACCTGGCGCATGGCGGATCTGGCGACCAAGCACGCGCTGCTGCGAGAGGGCTTCGGGTGGGGCAACATGCCGCGCCACATGGTGGACAGGGACCTCGACGACGGGCTGCTGATGCAGATCCAGCCCGAGGAGTGGCTCGACGAGCTACGGATCCCGCAGTATGTGATCTACCGCACCTCGGACCCGCCGGGGCCGGCAGGTCAGTGGCTGATCCAGCGGCTCCAGTCTGCCCTCGGCAGCGACGAGGCCGACCTGGCCCGGCCTGGCCTCGAGCGGCGCAGCGCCCTCAGCGGGTAGCTTCCGAGCCATCACGCGGCCTGGCTGCCACCCACCGGATCGGGGAGGTCCGGGGACCTCAGCCGGGACTCGGCGTTCAGCTCGTAGCTCCGGCCGCGCCAGACCACCTTCCTGCGCGAGAAGATGCTGAGGTAGACCAGCGGGGCGGCCAGGAGCAGCGCCGGGACGACCCAGCGCCAGCGCCAGCCAAGGGGCGCGCCGCCCAGCGCCTCGTGCAGCCTGTTGATGCTCTCGCCGAGCACGAGGGGCGCCAGCCCGTTGATCGCCGCGGCGAGCCACATGCCCTGGACCAGCGCGACCAGCGCGCCGACCAGCCCGAGCCAGAAGATGACGCCGTGGAGGACCGAGATGCTCTTGAAAGACCAGCCGGGCAGCCCGGTGCGCGAGAAGGTGATCCAGCGCCGGTAGACCGAGGCGAACTCCTTGGGCGACAGCCCCTCCTGGATGATCGGGACCTGGGTGGCAGCGACGACGTTTCGGTAGCCGTTGGCGTTGAGGCAGGCGCCGAGGAACATGTCGTCCACGAGCTGCCCGTCGGCCGCCTCCAGGCCGCCGATGGCCTCGATGGCCTCGCGCTTGAAGACCATGTACTGCCCCATGATGAAGGGCAGCGCCCCGCCCTCGCGGCGCGTCGCGGCGGCCGCGGCCGCGCCGTAGAGCCCGTTGAGGAGCAGGGCGTAGCCAGCGTCCCCCGCCGAACGCGGCTCTTGTGTCGCGACCACCGGCGCGAAGGCGGCGCCTGCGCCTTCCTGCCGCATCAACGTCTCCACCAGCTCGGTCAGGACCCGCCGGTCCGGGCGGATGTCCGAGTCCGCGAACGCGACCAGCGTGCCCTTGGCCTGGCGGAGCCCGACGATCATCGCGTTCAGCTTGCCGGTCCGGCCGGCCGGCGGTTGCCCGCAGAAGACCACGCGGGCATCCACCGACTGGTCCGCGGCGCGCCGGTCGCGGATCGCCTCGCGAACCAGGGGGATCGCCGGCTCGTCCGCGTCGTCGAAGACGAACAGCGTCTCGACCCGGCCCGGGTAGCCTGTTGCCAGCGCGCAACGGATGTTCTCGGCGGCGCCCGCGTCGAGCCCCTTGATCGGGCGGACCACCGTGACCGACGGGTAGCGCTGGAGCCTGCCCGCCGGACGCCTGGGCTCCACCGCCCGTCGCAGCCAGCGGTGCGTGCGCCAGGTCAGCAGCACCAGGAGCAGCCCGAGAGCCGTCAGAGACACTTCGCCGTACATGACTCACTCCTGTAGCGGGACTTTCTGATCAGCTCGTCGATCGAACCGAACAGCTCGGGCATCTCCTTGCCAGAGCTCGAGCGCGCCATCCACTTCGGCAGCCAGCCCGCGAGGTCGATCTCGACCTGGAAGCGCGCCAGGGTCTGCTGCCCGCCGCTCACGGCCTTGAGCTGCCAGCTGCCGTAGTGATGGCGCACCCGCACGACGCCGTCCCTGGGAGGCCGGCCCGCGCGGGGCACCGCCTTGTAGACCACGTAGGTCACACCACCCTGCTCCCACCAGCTGACCTTGAGGTTGAAGTCCCGGTCGCTGATCACGGGCAGGTTCAGCCGCTGGTAGACCAGGAGCGAGTGGTCGCCACGGGACAGCACCCGTGCCTCGGAGAGCCGGTCCACCGTGCCGACCTGCCGGTCATAGTCCAGGAGGACCCGGCGCACCTCCCTCGGTGTCGCGTTGAACCGCGCCTCCGCGCCGAGACGGATGATGGAAGACTCCTGGTGCTTGTAGACCGTGACGCCCTTTTTGTGTGCGATCTCCTCGAAGCCGCGCTGGTCCAGGGGCACGGACAGGGGAACCCGTTCCGCGCGACCCTCCGCCGCGGCAAGGATCAGCATGAACGCTACCCCCCAGCCCGATGCCCGTCGCATACTGCTCTCCTTTTTTAGACAGCACTTACAGAGTTTGTAGCAGCTAACTCGGCTGCCCCTTTCATAAAATCAAGGGGATAGCTATCAACCCTGTTGATGGAAGGCGGTGCTGGGGGTCAGGGGGCGACGATCAAATGGTCTTCGGCCACCTGGAGGGTCTCGGTGTGGTCACCGATCAGGCGGCCGAGACCGTAGCTTTGGTCCTCCACGTCGACGGTTTGCTGCCAGGTCCCCCCTCGGGAGAAATGGAAGCGAGCGCCGTGGAGGCCGGGACAGCGCGGCTCGTGGGCCCAGGCCTCGGCGAGCTGTCGCCCCTGGGGCTCCGAGCTCGGCGCGTGGAGGATCTGGCCCAGGCTCAGCAGAAACACGGCCATGGCAACGGCAATCGGGACCTTGAGCCAGGGCAGCTCCGGCCAGGTCCCTCCCGCGATCCGGACGGCCTCGATCGCCGGCGCCCGGCCGGCCTGCCGGTAGAGCTGCTCGCCGTTGCTCACCGTCGCCGACACGCCGTCCACCGTGATCATCTCGCCGGCGATGAGCCCGCGGATCACCCGCCCTCCCCGGTGCCGGAAGCCCCGGATGGAGAGCACCGCCCCGCTGGGCTGAACCAGCCAGCGTCTGTTCCGGGCGTCGAGCAGGTGGAACGGCTCGGCGATGATTGGGTCTCCGCCGTCTCGCACGCAGTACACCACCGTGCCCGGCGCACCGAGCACCTGCCCCCGCACCCGGACGAGCGGCTCGCTGGAGGTCGGACGGCGGTACCGCTCGAGCCAGACCAGTCGATAGACAAAGAAGGCCAGGGCGAGGATCCCGCTGGTCAGAAGCACCCAGCCCCACAGTACAAGGTCACCTGGACTCTGCTCGATCATGCAACACCACCAAGGAGGGTCGGTTGAAGGTCGGGCGGGCGAGTGTGTGAGGAGGTCTTACAGTTGATGCGAAGCTCGACGGAGAGGCCCACCCTAAATTCTGGACCGCATCCGCGGGTCGCGCCACCGCGAGATGGCGAACCTCTCGGCAAGACTACGATCAATATGTGCACGGTGCGGGTGATCAAACGACTACAATGCAGTTGATGCAACGAGCCACGGCCTTGCTGCTGCTGGTGCTGCCCGGCGTCGCCGCGGCGGGCGACGAGCCGCGCCTCGACAGGGGTGAGGTCGTCGTGGAGAGCCACGCGGTCCGCGGCTCCGACTACCAGGAGATCGTCGCCCGCGGTGTGATCGATGCACCCCCGACCAGGGTCTGGAAGCTCCTGACCCACTGCGCGCGGTTCCGACGGACGCTGCCTCGAATCCTCGCCTCGAAGGAGCTCTCCCGTCGAGCCGACGGGGACGTTGTCCGCGTGGTCTGCCAGATCACCGCCGACATGCCCTGGCCCTACTCCGATCTGACGGAGGTCACCGAGGCCAGGCTCACGGTGAAGGATGGTGTCTTCCGCCGGAGCTGGCGCCTGATCCGGGGCGACTACAAGGAAAACCGGGGCAGCTGGGAGCTCCGACCGTTCAGGGGCGACAGGCGCACCCTGCTGACCTACCGCGCCATCGTCGTCCCCACCTCCTGGGTCCCGGGCTGGATCCGTCGCGCGGCCCAGCGGCGTACCTTGCCGCAGATGTACCGGCGGTTCCGCGATCTGGTCCGTTGACGAGCAAGGCGCCAAAAATCATCGGCCGCGGCCCTGTCAAGGAGAGGTAGCTAGGAAGGTTTGGCGTAAGCTCAGGGCCGCGACCGATGATCGGTAGGCAGGTGTGATCAGGCGGTCTTCGCCTCCTCGGCCGTGGCCTCGCCGTTCTGCAGCTTCCGCAGCAGCCTGTCGCCACAGTGCATGATCTCGTCGTGCATGTGGGTCACCGCGGGCAACGCCCGCTCCAGGCAGCGCTCGGCGAGCTCGCGCCGCTCGGGGAAGCGCTGCGCTTGCCGGACCAGGGCGCGGGCGGCGTGGAACTCGACGAGGATGCGGCAGAGGCGCTCGGCGTGGAGCAGGCCGTAGGCGAAGTCCCGACGCGCGTCCCACTCCTTGAGGAACGCGGTCGGCCACTCGGTGATCTTGCGCTCCGAGACCCAGTGCCACTTGTCCCGGGCGATGCGGGTGAGGATGTGCTGCATCGCGCTGTAGAGCCGCGCCTCGATCTTCCCGAGCTTGCGCTCCAGGGGATCGCGGGCCGAGATGCTGGCGATGCGCGCCTGGGCCGAGCGGCGCAGGAAGCCGGCCGGGTCCTTGATCGCGCGACCGAGCTGATCCTTGAGCGCCATCAGCGCCTGGATCTGGCTCGTCCCCTCGTAGATCGGCAGCACGATGGCGTCGCGCACGAGCTTCTCGACGAGGTAGTCCTTGGTGTAGCCCACGCCGCCGTGGATCTGCAGCGAGCGCAGGGCGAGCTCCACCGCCTTCTCGCCCGCCTGGTACTTGATCAGCGGGGTCAGCTCGCGGGCCTTCCACTTGATCTTCTTCACGCGCTTCTCGAGCGCCTTGCGCGCCTTCTCGTCCTTGGGCGGGTCGAGCTGCAGCTTGATCTCGAGCCGGGTGTAGAGGTCGACGGCCCACGCCGCCTCGTAGGCCAGGGCCCGCAGCGCCTTGAGCTCGACGTCCATGCGGTCGAGGTAGTCGGCGATCATCTCGTGGCGGTCGATGGTCTGCCCCATGGACTTGCGCTCGACGGCGTACTCCCGGGCCGCGCGGTAGGCCGCCTCGATCAGCCCGATCCCCTCGAAGCCGACGCCGAGCCGGGCGTTGTTCATCAGCATCAGCATCAGCTCGAAGCCCTGCCCCCGCGTGCCGATGATCTCGGCCTCGCTCTCGTCGTAGGCCAGGGTCGCGGTGACCGAGGCGTTGATCCCCAGCTTCTCCTCCAGGCGCTCGATCTCGACGTTGTTCACCAGCTTGCCGTCGCGCTCGATCTTGCGCGGGACGAGGAACAGGGAGAGGTCCTTGAGCCCGTTGCCCGTGTCCTCGGTCTTGGCCAGCACGAGCTGGTACTGCCCGTGCCCCGAGGTGATGAAGATCTTCTGGCCGCTGAGCCGCCACTTGCCGTCGTCACCCAGCTTGGCCCGGGCGCGGATCGCCGACAGATCACTGCCGGCGTCGGACTCGGTGAGCACCATGCAGCCGAAGGCGCTGCCCTCGGCGATCTCGGCGATGGCGTCGTCGAAGCGGGTCTTGAGCAGGGTCTCGCCGTTGTGCTCCACCGACCCCTCCTTGAAGGCGTAGTAGAGCAGGCTCATGGCGATCCCGCCGTGGAAGCCGTAGTGCCCGAGCAGCGCCGGATCGGCGCGGCTGATCAGCTCGGCGACGGTGAAGTAGAGCGTGAAGGGAGCGTTGAGCCCGCCGAGCTCCCGGGGCAGGTTGAGGGCGTAGAGGCCCATGTCCCGGAACCCGTCGAAGATCGCCTCGGCCTCCTTGCTGACCACGACCTCGCCGTTCTCGAGCCGGGGGTGCTGGTTGTCGATGACCCGCGCCTGGGGGGCCACCTCCGTGGCGACGAACTTGCCCACGTTGTCCAGGATGTCGCGGAAAAACTCCTTGGCCTCGGCCTCACTCGCGTGCCCTTCCTCCGCGGTGTAGCCCCGCTCGTAGAGCGTGAGGATCTCGGACCAGTCGAACGCCCGTTCGACGTAGAACTGCAGATCCTCGTTGTCGAGATAGAAGTTTTGGGACATGGCGCCCTCCGGGCCTGGGTTTGTTGGGTCAGGTTCACTGACCCGCCAGTCATTTTTTGTGCTCTCTTGTTAGTAGCGTATACAACGCAATGCGTCAAGCAACTTTACTTTCTTTATTATCAGCTGGTTGCGGCGCGTCGGCCCAGCCAGAGCGTGGCCGGCAGGGTGACCAGCACGACGGCGGCGACCCAGGCCAGGCTGGCCCCGGCCCAGGGGCCCAGGGCCGGCAGGCTGTAGCCCACGAGCATCGCGAAGGCGGCCACGCTGGACGAGCCCAGCATCATCGGCCCCACCGCCCCGGCCGGCACCGCCTCGCCCTGCGCGATCCAGAGCGAGACCATCGTGGTCAAGAAGATCGCGGGGAACACCGCGGCCACGCCGGAGAGCAGGGCGTAGGGCGTCGAAACGAGCCACACCGAGGCGCCCACGGCCACGGCCGCGAGCAACCCGCGGGCGAGGAGCGCGGCCAGCGCCACCCGCTGCCGCCCCCGCGGCGCCGGGAACGGACGCACGCAGGCCGCGGCGCCCGCCACCGCGTTGGACAGGGTGGCGATCAGGCCGCTCAGGTGCGGTGAGATCCCGGCCCGCGGCAGCCAGCTCAGCAGCCACAGGGTGAGAAGCGCCCCGGCGAGCCAGGCGCCGAGCGAGAGCGCCGTCATCAGCCCGAGGCGCACGCCCAGCCCCAGCCGTCCGGGCAGCCGCGGCGGCAGCGCCCGCCAGAGAAAGAGGAACATCACGTTGAGCAGCACCCCCACCGGCGCGGTGTGGATCGAGGCCGCGAAGGCCACGGCGTCGGGGGCGCGGGCAGCCATGCCCAGGGCGGCCGGGACGATGGTGCTGGGCATCGTCCCCAGCACGCCGCCGGTGCGCCCGCCCCAGCGCTCGATGGCGACGGTGACCAGCACGGCGACGAGCCCGGCGAAGAGCCCGGCGGCGAGGACCTGCAACAACATGGGCGGATACTGGACCGTTCGCGGGAACCCGGCAAGCCGGGTCAGCGTCGTGTTGCCCGACGAAACGCGAGCAGGGTGAGCAGCCAGCCCAGGACAAAGAAGGCCATCACCGCCTTGAGCTGCCCGGTGGCCAGGGCCCCCGTGCCCAGCTCGAGGACCCGCTCGGGGTAGAGCGCGAAGCCCGGCATGCCGCCGCTGCCGCAGGCGTTCCAGGCCGCGGCGGCGAAGCAGAGGTAGCCCAGGGCCTGCAGATCCGCCGCGCCGCGGGCTCCCGGCTCGAGGGTCTGGCGGTGCCGCGCCCAGTGCCACAACACGCCGAGGTAGAGCGCGAGGATCAGCACGCCCCCGACTCCGAAGTACAGCGGGCTGTTGTGCCGGCCGAAGAGCGCCGGGACCAGGGCCATCACGGCCACCGCGCCCGCGGCCGCCCCGACCAGCGCCAGGCCCCGGCGGCGCCCGGCCCCACCGAGCAGCGCCGCGCCGGCCAGGCTCAGGCCGAGGCCGGCCGGGAAGCCGTAGCCGAAGAGCGTCAGCCTGAGCATCGCGCTCGTCCCCTGGAGCTCGGAGACGGGGCGAGCCGTCTCGCCCTGGAGCTCGGGCATGAAGAGCTTGCCCAGGAGCACCAGCCCCACCATCAGGGCCGCGCCCAGGCCGAAAAGGATCGCCCCGCTCCACCTGCTCATCCGCTAATCGTACCCCGCGGCGGGGGGCGGGCAACCGTCGATCACGGCCGCCAGTAGCGGACCAGCCCGACGAAGAACACCACCGCCACGGCGAGCAGCGCGAGGCCGACGGCGCCGCTGCCCAGCAGCAGGTGGCCCAGGCCGAAGCAGACGCAGAAGACCGCCAGCGTGCCGCTGACCCACAGGCCGAGGTTGCGCGCCAGGTTGGGGCTCCACTCGATGTCCGGGTAGGCTTCGCGCACGGGCGACCAGCCCCAGGGGTAGGGCTTCACCTTGCGGCAGAACTCGGCCAGGTTCTCCAGCGGGTCGGGCTTGGTGAAGACCCCGACCACGACGAACGCGGTGATGGAGACGACGGTGGTGAAGATGAACTTCCAGCCGAAGGTGGGGATGTCCAGCACGTGGTTCGCGAGCACCGTGCCCACCGCCGAGCCGACGAGCGCGGCCATCTCGGACCAGGCGTTGAGGCGCCACCAGAACCAGCGGGCGACCACCACGCAGCCGAAGCCGGCGATCAGGTTCGCCTGGTACTTCCAGGCCTCCTGCACCGAGGTCATCACGAAGCTGAGCCCGATGGCCACGGCGAACATGATCAGCGAGCTGACCTGACTCGCGCGGACGTAGTGATCCCGGCTTTGCCCGGGGCGGATGAAGCGGCGGTAGAGGTCGTTGACCATGTAGGAGGCGCCGCAGTTGACCTGGGTGTCGACGGTCGACATGAACGCCGCGACCTGGGCGGCGAAGACCAGCCCCAGCACGCCGGTGGGCAGCACCTGCATCATCAGCTTGGCGTAGCCGTACTCGGCGTGCGCCGCCGGCAGGTCGGGGAACGTGACCAGGCTGACCAGCGCGACGAGGATCATCGGCCAGTAGTTGATGGCGAAGTGGACCGTCGCGAACATCAGCGTGGCGAAGGTCGCGTGGCGCTCGTCCTTGGTCGACATCAGGCGCTGGTTCACGGAGCTCGGCGGGTTGCCCCACCACTTGAGCGTGACGAAGACGAGGAAGGTGTGGAAGAAGCCCGAGTCGAGCCGCGGGATGAACTGGAGGCGCTCGGCGGCCTGGGCCGCGCCGTAGCGCTGGACCAGCCCGTCGTGCAGGCCCTCGAGCCCGCCCACCGAGCCCACGGCGTAGACCGCGAGGACCACGATGCCCGCGCCGCCGACGAAGAACTGCATGAAGTCCGTGGCCGCGACCCCCCACAGGCCCGAGGCGGCGGTGTAGACCAGGGTGATCACCATGATCACGAGCAGCGTGGGCAGCGCGTCCCAGCCCAGGGCCTCCTGGCTCAGCACCAGCACCGATCGGATGACCCAGCCCATGGAGATCGCCAGGGTCAGGATCCCGAAGTAGACGCCCTTGAACCCGCGCAGCAGCGCGGCCGAGCGCCCGCTGTAGCGCAGCTCGATCAGCTCGGCGGTGGTGATGATCTGCGAGCGGCGCAGCAGCGGGGCGAAGATGAAGGTGCCGAAGGTCCCCGCCCCGCCGATGATGAAGGACCAGGCGAACCAGACGC
>Ga0316576_10000678_pt1 | contig 16653 bp, 11 predicted proteins | sample S0NA_FD_203075 | JGI IMG/M metagenome (GOLD analysis project Ga0316576, IMG submission 203075) | Rhizosphere microbial communities from salt marsh grasses in Alabama, United States - S0-2_050615r3r5 | ecosystem: Host-associated > Plants > Roots > Rhizosphere | place: USA: Alabama | collected... | reverse complement strand
ATATTCCTCCGCTTTTTTCTTTATAAATTCCTGCCACTTAGGATCTCCAAAAGCATCGGCGACGGTAAAGATATCTTTGTCTCCTCTGCCGGATTGGTTGATCAGAATAATATCTTCGGTTGACATTGCAGAGGCTTCTTTAAATGCCTGTGAAAAGGCATGGGCTGACTCAAGTGCTGGAATCACCCCCTCTTTTCTGATGGTAAGTGAGAGAGCATCCACGACGTCCTTGTCTGTCGCTGCTTCGAAACGAATCCGGCCTCTTTCTGAAAAGCTCGACAGTATCGGTGAAACACCGACATAATCAAGACCGGCTGCGACACTATGGGTCTCTTTCATCTGTCCGTCATGATCTTGGAGAAAATAGGTTTTATATCCCTGGGCAACACCGATGCTGGCGTCTTTGGAAGAAAGTCGGGACGCGTGTTTTCCGGTCTCCAATCCTTTTCCTGCCGCTTCAACACCCACAAGTTCAACCGGATCATCAAGAAAAGACTGAAAAATCCCCAAGGCATTGGATCCCCCGCCAACACAGGCATAGATGCGTGAAGGGAGTTTACCTTCTAATTCAAGGATTTGTTCTCTGGCTTCTTTTCCGATAATGGATTGAAAAAAAGAAACCATTTCCGGAAAAGGATGGGGTCCACATGCCGTGCCCAGAACATAATGGGTGGAATCCATGTTTGTCACCCAGTCTCGAAAAGATTCATTTATGGCATCCTTTAATATCCGGGTACCCTCTCTTACGGTAACAACTTCTGCACCCAACCGCTCCATCCAGAATACATTTGGACGCTGACGTTTGACATCGACCTCTCCCATATATATGGTACATTTAAATCCAAATCTCGCGGCCATAGTGGCGGTGGCCACTCCATGCTGGCCTGCACCCGTTTCGGCGATGACCCGCGTTTTTCCCATTCGTTTTACCAAGAGCCCCTGCCCCATAACATTATTGGCTTTGTGTGCGCCGGTATGGTTGAGGTCTTCTCGTTTAATATAAATACGGGCTCCCCCAAAATGTTTCGTAAGGTTTTCGGCAAACGTCAATGGTGTTGGTCGGCAAGAATATGTGGACATGATATCGACATATTCTCGCCAGAAACTGGGATCGTTCTTTGCCCTTTGAAATGTTTCGACCAGTTCATCGAAAGTGGCAACAAGGATTTCAGGGAGATAAGCCCCCCCGAAACCTTCATAATATCCTCTGTTTTTCATCGCAATACTCCGTATTCATAAAAGATTTGTAAGTGCATATCGTTGATCGATTTAGTTTACGAATAAGCTCCTAAGGTCTGTGAAAAAACAAACTGATCAGTTCGACAATAAAGTTCCGAATAAATGGCGTTTTTCATTTGTTCAAAGTTCAGAAAGCGTTTTACCATAAGAATTGGCATGTCTGGTGAAACTTCTAACGCATTTGCTTTTTCGCCGGTTAAATAACCAATCCTAAAGTTCTGTTTCCCACCAGTAGGTTTCATATAATAGTATTCATCGACAATTTGGGAAAGAGATCGGGAAGTCAGATCCATTTTATCAATTCCTTTAAACACTATATCATGAAGATATATATCTTCGACAAGGACCGGCACATTTTCAACTCGACTGAGCCGAGAATAAAAATAGGCTTTCTTGTTTGCGAACGGATTCTCCGAATCATGCCTGATTTTTTCTATCCGAATCTGCTGAAGACTTTGTATTGAAACCTTTATCCCCTTTTTATTAAAAGCTGATGTTGTGCCTGCCAATGAGAAAAGATCAACCTCTTTTTGCTGTTCACATACAAAGGTTCCTGAACCCCTCTTTCGCACCAGTAGGCGTTTTCTAATGAGAAGATCGGTCGCCTGTCTGGCTGTGGGCCTTCCTATGCCGTAACGAACAGCAAGTTTATTCTCGGATAGAATTTTTGAACCTGGCGGATATTCTCCAGATCGTATTTTATCCAGAATGATGTTTGCCAGCTGAAGATATAAGGGAATCGGAGATTGTGAATTGAGCATAGACGAATCTTGATATAAATTGGTAAAGTTGTCAAGACATTTTTTAAATAGCCCTTTGACATTTCCGTATAACGTGCTTTCAAAATACGATATTTTAAAAAAAAGCGTCAGTAATTTAACACTCTCTCAAATACTGATTCATACTTTTATATCATTCCGTTTCTATTTTTATGGGCATTTCATTCCCCTGGTATTTTTTTTGTTATGCTATGGACAAAAGTATGGAAAAAATTACTCCCGAAGAACATAATTCGACAAATAATATGTATTATCATGAAGTTGGCATAATTTGTGCTTTTAAACCATTTGGAGTTTTGCATGATTTTTTTTATGCGAAATGAATAAATTATTGTTAAAAAAGATACGAAATCACTCTGTTTATTATCTTTAAAGGAATAAAAAATGCCAACCGCAAAGGGACTGCTCAACAAATTTACAACTGCCAAGACCCTTCCTTACATAACGATTCAGATTACCAAGCTAATTTCCGATGAAAACAGTACGATGAAAGATTTTGAAAATATGATCAAAATGGACCCAACTCTTGTTTTACGCATACTGCGTTCAGCCAACAGTCCCTATTATGGCCTAAGGCAGAAAGTTAATAGTATCTCCAGAGCGATTGTCATTATCGGTATCAATAACTTGCGAAATATGATCGTTACTGAAGGATTAAAGGACCTATTTAAAGACAAAAAAGGTAAAAATGCTTTTTCCAGAAATCGATTGTGGCTTCATTGTGCTGCTGTTAGTATTTGCAGTCAAATGATTGTGGAACGAATATTCGGCTTTAATGGTGAAGATGCATTCTTATGCGGCATACTTCATGATATTGGAATGATTGTTGAAGATCAGACGGCACCCGATTTATTTTATGAGACATGCAATACATATGATGAAAATTCTAAACTGATCACTGATCACGAAAAAGAGATCATCGGCACCGACCATTGCGAAATTGGATATCTGTTGGCTAAAGAGTGGCGACTTCCCGTTGAAGTTCAGGAAGGCATTCAACACCATCATAAAACTCTGGATCATGTTTCTCCTTCAAGCCTTACAGGAGTTATTCAACAGGCAGAATACATTGTTTCACAATTGGATTATACAGCCATTCCTGGAATGAAGGCGATCCTTTCACTTCCACTAGCCAACCACATTCGCAATAATGTAAAAGAATATAAAGCGCTTGCCAGAGATTTGCCAAATGAGATGTCTAAAGCCAAAGATCTTTATGAGCCACATGAGGAGTAAAATAGATGTACATCCCAGGAGATATTTTCAGTGAATTTACAGATCAAGGAGCAGACCTCAAACAATTTCTTTTGTTTTTGACAAAAAAAATCCCCCAAGGCAAGTTTCAGATTGTTCCAAATGATGATAGTGTGTGTCTGTATGGAGACAATCTCGTTTCATCATCTGAAGTTCGCGAAACAATTGTTCATCGTACTCAACAGGAAAAAGGCATATTGTTGTTCGAATTGGATGAAAGGAATCCTGTGCGTGCTATTTTTATTCAAGAGTTTAATGCTGTATTAATATATTGCTTTTCGAAGAATAATGTTTCCAATTCATTTATCGAACAATATGAAGACACCGTCATTCAACTGTGTATCGAACTCTTTCTATCTCAGATTTCCCTCCAAAATGAACAGGAATTTTTAAACACTCTTAGAAAACAATATGATCGGAAAGTCAGCGTCCTTGAAATAAAATATCAAGAAATTTTGGAAGATAATCATCGTGGATATCAGATCATCCAACAACAACAAGAAGAGTATTCTCAAACCCTAAAATCTGAAATTGCTCGGCAAACAGCGCAATTAAGAGAGACCAACAATAGCCTTAAACAAGCACGTGAACTGGCGGATAACGCAAATAATGCCAAGAGCCAATTCCTCGCCAACATGAGTCACGAAATTCGCACTCCTATGAACGGAATTATCGGCTTTACCGAAATGCTTCTTGATACCAATCTCAGTCAAAATCAAATGGATTATGTGGAAACGATACGAAGAAGTGGTGATAATCTTTTATCTTTAATCAACGATATTCTCGATTTTTCTAAAATAGAAGCAGGACAGCTCGATTTTGAGGATGCCGAGTTTAATCCAGAGCTTGTGGCATATGATATATGTGACCTCACCCTGCCGAAGGTTCAATCAAAACCTGTTGAAATCCTTTGTCACATCGGTGATCGTCTCCCCTCATTTGTCAAAGGAGACCCATTACGGTTCCAGCAAGTACTTACCAATCTTATGGGAAATTCAGTTAAATTTACCGAATCCGGCGAAGTTGTACTCTTTATTGATGCTGATGATGAAAATGATACACAAGTAAAGATTCATGTTAAAGTGATCGACACCGGTATCGGTATCCCAAAAGACAAATTGTCCTCTATCTTTGAACCTTTTAAACAGGCTGATGGCTCGACTACCAGAAAATACGGCGGTACCGGTTTGGGCCTTTCGATATGCAAACAAATCTCAAACATGATGGGGGGTGATGTATGGGCCGAAAGCCCTGCCGATACGCAATTAAACTATGAAAATTGTCGATTCCAAAGCCACTCCCAAATATCAAATAATCATCAAGCGTTAACCTTTAGTCATCCATTCAACGAAAAACCCGGAACCATCTTTCACTTTACTGCATGGATGGATAAAACTGACCGTAAAAAAGGCTCAATCGTTGCTCCTTCGACGCTATCCGGTAAAAGAGTAATTGTTGTCGATGACAACCTCAAGAGTTTAAATATATTAACCAACATTTTACTCTCATCAGGAATGGATGTTACTGCAATTAATAAGGAGGAAGATGTCTTACCTACATTGCAAAAGGCTTTGGATACTAAATATCCAATTGATGTTTGCATACTTGGTATCAAGATACCGATTATAAATGGGTATGAAATTGCAAAGCAAATACGTAATGCTAAATCTTCAATCAGCGATCTCCCTCTGATTGCTTTGTCTAAACTTTTAGATCGAGAAAACCTAAAAGACAATGAAAAGAACTTTGATGGTTTTTTACATAAACCGGTTCGAAAGGAAAAGCTTTACCAGATACTGGAAAATGTCCTGCATAAACAAGATAGAAATAATGCGCGTCGAGATGTAGAGGATCCTAAGAATCTGAAACATTTAAAACCGACTTTTTCGGATCAGATAGAGGGAAAGAATTCTTCATATATCCTTTTGGCGGAAGATAATCTTATCAATCAGAAGTTGGCGAAGATGATGCTGACAAAAGCCGGGTATCAAGTAGAAACAGCCGATACTGGGAAAAAAGCGGTTGACAAATTTATTTCTTCATCCGGGAAATTTGATCTAATCATAATGGATATGCAAATGCCTGAAATGGACGGAATAGAAGCCACCAATCTCATACGCAAATGGGAAGAAAAAAATATAGCTCCAAGCTCAAAACTCAAAGGAGAAGAAAAAGTCGATCTTTCAGCTTCAAATGTTGAACTTTTACCTCATGTGAAACGGGTTCCAATCGTTGCATTGACAGCCAATGCTATAAAAGGGGACAAAGAAAAATGCCTTGAAAATGGTATGGATGATTATATTACAAAACCGATTGACAGGAAAATCTTCTTTGAAGTCATCAAAAAATGGATTTCGTTTAATAAGCAGAGTCAAATCTCGAATCAGCTGGATTAACTTACAAAGTTCTTAAAAGCTATTTCAGACGGAATAACCTTCTAAATGTTCAAGTTTCACACCTGGCTTTTTTATGGAGTGGCTGAGCTATCTAAATCGATAATTTTGCTATTTATGTAATCTTTGGTTTTATATCTTGTTACCCGTTTTAATTTCCGGGTGATATCCCCCATCCGATCAATCTGGTCTTTAATGGTTTTAATATTTCGATACAGAGGATTGTCTTGTTGAATGCTCATCAGTATAAGTTCTGAATTCCCTGAAATAGCCTGCATCGGCTGAGTCAACTCGTGGCATATGGCACCGGTCATTTCAAAAATCACTTGAAGTTTTTCTTTTTCCAAAAGGGCTGTCTGTAATTCTACGACACGGCGGCCAACATCGATTCTCGCACGGAGCTCCTCTTTATCAAACGGCTTAGCAATATAGTCATCAGCACCGGCCCCAAGACCTTCGACAATGTCATTTTTTTCATCACGCGCAGTCAATAGAATGATATACATCGGCTTTTCAGGATCTTCCTGGCGAAGTTTGCGGCATAATTCAACCCCATTTATTCCTGGCATCATCCAGTCCAGAATGATAAGCCTAGGAGGATTTTTTTCATGAAGCTTTTCCCATGCTTCGTTTCCGTCACATACAGAAATCACATCATAATTCCACTTGACGAGAATTGCCTCTAAAATTCGCCGAGTTGTTAAATTGTCTTCTGCGATTAAAATTTTCATAATAAGCTCACGTAACCTTCAACCCTTGGATTGAATCAATATGTTTTTTCAGAATTTCATATTGTTCGTCGAGTTTAGAAACAAACAATCCAGTCCTAACAAGATCTTTTTCCTCACCGGCAATCTCGATTTGTTCTGCAATCTTCTGTAAGGCCAAGGCACCAACATTGCCTGAGGAGCCTTTGATCAAATGGGCCTCTTTCTTAATAAGTAGCACATCTTGTTTTTTTAAAGCTTCTTTAACAGCATCAATATTGAAAGGTATCTGTTTTAAAAAATCATCAATAATCTCTTTGGCAAGGTCTTCATCCCCCATGAGTCGATGCAACAGTCCGTCCCAGTCAAAAATAGAGTCTGTCAACACAGAAGATATAATTTTTTCATCGAAAGTAGAAGAGTTGGCTTGTTTCATACGCTTCCTTTTTTGTCTTGTTGCGCTTTCATCATATTATTATCTTTACAATCTATTTTTTGAATCTTTAGAAGGAAGATACAATATCAAGGACCCTGTTGACACATTTATTCGGATCAATACTATGAGTAATTATCACTTGGCGAATTTCAGATACGACGTTTTGAAGTTCTGCGACGCTCATCTCAAGTTGTTGAATGGTTTGAGAGGCATTCTGTTCGGTTACGTCCATCGCTTCACGTAGATCCTGGGCGTTCTTAAGCAGTTTTTTGTAGTTTTTTATTTTTTCAATACGCAGTATCAGTTCATAGAAATTAATCGGCTTTTTAAGATAATCACTAGCACCTCTTCTCATGGCTTCAACCGCATTTTCCACCGAAGCATGAGCTGTCAGCAATATCACTTCAGTCTGTTTGTTTTTATTTTTAGCTTCATTCAGAACATCCATTCCGTCTACGCCGCCAGGCATTACTAAATCTGTAATAATAATATTATAGAACTTTTCTGAAATAAGCTTTATAGCTTTAATGCCGTCTGAAGCCGTTTCGATATCATAACCTTCTTTGCCCAACTTTTTTTCAAGCATCTTCAGCGTTAAAGGATCATCGTCAACAGCAAGTATTTTTAGCTGTTTCATGGGACACCTCTTGGTGATGTTATGTTCTTTCTAAAAACATAGGTTCTTTATCTCAATTGATAGTAAATTGTCCTTAAATATTTTTTTGGCTCAAATATATTACAAATTCCGGTTAAGGATTCTGTAGAACCGACAATCAAATACCCATCCGGTTCTAAAATACCGGCAATGTTTTCAAACAGCTTTATCCTATCTTCAAGATTAAAGTAGATAGCAACGTTTCGACAGAAAATAATGTCTAATTTCCCTAAACCCACCAAAGGTTTTAATATATTCCGCTTAGAAAATGAAACCATGGTCCTAATCTCATCGCATATCCTCCAATTTCCTCCATTGGGAACAAAATATTTTTGCAGTTTATCCTTTGAAAGTCCCCGTTCAATTTCAAATTTATTATAGGTGCCATAACTGGCCTGTCCTATGGCAGAATCTGAAATGTCGGTACCAAGCAACTTGACATTATATTTCTTTAAATCCGGCAAAAGTTCTTTTAGCACGATGGCAATGCTGTATACCTCCTGCCCTGTTGAACAAGCCGCGCTCCAGATACGTATCGGAATAGGAAGTATGCCGGATGATCTTTCTGTTCTCCTGTCGATCAAATCGGGTAAAATCTTGTGTTGAAGTACTTCAAACGGTCCTGTATCGCGAAAGAAAAGCGTCTCATTCGTAGAGATAGCATCGATGATCCTATTCTCAATGGTTTTATTAGGACTTGTTTTGGCTTTGATGCATAATTCTCTATATGAAGAACATTTATACTCTTTAATCAAGTCGCTAAGCCTTGCTTTAACGAGATACGCCTTGCTTTCGTTCAAATGGATGCCCGAAATGTCTAAAATATATTTTGATATTTCTTTTATATCATCTGTTGCAATTTTTAACATGAGTCCACAGTCATCAGCTTTATGTAAAGGGCCGTTCCAGGTCCGAGTTATTTACTTGTAAAATGAGGTTATGCACTCTTCTTCACTACTGCTTGCTTTACCGTATAACAGATTTCGCTGGCTATCATGCCCAGGGGAGCAATAATATCTACAATACCTGCCTCTATTGGTGCTTTGGGCATGCCATAAACAACACTCGTCGCGTCGTTCTGTGCGATGATGGTGGACCCATTTTTTTTCATCAATTTCAGACCCAAAAGTCCATCTGATCCCATCCCTGTCATGATGACTCCTGTTGCACGGCCCACATAATGATGTGCAATCGATCTAAAAAGATAATCCACAGAGGGTTTGCAATTGTTTTCAGCAGGATCATCTGTAATTCTAATTACTCGGCTTTTGCCGTCGGCTCCAGCCATAATCTTCATCTGTTTGCCGCCAGGTGCAATAAACGCAACGTTAGACAAAACAGTTTCTCCGTCTTTTGCCTCTTTTACTTCAAAAGAACATTTGGTGTCCAAGCTCTTTGCCAGAGAAGCGGTAAACATCGGCGGCATGTGTTGGACAATTAAAATTGGAACGCCTAAATTCGAGGGGAGAGACGGCATCATTTCAGCCAAAGCTCTGGGTCCTCCCGTAGAAACGCCAATAGCTACAATTTCAGATTTTTGCTTCAGTCGACTGGCGGCTGCCTGCATACGCTGAACAACCTGGTGCGTTCCCTGCAATCGTTTATCTTCTTTATCACGTTCTTTAGAACTTTTTCCCCCTTTGAGCAAATGCTTTATTTCATTTCGACGGGTAAATGCTCTCAATATGGGGGCAATGGTTTTTTTTAAAGCTTCCGTATTCTCAGCCATGCTCCCTTCCTGAGGCTTGAGAATAAAATCAAATGCTCCCAAATCCAGAGCTCTCATAGTCATCTCACCGCCTTCATGAGTCAGCGTACTCAGTATGACAGCACCTACACCAAGATTTTTATCCTTTATATATTCAAGGACTTCAAGGCCGTTCATCTCAGGCATTTCGATGTCTAGAATTAAAAGGTCGGGTTTTAGGGATGTTATTTTTGTGATCGCAGCCTTTCCATTATGAGCTGATCCCACAACTTGAATATCTGGTAGGTCAGAAAGAACATCATTTACTATTTTACGATAAACGATGGTATCGTCAACTATTAATACTTTTAGAGGTCTATCATTTTCCACTTACCACCTTCATTTATTATAACTAGTCCAATGCAGGACTAAAAATTGCCATGTATATGTTTGGTTAAGTTTCAATTCCAAATGAACCATCTTCTTTCAAATGACTAACTTTCTTCTTCCAATACTTTTCCCACATCTAATATTCCAATCAAACGATCTTTGGTTTTTAATACTCCGGTGAAATATTTCCCCTGAACGCCACCGATATTGGCAGGTGGCGCCTCAATTTTCTCAAACTTTGCCTGAACCACATCACTGATTTTTTCGACCATTAAACCAATATGTTCTCCTTTTGAATTGACAATGATATTACGAGTTTTATCGCTAATTTCAGTTGATTTTAGACCCAATTTTTTACCAAGGTCGATGATGGTAACGATTTCTCCTCGTAAATTCAGGATTCCCAAGACATACTCCGGCGCCTGGGGTACCCTTGTCATCTCAATGAGCTTGTTGATTTCTTGGACCTTCAATATATCCATACCGCATAAGGCTTCTCCCACGAAAAAGCTTGCCAGCTCTACGGTATCGCTATGGACTTCAGTTTGTGCTGAGAGTGACATCGATTAGCACCTCCATCGTTTATCCTAATTTGTTTCGATCATAACTGCTCGATCTCAAAACATTTATGTCTTACGAATGTTCTAATTCGAACATCAGCAACTTTTAATCAATAACTGCCGATCATTAACAAATGACTATACTTTAAACTTGCCGACCATTTCATTTAATTTAGCGCCCATTTTAGTTAATTCTTCCGCAGATAAATTTACCTGAGCACTACCATTCGACATCTCGCCAGCTGACTGATTGACGCCAGCAATATCGGTCGCAATTTCAGCAGATACGCTCGAGCTTTGTGACACATTTTCATTCACTTCCTGGATTCCTTGCGACGCCTGTGCAACGTTCTCGGCAATCTCCTTTGTGGTTACCGACTGCTCTTCAACAGCTGTCGCAATTATGGTAACAATTTCATTGACGTCATTGATAATCTTTGAAACCTGGTCGATTTCAGTAACCGTTGCAGTAGTGGAACCTTGGATGGCACCGATTTTTCCTTTGATTTCCTGTGTTGCTTCAGCAGTTTGTTTGGCAAGATCTTTGATTTCATTGGCCACAACAGCAAAACCTCTGCCTGCCTCTCCGGCACGAGCTGCCTCAATGGTAGCATTTAATGCCAGCAGGTTCACCTGTTCTGAAATCTCGGTGATGGTCTCGACAACCTTTCCGATTTCATTAGCCGCTCTACCCAGTTCGTCGACTTTGGTTGAAGCACTCTGTGTTTGATCAACAGCTTCACCTGTAATATTGCTGGCTTTTTCTGAGTTTTGTGCAATTTCGTTGATGGTGGACGTCATCTGTTCTGCTGCAGCTGCAACCATACCTATATTCGTCGCTGCTTCTTCCATGGCAACAGCCACAGAATTCATATTGGAACTCATTTCTTCCGCAGCAGCTGCCACTGTGTTCGATTTTCCGGCCATATCTTCAGCACCTCCGGACATTTGTGCAGAAAGACTGGACAGATCGGTAGAAGAATTGTTCAACTTTTCGCTGTCGATTGCAATATCTTTGATGATGTGCGCAACCCGTGTTACAAACGTATTGATCCAGGCAGCCATCTTATCAAGCTCGTCTTGAAGCACGCCCTTTGCCACCGGACATTGTACACAGGATTTAAATTCTCCTGAAGTGAGACATTTGCACTTAATCTCTCCCGGCGCATTGGAACCGTATTCCTGCCAACAGCTCGTTTTCTTCCCAAAAGCAGGACAATCCGTATGCTTACATTTTCGTAAAGCTGAACAGTCCACTTTCTGCATGGGAATACGCTGGGTCAAGTCACCTTTTAGCACCATTTCTCTGACAGTATCATAGGATTTTTTTATCGGCCGGTTCACCAGTTTTTCGATTATAAAGTAGAGAAGTGTTGAATATACGAGAACAAATGCGAGACTGATGACAATATTGCTAAGAATAGTCTCCTGTTGATAGTTTTTTACAGTAAAAGTTGCCACAATTACAATCACCATGGTAATCATAGCTGCCATCAATTTTGTTTTAGTCGTCTTAATTTGAAGCATCTCCTTTCTCCTTGTTTTATATTAATTATTTATCCGCTTTTATTATATTATTATTATGAACAAATAAAATCGACAGACAACAAATAACTATACTTTAAACTTTCCTACCATTTCATTCAACGTCTCGGATAATCTGGCTAATGCTTCGGCACTCATGTTAACCTGGCTGCTGCTGTTGTTTATCTCACCTGATGCTTGGTTTACCTCCGCAATATCTTTTGCAATATCTCCAGCAACAATGGAACTTTGAGCAACGTTTTCATTAACCCCTTGTATGCCCTGTGAAGCCTGTACAACATTTTCGGCAATTTCTTTGGTGGTTACCGACTGCTCTTCAACAGCCGTAGCAATAGTAGAAACAATATCATTGACATCATTGATAACTTTTAATATTTGGCCGATTTCCGTAACTGTCGCATCGGTTGAACCCTGTATGGCGCCGATTTTTTCCTTTATTTCCAAAGTTGCTTCGGCGGTTTGCTTGGCAAGATCTTTGATTTCATTTGCCACAACGGCAAAACCCCTGCCTGCCTCACCAGCCCTTGCTGCCTCAATGGTTGCATTTAGCGCTAAGAGATTCACCTGTTCGGAAATTTCAGTTATCGTTTCGACAACCTTTCCGATTTCAATGGCTGCACTGCCCAATTCGTCGACCTTACCCGATGCACTCTGGGTCTGAACAACGGCATCATCGGTGATGTTATTGGCTTTTTCAGAATTTTGTGCAATCTCGTTAATAGTCGTTATCATCTGCTCAGCAGCCGCAGCCACCATATTCAAGTTGGTAGCAGCCTCTTCAGTAGCCGCTGCTACGGAGTTCATATTTGAACTCATCTCTTCTCCAGCCGCAGCAACCACATGTGCCTTTTCAGACGTCTGTTTTGCACCTGAGGTCATCTGTTTAGATATTTCGGATAACTCTCCGGATGCATCCCTTACTTGATTTGCATTTTGAGAAACATCTTTTATAATTTTTTGTATTGCATCTATAAACTTATTGAACCATTCTGCCATTTCACCAACTTCATCTTTTGTTTCCACTTTTAGGCGCCTGGTCAGATCTCCTTCGCCTTGAGCAATATCTTTGAGCATCTCCGCAGTGTTTTTGATCGGTATTGTAATTTTACGCGAAATATAAGTAATTACACCCGAACCAAGGGCAATTAAAATTATAATAACACCGATTAACTCATTTCTCTGTCTGGCAATGGCTGATTTTATTTCCTTTGTTTTTTGTATTTCCACCGCTTTTATATCATCAAGATAAATGCCGGTTCCTACAACCCAGTTCCAAGGTTTAAACAGTTTGACGTACGATAACTTCTGAACTGGTTTGTCATGTCCGGGTTTAGGCCACATATAGTCCACAAAACCTTCTCCCTTTTCTCGGCATACCTTTACAAACTCATTAAAAAGATGTTTTCCGTCGGGATCTTTATAGTCAGACAAATCCTTGCCGTTTAAAGCGGGCTTGATAGGATGCATCACCATCGTTGGATGCATGTCGTTGATCCAGAAATAATCTTTACTCTGGGAGCCATAACGCAAGGCGCTAATCTCTTTTTTTGCATCCTCCATAAACTGTGCTTCTGCAACCTCAAGGTAAACACCGGTCCCGATTACCCAGTTCCAAGGTTTAAACAGTTTGACGTACGATAACTTCTGGACGGGTTTGTCATGTCCGGGTTTAGGCCACATATAGTCCACAAAACCTTCTCCCTTTTCTCGGCATACCTTTACAAACTCATTAAAAAGATGTTTTCCGTCGGGATCTTTATAGTCAGACAAATCCTTGCCGTTTAAAGCGGGCTTGATGGGATGCATCACCATCGTTGGATGCATGTCGTTGATCCATATGTAGCCGTTTTTATTATAGCGCATATCTTTGATAATTTTTAATGCCGATTGTTTCTTCTCATTGTTTGTCAAATCAGATCTATTATAAGTACTTTGAATGGCATTGTATGTAAGATCTACGATATTTTTTAGTTTTTCTTTGTAAGCTTCCGCTACCTTTTGTGAATCATGTGCCGCGTTGTAGCTGGATTGCATAATGGCGTAGGTATTCTTCACAAGATCTTTCAGCTTTTCTTTTTTCTCTGTCATCATCGTGTTTTTTATGGCAGCAATTTCTTGTTCTCCTCTTTTTCCCAAAGTATGAATTGACATGATCAAGGTGATTACTCCCATCAGCAACAACCCTGACAGTGAAAAAACTATAATCTTTTTGCTAATGTTCATGCGTCTATCCTCTCTTTTAAATCAGTTTTAAAAGCATTACTTATTTGTATATCTTTTTTATTTTCATAGCATCTCGGTCATATTGGCGATCGAGCCACTAATTATTCATACACCATTATATATTGCTATTAAGATATTTATGGACACTCCGCATTAGCTTTTCTCTGTCCAGCTTGATTTGATAATCATCAATACCAACTGATTCTCCTCTGGCGATATCTTCTTCTCCAGCCATGGTGGTTAAGGCGATAATCGGTAACCGGGCAAAGCGCTCGTCCATCCGTATTTTTTCTGAAAGTTCGTAACCATCTAGAATCGGCATCTCTATATCTGTTACGACGAGGGCAACCTCTTCGGGATGTTTTAAAAGAAGTTCCCATGCCATATTTCCGTCTTCGGCACCAATAACGTTATACCCTTCTTCTTCCATAAATTCTTTTACTTGATTCCTAAAAAAGTTCGAATCCTCTGCATAAAGGATCGTGGCATTTTTTCCGTCGGCCGTCTTAATAGTTTCTCTGTCAGGAAACCACTCCGGATTCAAGCTATTCACCAAACCATATACATCCACCAGCAAAGTAGTATAATCATTAATGATGGCAGATCCTAAAATACCCTTTTGTTTCAATGTTTCGTCATCAATTTCAACTGAAATTTCCTTTGCATCGATTGGGCCCACCGCCATAATGCCAACTTCTTTGTCTGCTATGTTAACCACTATGACCAAAAGATCCTCTTTGAATTCCAAAGGTTTAACCTTTGCAACCTGATCTATGGCAAAGAGGGCAAGACTTCCACCGCGATATTTCATTACATTTTTACCACCGACCTCTTCGATATCTGTATTTTTTATTTTTTCAATACGATCAACATGATTTATTGGTATAGCAAACTGTTCTTTATCTGAACCCCGGAAAATCAGAATGGACTGCCTGTCCTTGCTGCTTCTATCAGTCTCATCGTTCTCCATGGCCAATTCAGTTGCTCTATCGGATCCTTCAACAGAAGTTAATCCATAAATATTTGCAAGATTTGCAACATCAAGGATTAACGCAACTCGTCCATCACCCATAATGGTTGCACCCGCATATTCCTTACAAGTCTTTAGATGGCGTCCCAAGGGTTTAACCACGATTTCCTCGGAATCATTCAGTTCGTCGACCACGAGTCCGTATTGCATTGCACCCGTTGAAACCACCACGACATTCAGCGCACTTGATGCATGATAACGTCTGTCTTTGGGGCTTCGTTCCACTATTTCTGAATGTTCTTCGAGATCTTCATTTTTATCGGTTTCTAGCTTTGAGGAATCTGAATTACTAAGATCTTCTTTAAAATACGGACTTTTTTTAGATCTTCGATCCGAGATGTTTTGTCGTCTGTCTGTTTTTGGACTCCCATATTTATAATCGAAATAAGTCGATTCGATCCCGATAACGTCGGCAAGTTTTATTAGAGGTAAAAGTTTACCACGCAGCCTTACCACTTCCGCATCTCCAACAATTTCTACTCTGTCTTTTACCTGGTGGGCGGGGATTCTCAAAAGTTCTTCCAAATTTACTTGTGGAATAGCATATCGATCACCTCCGGCAACGATAATCTGGCTGGGAATGATGGCCAGAGTTAACGGCAGCTTTATTCGAATGGTTGTCCCTTCTCCACGTTTAGAGTCGATATCGACCACACCACCCAGTCTGTCGAGGTTAGTTTTAACTACATCCATACCCACGCCACGTCCCGATACATCCGTTATTTTTTCGGCCGTGGAAAAACCGGGCATAAATATAAGATTCATTTTTTCTTTATCAGACATCATCCTTGTCTGATCCTCTGTAAGCAGTCCCTTTGTCACGGCAGTTGTAGCCAGTTTCTGCCCATCCAACCCTTTTCCATCGTCAGAAATTTCGATATTGACCTGCCCTGCTTCATGATATGCTTTTAGAAAAATTCTTCCCGTAGGCTCTTTTCCGACCTTGATTCGATCGTCAGGGATTTCGATTCCGTGATCCACGGCATTTCGAACCAGATGGGTTAAAGGATCTCCAATAGCTTCTATAATGGTTTTATCAAGCTCAACTTCTTTTCCCATTAAAGACAATTCTACATCCTTGCCAAGGTTGCCAGCCAAGTCACGAACAACACGTGGAAATTTATTAAATACAATTCCGATATTCTGCATCCGGGTTAGCATTATGGCTTCTTGGAGTTCCGATGTAATCAGATCTATCCTCTGGCCCGAAATTTCCGATGCCCTTGGATCGCCTGAGGATATGGCCTGTAGAAGCTGATTCCTGCTCAACACAAGTTCGCCGGCAAGATTCATGAGCGTGTCCAAAAGACTAACATTTACTCTTAAACTCGCATCGGAAGTGACCATAGAGAACTTTTTATCCTCAACTTTTGTTTCAAAGTCATTCTCTTTATCCGGTTCATCGTCATTTGAAAACTCGGCAACTGATTCTTCATGAATCTCCGTTTTCTCTTCCAGAGGTTCATTATCTCCATATTCACTAATTAACTGTTGATCAGTTTCAGATTCGCGTGGATCAGAAGAATCAGGCTCTGAAACATGCGGATCTGAATCAATATTTTGTACTATGCAATTAACTTGAAGGTCCTCCGTCAATTCGAAGATCTGTTCTTCATTGATTTCAAAAAGCAAGTTAATGTCCTTCGGGCTTACAAGAGTCGCAAATAGAACGTTAAATGGGAATTGATCCGGAAGTTCTTTTTCCTGGAGAACGCCAACAGCCTCAACATCGATCTGTTTATCAAGAACAATACC
>Ga0316576_10000677_pt1 | contig 16659 bp, 13 predicted proteins | sample S0NA_FD_203075 | JGI IMG/M metagenome (GOLD analysis project Ga0316576, IMG submission 203075) | Rhizosphere microbial communities from salt marsh grasses in Alabama, United States - S0-2_050615r3r5 | ecosystem: Host-associated > Plants > Roots > Rhizosphere | place: USA: Alabama | collected... | reverse complement strand
CCGGCGCCGGCCAGCAGCAGGGCCTCGGTCAGGAACAGGCCCACGACGTCGCGCTTGCGTGCGCCGAGGGCCTTCAGCAGCCCCACCTCAGCGGTGCGTTGGGACACCGACACCAGCATCACGTTCATGATCAGCACCCCGGCCACGGCCAGGCTGATCGCCGCGATACCGGCCACGCCCAGCGTCAGGGCGCCGAGGATGCGGTCGAAGGTGCCGAGCAGCGCGTCCTGGGTGATGACGGTGACGTCGTCCTCGCCCTCGTGGCGCGCGCCGATGATGGCGCGGATGTCGTCGGCGGCCGCGTCCAGCGACGCCCGCCCCCGGGCCTGGACCAGGACACGGAACAGGGCCGGATTGTCGAACAGGGCCTGGGCCGCGCTGACCGGGATCACGGCCAGGTCCGCCAGATTGCTGCCCAGGGAGACGCCGCCGGCCGCGAGCAGCCCGATGACGCGAAAGCGCCGGTCGCCGATGCGGATGCGCTGGCCCACCGGATTGACCGTGCCGAACAATTCCTTCGCCAGCGTCTGGCCCAGCACCGCGAACGGGGCCGCCCGCTCCGGGTCTTCAGGAGGTAGGAAGCGCCCCGCCGCCATGTCCAGCTGGCGCACCGCGAGAAACTCCGACGTGGTGCCGAGGATGGTCACCTCCCGCTCCAGGCTGCCGGCGGAGACCGGCGCCTCGCCGATGGATACCGGTGCAACCCGCTCCACGTGGACCGAGCGCAGCAGCGCCAGGGCATCCTGCAACGTCAGGTCCCGTGGCGTCTCGCCGAGGAGTGGCGGCGCCCCGCCGGCGGTCTCGTTGCGTCCCGGCAGCACGATCAGCAGGTGTGTGCCGAGCGCTGCGAACTCGTCCAGCACATAGCGCCGGGCGCCCTCCCCCAGCGACGACAACAGCACCACCGCTGCGCTGCCCAGCGCCACCGCCAGCAGCGTCAGCACGCTGCGGGTGCCATGTGCCGTCAGGGTGCGGGCCGCGCTCGTCAGGGTGTCTTCGGGGCGCATCGGGGAAGCAGCTAGTCGATGATCCCTTTCGCGCGCAGGCTGGCCTCGGCCAGGCTCTGGCGCAGGGGTAGGTCCGCCATGTCGGGCGCATCGATGTTGAGCGCGAACAGCCAGGTTCCGCCGGCGGTTTCGACATAGCCGACATACCAGCCGACGTGGGGCTCCACGACCGTGGCCCAGCCGGTCTTGGCGTAGACCCGGTAGGCGCCGGCGTCGTTCGCACGCATGATCCCCGCGAGGGCGTCGTAGGACGACGCGCTGTATGGCAGCGACCGGCGGACCAGCTTGCGCAGGAACGCGACCTGCTCCGCCGCACTCAGCTGCAGGGTGCCGTCGAGCCAGAAGCCGGTGCTGTCGAAGGCCGCCGGAAGATCGCCATAGCCGGCCCGCTTCAGGTGACGCCGGTAGCGCTCGGCGCCGATGCGGGCGGCGAGCTGCTGGTAGCACCAGACACAGGAGGCGCGGTAGGCGCTCGCCAGGGTGTGGTCGCGGTTCCAGTCCGGATACGGGTGCCGGTGCCCGTCCCACTCGAAGGCGACCGCCGTGGGCGAGACCGCCCCCTCGGCCAGTGCGATCAATGAATTGAAGATCTTGAACGTGGACGCCACCGGGAAGCAGCGTTCGGCCCTGGCGTCGTCGTGCACAAAGACGTGCCTGCCGTCGAGGCTGGCGATCACGATCGTGCCCTCGGCGCCGGCCTGGGCAAACACCCGTGCGAGATCGGCATCGGCCGCGTCGGCATGCCCGTGCCAGGCCACGAGAACGATAAGGATCAGCAGAGGGCGCATCTCGGGGTCCGGGAAAGAGGCATCGCGGCATCAGAGCTGTGTCAGCGGCGTGACCCGGAATCATGGCCGCTTTCGCAGGCCTTTGCACGAGAAATGCGCGTCCCTGCGCGGCCTGATGAAGCGCATGGTGCCGGTGATGGCACCGATGGGGGCGGGAAATAGGTACCGCGCACCGGCTCTCACCGGTCCGCGGTGGGGGTGAATCAGCCCTTCTGGCCCGGGTGGCTCTCGGTCTTGGCACCGGCACCCGATGCCGCCTTGGACTGCCCCGGCTCGACCGCCACCGAGGTCTCGACGACCAGACTGTCCTTCGCCTTCTTGAGCTCCAGGTTGGCCTCGTGAAGCTTGCCCTTGTCGATCAAGGCGATCGCCTTGTCCACGTGCTGGCTGGTCTCGTTCAGCGGCATGCTGACGACCTCCGAGACCAAGTCCAGCTCCACGAGCCGCAGGGTCTCGGCCGCCGCTTGGGTGTCGCCGCCGCGCAGCTGGTCGCGGGCCTTGTTCACGGCCGCGACCCGCTGCGCATGGGTGGGCTTGTCGCTTGACGCTGCCGTCTTGGCATCGGGCTTGGCCGTTGCGGATGAGTCCTCATGCGCCGCTTGCTTGGCTTGCTCCGGCGCATAGGCTTCGACGATCTGCGTATCGCCCATGATTGGGATCAGGTCCGCCTTGGCGCTTGCGGTCTCTTTCTTCCCTGCCTTGTCGCCGGTCTTCACCTCGGCCGTCACCTTGACCGGCTTGTCCTCGGACTTGACCTGATCGAGCAGGGTGCGGGCGTCTTTCAATAGGTCTTTGGCATTGTCCACATAGCCATCGTTGATGGCGATGCGCGCGAGATAGATGTCGTTCATGGCCGCCAGGCCGTGCTCGGACATCTCCACATCCTGCTTGGCGGTCGGACCGCCGGTGACCTGCTCGCTCACGACGGCGGACTGCGTCTTGTCGGCGGGGGTGCCGGCGAGCAGCTGGGTGGTGCCTGCGCCGGCCAAAGCCAGCGCGATCAGAGATGCGGCAGTCAAGGCTACGGAACGTTTCATCGTCATTCTCCCGGTTGCCAGTGGATTCGCAAGGTCGATTCGTCATCCGGGCCGCGGGAGGCCGGGCGTTACTGCTCCGGTCCTCGCTCCCGACGGTGGTAAGGATGGGTCAACCCCGGTTACCGGAGACTGGCTGCTGCATGACGCTTCGTTAATCAAACAATCGCGCCATCGTCCATGCGGATGCGCCGCCGCGCGCGCTCGCCGAGCGCCGGGTCATGGGTGACGACAACGAGTGTCAGGCCCTTTGCATTCAGCGCCTCCAGGGCCTCCACAACATCGTCTCCGGAGGCGCGGTCCAGGTTGCCGGTGGGCTCGTCGGCGAGGATCAGGCCGGGCTCGGTAACCGTAGCGCGTGCAATGGCGACCCGCTGGCGCTGGCCGCCGGAGAGCTGGTCCGGGCGGTGCCCGGCCCGCTGCGTCAGGCCCATGGCCGCCAGCGACCGGCCGACTCGCTCCCGGCGCTCGCGCGGCGACATGCCGGCGAGGACCAGCGGCAATTCCACGTTCTCGAAGGCCGACAGCCGCGGCACCAGGTGGAACGCCTGGAACACGAAACCAATGCGCTCGCGGCGCAGCCTGGCGCGCTCCTCGTCGCCCAGCGCCGTCGTCTCCACGCCGTCCAGCCGGTAGCTACCGGCGTTCGGGCGGTCCAGCAGCCCGAGGATGTTCAGGAGCGTGCTCTTGCCGGAGCCCGACGGTCCCATCACGGCCGCGTACTCGCCGTCGGCCATGGTCAGGTCCACATGACGCAGCGCGTGGACCTCAGCGTCGCCGACCTGGAAGCGGCGTTCGATGGCGACGAGCTCGATCATGCCCTGCTGGAAGTCGCTACTCGGCGTCGGGAAGCGCGGGCGCCCCGGGCTCCACGCCGTCTCGATCCAGGGAGAGGACAACCCGGTCCCCGGCGCCGAGGCCCGACAGCACCTCGGTCTGCTCCCAGTTGGACAGGCCGGTCTCGATCTCGCGCTCCGCCAGCAGGCCGGTCGCCGCGTCCAGCACCAGCACTGTCGGCGGCTCGCCGGGGCGCACGGCGGCCGTCGGGATGCGCAGCACGTCCTCGTCGCGGTCGATGACGATCTCCACGTCGGCGCTGTATCCCGCCAGCAGCGGGCTGTCCGCGGGCGGCTCGGCGATGACCACCTCCACCTCGACGGTGCGCGCCTGCTTCTCCACGTCCAGCACATAGGGCGCAATGCGCCGCACCGTACCGGCCAGCACGCGGTCGCCGAAGGCGTCCAGCGTGACCCGCGCCGCGAGTCCGAGCCGCACCTTGGCGGCATCCACCTCGTCGATGGGCGCCGAGATGTAGAAACAGGAATCGTCGATCAGGTCCACCGCCGGCGGCGTGGGGATACCGGGCGGCGATGGTGTGACGTATTCGTTCAGTTCCCCGGACACTTCGGCGACCACGCCGGCGAAGGGCGCCGTCAGCCGGGTGCGCTCCAGCTCCGCCCGCGCGACGCCGACCCGCGCCGCGCTGACCCGGGCCGTGGCCCGCGCCGCCTCGCAATCGGCGCGGCCGACATGGGCCGCCGTGATGGCACGGTCCACGGCCTCCTCCGAGGCCATGCTGCGCTGCTTCAGCCGCACCTGACGGTCCGCCTCGCGCTCGGCCTGATCGGCGTTCAGACAGGCCGCCCGGGCGCGCGCATCACCGGCCTCGGCCTCGCGCTCGGCCAGCGCCACCTTCGCCTTCAGGTCCTTGTTCCACAGCTCCAGCAGCAGCTGCCCGGCCTCGACCCGGTCGCCCTCGTGCACGTCCAGGGTCTCGATCTGCCCGCCCGTGCCCGGCGCCAGCCGCGCCCGCCGGCAGGCCATGACGGTGCCGGCGCGCGTATTGGCGACGATCTCTTCCACCAGCCCCCGCTCCGCCGGCTGGACCCGCACCGCCACCGGCTCCGGCCGCGACAGCCACCACCACAGCGCAGCGGCGGCGGCAATCAGCGCGATCACAAGGGCTCGGACGGGATGGTGCATGCCCAATCGGGATCAGGGGTGGCGCGGTAGAGGGCAGGATACCCCTCTCCGCCGTGACGCGCCCGCACGGGCACCGGTTCCCTGGATGATCCCGCTGGAAACAGCAATTGGCCGCGCATCTCACCATCGCCTGCAAAGCGATCCGCGACCGGCCGGGCCGATGACATGCGCAGTCCCCGCGCCCACCTACGGGCGTCACGCCTTGACCGACACCTCGGCAGAGGCTAGCTTCCCACCCATCCCGCGACACGGCGCGCTCCGGATGCCGCCCGATGAGCACCGACGCAACCCGCATGACCGAGCTGGAACGTCTCTACGACAGCGATTACGACGAATGGGCACGGCGCAATGCCGAGCTGCTGCGTCACGGCGACTTTGCAGCGCTGGATATCGGACATCTGCTGGAAGAGCTTGCGGATATGGGCAAGAGTGAGCGGCGCGAGCTGGAGAACCGCCTGACCATCCTGCTCGCGCACCTGCTCAAGTGGCAATACCAGCTACCTCTGCTGTCCGAGCGCTGGCGCGAATTCGACGGACGCAGCTGGCGCACCACCATCATCGAGCAGCGCGACCGCATCAACAAGCGGCTGCACAAGACACCGGGGCTGCGAAGCGCCTTCGCCGAGTCCCTGGCCGAGAGCTATGCCGATGCCGTTACGCTGGCGGCGAAGGAAAGCGGCCTGCCGGAGGCGACCTTTCCCCCCGCCTGCCCCTACACGGCGACCGAGCTGCTCGACGACGCCTTCTATCCCGATCCCGACACCGCCCCGACAACCCGCGCTTGAGCCGTCCGCAGGACCGTTGAAGCGGCGAGAAGGGGCGGTTGGATCTTGTGTCCGGGTCACCGATTAGAGCTGTGATGACGCATCGCTGCACAGGCCCCTTCGGCCCTGGATCGGCAGCTCACGTCCACTTGGGGCTCATTGCTCTGTCCAGTTTCAGGCAAACCGCCGGCCGGGATCGAACAACTCGATCCAGTGCACCACCGGCACGGCAGCGGCAGCCTGGAGATGAGTCTGGCAGCCGACATTGGCCGTGGCGATGAGCGCCGGCCGGCTTTGTTGCAGGGCGTCCAGCTTGTCCGCGCGCAGGCGCCCGGCCAGCTCCGATTGCAGGATGGCATAGGTGCCGGCGGAGCCGCAGCAGCTGTGACTGTCGCGCGCCGGCAGCAGTTCGAAGCCGGTCCCGCGCAGCAGGGCCTCGACGCGCCCCATGAGCTTCTGCCCGTGTTGCAGCGTGCAGGGCGGGTGGAAGGCGATACGCGCCGGTGCGCCGCGCTCGAACGGGCTCGGCAGGCCGGCCAGATCATCGGCGGTCAGCAGTTCGCACGGGTCTTTGGCCAGCTCCGACACCCGCGCCGCGCGCTCGGCATAGCCTGGATCGTCGCGCAGCAGGTGTCCGTAATCCTTGACCATGGCGCCGCAGCCGCTGGCCGTGACCAGGATCGCCTCGGCGGGCGCGCTGCCGTCGGCGGGCTCGATCAGCGGCCACCAGGCGTCGATGTTCCGGCGCATGAAGCCCCTGGCCTGCTCGGGCGCCGACAGGTGCTGGCTGAGCGCGCCGCAGCAGCCGCCGCCGGTGGGCTGGACCGCTTCGATGCCGAGGCGATCCAGGACCCTTGCCGTGGCGCCGACCACGCCCGGCGTCAGTGCCGGCTCGGCGCAGTTCTGCTGCAGGATGACGCGGCGCGCGTGGCGGCCCGTCGGCTTGCGCGGCAGCGCCGGCGCGGCCGTGGTGCCGTCGCCGGCCGCAGGCGGCAGCTTGGCCCGCAGCGTCGCCGGCACCAGCGGGCGCAGCGCCTGGCCCAAGCGCAGCAGCGGCCGAAAGCGGTTCGGATAGGGCACCACCTGGCGCAGGCCCCAGCGCATGACCCTTTCGGCCAGAGGGCGCTCGACGCGGGTCTCCACATGGCGCCGGCCAATGTCCAGCAGCCTGTGATAGTCGACGCCGGACGGACAGGTGGTCTCGCAATTCAGGCAGGTCAGGCAGCGGTCGAGGTGGGTCTGGACCTGGCGCGTCGGCTCCTCGCCTTCCAGCAGGTTCTTGATCTGGTAGATGCGCCCGCGCGGGCCGTCGAGCTCGTCGCCCAGCAGCTGGTAGGTCGGGCAGGTGGCGGTGCAGAAGCCGCAGTGGACGCAGGTGCGCAGGATGCGGTCAGCCTCGCGGCCTTCGGCCGTGTCGCGCAGGGCGGGGATGATGTTGGTCTGCATGGAGACTGCTCGTTGGCTCCGGCGCGGGCCCTGGACCTGCTAGTGCGCGCAGACGCAAGACCTTCGCGCAAGCGCCTGATCCGTTCGCGTACCTGTGCGGTCCATTTGCGCCATTTGCTGCCTTTTGCTCGCTTCAGGCTAAAGGTCGGGATAGAGTCGGCCGGGGTTGAGGATGCCGGCCGGATCGAAGGCCTGCTTCAGATTGTGGTGCAGCCGGGCGACGACCGGCTCCAGCGGCGTGAACACGCCGTCTGCGGGAGGCTCAACGCGGCCGGGCCGGAACAGCGTCGCATGGCCGCCGGCGGTCTTGGCGCGGTCGCGAAGTTGCTCTGCCGGCAGCTCGCCGCGCAGCCAGCGCAGCGCCCCGCCCCACTCCACCAGCGGCTCGCCGGCACCGTCGATGCGCAGGTCTGTCGCCGGCGTCGCCGGACGCACCGACAGCCGCCACAGGGGCGCGTCGCCGTCGAAGAAGGCCAAACGCTGCTCGCGCAGGTCCGTCCAGAAGGCGTCGGCGTCAGGCATGGGCAGGCCGCCGACGATCTGGTGGGTCTGTTTCAGGCCCTCTTCGCTGCCGCCCAGACGGACGTAGAGCTTGCCGTCGAGCCAGGCGGTGCCGGTGAACGGCAGCGCACGCCGGGCCCAGCGCTTCAGCAGCACAAGCGCGCCGTCCAGCGTCTGCTCCTGCACCAGCGTCATGCGCCCGGCCGGGACCGGCGCCACCTTCAGCGAGACGTTCAGCAGCACGCCGAGGATGCCGAGGGAGCCCGCCATGAGCCGGGACAGGTCGTAGCCCGCCACGTTCTTCATGACCCGCCCGCCGAAGTCCATCGCCTTGCCCTCGCCGTTCAGCAGGCGCACGCCGAGCACGGCATCGCGCACGCTGGCCGCATAGGGTCGCCGCGGGCCGGACAGCCCGGCCGCGACCATGCCGCCCACGGTAGCCGCCGGCCCGAAATGCGGCGGCTCGAATGGCAGCTCCTGGTCATGCTGCGCGAGCAACGCCTCGACCGTCGCCAGTGGCGTTCCGGCGCGCACCGTGATCGCAAGCTCCGTGGGCTCGTAGGCAACAACGCCTTGATGCACCGAGACATCGAGCACCTGCGCCGCCCGCGCCGGATTGCCGTAGAAGCCCTTGGTCCCGCCGCCCCGGATGTCGAGCGACGTGCGGGCCTCACGCGCGGCGCTCATCTGTTCGGTCAGGTCCGCCTCACTGTCGTGCTCCACCAGCTCAGCCATCGTCATTTGCGTTCGTTTGCGTTCATTGGCGGACTCAAAACCGCGGCAGATCCGGGAACTTCAACTGCCCATGATGCACATGCATGGCCCCGAACTCCGCGCACCGGTGCAGCGTCGGCACCGCCTTGCCCGGATTCAGCAGCCCGTGCGGGTCGAAGGCCGCCTTGACGGCGTGCATCTGACCGAGCTCGTCGCTGTCGAACTGCACGCACATCTGGTTCAGCTTCTCGACGCCGACGCCGTGCTCGCCGGTGACGGTGCCGCCCACGTCGACGCAGAGCTCGAGGATGGCGCCGCCCAGCTCCTCGGCCTTGTCCAGCTCGCCGGGTACATTGGCGTCGTAGAGGATCAGCGGATGCAGGTTGCCGTCGCCAGCGTGGAACACATTGGCCACACGCAGTCCGTATTCGTCCGAGAGCTCGGCGATACGATTCAGTACCGCCGGCAGCTCCCGCCGCGGGATGGTGCCGTCCATGCAGTAGTAGTCCGGCGAGATCCGGCCCACGGCCGGAAATGCCGCCTTGCGGCCCTGCCAGAAGCGCAGCCGTTCGGCATCGTCGCGGGCCGTGCGCACGTCTGTGGCGCCTTCGGCCAGCAGGAGCTCGCGCACGCGCATCACCTCGAACGAGACCTCGGCGTCGAAGCCGTCCAGCTCGCAGATCAGGATGGCGGCGGCGTCCACCGGATAGCCGGCATGGACGAAATCTTCGGCGGCGCGGATAGCCGGGTTGTCCATCATTTCCAGGCCGGCGGGTACGATGCCGGCAGCGATGATCCGCGCCACCGCGGCACCGGCCTGCTCGACGCTGTCGAAAGCGGCCAACAGGGCCTGAGCGCGTTCAGGCTTGGGCAGGAGCTTGACGGTGATCTCGACGATCACCGCAAGCATGCCCTCGGAGCCCGTCATCAGTGCCAGCAGGTCGAGTCCCGGCGAGTCCAGGGCATCGGCGCCCACCTCGAAGGGCTCGCCATCGATGCCGATGAGCTTGAGCTTGAGGATGTTGTGGACCGTGAGCCCGTACTTCAGGCAGTGCACGCCGCCGGAGTTCTCGGCCACGTTGCCGCCGATGGAACAAGCGATCTGCGACGAGGGGTCCGGTGCGTAGTAGAGGCCGTGGGGCGCCGCCGCCTCGCTGATGGCCAGATTGCGCACGCCGGGCTGCACGGTCGCGGTGCGGTTGTCCGGGTCCACGGCCAAGATGCGGTTGAACTTGGCCAGCGACAGCAGCACGCCGTCGGCCAGCGGCAGTGCGCCGCCGGAGAGGCCGGTGCCGGCGCCGCGGGCCACGACCGGCACCCCTTCGGAGTGGCAGAGCCGCAGCACGGCCTGGACCTGCTCCAGGGTCTCGGGCAGCGCCACGACCATGGGCCGCTGCTGGAAGGCGCTCAGCCCGTCGCACTCGTAGGGGGCCAGCTCCGCGGGCGTCGACAGCACGCTGGCCGCGGGCAGCAGCTGCCGTAGCCGGTCGATGATCGCGGGCTTGGGTCTCAGCGGGCGTTCGTCGGGGATTCTGGGCATGGTCTCGCTCCTCCGGCCGCGATGATCGGTCCGCAGGCAGCCCGACGCAAGCCGGAATCCTTTCAGTGCCGAATACTTTCGACGCCACGCCCGGCGCCGTCCCTGGTACATTGGCTCCGGCGGAGTCGGCGACCGGCTCCGGGACCGGCGCCGGCCGGAACGGGACTAAGGCCGCGCCGACGACGATTCCGATGATGCCGGTGAGCAGCGCGACGCCGGGCCGCAGCCGCCCGGCAAAGACCGCATCCAGGCGATCTGTCCTCTCTGCGCTCTCAGAACATCTCGTCCGGCCGAATCAGCCTGCTCGGTTTGGCGCAGCGGCCCGGAGCAGGTCACCGCAAGTACGGAGATCATGATGAACCCCAGGACGCCCCAAAGGAGGCCTCTCAGGGCACGCAGCGCGCCGCCGCCGGCGGGTGGATCATGACGCACTGGCCGGCCCCTCGGACGCTCCGCAGCGCCTGCCGGCGGCAGCGGCAGCCGAACGGGCGGGGAGGACGCGGCCCGAGCGGCGGCCCGCTCGGCCTGCTGCCGGGCCAGGAACTTCTCGGCCGCGATACCGCAGGCCCCGCAAATGCCCTGCTCTACCCGGAGCGCGCCGCAGGCCGGACAAGGGTCCGCGGGCTTGGAAGTCACCATCGGGTTCGCCAGCGAATTCTGGATTGCGGCGGCCGCGGGCCGCGGACCGGTGTCGCACGGCCGCGGGGACGACTCGGAGGCCGGGTGCTGCGGCGATTGGACCGCAGGTCCGTGCGACGCCGGAACGGGCTCTGCTGTGTCCGGCCGGACACGAATGTCCGCGGCCAGTCCGGCCCGCCGCAGCCGATCGGCGGTTCGCTGGGCGATGCCATGGTCTGCCGTGGCCTTGACGACGGTAGCCCCGGTGCTCATGGCTAGCGCGGCGGCTCGATCCTGCGCCAGTCCGAACACGGCCATCAGCCCGTCGATCGCCTGCTGCCGCGTGAAACCCGGCACCAGACGCCCCTGACAGACGACCTCATATCGCGTCTCCATGGCGCTCTTCCCCCGTTGCCGGCCCGTTGCCCGGGCCCGCACGGCATCGTGGCGGGCAAACCAACCGGCACCAGAGTGCCGGTACGTGACCCGAGGAATACTAGCCAGGTCTCCGATGGGGGACAAGCGAAAGCGCGACCCGGCACCGCCGAAAGGCCGGCGTGCCCGGGCCGACCGGGCGACGAGGCGCGGCTGTCTCAGGCCCCGGTGAGGGTCCGGTAGACCTCGGCCAGGGTCTCGTCGTCGCCGACGTTGCCGGGAAAGATGACCACGGGCAAGTCCGGGAACCGCGGATGGTCGGCCGGACAGCGCACCACCGAGCAGCCGGCGCGCACTTGCCCTAGGACCCGCGCCGTGCGCAGTGCCAGCCCCTTGCTCAGCGTGTCGTTGGACGTGATGCCGCCCTTGCTGATCAGGAAGCCGATGTCCGCCGGAAGCCGGCGCACGATGTCCACGAGCAGGTCCGAGACCCGCTCGCCGAAGGCCAGGCGCTCGGCCGTGGTCGGGAACTGCCGCTCGCCGCGGCTCGTGTACAGCACGACGCCTTGTCCTGCGTCGATGGCCGCCTGAGCCCGTTCAAGCACGCCGGCGAGCAGGCCGCCGCGCTCGCTGTTCAGGCGGTCGAGGACGATCTCGATCGGGCTCGCGTCACCACGGTCGATGAGGTGCTCCAGCTGGCGCGTGGATTTCGCCACATGAGAGCCCACCAACACGACGCCGGGCCGGCCGGCACGAACGAAACGGGCCATGTCCTGCGGCGCCACCGGCTGCGGCGGCAGCTGCGCGAACGCGGTGAGCAGACTGGCGGCGCTACGGAAAAGGAGGCGCTTGCCGTCGGCGGCCGCGGCCAGCACCTGGCGGGCGAAACCGTCGAGATCGGCCTGTCGCTCGGCATCGACGGCACAGCAGACGTTGCCCGTCAGCCCGCGCAGCCGCGGGCCCAGGTCACCGCGCACATCTTCCAGTCCGAAGCGCTCGACGTGGTCGGCACTAATCCGTCCCGCCGTCTTTTCGGCGACGTAGTCCGGCAGGAAGCCGGTACGGAAGCCGAACACGGAGTCCTGCGCGAACTCGGTCTCGTGCACCGGTACCGGCACGCCGTCGACGACCAGATAATGGGTGCCGCCGCGCGTGATGCGCCCGCCCTCGAAGAAGGCGGGCACCAGGAAGTGGGCGTCGAAGGGGCCGAGCTCCTCTGCGATGACATCGGTCTCCACCGGATAATGGCCCCGCAGCGTGCTATCGGAGCGGCTGACGATGACGGGGTGGATCACCCTGCCCTGCTCCGCGAGCCCGTCCAGCGCCGCCCGCAGGTTGACGCAGATCTCTCGGGTCACCGCCGCAGCCTCGTCCGGGCCCATGCCCCGCGTATTGCCGAGCACGAAGAACAGCGGCGAGTCGTCGCAAAGGGCCTCCGTCAATGTCGCCACGTCCCAGCGCGTCAGCAGCAGGCAGCCATGGACAGTCTGCGAGCCGGTGGGGTCGTCGTCGAGGGCGATGATCTTGGTTTCGTTCATGCGCGTTGTGTCGGATCGGGCGGAGGGGGCGTAGGAATACGAAGTGCGAAGTCCAGGGTGAGGGGCGGGAAGTGCGGGTGCGAAGTGCGGGGTGCAAACCGCGGGAGCCGCCACGCACCACGCACCACGCACTATTCCACCGAGCTACACGTCAGCCGCGGCCAACGCCGCGATCGCCCGCTCCGCCAGCGCCTCGCCGGTGATCCCGTTAAACGCCATGATCTCCGCCGGGCTCGCCGTAGTCTCGCCGCGCTCCCAGGCGACGAGGTCGCGGCTGGGGGCCTTCGAGCGCAGAAGGACCGGCTCCAGGGCCGTGCTGCCGCCGCCGCTGACGGCGATCAGGGCGTCGGCCTCGAACAGCCGTGCGAAGCGGGCGTCGTCCATGAAGGTGCCGTCGGCCTCGGCGCTGTGCTGCCAGGCGACATCGCGGGGACGATAGAGCCGGCGCGGGTTGGCGACGGCGACGATGCGCACGTTGCGACCGGCGGCCTCCAGCCGGTCCTTGGCTTCGAAGACGGGTAGCAGGACCATGTCGCCGGTGACGGCGAAACAGACGCTGCCGCTGCCGGCTTCACTCTCGTACAGGGTCACGGCGCCCTCGTCGATGGCCCGGCGGGCCAGCTCCGGCGTTGTGTGGACCGGAAGCGCGGACTTGCTGGCGACGATGCTGATGCACTTGTTGTGCTGCTCCAGCGCCCAGCCGTAAGCGGCCTGGATCATGTTGGCGTCGCTGGGATAGAGCAGGTAGACGTTACCGTTGCGCATCTGGCCGCCGATGTAGTTCTCGATCTCCGGGCGCTGGTGGGTCCAGCCGTTGCGGCCCTGCTCCAGCGCCCCGGCCGTGAACATGGAAACGACCGCTGGCGTCCGCCGGCGCAGCTCGGCCATGGCCTGGCCCACGGTCTGCACGATGGGCCAACCGTTGATGGCGAAGCTCTCATACGACAGCCACAGCGCGCGGCCGCCAAACAGCGCGATCCCGGCGGCGAGGCCGGCGCAGGCATCCTCGCTCAGCGGCTCGTAGACCTGGCCGGACGGCGACTGGTTGTAGAGGCCGTCGTGAGTCGGATGGCGGATGTGCAGGGCCTCGTTGATCGCCTTCATGTTCGAGGCCTCGTTGCCGTCGGCATTGGTGACGACGAACTGTGGATCGCGGCGGCCGAGCTCGGCCACCATGGCGGCCATGGCGCTGGAGGGCACCGCCTTCTCGCCGGGCGTGTAGTCCTGCATCGGCAAACGGCCGATCCCCGCAAGCGGGCGCTCGAATTCGGTCACCACCGTCTCCCCCGCCGGGCCGCCGCCGGCGCGGGACAGCAGCGTTCGCACCAGGGCCCAGGCGTCCGGCGCCAGCGCGCCCTGCTCCAGGGCGGCGGCAATGTCCGGCTTGTCGGCGTTGTCGCCGGGATAGAGGTTGTGGGACTTGGCACCACGGGCATGGACGCCGGCGCCCTTGAGCTGCTTGACGATCACGGCCGTGAGCGTGCCGCCCATGGCGGAGTCGGCCGCCTCGCGCATGCCCTCCAGCACCGCACGAGTGAAGGCATCGCGGGCGTCGTCGCTGAACAGGGTGCTGTCCACATAGGCGCCGGGCTGACCGCTGTCGTCGTAGGCCTTGGCGTCGATCAGGATCACGCGCTCGAAGTCATGGGCCTGCCAGTAGGCGGTCATCTGTGCGTTGTCCATCAGCGACACCATGGAATGGTGCTCCTGGCTGAAGCCGTTCCACACCAGCACCGGCAGAAAGTTGGTCACATCCGGATAGGCGGTGTGGAAGTGCTTCATCGCACTCAGGATGTAGGGCTCGCCGAGGCCGCCGTCGCCGATCGTGCACGGGAACAACTTGTCGCGGTGCAGGTAGGCCCCGGCCATCGCGAAGTGCTGGCCCTGGCCCAGCGGGCCGGCCGGTGCCAGCAGCCCCGGAATGGCGCCGGACAGGTGCCCGAGCAGGCCATCGCGCTCGCGAAAGCGCTGCTGGAGCTCCGTCATGGTCTCGATGCCCATGGCCGACAGCGAGCCGTCCAGGAACATGGCGCTGTAGAAGCCCGGCGCGTGATGGCCAACCTCGGTGACGATGTTGGTGTGCCCGAGCAGCATCAGCGCAGCCATGGCGTCGGCCGAGCTGGCGAAGCCGCCGGGATGGCCGGACTCCTTGGATGCACAGAGCTGCAGCGTCGTGTAGCGCAGCGCGTCCGCCACAAGGCGGGTCTGATAGACCGCGGCGGCGTCGATCCCGACGATGCCGTGCTCGCCCTCGGCGATGACCGGACGTGCGCCGAGCTCGGCGTGGCGATCGTGCAGGGCTCCGAAGTGCCGGATCCCGTCGCAGAACGCGGGCATGGTCGTGTCGAAGGCGGCGGTGGTGGCGATGGCGGTCATGGCGGATGCTCCGGTGAACGGGTTGTGGTCTGCAACTGGGCACGGCGCATGGCGCCAGCGATGATGCAACAGTAAGCCCCCGCCGATATTTTGCAATGCTGAATGCATTTCATTATGTGGTATGCTCGGCACCGGCTCTTGCGGCAATAGATTTACCCCGCGCTGCCGGAGGGGCCGGAGACTCGGAACGCGCCCGATGAGTCGGCGTTCTCGGCCCAAATGCCGCTGTCCGTGGCATGCGTGCGCACCAGGAACCCAGCTGAAGCCTGTGAAGACTCATCCTTCGCATCCCCTTCGCTCTTGTTTCGCGCCCCTTTGCGGCTGCATACCGACGATCACCATGACCGACCGAGACAACACCGCCGTATCCCGCATTCAGGTCATCGACCGCGCGGCCGCCCTGCTCGATGCCATTGCACGCTATCCGGAGCCGGTGAGCCTGAAGGTCCTCGGCGCCGAGACCGGCCTGCACCCGTCCACGGCCCATCGCATCCTGGCCTCCCTGATCCACAACCGCTTCGTCGAGAAGGACGCCAGCGGCCGCTACCGGCTCGGGCTGCGGCTGCTGCAGCTCGGCGTACGCCTGCACGGCGACATCGACATGCGCGCGGTGGCCCGGCCGGTCATGGAGGGCCTGCGGGACCAGCTCGGCGAGACCGTGAACCTGACCATCCGCGAGGGCGACGAGGTGGTCTACATCGACAAGGCGACGCCGAATCGCATGATCCACGTCCAGCAGCTGATCGGCTCCCGCGCGCCGCTGCACGTGACCGCCGTGGGGAAGTTGATGCTCGGCGCCGGCGGCGAGGAGGCCATACGCGCCTACGTCCAGCGCACCAACCTGCCTGCCTACACCCGCAACACCATCACCACGTTGCCGCGGCTGGTCGAGGCCTGCCGCGAGGCCCTGCGGCAGGGGTATGCACTCGACGACGAGGAGGCGGAGCTCGACGTGGGCTGTATCGGCGTGCTGGTGCACGACAGCACCGGCCGCGTCGCCGCCGGGCTGTCGGTGTCGGCACCGATCGAGCGCCGGCGCCTGGAGTGGATCGACACGGTCGCTGCCGCCGGCCGCGCCATTTCCGCGCAGCTCGGCTGGACCGGCGACGGCGGTGGGAGCCGCCAGGATATCAGCCAGTAACCGACAGGCCCGGCAAGCAGTCGTGATGCGGTGCGAGCTCGTCCGCGTCGTCTATCGATCCGCTGATGACGGACGCGCCGGTGCCGCGGGCCAGGCACGGTCCGGCGAATCGTCCGGAAGCGGCTGCCAGCCCAGCAGCCGGTGCAATGCGAGCAGGTAACTGACGTTCTCCGCGCCGTCCAGGCCTGCCGCGACCGCCGTGGCGCGCAGCTTCTCCGGGTCTTCGCACTCCAGCGCCACGGAGTGCAGGCCGGCGCCGTTGACGGCGAGATCGACCACCTCTCCTTGCACCTCGCCGAGCGCCAGCCGGCGGCGCCGCTTGACCACGTGCACGATGGTGCGCCCGCCATCGGCATCCAGCCGCGCCGCCAGGGCCGAAAGATCGGCCGGCAGCTGCGGCTGCACGCCCGGCTCCGTGCGCAGGGCCGGGCCCAGCAGCTCCACCACGATCGCCGGCAGCGGCTCCCGCCGCGCGGTGCCCGCCGCCGGGTCCTCAGCGGCCTCGGGCAGCGCCAGCGTCACCTGGGGATGCCACCGCTGGAGACCGCCCTGCATCTCCACCAGGGTCTTGAGCTCCAACTTGCCATTTCGGGCCTTGAGGTTATGGCGCAGCTCGCGGCGCCGCAGCAGGTAGGCCTCGCGGCTGAGCCCGGCCTCGCCGGCCTCGCGGGACTCGGCCATCGCGACGAGGGCGTCCGCGGCTCGGCTCAGGTCGCGTCCGAACAGGCGCAGCTCGAAGCGGTCGGTGGATGCCATGGTGCGAACCTCTGTTCAGCGGTCGATTCCGCCGCCGGCCGCCCGAGCCGCGAGACAGCGCCGCTCGTCGCGGAGTCG
>Ga0316576_10000676_pt1 | contig 16660 bp, 21 predicted proteins | sample S0NA_FD_203075 | JGI IMG/M metagenome (GOLD analysis project Ga0316576, IMG submission 203075) | Rhizosphere microbial communities from salt marsh grasses in Alabama, United States - S0-2_050615r3r5 | ecosystem: Host-associated > Plants > Roots > Rhizosphere | place: USA: Alabama | collected... | reverse complement strand
CACTGCGGCCGCAGGATCGGGCGTGACGAGCCGCGGGGCCCCCTACTCGGCCGTTGGCGCCTGGCCGTCCTCCCACGCCTCCACGCGATATTCGGCCGAGCGGGCGTGGGCCGTGAGCCCCTCGCCACGGGCCAGGACCGAGGCGACCTTACCCAGCACCGAGGAGCCGGCCGGCGAGGCCATGATCAGGCTCGAGCGCTTCTGGAAGTCGTAGACCCCGAGGGGCGAGGAGAAGCGCGCCGTGCGCGAGGTCGGCAACACGTGATTGGGGCCGGCACAATAGTCGCCCAGGGCCTCGGCGGTGTAGCGGCCCATGAAGATGGCCCCGGCGTGGCGGATCCGGCCGACGATGGCCCGGGGATCCGCCACCGACAGCTCCAGGTGCTCGGGGGCGACGTGGTTGGCGATGGCGATCGCCTCGTCCTGGTCCCGGGCCTGGATTAGGGCCCCGCGCTCGCGGAGCGCCGTGGCGATGATCTCGCGCCGCTCCATGGTGGGCAGGAGCCGGTCGATGCTGGCCGCGACCCGATCGAGGAAGTCCCCATCCCAGCTCACCAGGATGGATTGGGCGTCCTCGTCGTGCTCCGCCTGGGAGAAGAGGTCCACGGCGATCCAGTCCGGGTCCGTGCCCCCGTCGCAGAGGACCAGGATCTCCGAGGGGCCCGCCACCATGTCGATCCCGACCTGACCGAAGACCGCCCGCTTGGCGGTGGCCACGAAGATGTTCCCCGGACCTACGATCTTCTCGACCGGGGGGACGGACTCGGTCCCATAGGCCAGGGCGGCGATCGCCTGGGCCCCACCGATGGCGAAGGCGCGATCCACCCCGGCGATGTGGGCGGCGGCCAGGACCAGGTCGTTCATCTCGCCGCCTGGGGTGGGGACCACCATGATCAGCTCGGCGACCCCCGCCACCTTGGCGGGGATCGCGTTCATCAGCACCGAGGACGGGTAGGCCGCCTTGCCCCCGGGCACATAGAGTCCGGCCCGGTCCAGGGGCGTCACCTGCTGGCCGAGCAGGGTGCCGTCCGCCTCCTGATAGCTCCAGGACTCCAGTCGCTGGCGCTCGGCATAGGCGCGGATGCGGGTGGCCGCCTGCTCCAAGGCCTGGCGCTGGTCCGCGGGGATGGCCTCCCACGCCCGTTCCAGGCGGGCGCGGGGGATCTCCAGGTCGGGCGGACCGCCGGGGGTCCAGCGGTCCAGGTGGACCGTGTAGTCCACCAGGGCGGCGTCCCCTCGGGACCGGACCTGATTGATGATGGTATCCACGGTCTCCTGGACCTGGGCGTCGGAGACCGAGTCCCAGGCGAGCAGGCCGTCGAGCTGGTGTTGGAAGTCCGCGTCGGCGGACGAGAGGCGGCGGATCTCGGTCATGGGATGGATCCTCGGGCCCAGCGGGCCATGGGCGGTTGAGCCGGGCTAGCCCCCCGGACCGGACAAGGCCAGCCGCAGGGCGCCGATCAAGGTGGTCACGGCGGCATGCTTCATCTTCCAGCTCGCCTTGTTCACCACCAGGCGGGAGCTGATGTCCGCGATGTGCTCCAGGGCCACCAGTCCGTTGGCCTTGAGGGTGTTGCCGCTGTCCACCAGGTCCACGATGAGGTCGGCCAGGCCCACCAGGGGCGCCAGCTCCATGGAGCCGTAGAGCTTGATCACCTCCACCTGCTGGCCCTTGGCGGCGAAGTGACGCTCGGCACTCAGGACGAACTTGGTGGCGACCCGCAAGCGACCCGAGGCAGGGGGCTGGTCGGCGGCCTGCGGCGGGCCCGCCACCATCAGCCGGCAACGGGCGATCCCCAGGTCCAGGGGCTCGTAGAGCCCCTCGCCCCCGTGCTCCAGGAGGACGTCCTTGCCCGCCACCCCGAGGTCCGCGGCCCCGTACTGACAGTAGGTCGGCACGTCGCTGGCGCGGATGATGACCAGCTTGACCCCCGGATGGTTGGTCTCCAGGATCAGCTTGCGGGTCTTCTCCGGGTCGTCCAGGGGCTCGATCCCGGCGGCCGCGAGCAGGGGCAGGGTCTGCTCCAGGATGCGCCCCTTGGAGAGGGCGATGGTCAGCGGCGACGTCAGCTCAAGACTTGTGCTCATCCAATTCGGTCTCCCCAGCTCCCAGGATGCGCCCCTCGGGACTTGGCCCTCACCCGGGCGAGACGACACCATTGGCGCCGGCGATGCGTCGGATCCCGGCGCCCAGGGCGGAGAGCTTGCCCTCCATGTTGTCGTATCCCCGGTCCAGGTGGTAGATGCGGTCTACCAGGGTCTCCCCGTCCGCGACCAGACCCGCCAGGACCAGACCCGCGGAGGCACGCAGGTCCGTGGCCATGACCGGCGCGGCGGTGAGCTGCTCGACCCCGCGGCAGACCGCCACATGACCGTCGATGCGGATATCCGCACCCATGCGCTGCAGCTCCAGCACGTGCATGAAACGGTTCTCGAAGACCGTCTCCGCCACCATGCCCACCCCCTCGGCGATGCTGTTCAGGGCGCAGAACTGGGCCTGCATGTCGGTGGGGAAGGCCGGATGGGGGGCGGTGTGGATGTCCACGGCCCTGGGTCGCCGGCCCTGCATGTCGAGCTCGATCCAGTCCTCCCCCGTCTCGATGCGGGCGCCGGACTCCCGGAGCTTCTGAAGCACCGCGTCCAGGCAATCGGGTCGCGTCTGGGCCACCCGCACCCGGCCCCCGGTCATGGCCGCGCCGACCAGGTAGGTCCCGGTCTCGATGCGGTCCGGCATCACCGAGTGGGTGGCCCCACCGAGCCCGTCCACCCCCTGCACCTGGATACGGTCGGTGCCGGCGCCCTCGATGCGTGCCCCCAGGGCCCCGAGGAAGGTCGCCAGATCCACGATCTCCGGCTCCCGGGCGGCATTCTCGATCACCGTCTCGCCCCGGGCCAGGACCGCGGCCATCAGCAGATTCTCGGTCCCGGTGACGGTCACGAGATCCATGACCAGCCGGGCACCGTGCAGGCGGTCCGCCCGGGCACGGATATAGCCCCCCTCCACGCTGATCTCCGCCCCCATGGCCTTGAGTCCCTCCAGATGGAGGTTGACCGGCCGGGCCCCGATGGCGCAGCCGCCGGGGAGCGAGACGTCCGCCTGGCCGTATCGGGCCACCAGGGGCCCCAGGACCAGGATCGAGGCGCGCATGGTCTTCACCAGCTCGTAGGGGGCGGCGAAGCTCGAGAGCGTGCTGGGCTCGCTTCGCACGCTACCGTTCTCCTGGGCGAGGCGCGCGCCGAGGCGCCCGAGCAGCGTCAGCGTGGTCGCGATGTCGCGCAGGCGCGGGACATTGGTCAGGGTCACCGGTCCCTCGGCGAGCAAGGTGGCGGCCAAAATGGGGAGCGCGGCGTTCTTGGCGCCCGAGGCGCGCACCTCGCCCCGCAGGGGGGTGCCGCCGGTGATCAAAAGCTTATCCATGAAGGGAGCAACGTACAGTCATCTAGATAGGGAGTGATCCGGGAGCTGCTTGCACGGTGGGGACACCGGCGGACCGGGCGCCGGGGAGAGGGCCGGCCCGAGCCTTTCAGCCAACCGTGGGAGGGGCGACCGGAAGCAGGGGGCCCAGGTTGGAAAAGGCGGCGATACGCTCGAGCGAACCGGGCAGATTGAGATACTGCAGGTCCAGCCGGCGGGATCGGGCGAGGTCCAGCCACTCCAGCAGGAGGGCCAGACCGGCGCTGTTGGCCGACTCGACACCCGACAGATCGATGCGCACCCGCCCGCTTGCCGGGAACAGGGCCGCGGCCTCATCGACCAAGGTCGTCACACTGGCGAAATCGAGCGGACCCTCGACCCGCAGCCGACCGGGCCCCGCGCTGATGAGACGGGCCCCCTTCAACCCTGTCCCTTGCGGTTCATGTCGCCGAGCTTGCTGATCAGGCCGTCGATGCCCTTCTGCCGAATCTCGGCGTCGAAGCTGCTGCGGTAGTTCCCGACCAGGCTCGCGTTGTTGATCACCACGTCGTAGACCTTCCAGCCGCCGCCGCTGTTGTACATCCGGTAGTCCACCGGGATGGGCGCCGCGCCCTTGTCCTGGATCTCGGTGGAGACGGTCACCGTGTTCGCCTTGGAGCCCGGCCTGACGGGCAGATACCGGATCTCCTGCCCCGAGTAGCTCAGCAGGGAGCGGGCGTAGGTCCGTACCAGGACCTGCTTGAATCCATCCACGAGCTGGCGCTTCTGATCCGAGGTCGCCTCGCGCCAGTGCTGGCCCAGGGCCCCCTGGGTAATGCGCTCGAAGTCGAAATGGGGGGCCAGGATATTGTCGATCATGCCGTAGATCATCGCGGGGTTGCGATCCACCTCGGCCCGCCGGGCCTGCAAGGTGCTCAGCATGCGCTCGCTGGTGCGCTGGACCAGGGCGGTCGCCTCATCGGGCGCGGCATAGGCCGAGACCCCGGTGGCCATCGGCAGCAAAGCAATCAGCAACAGAACGTGACGGCGAAACATCATTTGCCTCCTTCTTCAGCCTTGCTGAATAGAAATTGACCGATCATCTGCTCGAGCACCAGGGCCGACTGGGTGTGCTGGACCTCGTCCCCGTCCTTGAGGTAGTCCTCGCTGCCACCGGCCTCCAGACCCACATACTGCTCGCCGAGCAACCCAGCGGTGAAGATGTTGGCGAAGGTGTCGTCCGGGATGCTGTCCACGGAGCGATCGATGCGCATGGTGACCACCGCTTCATAGGTCGACTTGTCAAACTTGACGTCCTCCACGCGCCCCACACGCACCCCCGCCATGGTCACCGGGGCCCGCGCCTTGAGGCTGCCCACGTTGGCGAAGCGGGCCGTCAGGACATAGCCCGTTCCGTCCCCCGCCGCGCTCAGGTTACTGACCCGCATGGCCAGGAAGAAGAGCGCCACCAGACCCGCGGCCATGAAGGCGCCGACCACGACCTCAATACTGTGTTGCTTGTTCATCCACTCGCCCTTGTGAGCCTTCAGTTCCCGAACATCAAGGCGGTGAGGACAAAGTCCAGACCCAGGACCGCCAGGGCCGAGTGCACGACGGCGCGGGTGGTCGCGCGGCTCACCCCCTCGGAGGTTGGGGCGGAGTCGTACCCTTGGAACAGGGCGATCCAGGTCACCACGATCCCAAATCCCAGGCTCTTGATGACACCGTTGACCAGGTCCTCGTCAAAATCCAGCTTGGCCTGCATCTGGCTCCAGAAGGCCCCATCGTCGACCCCCAGCAGCCCCACCCCGACGAAATAGCCACCCATGACCCCGACGGCGCTGAACATGCCCGCCAGGAGCGGCATGGCGACGATGCCGCCCCAGAGCCGGGGGACGAGGATGCGGCGCACCGGATCCACCGCCATCATCTCCAGGGCCGAGAGCTGCTCGGTGGCCTTCATGAGCCCGATCTCCGCCGTCAGGGCGGAGCCGGCGCGTCCCGCCACCAGCAGGGCGGTCACCACGGGGCCGAGCTCCCGCACCAGGGACGCGGCCACCATCACCCCCAGGCTCTCCTCGGCCCCGAACTGGGACAGGACGTAATAGCCCTGCAGCCCGAGCACCATGCCGACGAAGAGCCCGGACACCACCACGATGAGCACGGACAGGACGCCGAGGTTGTAGACCTGCGCCACCAGGAGCGGCGGGCGCCGGACCACCTCGGAGGAGCCCGCGACCATACGTGACAGGAGCAGGTGGGCACGTCCCAGTGAGCCCAGGGCGTCGATCCCCACCCGCCCGAGCCGGGACAGGGCCTCGATCACCATGCTCAGAGCGCCCTCCCGCTCAGCAGGTCCTCGCCCAAGCCGGGCGCGGGGTAGTGGAAGTGGACCGGACCATCCGGGAGCCCGTCCATGAACTGGCGCACCCAGGGGGCCGTCTCCGCGGCGAGGGCCGCGGGTGTGCCTTGGGCCATCACCTTGCCGTTAGCGATCACGTAGATTTGGTCCGCGATGCTCGCGGTCTCACGGACGTCGTGGGACACCAGGATGCTGGTGAGTCCGCTGGCGTCGTTGAGCTGGCGAATCAGCGTCATCAGGACCCCCATGGAGATGGGGTCCTGCCCCGTGAAGGGCTCGTCGTAGAGGATCATCATGGGATCGAGCGCGATCGCCCGGGCCAAGGCCACCCGCCGGGCCATGCCGCCCGACAGGGCGCTCGGCATCAGGTCCCTGGCCCCTCGCAGACCCACCGCCTCGAGCTTGAGCAGCACCAGCTTGCGCACCATGGAGGGGCTCAGGTTGGTGTGCTCCCACAAGGGGTAGGCCACGTTGTCGAACACGCTGAGATCGGTGAGCAGGGCGCCGCTCTGAAAGAGCATGCCCATGCGCCGGCGCAACCGGAAGAGCGCGGACTGGCTCAGCCCCTGGATCGCCTCCCCGTCCACCTCGATGGTCCCGCCATCGGGCCTCAACTGGCCGCTGATGAGCTTGAGCAGGGTGGTCTTGCCGGTGCCGCTGGGCCCCATCACCGCGGTGACGGAGCCACGACGGATGTCCAGGTCGACCCCGTCGAAGACGACGCGAGGGCCATGCCGGAAGCGCAAGTCGCGAACGCGCACCAGCACCTCGCCCGCCGACGCCGGTCGCGTCTCGCTCGGGACGGGGCTTTGAGGCGGGGGAGTCTGGACTGGTTGCGGCCGTGCAGGCGCGGCCCGCTGCGCCTTGGCGCGTCGGGCGCCTCTCGGGCCTGAGGGGCGTTGCCGTCCCATAGGTACCTTGGGGCTGAATCTGGGGCGGACGCCCGGGGAGAGAGGGTCGGCGTCTCAGCCAAAGCGTGGCATTGTCCTGGCCTGGGGCAGGGGCGTCAAGCGAGCCCCATGAGCTCGAGCATCGTCTGCCAGCGGCCAAGGTCCTCGAGCCGGCATTCCCCAAGCAGCACCGCCAGGGGTGGCGCCAGTCCGGGACCGTGCGTCTGGTCGGGGGGTTGCGTGTCCAACGCTCCCGCCCTGTCCTCCACCCAGGCGCGAGCCCCCCGCAGGTCCCGGATGAGGGGGGCGGGGACGTCCCACGCGGACCCGACACCGGGCAAGGGGTCCGGCCCCACACCGTCAGGTGGGACCCGGAGCAATCGGGGTAGAGAGGCGTCTGCAAGCGCCAAGAGGACGGACCGGGGCGCGACCACTCCCCCGAGACGGTCCCCGAGTGCATTGCACACCGAGTCCAACGGGCCTTGGGGGTCGCCCCGGTCCAGATCCCGGTCCAGATCGAGGAAGAAGCGAAAACGCGGCGGCGTGTCGGCGACCCAGGCGCGCAACTGGTCCAAGGCGGTACGCCGCCAGATCGCGCTGGGGACCAGCGCGCCCCAATGGGCATTAGCGAAGTAGCTCAGGCGCCACTCGGCAGGGAGGTCCGCGGGGTACGCCTCAGCCCCACCGGCCGCCGGATCCCAGCCGGTCCGGAGGGGCACTATACGGGTCACGGCTTCATCTCCTCCTTTCGGTCGTACAGGACCTCGGCTTCACTGGCGCCGGTCGCCGAGGCGGGAATCGACAGGCCCGCTGGTGTATCTTTGTCGCGCCGGATCTCTGGCCGGCGGTCCCTGACCCAGGAACCATCATGACTGAACCACGGAAGCTCGGGGCCCACAAGTACCCGGTCGGCCCCGGAGAGCCGGAGCGCATCCGCGCACTCGGACAAGCGGTCATCGCGACCGAGGCGACGGCCGTGGGCGCACTGGCCGAGCGGATCGACGAGCGCTTCGTGGAGGCATGCCGCTATATGCTCGCATGCAACGGGCGCATCGTGGTCCTCGGGATGGGGAAGTCCGGCCATGTGGGTGGCAAGATAGCGGCCACCCTGGCCAGCACGGGCAGCCCCGCCTTCTTCGTCCACCCCGGCGAGGCCAGTCACGGGGACCTGGGGATGATCACCCCCCAGGACGTGGTCCTGGCCCTCTCCAACTCCGGCGAGACCGCCGAGATCCTGACCATCCTGCCCATCATCAAGCGTCTGGGGGTGCCCCTGATCGCGATGACGGGGCGTCCCGACTCGACCCTCTCCAGGGAGGCCAACGTCAGCATCGACGTCAGCGTCGCGGCGGAGGCCTGCCCTCTGGGGCTGGCACCGACCTCCAGCACCACCGCCACCCTCGCGATGGGTGATGCACTGGCCATCGCGCTGCTGGAGTCCCGCGGTTTCACCGCGGACGACTTCGCCCGCTCCCACCCGGCGGGGAGCCTTGGCCGGAGGCTGCTGCTGCACGTGGCCGACGTCATGCACCAGGGGGAGCGCATCCCCAAGGTCGGCCTGGGCACGCCCTTGCTCGTCACCCTGGAGGAGATGTCCCGCAAGGGGCTGGGCATGAGCGCCGTGGTCGACGGGGAGGACCGGCTGGTCGGGATCTTCACCGACGGCGACCTGCGGCGCGCCCTGGATCGAGACATCGACGTCCACCGCACCGCCGTGGATCAGGTCATGACCCGCGGCTGTGTGACGGTCGCCGCCGCGGACCTGGCGGCAAGCGCCCTGCACCTGATGGAGTCGCGCTCCATCAACGGGCTTATCGTGGTGGATTCGGAGGGCCGCCCGACCGGCGCGCTCAACATGCACGATCTACTGCGCGCAGGGGTGGTCTGACGGACCCATCGCGCCTCTCCACGCTTCGTGACGCCCCGTCCCACGGACAAGAAATCAAACAGTCGGAGGTACCATGCAGGACATTCTCGAGCGCGCCGCCAGGATCCGCCTCGTCATCTTCGATGTTGACGGTGTCCTGACGGACGGCAGCCTGTTCCTGGGCGACGACGGCCTGGAGTACAAGGCGTTCAACTCTCGGGACGGCCACGGGATGGTCACGCTCCAGGAGACCGGCGTGCTGCTCGCGGTGATCACGGGCCGCAGCTCCGAGGTCGTACGGATCCGCATGGAGAGCCTGGGGATCGCTCACGTCTATCAGGGACGCCGGGACAAGCTGCCGGCCTATGATGAGCTCAAGGGCGCCCTGGGGCTCACCGATGGGGAAATCGCCTTCGTCGGAGACGACGTGGTCGACCTACCCATCATGCGCCGGGTCGGTTTGGCGATCGCCGTGGCCGATGCCCACCCCCTGGTCCGCCAGCATGCCCATTGGAGCACGGGGATGGGTGGGGGCCGCGGGGCGGCACGGGAGGTCTGCGAGCTCATCCTGGAGGCCCAGGGGAACCTCGACCGCATCACCACCCGTTATCTGTAACTTGAGCTGCACCCGAGCGCCCCCCTTCGGCCGCCGTGTGGTCATCGAGACAGGCAGCCCTGGCCCTCGCCTTCGCGCTCCTCGGGGGCCTGGCTTGGTGGCAGCTGGAGCGCCAATCCCCGACCGAGGCACCTGAGCCGCCCAGGGCACGGGTCCCGGACTACGTGGTCTCGAGGTTCGAAGCCATCGAGACGGACCCCACGGGCCGACGGAGCCGGCGCCTGGAGGCCGAGCAGATGCGGCAGTTCGTCGCTGAGGATCTCGCCGAGATGGACCTTCCAAGCCTGACGCTCTACGAGGCAGAGGGTCCACCGTGGCGTGCGAAATCCCGTGAGGGGCTGCTCCTTTCTGGAGGCGATGAGGTACGACTGAGCAAAGAGGTGCGGATCGAACGGGCAGGCTCGGGCAGCAACAGGCCCGTGCGGCTCGACACATCGCAGCTCACGATCTGGCCGCAGCGACAATACGCCCAGGGCGACCGACCGGTGCGCATCGTAAGCGAAGAGGACTGGCTCACCGCCGAAGGCGTGAGACTGTGGTTCGCCGAGCCCGTGCGCGCCGAGTTTCCCGGCCGTGCCCATCTGTTCATCGCCCCAGAGGATACGACTGAAGAGGATACGACTGAGTGAGCCCCGAGGACGCAACACCATGAGACTGACCGACGAGGTTCGGCAACGGACCCCGGGGCTCACCCAATCGCCGCACCCGCCCCCTATCGGGACCGGTACCTGGGTTCTCGCGGCGCTGGCGCTGGCCCTCCACCTGGCCCCTGCCTGGGCCCTGAAGGACGATGAGAAGCAGCCCATGCTGATCGCGGCGGACCAAGTGGAGCTGGACGAGGCCAAGAGCACCAGCGTCTATGTGGGCAATGTCCAGGTGAACCAGGGCAGCATGCGGCTCACCGCCGACCACGTGACCGTCTATCACCATGAAGATCGGCGCATCAAGTACATCATCGCCCTCGGCCAGCCGGCAACGTACCGACAGCTGCTGGACGGGGACCAGGGTGAGGTGCAGGCCTTCGCCAAACGGATGGACTACGACGCCCAGAAGGACCAGCTCGTCCTGACCCAGGACGCCCTGCTGATCCAAGGGACGGACCGGCTGAGCAGCGAGCGCATCGTCTACGATCGGGCGCGGGAGCGGATGCGGGCCGGTGGCTCGGGCCGAGTCAACATCACCATCACGCCGGAGGGCGGGGGCAAGCGGAGCGGGCAGAGGTCTGCGCCTACCGCCGCGCAACCGACGGTCCAGGGCCCGGCCCAGAGTCCGGCCCAGGGGGCGGGCCAACGCCAGGCCGGTCCATGAGCGCCCTGAGCGCACGCCAGCTCAAGAAGAGCTACCGCAGCCGACAGGTGCTCCAGGACGTCAGTGTCGAGGTGGACACGGGCGAGGTGGTCGGGCTTCTGGGCCCCAACGGGGCCGGTAAGACCACCTGCTTCTATCTCATCGTGGGACTGATCCCGGCCGATCAGGGGCGCATCGAGCTCAAGGGCCGTGACATCACCCTGCTCCCCATGCACGCCCGGGCCCAGGCCGGCCTGAGCTATCTGGCCCAGGAGCCATCGGTATTCCGCAAGCTGTCGGCCCGAGACAACATCCTCGCCATCCTCGAGACCCGCCGCGACCTCAACCGATCCCAGCGGCGCGAGCGCTGCGAGCGCCTGCTCGAAGAGCTTGGGATCGCCCACGTGGGCAGCTCCCTGGCCTTGAGCCTGTCAGGCGGCGAGCGGCGGCGCCTCGAGATTGCCCGGGCCCTGGCGGTCGACCCGGTGGTGATGCTCCTCGACGAGCCCTTCGCCGGTGTCGACCCGATCGCCGTCGGCGACATCAAGTCCATCGTCTCCCACCTGCGGGACCGCAACATCGGCGTCCTCATCACCGACCACAATGTACGTGAGACACTGGATATCTGCGACCGTGGCTACATCATCAGCTCCGGTACCGTGATCGCCGCCGGCAGCCCCGCCGACCTGCTCTCCAACCGGCAGGTCCGCGAGGTCTACCTGGGGGCAGACTTCGCGATGTGAGCCCTTCGCCTGCTGGGACCTGGTGCACTCCCCCACCCGGTTGCGGTAGTCTAAGGTTGCAATAGGCACCCTTATTGCACACTCTCCTTACAACCCAGCGCTTCGCGATTCATGAAGCAAACCATTCAGCTTCGGCTCGGGCAACACCTCACCATGACGCCGCAGCTGCAGCAGGCGATCAAGCTGCTGCAGCTCTCCACCATCGACCTGCGCAAGGAGGTCCAAGAGGCGTTGGAGACCAACTACATGCTGGAGGAGGCCGACGAGTCGGAGCACTTCCAGGGCAGTGAGACGGCGGAGTCCCAGGGAGGTGCCGCGGACCTCGCGGAGGGTGCCCCGAGCCGGTCGGAGCCGAGCCTCGAGCGGGAGGTCCAGGCCGAGTCCAACGAGATCCCCGATGAGCTTCCGGTGGACACCCGTTGGGACGACGTCTACGACAGCTATCTGCCCGCCTCGGGGGGCAGTGACGATGGGGGCGACTTCGACCCCTTCGCCCAGCAAAGCCGTCCCGAGACCCTCCACGACCACCTGGAGTGGCAGCTCAATCTGAGCCGGCTGAGTCCCCGTGACGAGGCCATCGCTCAGGCCGTCATCGACGCCATCGACGCCAACGGCTATCTACGCGCCGACATCGAGGAGCTCGAAGCTGCCCTGGCCGGATCCTTCGAGGACGACGATCTCTCACCGGAGGAGATTGGGACCCTGGTGCACCGGGTCCAATCCCTGGATCCGCCCGGCGTGGCCGCCCGGGACCTGCGCGAGTGTCTGTTGATCCAGCTGCGGCAGCTCCCGACTGACGTTCCGGCTCGGGACGCCGCAATCGCGGTGTGCGCCAGAGGATTCGATCACCTACCCCGCGGCGACGTGCCGGCCCTGACGCGCATGCTCAACTTGAGCGAGGCCGAGGTTCGGGCGGCCCTAGAGCTGATCCGCCAGCTCAATCCCAGACCAGGCGCCCTGATCGCCTCGGCGCCGTCCGAATATGTGGTCCCGGACGTCTTCGTGCGCCGTCACGAGGGCGCCTGGTTGGTCGAGCTGAATTCCGAATCTACGCCTAAACTGAGGGTGAACGCGGACTACGCGCGCCTGATTCGCCGGGCCGACCAGAGTGCAGACAGTGTCGCGCTGAAAAGCCATCTTCAGGAGGCCCGCTGGTTCATCAAGAGCCTCGCGAGCCGCAACGACACCGTCCTGCGCGTGGCCTCGAAGATCGTGGAGCTGCAGCAAGGCTTCCTGGAGCACGGAGAAGAGGCGATGAAGCCGCTCATCCTGCGCGACGTGGCGGACGCCTTGGATCTCCACGAGTCCACGGTCTCGCGGGTCACCACTCAGAAGTACATGCATACGCCCCGCGGCACCTTCGAGTTCAAGTATTTTTTCTCGTCCCACGTGAACACCGCATCTGGGGGCGAGTGCTCGTCGACGGCGATTCGCGCCCTGATCCGCAAGCTGATCGCCGGGGAGTCCGCGCGACGCCCCCTAAGCGACAGCAAGATAGCCGACGAGCTTGCAGATCAGGGCATCAATGTCGCGCGACGCACCGTCGCCAAGTACCGCGAGGCCATGGGCATCCCACCCTCGAACGAGCGCAAGCGCCTGGCCTGAGGCGATTTTTTGCCCCAGGCTGATTGAATCAACGGGAGCAGACTATGCAGATCAACTTGACGGGTCACCACGTCGACGTCACCGACGCACTCAAGGGCTACGTAGACAACAAATTCGAGCGCCTCGCCCGACACTTCGACCACGTCATCAACGCCCACGTGATCCTGAGCGTGGAGAAGCTCGTCCAGAAGGCGGAGGCGACCCTGCACGTCAACGGTGCCAAGGTCTTCGCCGACTCGGTCCATGAAGACATGTATGCCGCCATCGACGCACTGATCGACAAGCTGGATCGCCAGGTTCTGCGCTACAAGGAGAAGAAGAGTAGTCACCGGGCCAATGGTGGAAAGGGTACGGAGGCCGAGTAATCGAGCCACCGAGCCGGCGTCGCATCCGCGCCAAAACCTGAGCACCTCGAACGGGAATTTTGGCCGTTCGAGGTGTTTTTCGTTGAGACCCGCGACAAAGCGAGCTAGTGTGCCCGCCACTAGCTCGCTGCAAGCCTTCGGCAGAGATGCGACACCGATCGCTGCGGCGAGCCGGGGGGCCCCATTCGAGCCCCTCGCCGCAAAGTTTCGGGCGGCAGCTCCGATACCGGCAGCCCCCAGGAGACCCAGCCGATGTTCCGGCCCGATTTCATTACCGAGCCCCGTATTGCACGCGGCCTCGAGCTCAGCAGCAAGAAGCGCCTCTTGGAGGCCCTTGCGAGCCTTCTCGCGAGCGAGCATCCGGCGCTCAGCCCAGATGTGGTCTTCGAGCGGCTGCTGGAGCGCGAGCGCCTTGGAAGCACCGGCCTCGGCCATGGAATCGCCCTCCCCCATGCCCGTGTCAAAGAGGTGAAGGAGGCGCTGGGCGCATTCGTCACCACCGCCGAGGGTGTCGACTACGACGCCATGGACGGGGAGCCGGTCGATCTAGCCTTCGCCCTGCTCGTGCCCGAGAACGCCACGGAGGAGCACCTTCAGCTGCTCGCCAAGCTCGCGGGCCTGTTCAGCGATCCGCGGGTCCGCAAGCGGCTGAGGGACGCGGAGTCCCCCGAGGCGATCCTGCGGGTCTTCACTGCAGATTAAGGGGCCCCTGAGCCCCAGCCCCATGCCTGACAGCCTCCAGTCCCTGATCCGGCACACAGGCCCCAGGTCCAGGCTGCGCTGGCTCACCCCGCAGCTGCAGGAGCCTCGGGCCGTGCGGGGCCAAGACCCGATCGCCGCCAGACAGTCACTCATCGGATCCCTCAATTGCATCCATCCCAATCGGCTCCAGGTCATCGGCCACGCGGAGCTGGTCTATCTGGCCGGGTTGGGGGCAAACGCCCGCGCGGAGACCTTGGTCAAGCTGTTTTCGGAGCGCCCGGCGGCAGTGATCTTCTCGGACTCCATCGAGCCCGATAAGGCCTTCTGCGACCACGCCAAACGCACCGGCACCCCGCTCCTTGGAACCCCCGTGTCCGACGAGGAGCTGATCAACCAGCTGCGCTACTACCTCACCCATGCACTGGCGGAGTCCACGACCCTCCACGGGGTCTTCATCGAGGTCCTCGGGATGGGTGTGCTCCTGGTGGGGGAGCCGGCGGTGGGCAAGAGCGAGCTCGCCCTCGATTTGATCAGCCGAGGCCACCGACTGATCGCCGACGACGCCCCCCTATTCGCGCGGGTCGCGCCGGAGCAGATCGAGGGCCGCTGCCCCGAGCCCTTGCGCGATTTCCTGGAAGTCCGTGGCCTGGGCGTCCTGAACATCCGCGCCATGTTCGGCGAAGGGGCCCTGGCCTGGCGCAAGACCCTCAACCTCATCATTGATCTCAAGCCCTTGGATCAATCGGTCTTAGAGCACATCGACCGCCTTACCGGCAGCCTGTCGGCCACCAACGTTCTGGGAGTCACGGTCCCCCATTTCACGATGCCGGTGGCGCCCGGTCGCAACCTGGCGATCCTGGTGGAGGCGACGGTGCGCCACCAGATCCTCCGGATCCGTGGCTACGATGCGGGTGCGGACTTCATCGACCGACAGGCGCGTGCCATCGCCAACGATCGGCCGGACCCGCCCGGGACCCGATCCTGAGCCGCGATCGGCATCGCGCACCGATTCGTCCATTGCCATGAAGCTCGTCATCCTCAGCGGTCTCTCCGGGTCCGGTAAGAGCGTCGCCCTCCACACCCTGGAGGACATGGGCTACTACTGCATCGACAACCTGCCGCTCTTCCTGCTGAAGGATCTGGCCCTTGGGCTCCACGAGGGGCTCGATGCGGCCTTCCAGCTCACGGCCGTGGGGGTTGACGCACGCACCGAAGGGGCCGAGTTCGAAAACCTCCCCGATCTGATCGGGGAGGCGCAGCACCGCGGCGTGCAGTGCCGTGTGGTCTTCTTGGATGCCCAGACCGATACCCTGATCCAGCGCTTCAGCGAGACCCGCAGACGCCATCCCCTGACGCGTGGGGAACGCCCCTTGGCGGAGGCCATCGAGCTCGAGCGCCAGCTCCTGGAGCCAGTGCGGCGGGCGGCCGACATCCAGATCGACACCACCTGCACCAACGTCCATGAGCTGCGCCACCTCGTGCGTGCGCGGTTGCTTGGGGCCGCCCCCCCGAGGGCCTCGATCCTGCTCCAGTCATTCGGATTCAAGCATGGGGTACCGCGTGACGTGGACTTCCTGTTCGACGTACGCTGTCTGCCAAATCCCCATTGGCAAGCAGAGCTCAAGCCCCTGACGGGCCTGGATCGACCCGTGGTCGAATTTCTGGAGGCCAGCGACGCGGTCCGCCGGATGCAAGGGGACATCGCCGCCTACTTCGACTTCTGGATTCCCCAGTTCGAGAAGGACGGTCGCAGCTATCTCACCATTGCCCTCGGTTGCACGGGGGGGCAGCACAGGTCGGTCTACATGGCCGAGACCCTGCGCCGACATCTGGAGGCGGCAGGGCACCGCGTCATGGTCCGCCATCGGGAGCTGTCATGAGCGTCGCCATCCTGTTGATCACGCATGGGTCCCTCGGCAGCGAGCTGTTGCGTATTGCCAGCGGCATCTTCGGCACGTGTCCGACCCGGGCCGAGGCCGTGGACGTGGAGAATGACGCCCCATGCGACCCTCTGATCGAGGACGCGGAGCGACGCGCCGCCCACCTTGACGAGGGCGATGGGGTCCTGGTGCTGACAGACCTCTATGGATCGACACCGGCCAATCTGGCGGTGACCCTGCTCGGCCGCCGCGACCACATCCGGGTACTGGCCGGCGTCAACCTACCCATGCTGGTGCGCGCCCTGAGCTATGCGGGCCTGGACCTCGACCAGGTGGTTGACAAGGCACTCAAGGGCGGGCGCGACGGTGTCCTAGTGTGCGGCACCCGCTCTGGTGAGGACTGAGACGCCATGGCTCGCCGAGAGATCGAGATCATCAACCGCCTGGGGCTGCACGCCCGGGCCGCCGCCAAGCTGGTGAGCTGCGCCGGCACCTTTGCCAGCCGCATCGAGATCGAGCGCAACGGTCAGCGGGTCAACGGCAAGAGCATCATGGGGGTGATGATGCTGGCGGCCAGCCGGGGCAGCCGCATCGTCATCGATGCCAGCGGTGAGGACGAGGAGGCGGCCCTGACCGCGCTGGAGAGCCTGATCGGCGACCGATTCGGGGAGCCGGAATGACCATCGCCTTCCAGGGTATCGGGGTGGCCGCGGCCCGTTCGGTGGCGATTGGACCCGCATTCATCACGGGGCACGGGTTGCGCACCGCGACCCAGACCACCATCGCCCAGGAGCAGATCGGGGCCGAGCTGGACCGACTGAACGCAGCGGTCGCCGCCGCCCGTCGCGCCCTCAAGTCGGTGCGCGAGCAGATCCCCCCCTCGACCCCCCTGAACATCGCCGAGTTCATCGACACCCACCTGTTGATGCTGGACGACGTCGCCCTGGTG
>Ga0316576_10000675_pt1 | contig 16678 bp, 10 predicted proteins | sample S0NA_FD_203075 | JGI IMG/M metagenome (GOLD analysis project Ga0316576, IMG submission 203075) | Rhizosphere microbial communities from salt marsh grasses in Alabama, United States - S0-2_050615r3r5 | ecosystem: Host-associated > Plants > Roots > Rhizosphere | place: USA: Alabama | collected... | reverse complement strand
ACAATGCTGCTCCGACATTTGTTTTTTGTTCAGCCACCGTGTCCAACCCTGCCCAGCTAGCTGAGCAGCTCACAGGCCTGAAAGTCGAAACCATCACAAAAAGCGGTGCGCCTTTGGGTAAAAAACATGTTGTCTTTATTAACCCGGTTCAGGGCCCGGCACAAACTGCCATACTACTGCTCAAGGCTGCGCTCCACCGAGGCTTGCGGACCATTGTTTATGCCCAGTCGAGAAAACTGACCGAGTTGATCGCCATTTGGGCCGGAAGCCAATCCGGTCCCTATGCAAAAAAAATCAGTGCGTATCGGGCAGGGTTTCTTCCTGAAGAGCGAAGGGAGATTGAAGCCAAGCTTGCCAAAGGCGACCTGTTGGCGGTGATATCCACCAGTGCCCTTGAACTTGGAATCGATATCGGCGATCTGGATCTTTGTCTGCTGGTGGGATATCCCGGAACGGTGGTCTCAACGTGGCAACGGGGCGGCAGGGTAGGGCGCAGCGGACAGGAATCCACACTAGTACTAATAGCCGGAGAAGATGCCCTAGATCAGTATTTTATGCGGCATCCGGATGATTTTTTGAATCGGGAACCCGAAGCAGCGGTGATCAACCCGCATAATACAGAGATTATGTCCAGACACCTCATCTGTGCAGCAGCCGAACTGCCTCTAAAATCGAGTGAACCGTTCCTGCTGGACGAACATGTTGAAAATACCGTACGCGGTCTCGAGGAAAGCGGTGAGCTTTTAAGAAGTGGAGATGGGACTGAACTCTATTCCAGCCGACTGGCACCCCATCGTAATGTAGATCTCAGAGGAACCGGAAACCGATTTCATATTGTCAGCAAAAACACCGGGAAAAGCAAAGGAGAGATTGATGAATTTCGAGCCTTTAAAGAAACCCATCCCGGGGCCATTTATCTTCATAAAGGCGATACGTTCCTTGTCAACACCCTGGATCTGGATACAAAAACTGCAAAGGTATCTAGGGCTAAAGTCGATTACTATACCCGGGTTCGGTCTGAAAAGAATACGGAAATACTTGAAATATATGAATCTAAATCTATATTGGAAACAGATTGTTATCTTGGACGGCTTAAAGTTACAGATCAAGTTGTAGGATATGAGAAATGGCGGATACATGCCAAAAAAAAATTGAGCATCACACCGCTGACCCTTCCGCCGCTGATATTTGAGACCGAAGGACTGTGGTTTAAAATTCCTTTTCACATTCAAAGACAAGCTGAAACACAGTATTTACATTTTATGGGAGGGATTCACGCCATTGAACATGCGGCTATCAGTATTTTTCCTCTTTTGGTCATGGCGGACCGAAATGACCTTGGCGGTATCTCCACTGTGCTTCATCCCCAGGTGGGAGCTGCTTCAGTTTTTATTTACGACGGGATTCCCGGGGGCGCCGGTTTGAGTAGGCAGGCCTTTAAAAAAGCAACAGAGCTTATTAAAAATACATATAAAGTAATCCACACATGTCCATGTGAAACCGGTTGTCCATCGTGTGTACATTCTCCAAAATGCGGCTCCGGAAACCGGCCCATTGATAAAGCCTCAGCGATTTTTCTGTTGGACAAACTCATATCAACTCAAAATGTCTCAACGTCGGAAACATATTCAACAGGTACATGGCCTAAAGAAAAAAGATTTCGCTCCCCTGAAAAGGCCGCATTGTTTCTGAAGAAAAAAGCGGAAATGGATCGAGGAAAAAGATCTGCCGGCCACAAGGGACGGCTGAGAAAAAGAATGCTCGCAAGGCGAAGGCTATTCAAAGAAGCTTGTAAAACACCTTCGATGGTCCGTGACCCGGTCAAGCCATTTGACACTCGATATTGTATCTTCGACATTGAAACACAGCGGTCTGCCCAGGAAGTAGGCGGGTGGCATCGGGCGGATTTGATGAAAATGAGCTGTGCCGTATTGTATGACTCAAAAAAAGATCGATATTTCGAGTTTTTAGAGGATCAGGTGGATCAGCTCATTCAACACTTTAAAAAATGCGACCTGGTTGTAGGGTTCAATATCAAACGATTTGATTTCAGGGTACTTGCAGGGTATTCGGAGTTTAATTTTGAAGAACTTCCCACCTTAGATATCCTCGAAGACATCCACAATCGACTCGGTTACAGGCTCTCTCTTGATCACCTTGCCAAAGTTACCCTGGGCCAGAAAAAAACAGCGGACGGCCTCCAGGCTCTACAATGGTGGAGACAGGGACGGATACGGGAAATCATCGATTACTGTAAAAAAGATGTGGAGATTACGAGGGATCTTTTTCTATATGGTCAAAAGAACGGGTATCTGCTTTTTACCAACAAGGCCAAAAACACAGTTCGGATTCCTGTGACATGGTAATATTACCTCATGAGACCGACGGCCCGGTTTCAATCTGTTCGGCCCGCTCTTGCAGCAAAAAATGGTAAATCAAATCACAGTATCGATCCAATTCCAGCATACCTTTGCCTGAAACCGAGTATCGCCAAAATCCGTATAACTTGGTGAGGTTGATGAGACGCTGGCTGTAGGATTTCCAGTTAAATTGCGTTTGAACGCGCTTAATTCCGTTTTCTGATATAAAGTTCCAGAACTTTTCATCCTTTTTGTTTTGATCGATAAACTTTTCGAGACTTTTTGATATCAGTTCAGGTTTGCTGGTATTCAATAAAAATCCTGAAACCCCGTATTCTATAATTTCAAGAGGCCCTCCGAATTTGGGCGCAAAGGTTGGTAGTCCTGAAGCCATGGCTTCTATAATAGTTAGACCAAACGCTTCAAATAATGCAGGCTGTACAAAGATTCCTTTATGGTCGGCAATAATTCTATAGACCTCGCCGGTATCCAATTTGTTGATGCTGGGAAGCCATCGAACCTTGCCTTGTAAATTAAACCGCTCAATGAGGTCGTATGCTTTTTTTATTTCACCTCTTTCTTCAACATCGCTGGAATCTTCAATATGAATCGTACCGGCAGCAAAAATTAAATTGCACGACTGCTGGATTTTTTTACTCATGCCATACGCATGAATGAGACCTGTGATATTTTTAATCTTATCAAATCGCGCCATAGTGAAAATAGGCGGTTTATCCGGATCATCCAGCTTTCCGAAAATGTCCTTGGATTCATCAAAGAAAAGTCGTTTTTCCCATTGCTGCCATTTGTGCTCGATCCGTCTTTCTGTTTGGTAGTATGGAAAATAAAGCTCTTCATCAACTCCTGGTGGTATGACATTAAATTTGGGCGCAAACAGGTTGATGCCGCTAATGACTTGGTACAGATCCGGCATGGTAAAAAATTGATAGGATTCATATTGGCCCATGGTGTCTGGTGTGCCGATGATTTCCTGTAGTGTGCTGGTGATGATGAAGTCCGATTTGTTCATTGAAAAAATGTCGGCAGTATATTGTATTGAAAAATGGTAATCTTGCTCGTTGTCTTGCCATCGGATATCGGAAAATGCATATTTTGTTTTTTCCAGGGCATGGGCAATGGTGCATTGAATGACATCAAATTTATCCGACAGCAATGAGGCCACAAGGTTACCGTCCGAATAGTTGCCGATAATCAGATCAGGACGCCCTTGAAATTCGCTGAGTAGCTCTTTTGAGGCATCTTCAGTAAAGGTCTCCAGATATGGCCAGATCTTAAAACGGGATACCCACTGTTTGACCACATTATATTGCTTATCGCGAAACGGAACTCTTAAGATCCAGCCGTTATCAGACTGAAAAATTTTTTCCATGCGTTGATTACAGGTGGTGTCCTCGGCTTCAGGGATCAAACGGGTCAGGACAATAATTTTTGGATCAACATCCAATCCGGTTAATTGAATCTCTTTTTGTAAATGTCGTTCCAGTGCTCGCACCTGATCAAGGATGTAGATCACCTGTCCGCCCGTATCAGGTTTGCCCAGTGCATTGGTTTGGCCAAACCAACCATGGGGTGAAATGATGGCAATTTTTGAAATCAGCGGCAATGGCACGCGCGATATAAATCGCTCCAACAGGTCATCTGTAGGTTCATTAATAAGATTCAGAAGTGTTTTAATCGTTTCGATAATCCGTCCCACAGTATTGCCCCAGCCCACCTCGAAGCCGGATTTTTTCATTTTCATTTCAACGCTGGCAAATGGTGTTTCAGGCTTTTTTTTCTTGAGCCATTCTAACAGCTGTTCCAGTTTCGTGTAGAATGCGTCGAGGTCTTTGATTAAGGCATCATTTACCAATAACTGGCGGCCGTTATATTGATGAAGCTTAATAAACTCGAAAAGTTTTGCATTCCACTCGTCCGGTCGACTAAAAATGTTGCTGCTCAAATATCGATTCAAAAAACGGATACCGTTTCCTACAGAGCGAATGTTGCGTACGGATGGTGAAAAATCATAAAACGGCATGAAATCAATATGAAGATGATAGCCGTCTTTATTTTTTTGCTGTGCATAATAATCTTTAAGATCCAAATACGTTGAAAGTAAAATTTCTTCCATGTATTTCCCGTCTTGTCGGACCATATAAAAACGGTACCTGGCAATGGCATAACGATGCATCAGCACGAGATGTTCTTTGGTAATAAAAAGCTCCTGTGCTTGCTTAAAAAAATTAAATAACGAAGAGTTTTCTCTAAATATTTTTGTTTTTTGATGTTGATCACAATACTCGCGGAACAACTGTATAATCCCGTTCCTTAGATAAATATTTGGGTGTTGGTTCGCGACAAAGGAGACGAACTCTTTGAAATCTTTGTGTTCGTTTTTTCTAATAATAGATCCCAACAAGTTTTTCATAATTAAGCAGCCTCATGTTTGTTTTTTGCTCTGTTCAATGGCAAGCAAGATTGGGAAAATAGTTTATTTAGATCTTGTCTTTTCTGTAAATTTATAATGTTTAATGGCTTCTAAAACACCACCTGCATATTTTTTCTTTGCAAAGTAGATGTTTCGTTGTCCTTTGAGTTTTGCAAGTTCATGGCTGAAGTTTCCAACAACACCGCCAAGCGGATCTCCCCGCAACATTTCTTCGTCGTTCCCTGAATCCCCACATACCAGAAAGTGATTCAAAGGGATTTCCCATTTGTAGCTCAGATAACGCAGTGCTTTGCCCTTTGATGCCCTGTATGGAAGGATGTCAATATATTTATCGTGAGAATAGATGAGCGTGTATCGACATTTGTTACGAAGAAGATGTTCGTGAATTTTAGCAAGTCGATCTTTCCTCGGTCGCATGTTGTAGCTGACTTTGAATTGGCGCTGGGTATCTTCTTCCTGATAAGTTAAAAAGGGAAGCTCTTTTAGTGTGTTAACGATTTTTTCCCTGTCCCATTTGGCGGATATATGGGATGCCCAACCTTTAGCAAAATGAATGTTTTTCCCATAGTAAATTTCAGCTCCTACAGATGATATAATGAGATCTGGGTGATGAACGCCGTTTTTTTCAAGATAGGCTCTGGCCGACTCGATGGTTCGTCCGGTGGCAACACCAAAACCTATGGTTTCTCGGTGCTTTATTAATACATTCAGTAAATCAACCAAATGGTCGTTTTGTTCACCAATTAGCGTGTTGTCAATATCCGTGATAATAAAATGATTGAGTTTGGCTAAACGTTTGCCAATAGCATCCCCAGGAACTGCAATTTTCATTTTCTCCTTATCAGGACTCCCAGCAATATTCTTGATTTTGTTTAAATAGGTTCTAGCATGTGTATGCCAGGTATAATGCTTTCGTACGTTTAGTACCCCGGCTTTAGAATACTTTTTCCATTTTTCACTATCGGCAATGATCTTTTTGGCGGCGGTTGCCAATGCCTTGGCATCGGTTGTATCAACCAACAGACCACATTTACAGTTCTTTATAATATCCTGTGGGCCGCCGTCATTTGGCGCAATTATGGGTAGTCCACAAGAGGCAGACTCAATCAAGGTGATGCCGAAGGGCTCGGTAAGCGCAGAATTGACAAACACACCCCGTTTTTCAGCCGCGATTCTGTAGAGCTCCGGCACTTCATACTCAAAGTCGTGTTTTTTGGGAATGGCAATTTGGCCATATAAATCGTATTTGTCCATCAATAAAAGGATTTCCGTGAGAACGTCACGTTCGTTATCCCCCATCTCCTTGATATCTTTGCGAATTCCTGCAAAAACAGCTAAATTTGCCATAGATTGAAGCTCTAAATCTTCGCCGTATGCCGTGATTAAGCCGGCAATATTTTTACGTTTATCCGGGCGGCACAGAGACAGAATCAATGGACGATCCGGATGCATTAAAAATCGGTTGAGTTCTTCAAGCAGTGAGGCATGGGCATATATTCTAACCTCATCTCTTTCTGTTTCCTGTAAGATATCGTGATAAAAAGGATAAAATGTATCGATATCCAAACCAGGGGGAATCACACTGAATTTAGGCATATCGCTGTTCTCATATTGACCATATTGCTCTTTAATTTCATGATGGGTACTTGAGACGATAAGGTCCGCGTTTTTTAATATGTCTTCCTCCATTTTTATACGGTGATTAATCTTGAACTTTTTGTCGACATCAGCTTCTTTCATACCGTTATTCAGCAAACTGTTCAGTTTCGATCGACCCAGGGAATGCCCGGTGTAAATCAGTGGAATCCCGAAAATATCAGCCAACTGCATGGCCACATAGCCACCATCGGGATAATGACCGTGCACAATATCGGGAATCATTTTCTGTCGCTTTATGTATTTAATGGTTTTATCGACAAATTCATCCACGTGCGCCCATAAGAGTTCTTTGCGGATGTATTTTCTTCCACCACACTGAATTCTTACAATTTTGAATTTGTCGTTCACCGGTTCAACCGGTTTAGCGTAATCTCTGGATACGACCTTATCGGAAATCAATCGCGTAAACAACTCGACTTGCTTCACTTCTTCTTTTTGACTGAGGGCAGTTGCCAATTCAACAACATATTTGATTTGGCCCCCGGTATCCGCATCACGGCCAAGTTCCATATTTTCGGATCTCAGCAACCCATGAATGCTGAACATTTGGATATAATAACCTTTGGAAGGCATGTTATTTTTCATTCTTCATCATTTCCTTTACTGGTTCATAAAATTCCCCGGGCTCGGGAATGGCGCCTCTGATTTTACAAATGCGCGAAGCAAACATAGCAGCCATAGACAGCGTTCTATCAGGCTTCCATCCTTTTATGGTTCCGACGGCCAGCATTGCAGAATAGGCATCTCCGGCTCCTACAGTATCGACGATTGATGAAACACGTTGTGTTTTTGAATGAAGGCGACCGTCTTTTACATATAATTCGCTCCCTTTGTCCCCTTTAGTGACAGCAATCGTATTCAATGCGTATTTATCCATTAAAAAGGATATAAAGGCATCATCATCTTTTGAAAATCTAAAGATTCTCTTACATTCTTCAAGTTCTTCTTCATTGAGCTTCAGTAAATCAGCGTGGTCAAGGGAAGCGAGGATCACCTTATCAGAATAGCAGTTTTGTCGTAAATTGATGTCATAAAAACAAAGAGCATCAGATCGACGAAGTCCCATGAACTTTTGGATATTTTTGAATCCTTGACTGCTTCTTTGAACTAACGTTCCGAAATAAACAACATCAGCAGTATCCATGAGCGAAAAATGCTTGTCCGGAAGGTACTCAATATAATCATATGCAACGTCGGGTTTGATGTGAAATGTTGGACTGCCTAATGAACTGAGCTGAACCACGACTGTGCCGGTATCATGACGATTATCTATCTGTATATCATCGATAATAAAATTATACTGCTTTAATAGGATTAAGATCTCTTTCCCAAGGTCATCGTTCCCAATTCGTGAAAGAAATCGAACCGGAAATCCCAAATTTATAAGGTGATACGCAAAATTAAACGGAGCCCCGCCAAGCCGCTTTTCTTTTTCAAATACATCGAATAAAATTTCACCGATAACAAGTATCATTCTATTTCCTATAGGAATTGTTCTAAAGTTCAGTATTTTTTTTTATTTTTCTAATGTCTTCAATGAAGCTGTTTATCTCCTCAACCAAAGCTTTCTGTTCTGATATGATCAAGTCCATGTATTTATTAAATCCAGGCAAAGAAAAAGTATTATTTCCCATTGATTTCTCTTTAATGTCACGGATATATTTCGTTAACTTTACAATATCTTTTTGATCAATGGATTGAAATGAACCCAAACTGATAAATTTATCCCTTAAGTTGGAAGCCGTATTATCATCTAGTCCTTTTTCAACAGAACCCAACATCAAGAATTTAATGGCCAGTTTGGCATCCATTTTTGAGCATGGAAGTTCCGTGATGTTTTTTAGCTTCATCGGGTTATTTTTAAGAACCGCATTGTATTGATTCACAATATCATAAGCCCAGTTTGACATTGTCATTTGCGATTTTTTGTTCATGTTAAGAATCGCGATAATCCCCATTTTCCTTAACTTGTTGAGAAGTGCTCCAACCTCTGATGAGGAACTTCCCTTATTATTTTGATTTACAAATTGTTTCTTATCGTTTTTTTTTGGATCCATTGAAGTTTCCTTCATTTTTTTAAATATATATAAAAGTTTTTCGGGAAAAATTTGACAGCAAAACCGGATGTGAAAATATCCGGTCAATCCTCTTTATTCTGCCCAAAAGTTTTGTTTTTCGGATAAATAATCAGCCGGTCTCCCGGATGGATAGGTTTGTTCAAGTCAAGACGGTTCCAAATAATAAGAACCGCCAAGGGAACATCAAATTTATCGGCAATAGATGACAAATTATCCCCCTCTTTAATGATGTAGATCCGGTCCGTCCTCTTTCCCTCATAGTCCTTAATCAGTTTCTTATAACGGGAGTTAAATCCGTTGGCTGCCCCTTTGGGAATCAGAATCGAATGTGTTCCTTCGCTAAGATAGTGTCCACGAATTTCGGGATTGAGGTCCTTGATTGTTTTAAAATCCGTTTTAGAGGCATTTGCAATAAGACTCAGCGGAATTTCTTGAAAACAGTCGATGCTGATCCGATCGAATTCTAGGGGCGGATAATAATCTGCATCCTTGAGGTAAAAGCCGAATCGATCAGGTTCTGAAAGAATCAGTTTTGCCGATAGAATACGAAATATAAATCGTTGGGTTTCAATGGGCAAGTAAAGGCGATAATAATCTCGGGTGCGTTGCACCATGATTTCAGCCTCCAGTCCTTCTTCGCCCATGTTGTAGGCAGCTGCTGAAAGTGTCCAAGATCCCATCAATTCATAAAGTGCTTTTAAATGAGCTATTGCAGCTCGGGTAGAGGCGAATATATTTCGTCTCTCATCAATTGTATCATCAACAATCAGCCCGTACTTACGTCCCGTATCGGGTAGAATCTGCCAGAATCCAACGGCGCCCTTTTTAGATCCTGCATGGGGGAGAAGGGCGCTTTCGGCAATGGCCATATATTTTAAATCATCCGGCATGTTGTTTTCCTTCAACATTTTTTCAATATACGGCAGATATCGGCGGGAACGCTTTAACCAGAGAATCACCTGGGGGCGATTTCCAAGGGCTAGCAAAAGCTCCTTTTCCAGCCTTTCCAGAACCTCCTGGTTTTTAATGGGTACCTGTTCTCCGCAAAAGGAGAGGGCATCCATTTTTTTTACAGATGTCAGTAAAGACGGAAGACCCAGGGGATTGGGCGAAGCACCAAAAGCCTCAAAGGTTAAAATCATGACTATTATCAAAATAAGAAAAATCATTTTTTTCATATACGCTTTCAACTTTCTCAAATCAAAATCATTTGAATATCAATATATTTCAATATGTTTATATCTTACATGGGCACATGAGGCCTTTGTTCTGTTTTATCATCGCATCCGTATTATTCTTATTAAATTGTTCTGGTTTGTTACACTTAACGGTTTGAAAATTAAGCAAAAAGGATATAGATTTTCATTAATTATAATGCAAGGATAAGGTTACATGATACTATTAGCAAAACATTTTAGGCCTCGAAAGTCAAATAGACCCCCAAAATTTTCATATGTATGGTTGTCATATTTGTATCCCGAAATCATTTTGTTACCGGCATAAGGTGATGATGACATTATTAGGCAATCGCTATATTTCTTGACTTAGTTTTCGAAGTGTTCTATTATATTCCTTAATAATAATTTTACCAACGAAAGGGCAAAGCTGTCGAAAGGCAGTGACGCAAAGCCACGGGTCAAAAGCTCCAAAGGCCATGATAGCCGGGCTACCGAAGGTACCATCAAACGCCTTTATACAATTAGGTACAAGGCGTTTTCTGTTTTTAGAAGTTCACAGGGGAGCTTTGGAAAAAATGTTTATTTTTCAAAGGTCTTCTTCGGTAAATGAGCTGACCTCCCGTGGTGCATAAACCCAAACAAAGGGAGGTGTCCTATGACTACCACCGGATTTTTACCAGCAATTACCGCCAGCCCTTTTCTTTCCACCTTAATATGGATCATTTTAATCCTTGTGGCGATGTATTTGGCACGCAAGCCGAGTCATCGCTGCCTGGTGTCTTTTAGCCTGATTATTCGAAATAGCATGCGGCTTTTTGCTGCTTCGGTCAAGCTGGCTGAAAAACGCCTGAACGATCGAAATCGGGATGTATTGCTCAGCGCTGGTCAGCAACATGCCGAACGTTGTGTGGAAAGGGAATTTGAACGTATCAGTACGGCGGTACAACGAGACCTGGAGGGGTATCCTCAGGTTCAACGACAGCTGAACGAAAACATCGTCAAACTGAACGAAGATCACAGCCAAAGTGCTGAAATTCCTCAGGCACTGCCTGACTGGGTCAAGGTCATCAAAGCGATTGCGAGTATTCGACCGGCCAGTGACCCTATTGTTGGCAATATGCTGGAAGATATTCATCATACTTTATCCGAACAACACATAAAAACACTTGAGCAGCAGCGTGTTGATGCTTCCAATCGTCATGCGATTCTTGATCGAATGCAGCCCTTATTGCGCGGAATTAAAAAAACGCTCGGCAGCTTAAATAAATCATTGTCTGATTTGAATTTTCGGGCCAAACGGATCGATCGTTACATGGACAACTATGAACAGATCCGTGAACAGAGCGACACGGCCATGCGGACACTTTCTTCATCTTCGACGACCCAGTTTTTTATTTCCGGTGCGGTTCTGATGATTGCTCTTGGCGGCGCCATAATCAATTTTAATCTAATCGCCCTGCCGATGTCCGAAATGGTGGGTGGTGCCAGCTACATCGGCCCGTACAAGACTTCAAATATAGCTGGTTTGGTAATTATTTGCCTCGAAATCTGTACCGGCATTTTTTTGATGGAGTCTCTGCGTATCACGCGACTGTTTCCAATCATTGGGAGCATGGACGATCGCATGCGCATGATGCTGTTCTGGATCGCCTTGAGCCTGCTGGCCATTTTAGCCGGTGTGGAATCGGCGCTGGCTTTTATGCGAGACCGGATTGCAGGTGATATGGAGGCATTGCGTCAGAGCCTGGCAGGTGTAACGCCCAGTCCAATAGCCAGCAGTATAATCCCAACTGTCGGACAGATGGTGATGGGCTTTATCTTACCGTTTATTTTAACTTTCGTGGCCATACCTTTGGAATCATTTGTGGCATCTGCTCGAACCATTTTGGGCATAATCACAGCATGGATGTTGCGTTCTTTGGCCTTTGTATTGCGACTAATCGGTCAGCTTGGGTACTACACAGGACGGTTGATGATAAACTTCTATGATCTTTTTATTTTTCCTGCTCTTTGGCTGGAGGGGGTTGTGACCCAGGGCCTGTCTCGGACTCAAACCAAAGACAACGAAACAGATAAAGAGAAGAATATCGGCCCGGGGACCATGCCACATGCGGAACCACTGGCTGAGAACAAGGAGATGGCAAAATGAAATTTTTTAAATTTTGGCTCATCGGATGTTTAATCCTTTTGGCGGCCGGATGTTCACGACAATCCAACCGCGCAAAAGGGGTATACATGCTGCTGGATACATCGGGAACCTATGCCGTGGAGTTGAATAAAGCCCGTTTGATCATCAACTATCTTCTGGGTACGTTACAGCCTGGAGACACTATGGCCGTAGGATGCATAGATACCGGCAGTTTTAGCGAAAAAGACATAGTTGCCAAGGTCACATTTGATGATCGACCATCGGTGGCCAATAACCAGAAGCGCGCTTTTATAAAAAAAGTCAGTTCGTTTGTAAGGGGTGTTCGACAAAGCAGATATACCGATATCTCCGGTGGCCTGCTTCAAGCGATTGAGTATCTGAATGAATCCGAATCGGGCAATAAATACATTTTGATATTTTCAGATCTTCAAGAAGAATTGGCTCAGGGATATGTAAGAGATGTCCCGTTTGAACTGTCCGGATTTCATGTCATTGCTCTTAACGTGACCAAACTGCGTGCCGATAATCAGGATCCAAAGATCTATTTGGCCCGTGTTGAGAAGTGGCGGAAAAAGGCGGAAAAGGGAGGTGGGACGTGGCGGGTAATAAATGATCTGGAGCGACTCGATAGAATCTTAGCAAAGGGATAATCTGTTTTCGAACTGATATTCCGGAGCGATAGGGTGGGGATGAAAAGCGTTGACCAGCAATCTATAATGACCATTTGCCGGGCGCTTTCATCCCCATCTTTTTACAAAGATATGCAAGATTCAGGTATTACCTTTCAATTTTATGATACAGATTAAATAAATATTTTGATTGTTGTCGATTTTTTTAGCTTTTCTATGTAACCTTGGATTTCGGTTTTTTCCTTTTCATTCTTTAAATGTTGTTCGAGCATCTGTTGGACTTCTTTGTATGGGACGGTTCTGGCCGGCTTTTTGTCGGTTACCTTGATCAGATGGTAGCCAAATTGAGTTTCAACAATGTCGCTGACTTCACCGACTTTCAACGCAAAGGCCGCATCTTCAAACGGCTTTACCATCTGGCCTCGACTGAAATAACCCAGATCGCCGTTGCGTTGGGCAGTGGGGCCTTCGGAATTGGCTTTGGCCAGTGAACCAAAGTCTTCACCTTGGCGGACTTTTTTTTGAACGGTTTCGATTTTCTTTCGGGCTTGATTTTTTACGGATTCTTCGGCGTTGGGCGCCACTTTTATCAGAATGTGGCTGGCCTTTACTTGCTCCGGCTGCTTAAAAAGATTCGGGTTGTCGTTATAGAATTTATTGCTCTCTTCCTCAGTGACTGTGATCTTCTGCCGCACATTGGTATCGAGCAACTGGTTAATGGCTAAACCGCGTTGGATCTGGGATCGAATTTCTTTTTCGGAAATTCCCATTCCATCCAGTGCTTCTTTATACGCTGTTTCATCCGGAAAGCGCTTTTTAATCGTTTCAATTTGACCATTGATGGCCTGGTCGTCGACTTTAACTCCTTCCTTTTGACTTTGCTGATACAACATCTCAGCTTCAATTAGGTTTTCCAAAATTTGTTTTTTAACGGTTATTAGATCTGCATCGCTCAACGGCTGGCCTTTCTGTGCAGCCCGTTTTTGAAACATAGATAGTTCGCGTTCATACTCGCTTTTAAAAATGGGTTTACCGTTGACGGTAGCTGCCTCTTTATCGGAAGATGCTGCTTTATCGGATGACCATGCCGGCCCGGAAAGAAGGCAGATGGCCACGGCGGCCATAATTAATCGGTTAATCCCTTGGGAACATAATTGCATTCTGATACTCCTTTCAAAAATACTCAATTAATAAAAACTTGACTTTATCGGCTGAAAACCAGACTGTCAAGCAATACCCGCCCAAGATCCAAGACATTGCCTCCTAATAGATTGAAAGCCCTTCATAGTCTGGTAAATAGATGCTAAAGTTTAAAAAGGTCAATAACTAAACTCACCTTTTTGGAAAAGAAGCATTATAACCAAAATAGATGGAAAAAATTGATATCGTCGAAGTAAAAATGGCTTGATATTTTCAGTATGAATTTGATATTTATAAAGCTGTTAAAGCGGGCGATTATAGCCATCCTGAATATTTTATATTTCAATTTCTCAAATAATTTACCCTTTAGGCTTCGCTTTCAGCTTCGACCCAACAAGTCGGACGAATTCGAGACGCCCATTCCCTTCGTTATTAAAGGCTTGCGTTAATCTTCTAAGCTTGTGTTTCTGAATGCTTTTCAGTTGAATGCCTCACATAAATGAAATATCCGGGATAGGAGTCTGGTGTGATTCAAAATTTAGAATAACAAAATGGTGAGTATATGCAGAAAAAAATCATCTTCTATCTAATATTTATTATGATGTCAGCAAGTTTTGTTTATGCTGAAAATGCAATGGACTACTTTGTCCGTGGTCTTAAGAGCACCTCAACACGAACGAAAATCAAATACTTTTCCAAGGCATTGGAGTTGGCTCCAAATTTGACAGAGGCCTATGAGAAACGTGGCATGCTCTATTTTTTTCAAGGTAAGTTTGACAATGTTATTGAGGATTTTCAGACTTTTATTGATCTTTCACCGCCTAAGGCCGAAGCTTATCGGATGTTGGGAATGGGTTATCTTAAGAAAGGAGACTATCCATCCGCCATTAAGAATTTTACGCGTGCAATCGGGATAGATTCCAAAATGGCTAGTGCCTATGCCAATCGAGCAGAAGCTTATTTCCTCAGTGGTAATTATGACTTAGCTGTTTTGGATTCAACCAGCGCCATTGAGATCGGTGGAAACCCCCGGGACATAGCAGATGCTTATCGAACAAGAGCAAAAGCTTATCGGAAAACCGACAGGAACGAACTCTCGGCCGCGGATATTAGATCTTCCTGGAAGGTAGATCCTCGTTACTCATACTATTACAAGGCTCTTTATGGATATGCCAGTCCTCAAGGAATGAGAAAAGCAGGCCTTATTGGTGTCATTGGGATCGCCTTCTTGCTGCTTTTTAAATTTAAACTCAAGCCTCCTGAAAAAGACGAATAAAAACAATTTACGAGTATATTTTGGATAACCTCTCTTAAGAAGTGGTTTCAAAACTTTCAATTGGGCTCAAGGTCAAGGCGGACTGGGACGGCCAGCCGCAGGAATATAGGGAATATTTCGAGGATTGGACGTTTCAGTCCAACACAGAGATGGAGTCCAAGGGGATGCTTTGAAACCACTTCTATCTGTGATGCCATCCACGACGATAACCATAAGGACGATGCCCATGGTAATGAGACCGATAGTAACCATGGTAGTATGACCCCCCAAAGTTAAAGGAAAAGTAAGGAACAACCGGCCAGCCCCACCATCCGTAATAATAAGAAGGAGGCGGTGGAGGTGGATAATACTTGACCACCGGAGGCGGAGAACTACAGACTTCTTCAACCGTTTCCTTTACCATCTTTCCGTTTTCCCAAACCCGTTTCCGAACTTTCTGACAATTGGGATTGTTCGGCCCCTCAGGGATGGCTTCAACGGCATGTCCGTTTTTGTCATAATAAATCACAGGCTTGTCATAATAGGCTGCGTCTCTGGCTGCCTGATAATCCTGATCGATTGCATTGCCGACCAGGGCGCCGATAATGGTTCCTGCGGCCAGCCCTATGAGGGTACCCTGAGTATTTCGTCCAATCGCCTGGCCTATTAGGGCGCCCATGCCGGCACCTGTTACCGCCCCTGCCTGGGTATTGTATCGGTCAGGAGGGTAGTGGGCGCATGAAATAAGCAATAAAGATAGAATAAGAGTTAATATAACCATATGAAATTTCATCATATTATCCTTATTTTGTGTTAACATAATGATCATTCTCCGGTGCAAAATCCTTTCTATTTTGCGTATTCGTTTCGCATGCTTTTTTTCATTTAGACGCTTAAATAGAGAAATAGTTTACCGCATATGTTAAATGTTAGCACAAATGATCATACTGGGGTTTTCCGTTCGTTCCCTCAAGAAAATTATTTCTAAAACACTCAAAATGGTGGGTTGAAAAGGAAAATACGAATATGCTCTTTTCTGAACGTATAGCACAACGTGGCACGTTTAAGACACAAATATAACTCATTGAAATTCAATTGTATTCATGGTATTAAAAAATACGAGTCAATTTCTCGGGTTTTTCTCCAATTACTGATAAGGAAAACAAATTGAAAAAGAATACACTTAAATATTTCATTAATGTAATGCTTTTTATCGACATAACGTCAATTGCGGTTTTGGGTTTTTTATTGGGATTCGTGATTCCAAAAGGTCAGGGCTACTCATATCAAAAATATTTTCTTGGCCTTCACCGTCATGACTGGGCAGACATCCATCTTTATCTGGCACTTTTACTTCTGCCACTTTTGATCTTTCATGTCTGGTTTAACTGGACATGGGTCGTTCAATCAACCAAACGCTATTTGGGAAGTCACTGGAAGAATTTCCTCTGGGCTATTTCTTTTGCCTGGGTCATCGTATTGATCGTCGGATGGTTTGTTGTAAAATTTTGAAAACTATTGCTTTATCTCAACAAGGCAAGAGATCACATAAATAGAACCTGTTTTAACTAATCCATTAAACTTTTAGCTGAGCTGAAGGTCCGAGCTTTGCTATGCTAGTATGTAAGTGTTTGTATTCACGGCCCATTCGCTTCGCTCATTAGAGCTTGCTATATTGTAGTAAGCCTTGAGTTAAAATTAAAAAGGCTATACTCATTTCGATTCCGGTTACAGTAAGTTGGTTGGTAATCCAGAATCAGAAAAGGAGCATAGCCATG
>Ga0316576_10000674_pt1 | contig 16678 bp, 12 predicted proteins | sample S0NA_FD_203075 | JGI IMG/M metagenome (GOLD analysis project Ga0316576, IMG submission 203075) | Rhizosphere microbial communities from salt marsh grasses in Alabama, United States - S0-2_050615r3r5 | ecosystem: Host-associated > Plants > Roots > Rhizosphere | place: USA: Alabama | collected... | reverse complement strand
CCGCGAGTCGCAGCAGAACGGCGCTGGCGAACGCCCCGAGCAGGTTGCCCGCGACCACGATCCCCCACAGCCGTACCAGCCGCGGGACCGAAGCCTGGCGGTCGAGCACCGGATAGACGGCCGTCGCCGTGTGCTCGGTGTACAGCTCCGACCCGGACATCAGGCACAGCACGAACCCGAGCGGGTAGACCAGCGCGACGAGGATGCGCTGGACCATCGGCAGCTCGATCCCGGACGTCGCCAGGGTCACGACCGCGACCGCCATCGCCGTGAAGCCGAGAATCAGGCCCGCGCCGATGGACGACAGCAACAGCGACCAGCCGCGGCGGCACAGCTGCTCGAGCCCTTCCTCGATGGCCATGACCAGGATGTCGTCCGGATGGCGCCGTGCCTCGTCGTTGCGCTTGACGATCACCGACACCCACTCGGCGTTCTCGCGAACCCGCTCGGCCTCCCGACGGGTCTCGGGGGTGCCGGACGGATCGGCGGCGGGTGTCACGCGGCTCGGTTCGCGGTCGTTCACCGGGCCTCCATGGCGACCGCCCGCGCTCGCACGGCGAGGTGGTACAGCGTCTGCAGGTAGCGGTCGGTCTCCGCGCGGTCGAGGTCGGTGACGAACCGCCAGAAGCCGTACAGCCGCGCCAGCGTCATCAGCCGGCTCGCGTGCAGGTTCCAGGTGTAGCGGCTCTCGACGCGCGCGATGCCGGCCTCGGCGACCGCCGTCCACCGGCCGGGATCGGAAGCACACGTCTCGAAGAAGTCCGCGATCCGTGCAGCCGCGAGGTCGCCGCGGTTGGGGTCGACGTGGAATCCGGAGACGCCGTCCTCGATGATCTCGAGCGGACCTCCGTAGCAGGTGGCGAAGGTGGGCAGACCGGACACCATCGCCTCGAGGACCGTGAGGCCGAACGCCTCGAACAGCGCCGGCTGGACGAATGCGCCGCGACGGTCGGCGACCCACCGGTAGAGCTCGCCGGCGAACGCCTTGTCCAGGTGCCGCCCGACCCAGCGCACGGAGCCGTCGAGCCCGTGGTGGTCGAACAGCTGATGCATGCGTCCGATCTCGGCGCGCTCCTCTCCGTCCCCAGAGTCTTCGGGGGACACCCGTCCAGCGACGATCACGAGGTTGACCGTCTCGCGCAGACGCTCGTCGCCGCCGTACCAGTCCACCAGCCCGGTGAGGTTCTTGATGCGGTCGAGCCGTGCCATCGACAGCACGATCGGCCGGTCGGGATGCTCGAGCCGGCCGCGCACGTCGGGCGCCCGGTCACCGAGGACCATCTCCTCGATCTCGGGGTGGAGCCCGTGCAGCCGACGTGTCTCGTCGCTCGCGGGGAAGTAGATCTCGGGCGCGACGCCGGGAGAGACGATGTTGAAGCGCGGGTCCCACACGTCGATGCCGTGGACCACGCGCAGGAAGCCGGGCATGGTGAAGGCGCCGTAGCTCTCGTACTGCCCCACCGACTCGTCGTCGCCCGCGATCTCCTGGTAGGTCGAGGTCACGATGCAGTCGGCCGCGTTCATCGCCACCAGATCGGCGGCGAACTGGCACGAGAAGTGGTAGCTGGCCTCGTTGTGGTGCCAGTACAGGTCGGAGTACAGGTACTTGCTCTTCTCCAGCGCGTGCGCGATGGCGAACTGGGTCACGCCCATCCGTCGGGCGAGCAGCGTCGCCACGAGGTTGCCGTCGGAGTAGTTGCCGATGATCAGATCGGGCCGGCCCCCGAGATCCGCCACCAGCTCGCTTTCGACCTCGACCGCGAACCGCTCGAGGTACGGCCACACCTCGAACCGTGACACCCAGTCGCGGACGATCTCGCCGGTTGGCGTGCGGAACGGGACGCGCAGGATGCGGGCGTTCGCGGTACCGGCGATTCGCTCGAAGCGCTGGTCGCAGGTGGTGCCCCGGGCCTCGGGGATGAGGCGCGTGACGACCGCGATCTCGGGCTCGAAGTCGAGCCCCTGCTCATCGAGCCGGAGGCGCATCTCGTGTTCGAGAGCGCGCACCTGGTCGAGGATGTAGACCACCTGGCCACCGGTGTCGGGCAGACCCATGACGCCGGACTGGCCGAAGAACCCGTGGGGCGACATGATCGCGACCCGGAACACCATCGGGATGCGCGCGAGCAGCTCCTCGACGGCGGACGGCTCGGGCGCTTCGAGGACGTCCTGCAGCAGTCGCAGGGAGGCGCGTATCCGACCGACCGTGCGGCCCCACCCGGGCAGCAGCCCGACGCCGCGCAGCCGTTCGCCGACGTCGTCCCAGGTGGCGTCGTCCGCAGCATTGCGGAGCGCGTCGAGCGCCTCCCGGACCGCGCGCCGCAACGCTTCCACCGACGGCATGTCGGGGTCGACCATCAGCTGCTGGTCGTGGCAGGTGTGAAGCTTGAGGAACCGGAACAGGCGGGCGAGGCCCTCGTCGGCCTGGACGAACAGCTGTGACGTCAGGTGGCGGTTCAGGAACGCACCGCCGCGTCCCACGGAGCGGCGCTCCTTGAGCCGCGGCACGTGGCGCGCGAACGGCTCGAAGTCGACCTCCAGCGGCCACGCGCCGTCCGGTGAGTGCCCGAGGACGAGGCGTTCGCGCGTCGCGAGGTACTCCGACACGTCGATCTCGACCACGTTGAGAGTTTCGCTGTGGATCCGGACCCGACGCCACCGACCCGCTCCGTCGCGTACCGCGAGGTCCACGAACGGCTTGTGGGCGGTGCCCTCCTGGGCGGTGCGGACCGCGTCGGCGAGGGGGCCGCCGACCCCGTCCCCAGACTCGGCGACGGTCGCGTCCCACGCCTCGAGGATCTCCGACCGCAGCAGGAACGGTCCGTCCGGCTGGAACAGCCGGCGCAGCAGCATCGTGCCGAGGTCGCGGTGGGTTTCGAGGGCTTCCTGGAGTCGGTCGGGGCTCATGCACTCTCCTCGGTCTCGGTCTCGGTCACGGCCTCGTGGTCGGTGTTGACGAACCCGTGGTGCTCGATGCCCTCGAGCACGCCCCAGGCGTGCTGTCCGTCCGCGAAGTGGATGTGCGACCGGCCCCTGAGGTGGCCGATCTCGTCGTCGTGGTTGGCGACCACGACCCCCTGCACGCCGAGGGTCAGCATCGCCTCGTCGTTGCCCGAGTCGCCGGCGACGAGCACGTCGTCGAGCGGAAACCCCCAGCGGTGGGAGACGAAGCGGACGGCGTCGCCCTTGGAGGCGCGCGCCGGCAGGATGTCGAGGTAGGCGCGGTGCGAGAAGATGACGCGCGCTTCGAGGCCGGCGTCCCGGATCCTGTCTCGGATCGCGTCGATCGGCGGCGCGACGTCGGGGTCGACGTCGTAACTGAGCTTGAAGCGACGTTGGTTGGCGCGGGCCTGGAGCTTGAGGCCGGGCACGACCGTGAGCAGCTCCTCGAGGGCCGCGCGGTCCCAGTTGTGGTCGATGGTGCGCCGCCACGCGGCGTCCTCCACCGGTCGCCGTCCGCCGTAGTGGATCTCGGACCCGACGCTGGTGATCAGGACGTCCGGCACCGGGACGCCGTGGGACCGCAGCACCGACAGCGCGCTCGGCAGGGTGCGGCCGGTGGCGATGCCGAAGGCGAGCTCACCGTGGTGGGCCTCGATGGTCCGCACGAACGCCGCGACCGCGTCGTCGTCGCCGAGCAGGGTGTTGTCGATGTCGGTCACGAGCAGGCGGTCTCCGAGCACCATCGCCGGGGTGAGCCTCGACGTCGTCCGCCGCTCCCGCTGGCGCACGAGTCGTTTGATCTCGCGCAGGTAGCGATCGACATGACCGCTCCACGTGAAGTGACGTTCCACACCGCGCAGGCCGGCGCGCGCCAGCTGGCGCCACCGGCGCCGGTCGTCCAGCACGCCCCGGAGCGCGGCGGCGATGGCGTCCGCGTCGAGGGGGTCGACCAGGCGGCCGTTGCGGCACCGCTCGAGAATCGTCTGCGGTCCTCCGTCGTCGGTCGCCACCACCGGCAGGCCCGAGGCGGCGGCCTCGATCAGGGTGAGCCCGAACGGCTCCGTGAGCGCCGGGTTGACGAACACGCCGTGGCGCCGCGCGGCGAGACGGTAGACGTCTGGGACGTCGTCCGGCTCGTGGCGCTTCGGGTAGGCGACCCGGCCGTACAGGTCGTAGCGGTCGATCAGGTGGAGCATCTCCTCGAGGACCCTGCGCTGGCCCCGGTCGAGCTTCGAGATGTCGTCACGCGACCCGATCAGGAGCACCAGGTTGGCGGTCCGCTGGAGCTCGGCGTCGTCGCCGTAGGCGTGGATCAGCGTCGACAGGTTCTTGCGCTCGTCCGGCCGCTGCAGCGCGAGGACCATCGGCTTCTTCGGTTCGTGGAGGAACCGGTCGATGGACGCGGCCACGGCGGGCACGCCCTCGCCCCGACGCGGCGGCTGGAACCGGCTGACGTCGACGCCGGGCGGGATGACGACGATCTTCGAGCGGACGGAGGCCTCGTACATGCCGTACTGCTCATCGGCCTCCTGCTCGGTGGAGGCGATGATCCGGTCGGCGGCCTCGAACACCCGCTCCTCGGCCTCGATGCGCCGGGAGATGCGGTAGCGGGTCTCGAGCGTCTCCCGCGACTGGCCCTTGTCGAGCAGTCGGCGGAGCTTGTCGCGCCCGAGCGAGTGGCCGGTGTGGATCAGTGGCCGGTCGAGCAGTGCCGCCAGGCGACGCCCGACCTCGCCGGCGTCAGCGTAGTGGCTGTGGATCACGTCCGGCAGCCGCCCGCTCGCGCGGAAGTACTGCAGGGAGTGGTCCACGAAGTCGGGCAGATGCGGCCACAGGCTCTCCTTGCGGAGGTAGCGGTGGGGGCCGCACGGCAGGCGGACGATGGCGGCCGTGTCCGTCAACGGCTCGACGTGCCGGGTGTAGTCCTTGGGCAGGTCCACTGACAGGATCTGACGCGTGAGCAGCTCCACCCGGTCGACCTCCGGTCGCTCGCCCAGTGCCTTCGCGAGCTCGAGGACGTAGCGCACCTGTCCGCCGGTATCGGCATCCCGGCCGAGCTCGGGCTCGGTGCCGCGCACCAGCCCGTGCACGCTGATCAGCACCACGTACAGGCCGCGTTCTGCGGTGTCGCTCACGGTCGCTCTCCTTCGGTTCGTCGAGGCTGTCGAGTCCTGCATCCGCCGTCTCATCCGGAGTTGGCGGTCACGGTGTCGCTCCAGGCGTCGAGCAGGCCGGTGTAGACCGAACGGTCGGGGATCACGGCCCCACGGTGGCCGCACACGAGGGAGGCGAACGCCATCGCGCGGTCGAAGGTGATGCGCCACGGCCAGTCGCGGAGGAGGCCGGCGATCCACACCGCCGAGAAGGCGTCGCCCGCACCCACGCTGTCGACCATGCTCGGCGGCTGCGGCGCGGTGCCGTCGATCGCGCCGTCGGCGCTCACGGCGGTCGCGCCCGCCTCGCCGCGCGTGAGCACGACCGTGTCGAGGGCGTACCGGACACGGGCGGTGCGCAGGCGCTCGGCCAGCACGAGGTCACGGGTCTCGTCCTCGAGCGCCTCGAGCTCGTCCTCGTTGAGCTTCAGCCAGCGTGTGCCGAACAGCAGCCGGCGGACCGAGGCGGGGGTCCACCAGGGATCGCGCAGGTTGACGTCGAGGAACACCGGCAGGCCGGACATCGCGCGGACGGTCTGCACGGCGGTGGCCGACACCTCTGAACGGGCGATCAGCGTCCCGTGGTACAGCAGGGCGCCGTCGACCCGGGACACGGCGGCCGATGCCAGACGACCGTCGAGCGCGTCCCACGCGCGGTCGGGCACGATGTCGAAGCGCGGGCCGTCGTCCAGGGACACCTCGACCGTGCCGGTCGGCCGGTCCGGGTCGGTCTGGATGGCGGACGTGTCCATCCCCCACTCCTCCATCGCGGTGAGGATCCGGTCGCCGAGGGCGTCGCTTCCGACCCGCGAGACGAGCAGCGGCGCGAGCCCCAGGGCCTGCAGGTGCCAGGCGACGTTAAAGGGCGCTCCGCCGAGGATGCGGGATCCGTCCGGGAAGCAGTCGAACAGGACCTCCCCGATCAGGATCGGTCGGCCGGTCGGAACCGTGGAGCTCATGACGTCACCGCCTCCCGGGCGGGCACGGCCAGGGTCAGGATCAACAGCGTCAGACCCGACAGCGCGAGGCCGTAGAACACCGGGTCACCGGGCAGACCCGAGTCGACGAGATTGAGGACGACGGTGGTCGTGCCCCCCGCGAGGATGCTCCAGAAGGCGGCCGTCCCGGAGACGCGTCTCCAGAACAGTGCGCCGAGCGTCGGGAACAGGAGCCCCGCCACCATGAACGAGTACGCGAGCAGAATGGAGTCGATCACAGTCGGCACGTACAACGCGAAACCCACCGATCCGAATCCGATCACCAGGGTCAGGACCCGCGACAGGCCCAGCCGGTGGGTCTCCGACGATGCCGGCGCGACGTGACGACCGTAGATGTCGTCCACGGTGTTGCCCACCGATGCGAGCAGGCAGCTGTCGGCGGTGGACATGATCGCCGCGAAGTAGGCGGCCAGGACGAGCCCCGTCACGCCCACCGGCAGCACCTCATGGATCAGCATGGGCAGCCCCATCTCCGGGTCGACGCCGGGGAACAGCACGCGCGCGAACATCCCGAGACTCGCGCCCATGAACGCCATCGCGGGGTACTCCAGCAGGCCGGCCATGAACCACGCGCGGCGAGCGGTGGTGGTGTCGCGCGAGGCATGGATGCGCTGGTACAGGGTCATCGCGATGAACCAGATCGGAATGATCGTCACCGCCCAGGTGGCGAGCTGGCCGATGCCGACGTTGTCGAGCCGGAAGAACTCCGGCGGCAGCTCGGCACGCAGCCCCGCGAGGCCTCCCGCGGCGCGATAACCCATCGGCAGGCCGAGGAAGATCAGCCCGAGAAACAGGATCATCCACTGCAGGGTGTCGGTGTAGACCACCGCCTGCAGACCGCCGAGCGCGGTGTAGACCACGATCACCACCGACATCACCAGCACCGCCGTGGTCACCTGGAGGTCGAACGCCGCGGCGGCCAGCTTGCCGCCGGCCAGCAGCTGTGCACCGGTAAACCCGGCGTAGCCGATCGCCGACACGACCGCGGCCACGAGTCGGGTGGGCTCGCCGTACCGGTGGGCGAGGAAGTCGGGGAACGACCGGTGGCGATGGGTGTCGCCGATCGCCTTGACGCGCGGGACCAGCACGACGGCCGCGACCCACGCCCCGACGAGGCCGGTGAACAGCAGCCACGAGGCGGACAGCCCCATCACGAACCCGAGTCCGCCGAGGCCGATCGAGAAACCGCCGCCGACGTCGGTGGCGACCACCGACAGCCCGATGTGACCCGCGCCCATGTCGCGGCCGCCGACGAAGTACTCCTCGAGCCCGGTCTGCCGGCGGTTGAAGTACAGCCCCACCGCCAGCATGCCGAGGAAGTACAGGGCCAGGATTGCGAGATCCAGCGGATGCATGGCTCGCGTCAGCTCGCCTTCAGCACCATCGACAGGTCACGGCCCAGCAGCTGGTCCGGCGGCCTGTTCTCCACCGCGGCGATGCCTTCGAGCTCGGTGATCACGCGCTCGAGAATCCTGTAGCCCATGTCCGGCCGACGCATCTCGCGGCGTCGGAACATCACGGTGACCTTGACGTGCTTGCCCTGCTCGAGAAAGCGGCGCGCGTGGCCGAGCTTCGTCTCGAAGTCGTGGTCGTCGATGTTGGGCCGGAACTTGACCTCCTTGATCTCGATCTGGTGCTGCTGCTTCTTCGCCTCCTTCGCGCGCTTCTCCGAGTCGAAACGGAACTTGCCGTAGTCGAGGATCTTGCAGACTGGAGGGCGGGCGTCGGGGGCGATCTCGACGAGGTCCAGGCCGCGCTCGCGGGCGGCCTCGCGGGCCTCGTCCGTGGGCACGACGCCGATCTGGTCGCCGTCGATGTCGATCAGACGGACCGGCGACAGGCGGATCTGCTCGTTGACGCGGTGCTTCGGTTTCGGGGGTGGCTCGCGGAACAGCTTCTTGCGGATTCGGATGGCTTGCCTCCTCGGTCCCGGAGTGGATCCTGATCGAGGCCCGCCGGGTTCGGGCCACGACCCATGGCGTCAGCTGACCGCATGCCGCGGGATGTTCGCGGGCAGGCGCGTCAGCAGCTCGTAGTTCAGCTGGTTGGACAGCTCGGCGAAGGACGACACCGACACGCTGAGGTTCTTCTGCCGGCCGATCAGAACGACGTCGTCGCCGCGAGCGACCCGCGGGACGTGGGTGACGTCCACCAGGATCAGGTTCATGTTGACGATGCCGACCACGGCACAGCGACGGCCGCGCACGAGCACGCGTCCCTGGTTCGACAGCGCCCGTGCGTAGCCGTGTCCGTAGCCGACGGGAACGGTGGCGATGCGCGATCGTCGTGCGGCGAGATGGGTGGTGCCGTAGCCGACGAACTCGCCGGCCTCCACCGTCTTGAGGTCCATGATCCGGCTCTGCCAGCGGATCACTCTGCGCAACGGGTTGTCCGCGACGTGGCCGTCGACCTGGAGGGAGCGGATCCGGATCTCGTCGGTGGGCCAGAAGCCGTACTGCAGAATTCCGATCCGTGCCATGTCGAAGATGGTCTCCGGGTAGGCGAGGGTCGCCGCCGAGCATGCGGCATGACGCCGTTGCGCGCGGACGCCCATCGCCGCGAGCCGGAGGCATCCCTCCTGGAAACGGTCGATCTGCGACATCACCCGCGCGTGGTTGCTGATGGTCTCGGCCCCCGCGAAGTGGGTGCAGACGCCCCGGACGGTGAACGTCCCGGGGTTGGCCGTGATCCGGCGGGCCGCCTCCACGAGCTCGTCGGTCTCGAAACCGGTGCGGTGCATGCCGGTCTCGACCTCGAGGTGGATCCGGGCGGGACGACCGACGGCGGCGGCGGCCGCGGCGGCGGCGTCGAGGCGGTCGAGGTCGAAGACCCAGAACTCGAGCCGACGCGCGATCGCCCACTCGAGCTCGTCGTCGGCGATGTGGCCCATGATCATGATCCGGCTGTCCGGACCGACGCACGCCGCGACCCGCGCCGCCTCGAACGAGTCGAACACCGAGAAGTGGCGCACCCCGAGCTCCTCGGCCATCGGGACGAACGTCTCGATGCCGTGCCCGTAGGCGTTGCCCTTGACCACCGACGACAGCTCGGCGCCTGTGGTGAGGCGGGACCGGATGAACCGGAGGTTCTGCTTCAGCGCGCCGCGGCTGAGCTCGATACTGGACGTGGGGCGGGGGGCGGTCGCGGTCACGCGGCCCTCTGCGAATCCGGACCGAGCAGGTCGACGAGCAGCGCGTGACACAGCGCGACGCCCGAATCGAGCAGCGCATCCGGGAAGTCGTAGTCGGGTGCATGCAGCGGGGGGTGATCCTTCCCCGCGCCGAGACCCACCAGCGCGCCCCGGCAGCGTCCCGTGACGTGGCCGAAGTCCTCGGACCACCGGAACGGACGGGACACGATGTCGACATCCAGGCCCACCGTGCGTGCCGCTGCCGTGACCCTGGCGACGGCGTCGGTGTGGTTCACGGTGGGAGGGAACACCTCCCGCCATTCGAGCTGCAGCTCGAGAGCCGAGCTGCTCGCGTGGGCTCGGGCGAGCTCCTCGCACCGCGTGCGCAGAGCCGAGAGGGTGCCGGCGTCGTCGGACCGCACCGTGGCCATCACCTCGGCGTCGCCCGGAGTGGTACCGAAGGCCGGACCGCCGACGCGCACGTGGATGACGGTACACAGGGCGACAGGCCCGGTCGGGTCCTCGGGTCGCGACAGACCCTCGAGATCGAGAGCCAGCCGTGCCGTGGCCGCGGCCGGACTGCGGCCGAGCTCGGGGTGGGCCGCGTGGGACGTGCGCCCGTGCAGCCGGACGACGAGGCCAGCGGAACCCGCCGCGAAGCACCCCTCACGCACCAGCACCCGTCCGGCGGGGAAGCCCGGCAGGTTGTGGATCGCGAACGCCCAGTCCGGCGCGAGTCGCGCGAACGCGGGATCGGCGAGCACCCGCGCGGCGCCCTCGCCGGTCTCCTCGGCGGGCTGGAACAGCAGCACCGCGCGTCCGCGCGCCGGCGGCGCCGCGGCGAGTCGCTCCGCCACTCCGACGAGCACGGCCATGTGTCCGTCGTGGCCGCAGGCATGGTGGGCGCCGGGTCGGGTCGAGCGGTGGGGGACCGCCGATCGCTCCTCGAGGGGCAGCGCGTCGAGCTCGGCGCGCAGCAGCACGGTCGGCCCGGGCGCTGCACTCTCCCAGGTCGCGGCGACGCCGGTTCCGCCGAGCCCGCGGACGACGCGGGTCGGCCGGCGCCGGGCGAGCTCGTCGGCCACGAGGTCGGCGGTTCCGGTCTCGTGATGGGCGCACTCGGGCGCCGTGTGGAGTCGGCGGCGCAGCTCCTGTAGTCGCGTGCGGATCGGCTCGCGGTCGCCGCTCATGCGGAGACCCGGACCTCCTGGTCGTCGGTGATTTCGGACGCGGAGGTGGTGACCCCGCCGTGCGGCGCCGGAATCCGTGCCGCATCCTGGGACGGCGGCACGATCCGCTTCTCGGTGTACGGGTTGTTCATCAGCCGAACGAGCGACGCGTAGCCCGGCCGGAACTGCAGCGTGTCGCCGACGCGGATTCCGGACGGCTCGTCGCCGAGGTTGACCACCGTGACATCCGACGAGGCGCCGGCGACCTGATGGTCCGGGTCCACCGGATGGAGGGTCGCGATGTCGGTGTCCACCTGGCCGAGGGTCACCACCGCCCGATAGCCGCGCTGACCGGGCGCGATCTCGGCGTCGCCCTGGACGCTGGCGAACGGTGTCATGTCGGTGGTCTCGCCGGCCGGTGTGAGGCTCTTCTCCTTGACCTCGACGACCTCCGCTTCCACCGTCACGACGTCGCCGCGCAGCCCCGGGATGACATCGCCCGACACCGGCTCGGTGCCCAGCAGGATGGTCTCACCCACGCGGAAGTGGTTGATCGCGGGCGGCAGGGAGCCGTCGAGCAGCAGCGGCAGCACCGCGCTCGTGCCGGCCGAGATCAGCGGCAGACGGCGGCCGAACTTCAGCTCCAGCAGCTCGCGGTACAGCACGAGCTGCATCAGCTCGTCGATGGATGGCACCGCGCCCGACAGGCAGCCGAGGTTGGCGCCGATTCCCACCACGTCGATGTTCGGCAGGGTGAAGACCTCCTCGTACATCCGCGTCAGGTGGCCGGGCAGGACGCCCTCGCGGAGATCGCCGAGCTCGATCATGATCACGACCCGGTGGGTCCGATGCTGGCGTCCGGCCTCGGCATTGAGCGCCTCGAGCACCTCGAGCTCCGTGTTCAACGACACGTCGGCGAGCGCCACCACCTCGTCGAGGGCTGACTGGTGTGGTGGCCGCAGGTACCAGGTCTCGGTGCCGTCGACCGTGCGGTCGATCGAGCGCAGGTTCTCGAGCCGGCTGTCGGCGATCGACCGGACGCCGATGGCCTGCAGTGCCTGCAGGGTCGGCTTGTGGCCGCACAGCGCCTTGGTCACGACGGTCAGCTCGGCGCCGTTCGCCCCGGTCCACCGGCGCACGGCGTCCAGGTTGTGCCGCAGCGCCTCGAGGTCGATGGTCACTCGGTTCACGCCGAGTACCTCATCTCGGCGTACTTCGACGAGAAGCCGATCCGCTCGTACAGGCGTCTGGCCGGGTTGTCGTACTCCACGTGGAGCTTGACGTCGCCGTCGGCGCGCTCGATCGCGCGCTCGACGATTCTCCGGCCGAGGCCCTGACCGCGTGTCGCCGGGTCGACGGCAACGAACAGCAGGAAGTTGGCCGGGATGTAGCCCTCCATCCCGGTCCGCAGCATCGCCAGCGCGCCGAGCACCCGTTCGCCCGAGGTCGCGAGCACCAGGAAGCCGCCGGTGGAGAAGGCGTCCTCGAGCCCGCGACGGACCGTGGGCAGCGGATCCTCGTACGGCTTGAGGCTGCGATGCATGAAGTCGGCGAGATCGTCGAGCGTCAGCCAGGCCGGCAGGTCGTCCGGCGTGTCGATGACGTCGAGACAGACGTCGGTCGTCGTGTCGGTCAGTGCGTCCGTGGTGTGGTGCATGGGGGCTCCCGTTCCGGATAGGTCGCCTGCGGGCGCACGCTCGATCGCGGCGGAACCCGGGCGACAGTGCGTTCAAAGGTTACAACACAAAGTAATTTCCGTCAAGCGTCGACTGCGGTACCATGCCCGGTGATGGACCCCGGGAACGAGCCTCCCCAGATCACCGACGAGGTGGTGGCCGCGCTGCGCCGGATCATCCGCGCCATCGACCTCCAGTCGAAGGCCCTGGTCCAGCAGTGCGGTCTGACCGGCCCGCAGCTGCAGCTGCTCAAAGAGCTCGGACGCCGGGACGACCGCAGCGTCGGCGACGTCGCCCGGGCGCTCCACCTGAGCCAGGCGACGGTGACGGGCATCGTCGATCGACTCGAGTCCAAGAGCTTGCTGGCACGCACGCGGGATCCGGCCGACAAGCGCCGCGTCCGCGTGGCCCTGACGGAGTCGGGACGTCGACTGCTGGCGTCCGCGCCGTCGGTGCTGCAGGAGCACTTCACGCGCGCCCTGCGGGATCTCGCGGACTGGGAGCAGCACCAGATTCTGGCATCGCTCCAGCGGGTGGTGACCCTCATGGAAGCGCGCGATCTCGAGACCTCGCCGTTCCTCGCGACGGGGCCTCTCGACGCCTCCATCGAGAGTCTCGAGTCGTTTCTCGATCCCGAGAGCGACCCCTGAGTGGGACCTCCGTCACCTCGCAGAAGCTTCGCATGCAAATGATTCATGGTACGATCGGCGGCGTCACCTCTGGTGACGGCCTGCGAGGACACCATGCACCAGACGAGCGGCCCCGTCCCACCGAGACCCGTGCTGCGCGACCGGTCGATCTGGCAGGACGTGCCGCGGCAGCAGTGGCTGGACTGGCGCTGGCAGATGCAGCACCGAGTGCGGTCGGTGGAGGAGCTCGCGCGCGTACTGCCCCTCGAACCCGACGACCAGCGCGCCATCGAACGGGCGCTGCGCCGCTTCCGCTTCGCGGTACCCCCATATTACGCATCGCTGATCGACCCGGAGGATCCCGAGTGTCCGATCCGCCTGCAGGCGGTGCCGTCCCACGCCGAGGTGGCGGTGCGGGAGTTCGACATCGAGGACCCGCTCAACGAAGAGGGTGACCGCGTGGCGCCGGGCATGACCCACCGGTACCCCGACCGGGTGCTGTGGGTCGTGGTCCACGAGTGCGCCATGCTGTGCCGGCACTGCACCCGCAAGCGCAAGGTCGGCGACGCGATGCGTCCGGTGTCGGATGCCGAGCTCGACGCGGGGATCGCCTGGCTGCGCGACCACCCGGAAGTACGGGACGTGCTGCTGTCGGGAGGCGACCCGCTGCTGCTGTCGGACGATCGCCTCGAGCGGATCCTCCGTCGGCTGCGGGACGAGGCGCCGTCGGTCGAGATCGTGAGGATCGGGACGCGCATGCCGGTGACGCTGCCGCAGCGCATCACCCCGGAGCTCGTCGCGATGCTCCGCCGCTACCACCCGGTGTGGATGAACACACACTTCAACGTGCCGGCGGAGTTCACGCCCGAGTCCGAGTACGCCCTCGCGCTGCTCGCGGACGCCGGGATCCCCCTGGGCAACCAGACCGTGCTGCTGCGGGGCGTCAACGACTGCTGGGCGTTGATGCGCCGCCTGATGTACAAGCTGACGGCGAACCGCGTCCGGCCGTACTACATCTACCAGTGCGACCTCGCGGAAGGGCTGGAGCACTTCCGGACGACGGTCGCCAAGGGCATCGAGATCATGGAGCACCTGCGGGGCCACATCTCGGGCCTCGGCGTCCCGACCTTCGTCGTGGACGCGCCGGGCGGCGGCGGCAAGGTCCCCGTGCACCCGAACTACGTGGTGTCGCAGCATGAGCACAAGGTCGTGCTGCGCAACTTCGAGGGACGTCTGGTGGTGTACGAGGAGCCGCGGGACTACACCGGTATGTGTTCCGAGGGGGCGCCGTGCGCGTACTGCCGGGAGGTCGAGGGCAGCGGTGGCGCGACAGGCGTCGCCGGACTGTTCAACGACGACCCCAACCACATCGCACTCGTGCCCGCCGAGGACGAGGCTGCGGAGACGGTGTCCGCGGTCGAGCGGGGGGCCTGTCCGTGATCGCACACGCGGCCGACCGGCGCGAGCGACTCGCCGGCGAGGGCTTCACCATCGACCTGGTCGCCAGCGACCTCAACCGGCGGCTGCAGGTGCTCGACGCCGAGGTGGACGATCCGACGGCGGCGGTCGCCGCCCTCGTGCGACGCGCCGCGCAGGCCGGGTACGGCAAGGTGTTCTGGAAGGCGCCGGCGGCGCTCGCCGACGAGCTGGTCGCGGCGGGCCTGCGCGCCGAGGCGACCATCGACGGCTACTACGACGGCGAGAACGCCACCGTTGTCGCGGCGTACCCGGATCCGGACCGCGCCCATCGCCGCGACGCTCTGGAGCAGGACGCGATCCTCGCCGCGGTCCGGTCGCGAGCCCCCCGACCCGAGCCGCGACCGCTGCCCGGTGGGTACCGCGCCGCCACCGCCACCGCGGCGGACGCCCACGACCTCGCCCGGCTGTACGGTGAGGTGTTCGCGAGCTACCCGTTCCCGATCACCGATCCCGACTACCTGGTCGCGACCATGCGCGGCCACGTGGTGTACCGGGTCGTGCGCGACGACGACGGACGGCTCGTGGCCGCCGCGTCGGCGGAAACCGCGCCGCACCACCGCAACGCCGAGATGACCGACTTCGCGACGCTGCCGGACCAGCGAGGGCTCGGTCTCGCCCTCGGGCTGCTGGCCGCGCTCGAAGACGAGATGGCACGGCGGGCGATCCCGAACCTGTACACGATCGCACGCGCGCGCTCGGCGGGCATGAACCACGTGTTCGCCAACCGCGGTTACCGCTGGACCGGCACACTCGTCAACAACTGTCACATCGCCGGGCGGTTCGAGGACATGCACGTGTGGTGTCGCCGCCTCGCGTGACCGGCTCCGTCACCGGGTGCGATCACGTCCACGAGCGAGAGCGGGATCGCGACGACCGCTGATCTGGTCGTGCGGTGTCGTGGCGATCGGGTCAGCGGGTGGGGCGGTCGCCCTCGACGCTGCGGCGTTGGCCGGCGAGCCGGTCGGCGAATGACTCGAGCTCCGCCCGGCGGTCGGCCAGCGCCTTCCGTTCCGCCCGCACGAACCGGTCGTACGGCGCGATGGTCTCCCGGATCCGGGCGCGGTTGGACTCGGCCTGGCGGTGGAACTGGTCCTCCAGGCGCCGCATGAGCTGGCCCCGCATGGCGGAGATCCGGGTCTTGAACTCCCGCTTCGCCTTGGCACGTCGGTGGGGCAGGACCACGAAGCCGAGCACGGCGAGGGTGCCCGCGGCCGCGAGGCCCGTGACGTCGGCGGCGGTGGAGGTGGCGAGTGCTGCCACGGCCGTGCCGAGCCCGACGGCTCCGACCTCCATCAGCGCCGCGCCGGCCACGGCACGCCGGACGTCGTCGGCGAGCTGCTCGGCCTCGGCCCGCCGGTCGTAGGTGGCGAGGCTGTCGCGTGCCGCGCGGCCCACGGTGTCCAGCAGCCCGGCACGGTCGCCGGTGAAGCGTCCGCCGATGTCGCCGACGACACGATCGGCGTGGGTCGACCGTCGCCGCGTCACGTGGGTCACCACGGCCTGCCACTGGGCGACGTCGGACTCGACGAGCCAGTCGATGAGGGCCTCGGTGCGCGCTTCGATCTCCGCCGGCGTGGTGCCGATGACGTCGCGCTCGAAGGCCGCCTTGAGACCGTCGGAGTCGAGCAGCTCGCGAATCCGGCCGAGACGCAGACGTTCGTCGAAGAACTCGAGGCCGCGCGCCTCCAGCCGCAGCAGCTCGGCGTCGATGTCGGACAGCCGCAGGCCGAACTCACGCTCGACGTCGGCGGCGTACTGCTCGAGCTGTGCGGAGATGTCGGCCAGCGTGGCCACGTCCTCGGAGAGCAACACCTCCGCCTCGGCGACACGCTCCAGCTGGGACGCGACCACGGTCTCGGCGACGCCCAGCGGGTTGAGGAGTTTCAGTCGCAGCCGCTCCTCCGGCGCCAGGGCCGACTCGAGAAACCGCTCGACGTCGGCCATGCCGCTGGCCTCGAGCGCCGCATCGTCGTCCGCGACGCGGGCGGCGGAGGCGTCGCGCGCGGACAGCTTCAGCACCGTGGGCTCCACGCCGAGCAGCTCGCGCCCGTGGTCGCGGATGTACCGCTCGACCTCCGCGACAGCTTCCGGCCCCGGCAGGATGTCGATCTTGTTGAGGATCACGACGACCTTCTTGCCCCAGCGCCGGATGCGCTCGAGAAACAGGCGTTCGCTCTCCGAGAACGGGCGGTCGGCCGAGGTCACGAACAGCACGAGGTCGGCTCGTGGGATGAAGTGCTCGGTGAGGGCCTCGTGGTGTCGCTCGAGGGCGTTGGTGCCGGGGGTGTCGACCAACGAGAGGTCGCGGAGCGGCTCCGCCGGGACGCGGATTCGCACGATGCCGTCGGCCAGCGTCTCGGTGGAAGGCTCGTCACCCCACTCGAGCAGGTGGATGGCGGCGGTGGTGGGCGTGACCCCTTCCGCGAGGATCGGACGACCGATGAATGCGTTCAAGAACGCCGACTTGCCGGCGTTGAACTCGCCGACCACCACCAGCAGGA
>Ga0316576_10000673_pt1 | contig 16679 bp, 17 predicted proteins | sample S0NA_FD_203075 | JGI IMG/M metagenome (GOLD analysis project Ga0316576, IMG submission 203075) | Rhizosphere microbial communities from salt marsh grasses in Alabama, United States - S0-2_050615r3r5 | ecosystem: Host-associated > Plants > Roots > Rhizosphere | place: USA: Alabama | collected... | reverse complement strand
CGCAGTCTGAAATATGGCGCCACGGCGCTTCCCGGATCTGAATCCTGGATCTGTTTGTTGCTGGAAAGATGCTCTGAACGAAACGTTTTCAGGTTGCGTCCGTCCAGCAATTTAGAGCTGCAGGGCAATTTCGTATATGCTTTTTCTATTGCCGGGAAGGTTAATGGGAGCGGTTTTGTCTGAAGGGCCGCTCCCGGGAGCGAGCAGGGCATGCTCGAGAGAGAGATGAAATTTGTTCGGTGTTCCCGTCTGCGGCCATTCGCACGACGCCCGTTCTTTATAGAATGTAGGGCACCTTGAGATTATATCCCTTGTACACGATAAAGCTTTCGACGGTCTGTACCCCGTCTATCCTGGCCACATGCTCGGTGATGAACTCGAGCAGGTTGAAGTCGTCGTTGAGCAGCACCTGGAGGATCAGGTCGTAGCGTCCGGTCACGATCGCCGCCGACAAGACTCCGGGCAGTTTGCTAAAGTCCTCTCCCTTGCGGGAGATGTCCAGATCGCTGAGCTTGACGCCCAGATAGAGCAGCCGATGCCCCTTCAGCGCATCGGGATCGATGTTTCCGGTGAAGTCGAGAATCTGTTCGTCGCACAGCCTGTTGACGCGTGAGCGTATGGTGTTTTCGGTCACACCGAGTGCCACGGCGATTTTCTTGAACGATTTTCTGCCTTCCCTGAGATGCCGGATTATGTCTAGATTGAGCTGGTCGATGAGCATAGTGGGCAATTTTGGTTCATGGCTACCAGTCTATAAGGGATTTATGTAAAGATCAATATGCCGATAAAATAATAATATAATTATAAATGATATTGGAATAAATTTATATTATCGGGGCTGGGGCGACGGCAACACGTCTCAACCATCTCCCTGTTCACTTCAATTTCTGGATGGTAGTCTGAATTGCAGATGTGCAGGCACAGCCGCCGGTCCCGCTGTGCTGGCAGCCGGTGCCGGGGGAATTCCCGGTGCGTCCGGTGCGCCGTTTGCTGAAGTTGAAGACCAGGGCGGCGCCGATGAAGAGCACGACGGTGAAAAGCAGGGTGATCAGGAACAATTTTAGCACAGTTTCAGCCCCCGAAATCATCGAAATGGATGTTCTCGCGTTCAACGCCGAGGTTGTCGAGCATCTCAAGCACCGACGCGAGCATCATCGGCGGACCGCAGATATAGTAGTGGATATCCTCGGGAGCCGGATGATCCTTGAGGTAGTTTTCGAAGAGCACCTGGTGGATGAAGCCGGTGTAGCCTTCCCAGTTGTCCTCGGGCAGCGGTTCCGACAGTGCCAGGTGGAAGGTGAAATTGTCGTGCTCGGCAGCCAGTTCTTCGAATTCCTCCTGGTAGAAAACTTCCTTCATCGAGCGGCCGCCGTACCAGTACGACACCTTCCTGTTGGTCTTCATCCGCTTGAAAAGGTCGAAGATATGGCTGCGCAACGGAGCCATGCCGGCCCCGCCGCCGATATAGACCATTTCTGCGTCTCCGTCCTCGATGAGGAATTCGCCGTAGGGGCCTGATATGGTCACGTCGTCGCCCGGTTTGAGGTTGAAGATGTATGAAGACACCTGGCCGGGAGGGGTGGCGGGCTGGCCCGGGGGGGGGCTGGCGATGCGCACGTTGAGCTTGATGATGCCCCGCTCTTCCGGGTAGTTGGCCATCGAGTAGGCGCGAGTGACCGGGATGTAGACGTGCGATTTGTACTGGAACATCTTGAACTTACGCCAGTCGGCAAGAAAACGGTCGTCAATCTCGAAGCTCTGGTAGTCGAGCTGGTGGGGCGGCACCTCTATCTGGATGTAGCCGCCGGCCTTGAAGTCGACAGATTCCCCTTCGGGCAGCTTCAGGACCAGCTCTTTGATGAAGGTCGCGACGTTTTCATTGGAGGCCACGGTGCAGCGCCATTTCCGGGTCTCCAGCATCTCCGGCGGCACCTCGATCTTCAGGTCGCGCTTTACCGGAACCTGGCAGGCGAGCCGGTATCCTTCCCGGGCCTCGCGCCTGTTGATGGCCGACTCTTCGGTGGGAAGGATGGAGCCGCCTCCTTCCGTGACGATGCAGCGGCACTGTGCGCAGCTGCCGCCGCCGCCGCAAGCCGAGGACAGGAAGATGCCCTGGTCGGCAAGGGCGGTGAGCAGTTTGCCGCCGGGCTTGGTGGTCAGCGTCTTATTGTCGTTTACGGTGATCGACAAATCGCCTTCCGGCAGCAGTGCTTTCTTGGTCAGCACGATAAGACTGACCAGGATGAACTGGATGGTCAGAAAAATTGCTACCCCGTAGATTATTTCATGCATCCGCCGCGCTCCCGTGTCAGAGACTCATCCCTGCAAATCCCATGAACGCCATCGCCATCAGACCCGCAGTGATGAAGGCCATGCCCAGCCCCCGCAGGGCCTTCGGAGGATGGGCGTATTCGCATTTTTCGCGAACGGCGGCAAGGGTCACGACGGCAAGCATGAACCCGCCGCCGGAACCGATCCCGTAAGCAACACTCTCGGCAAAGGTGTAGTCCCGTTCGACCATGAACAGGCAGGCGCCGAGAATCGCGCAGTTCACGGTCAGCAGCGGCAGAAAGATGCCCAGCGTGTTGTAGAGGGCAGGCACGAAGCGGTCGAGCACCATCTCCAGGACCTGCACCACGGCTGCTATCGTCGCGATGTAGATCATCAGGCCGAGAAAGGTCAGATCGATGTCCGGCTGACCGAGCCAAGCCAAGGCTCCGTGTTTGAGCAGCTTGTTGAGCAGCAGGTTGTTGAGCGGCACGGTGATTGCCGTGAGCACCAGAACCGCGAGCCCCAGCCCGAGTGCCGATTTGACCTGCTTTGAAATGGCCAGGAAGGTGCACATGCCCAGAAAAAAGCTGAGCGGCAGGTTTTCGATAAACAGCGAACGGAAGATGATATCGAGATAGTGCATCACCGTTTCTCCTGCTGTTCGGGATCGAGCGTACGGATCATCCAGATCAGCGCGGCGATCAGGAAAAAGCCGCTGGCCGGCAGGACGAACAACCCGTTCGGGATGTACCAGCCGCCGTTGTTGACGGTTGTGAGTATCTCGAACCCGAACAGACTTCCCGATCCGAACAGTTCCCGTATGAAGGAGACGCTCATCAGAATGAATCCGTAGCCAAGCCCGTTACCGATGCCGTCCACGAAACTTGCGATGGGCGGGTTGGACATTGCGTACCCTTCGGCCCGTCCCATCACGATGCAGTTGGTGATGATCAGGCCGACGAAGATCGACAGCTGTTTCGACAGTTCGTAATAAAAGGCCTTGAGAATCTGATCGACGATGATGACGAGCGTCGCGATCACCATGATCTGGAGGCCGATCCGCACCGTGTTGGGGATCTGGTAGCGGACGATGGAGATGGTCAGGCTCGAGAATGCGGTGACCAGCGTCACGCAGATCGACATTACCAGCGCCGTGGACATCTGGCCGGTGACAGCCAGCGCCGAACAGATGCCGAGCACCAGCAGGGCGATCGGATTGCGCCGGAAAATAGACCGGACAAGCAGCTCCTTATGGGTTTCAGCCATGTATGCCTCCGTGTTTTCTGATCTGTTCGAAAAAGGGCTTGAAGCCATGGTCGCCGAACCAGAACTGCATCAGGTGATCCACTCCCTTGGTGGTCAAGGTCGCCCCCGACAGACCGTCGATTCGATAAGGCAGCTCTTCCGGGCTGCTTTGGGTGCCGCTTTTGACGACGGCGATAGACAGATCCCCGGACTCGTCATAGAGCTTCTTGTCGCGCCAGCCGGCCTGCCAGCGGGGATTCTCTATTTCCCCCCCGAGTCCCGGCGTCTCACCGTGCTCATAAAAGGAGACGCCGCGTATCGTTTCGAGGTTGCCATCGACCGCCACATAGCCGTACATGGTTGACCACAGCCCCTTGCCCCGCACCGGCAGCACGATCTGGTCGATGCGATCGCCGTCTTTGACCAGGTAGACGAGGGAATAGGCTTCCTGTCGCTTGATACCGGCGATGTCGTCGGCCTTTGCAAGAGGTCGGCCCCGGTCTTCGCTCATGGCAGCTCCGAGCTGATCGAAGGTTGCCGGGTCGAGTGCTTGATTATCGACGAATTCTCCGGTTGCCAGCGAAACGATCCGGGTCTCGATGGAGGCGAACTGCTTTTCGACGTTGACCGCCGGATCATAGAGGCCGGCAGCGGCCAGGATATTTTTTTTTCGGTCCAAAGCCTTGTTGGCGTCCTGGTAGGGTTTCAGGCCAATTGCCGCCAGCGCCACCAGTGCCGAGCAGGCGAAGGCCAGGACCAGGACCGAATAGAACGGTTTGAGCGGATGTTCTTCAGCCATGACGTAACACCCTTCGTCTGATGTTCGCCCGGATTACGAAGTAGTCGATCAGCGGTGCGAAGATGTTGCCGAGCAGAATCGCCAGCATCACACTCTCCGGATAGGCCGGGTTTGCAATCCTGATGAGCATCGCCAGAAATCCGATGAGCAGCCCGTATATCCACCTGCCGGTCTGGGTCTGGGCCGCAGAAACAGGATCGGTGGCCATGAATACGAGGCCGAACGCAAATCCCCCGAGCACCAGGTGATAGTATATCGGCAGCGCATAGAGCGGGTTGGTCGGGTCGGGGACCAGGTTGAAGCCGATGACGGTGGCCACTGCCCCGATCAGCATTGCCAGCATAATCCGCCACGAGCCGATGCCGGTCACGATCAGCAGGGCCGCCCCGAGCAGGCAGGCCACTGTCGAGGTCTCGCCCATGGAGCCGGGAATGGTGCCGATGAATGCCTGCAGCCAGGTTATGTCAAGCGATGCCACCGGATTGCTGGGGGCGCTTTGGGCCAGAACAGCCAGCGGGGTGGCTCCGGAGACGCCGTCCACCGCGGTCCATACCTTGTCGCCGGTCATCTGGGCAGGGTAGGCGAAATAGATAAAGGCGCGTGATGCCAGCGCCGGATTCATGAAGTTCTTGCCGACTCCGCCGAACACCTCCTTGGCGAAGATGACCCCGAAGCTGGTTCCGACGGCGACTTGCCAGAGCGGGATGGTCGGCGGCAGGGTCAACGGCAGCAGCAGGCTCGTCACCAGAAAGGCTTCAGAAAATTCATGACCGCGGATCAGATTGAACAGGGCTTCCCAGATACTGCCGGCGACGACCGTGACCACGTAAACGGGGACGAACCAGAGTGCCCCGTGCGCCATGTTGGACACGAGCGAATGCGGATTCACGCCGATGACCTGCATCACCGCCCCGCGCCAGCCCCCCGGTTCCATACCCAGTTCGTTCAGTACCAGGTTGGCCTGATAGCCGGTGTTCCACAAGGCCATCAGGGTACACGGGATCAGCGCGATGATGACGGTGATCATGATGCGTTTGAGATCGACACTGTCGCGGATATGCGGGGCACTAGCGGTTGATTTGGTGGTCGAAAACAAGAAAGAGTCGAAGGCTTCGTAGAGCGGGTAGAACCGCTGGTATTTTCCGCCTGCTTCGAAGTGACGCTTTATATCGAGAAAAAACCTGTTCAGTGATTTCATAACCTATCGTGTTTTGCCGGGAATCTATCCTTCCTGCTCGATGGTGGAAAGTGTTCGTCTGAGCATCGGTGAGAAATCGTTTTTGCCTGGGCAGACATAGCAGCACAGGGCGAGATCCTCTTCGATCAGCTCCAGGCATCCCAGCTCCTTGGCCCGCTCACTGTTTCCGGAGGCAAGGCTTTTCAGCAGGTAGACCGGGATAATGTCCAGCGGCATGACCTTTTCATAGGTGCCGAGCGGGAAGATCGCCCGATCGCCGCCCCATACCGCGGTGTTGAACGGGAACCTGGCGGGTTTTGAGAAGGCCGACCAGAATGCCCGGGTTACCGAGAACCGGTCGCCGCCCGGCCGCAGCCAGCCGAACAGCTGCCGGCCGTCACCTTCGGGAAGACAGCTGACCTGCTGGTGGTAGCGTCCGAGAAATCCGTCAACCTCCGTTGCCTGCCTGCCATCGAGCACTGATCCCGAGATCCGTCGGGCCTGCTCGCCGTCGACCAGCTCACCAGCACAGAGGTCGTTTATTGATGCACCGAGAAGCGTTCTGAGATGGCGCGGCTCTTTCACCGAAGGTCCGGCCAGTGCAACGATCCGGGTATAGGTCAAGGTCCCGGTGCGCAGCAGTTCGCCGACTGCGGCTACATCCTGCAGGCCGATATGCCAGACAGTCTTGTGCTCGTGTACCGGATCGAGAAAATGGATGTGGGTGGACGGCAGCCCTGCCGGATGGGGGCCTCTGAACGATACGAAGCGGACATCACCGGCGCAGGTACCGGGGTCGGTCAGCGTCCCGTCATGGCAGACATAGACGGGAACGTGAAGCCAGCCGGACAGCGCCTCGAGCCCGAGCATGAAATCGTCACGCAGCTCCGCCAGAACCAGGCTCATGTCCGGGGCCAGCGGCTGGGTGTCGATTGCAGTCACGAACAGGGATGCGGGGCGTCCGTCAACAGGCGGGATCTTGCCGTAAGGCCTGGTCCTGAACGCGGTCCACAGCCCTGAGGCCACCAGCAGGCCGGGCAGTTCCTGGTCCTCCAGGCGGGCCGGGTCTGTGTCCGGCTCGCAGAAGCTGAGGTGGTCGTCGCCGTCGCAGTCGATGGCGATTGATTGGAACCGGCGTTTGGCCCCGCGATTGATCGCCGCCACCGTTCCCGCCGCCGGTGCGGTGAAATGGACCCCTTCGTTCTTCTTGTCGGAGAAGAGCGGCTGCCCGCGTTGAACCCGGTCACCGACCGCAACGAGCATGGTCGGTTTCATGTCGATATAATCGTCGCCGACCAGGGCGATCCGGTTGACCGTTTTGTCTGTGCTGATTGTTGAAGCGGGCGCGCCGTCTATGGGGATGTCAAGTCCTCTGGTTATCGAGATGTCTCTCATTTCAGTTGAAAAAGCCTGATGTCTGGTATCGGTTGAGTTCTTTATCGAAAAGGTAGCCCTCGCAGTCCGGCAGTGACTCGAGCAGGGCGATCGAGGTTTCCGGTGCCATTACCATCGTCGCCGTGGCGAGCCCGTCCGCTTTCGCCACATTGGGCGCCAGGATGGAGCTCGAAGCGGTGCGCACCGGAGAAAAACCGGTGAGCGGATTGATGATATGGTGGTTCTTCTTGTCATCGGTGAAATATTGCAGGTAGTCTCCCGAAGTGGCGATCGCCCGGTCCGTCAGGTCGATGGTGTCCATGTTTTTCAGATCGTCGCTGCGCGGGTTCCGTATCCCTATTTTCCACAGCCTGCCGTCACTGCGGCGGCCGATTACCATGAGGTCTCCGCCGGCTTCGATGAAGGCATTGGACACCCCCAGGTCCCGCAGAACCTCGATGCCCCGGTCGACGATGTAGCCCTTGGCTATTCCATCGAGTGTCACCGCGGTGCCGGGCTTGAGGTACCTCACCGTCGTACCATGTTCCACAACAATATGTCGGTAATTGACCAGTGGCAAAATTTCTTTTACTTTTTTTTCATCGGGCAGCGTACCGGTCTTCTTCATTTCCCTGTACAGGCCGACCAGCGGCAGAACGGTGGGGTCGAAGGCGCCGTTGGTCAATTCGCTCAATTCCCTCGACAGCGTAAATACCTCGATCAGTTCCCGCGGAGCATCAACGAGGATACCGGTGCGGTTCAGCTTGGACAGCGGACTGTCGGCTACGTAGGTGCTCATCATCGCCGACAGTGCTTCCATCCTCACCGTAGCGGCCCCGATTGCTTCTCTGCAGAGCGCTTCGCTGTCGCCGCAGACAACCATGTTGACGATGGTGCCCATCATCTGCAGGGAGTGCTTCACCGATGCCAGACGAGCGCCCTTCCTGATTCCAAAGTAACCAACGGTTCCGATGATGGCGCCGGCGCCGGCCAGTTTCAGCAGCGTTCGGCGGCTCACGGTGCTGCCGGGCTGCGATGGGTCGTTATTATTCATGGAGGATGTGACCGTTGCGCACAAAATTCAAGCCGCCGCGGGCAGCAGCGGCGGTGAAATCAAATCGGTTATTCATGGTGGACTCATATCGCCCCGTAACGATAACCATTTTTATCGGGCAGGCAAAAGATTGAGAATGATTTGTTCAGGGCCGCCGGTAAAATCGTGTTGAACAAAACCGTTATCTTGGGTAGGACTTGAATCTGGCGGTGAAAGACCCAATGATACCATGAGATTGCCTGCATCGAACCAGGCAATCGACCATTTAAACCAACCTGCTGTGACGAGGTGTTCCGTGGATACCGATCTTGCGTATGAAAAACTGGGGCTGTTTTACCTGGGCAAGGAGTTGCCGATCGGCGATGGTCCGGCGGCAGAGATTCCGCTGCTCTACAAAAGCAAGAACCTGACCACCCACGGGGTGATCATCGGCATGACCGGCAGCGGCAAGACCGGTCTCGGGATCGGCCTGATCGAAGAGGCGATCATGGACGACGTGCCGTCGATCATCATCGACCCCAAAGGTGATATGGCCAACCTGATGCTCACCTTCCCGGACCTCAGGCCCGGTGATTTCGAGCCGTGGATCGACCCGGCCGAGGCCTCACGGAAGAACCTGTCCGTGGAGGAGATGGCTGAAAAGACCGCCCAGAGCTGGCGGGACGGGCTGCAGTCATGGGGACAGGGGCCGGAGCGAATCCGGGCGCTGAGGAACAGGACCCAGGTGACGGTCTATACGCCCGGCAGCAGCAGCGGGGTGCCGGTGTCTATCCTGGCCGGTTTCGCCGCTCCCGCTCCGGATATTCTCACCGATCAGGACAGCCTCAACGCACTGGTCGGCTCCACCGCAACCAGCCTGCTCTCTTTGGTCAACATAGAGGGCGATCCGCTGACCAGCCGCGAACATATCCTGATTTCCTCGATCCTGCTGCACAACTGGCGCAACGCTGAAGATCTGTCGCTGGAAGCGCTGATCGGGGCGATCGTGAATCCACCGTTCGACAAGGTGGGGGTGTTCGGCCTGTCCAGTTTCTTCCCCCAGTCGGAACGCATGAAACTGGCGATGCTGCTGAACAACGTGATCGCCAGTCCGTCCTTCGGGTCATGGCTGCAGGGACAGCCGCTGGACATCCAGAAACTGCTGTACGGCGCGGACGGCAAGCCGAGAACCAGCATCTTCTCGATCGCCCATCTCGCTGAGACCGAGCGCATGTTCTTCGTGACCCTGCTGCTCAACGCGATGATCGGCTGGATGCGCCGCCAGCAGGGCACTTCGTCGCTGAAGGCACTACTCTACATGGACGAGATCTTCGGCTACTTTCCTCCAACCGGAAACCCGCCATCGAAAAAACCGATGCTGCTGCTGCTCAAGCAGGCCCGCGCCTTCGGTATCGGCGTGGTGCTCGCCACCCAGAACCCGGTCGATCTCGATTACAAAGGCTTGTCCAACATCGGTAGCTGGTTTGTCGGCAGGCTGCAGACCACCCAGGATCAGGACCGGGTGCTCGAAGGCATTGTCGGCGCAAGCGCTGGCAGCCTGGACCGAAAAAAGGTGCGGGAACTGCTCTCCGCCATGAAGGGGCGCCAGTTTCTGCTTACCTCCGCGCACCTCGAGGAACCGCTCCTGTTCGAGACGCGCTGGGTGATGTCATACCTGAAAGGGCCAATCAGCCTGCAGGATATCGCAAAACTGATGGAAGACAACCCGCCCCTCGAGGAACCGGACCATCAAACCGCTGGCCCCACCGCCGTCCCGGACGGCGGGTTGCAGGGGCAGCCGCCGATGCTTAGTGAGGCCGTTGAACAGCGTTTTCACCTGCTCAACGTGTATACGGAAGAGCTTGCCTTCAGACCGTGGCTGGCCGCCACCGCCTCGGTGCGCTTCTACAACGCCCGCAGAAATATCGACGAGGATACTCGCTGCAGCGTGCGGCTCTCCCTGGACGAGTCGTTCAGGGCGCCGAGGTGGGAGGCAGCGGAGCCGCTGGAAATCGATCTTGCCTCATGCCCGGACCGAGCACCGGACGGCAGCTCCTTCTATCCGTTGCCCCGGAGTTTTCCGTCGCTGAGGAGTTTGAGCACCTTCGAGAAGGATTTTTCCGACTATCTCTACCAGACCAGGCGGCTGAACCTGCTGCGGGCGCCGTCGCTGAAGATGGAATCGGATCCCGGTGAGAGCGGGGGGGATTTCATGGTGCGGATCGGCGACCGGCTGCGTGAGGACAAGGAGGCGGCAGTCGAAAAACTGATCGACGGATTCAGCGTCAAACGCGACCGGCTGGAGAAAAAGCTCGACAGTGCCTACGCCAGGCTCGAAAGGGAAAAGAGCGAGGTGACGGCGAAAACCACCGACACGATCCTGTCGTTCGGCACCGCGGTGCTTGGCGCGTTCCTCGGCAGCAAGAAGCTGTCGACCTCGACGATGACCAGGGCCGCCAGCGGCATCAGCAAAGCCGGCAGAATCGGCAAGGAGAAGGACGATGTAAGGCGGGCCGAAGAGCTTGCTGCCCAGCTCGAGCAGGAGCTGCTGGCGCTGGAAAATGAGCAGAGGACGGAACTGGCGGAACTGACCGAAACCTACGATCCTGCCCGGGTGAAGATCGAGGAGTTTGCGATCAAACCCAGGCGCAGCGATATTTTCGATGTCCGGGTAACCCTGCTGTGGGATATGGTTCCGCCGCGGGTTGGCTAGCGGGCTGGACCTGAATTGTTCAGGCTAGGCCTTTTCCCTGAAGTGGATCAGCGATCCGAGCAGGTCGCAATACGGGGTCGCGATCCCATGGGTTCTGCCGTTTTTCGACACGTAGCCGGCCAGCGCCTCGATCTCGGTTGGTTTGCCCTGCTCCAGATCCTGCAGCATGGACGGGCGGTGGTCGTAGGTTGCCGGCAGCAGCGTGGTGTAGAAGAGAGCCTGGTATTGCTCAGGAGTTTCCCATTCCAGTTCTGCGCCGACGGCTCTGATCACCTGAAAAGTCTCGGTGATCACTTCGTTCATGATCCGTTTGGTTTCCTCGAATTCAGACAGGCGGCCGTAGTTGACGCCGAGTACCGCCCCCAGCGGATTCAGCGCGCAGTTGTAGAGCAGCTTGGCGAACAGCGACCGGTGAACATCCTCGACCGCCCTGCACGGCAGGCCGGAGCGGTCGATCGCTGCAGCGATGGCTGCGGCGGGTTCGGGGATCGACCCGGGCCGGCATGAGCCGATATTGACCGCATCGGCCGATACGGTGATGGTGACGCGGGCCGGCTGCCTGATCTCGAAACCGGTGATTACCCGGGCACCGAAACTGCGCGTCACGCCCAACCGGGCCTCGAGCTGTTCCACGTTCCCGCAGCCGTTCTGCATCGACACGACCGGGCAGGTAGCGTTCCTCAGCGAGGCGATATCGGCCACCGCCGCGCCGGTGTCATACGATTTGGTGGTCAGCAGTATCGCGTCCAGACCGCCCCCGTCCAGACCGGCGAGCGACTCGACCAGCCTCAGCTGCCGGCTGTCGACCTGGTAATCTCCGAATATGCCGCTGACTATCAGTCCGTTCCGCGTGATGTGGTCGATAAACCGCTTGCGGATAACCAGCGTCACCTGGTTGCCGCTGGCTGCAAGCATGCAGCCCAATGCCTGGCCAAGCGCCCCTGCGCCATAGATGAGAAACCGCATCGCCTTTATCCGTCGTCTTTTCCGATGACCTGAACCTGGTTCTGTAAACGCCTGGGCAGTTTCCGATCGTAGTGTTTTTTCAACATCGAGTGAAACTCGACCAGGCAGTCCCGTCTGCCGCGAAGCTTTGACAATTCGCCGATCGATCGAGAATCCTGCCGGGATTGGGCACTGATCTGCACATCTATCTCATCGACCCTGGAATATAACATGTTGTAGAGATCGAGCAGGTAATTGTAGGACATGACGGTTCCTGTATGGATGAAAGCAGCTCTCGGGCGGGTCAACGATAATACTCGAATCCTTTGAGATCGACCTGCTGTTTGAAATAATCTCTGAGCCACAGCAGTTCCTCGAGCTGCCCGTTCCAGTACCCCAGCTCTTCACGCTTGTCCGCCGCTTCGCTCGAGGCGATCTGCCGGCGCGCGACCGTGATTTTCTCGGTAATCCAGTTGTGGATGTCCACAGCGTATTCGTTCGGCATCGATGTTCCCCTGTCGCTGACACAAGACGGTGGATGCACTGTACGGGATCCACCGGGAAAATTCCAGTGCAGGTCGAAAAAATCAACACCTGCTCAGGGAAAGACACTGGTCCGATCATCGATTCCATCACGGTGTAAAAGGATGTGATGGAATCGATGACGGATAGGGGGCGGTCAGGATCGACGTGACTTGCTATCCGCTTTCTTCACCTCTTTCGGGGATCTCAGACACTTTCTGAGAATCGCCTGGTAGGTGTCCCAGTCCTTGGTGCTCAGTGCTCCTGATTTGGCGAAGGCGAGTTCAGCTTTCAGCATACGGTCCTCCATGATGTGTGGAGGTCGCGGGGGACGGGAAAAGGCCCCCGGACCATTGATCTGGTCTGGGGGCCCTGTCACCGCAGACGGCACCGTCGATCCCTGATCCTCGGGGATCAACCGTTATGAGTGTCAAGGCAGGTCTTCTGACTTCCGGATCATCCTTAACGCTGCGCCTTCCCGATAAGGTATCAGTGGCTGTGCGCTCTGCGCACCTGCAGCGGCCGTCCCCGGTCACAGCGGCGGGCCCGTTCCCGATTTTCACGGGATTCCCATATTATGGCTGCCTTGAAAAATTAGGATTTTGGTTCAAAGTCAAGGCACGCATGGAAATTTTACCGCCGGCATATCAAAGATATTGCGGGGATAAAATGTTCATGCGTAACGCAGAGTTTGGACAAAAAGACAATTTTTCAGGGTGGCCGTATGTCGTATCGACACCTTGACCTGGGCAGAGCATATCGCCGAGTCAAGGTCCTGTCAACTGAATTAGGCAGTGAGACCGCCGCCTGTCTCGCCCGCTGTTCTCCTGCAGGCAGATCGCCTCCGGGGTTGCCCGCACCCCGTCGCTGGTGATCCGCACCGTGAGGCTGCAGTGAAAGTGGTTTTTAAGACAGAGGGCTGAAACAGACAGGGACGCTACGTGTTCGCCCCGGCCCTGAAGGTTGCCAGGAAAATGCCGAGGAAGACCAGGCTGATTCCCTGTAGGTGGTACACTTCAATGGTTTCGTTCAGAAAGACCACGGCCAGGATAGAACTGAATACCGGCATCAGGTGGATGAAGATTCCCGCCCGGTTGGCGCCGATATCACGCACCGCACGGTTCCAGAAGATGAAGGCCAGTACCGACGGGAACACCGCCACATAGCCTATGGTGGCGATGGCCGGGGCGGTGAACTCCATCCGGTATCCCAGCAGCAGTTCGACCAGGTACATCGGCAGGATGCCGATCACGCCGACCACCATGATCCCGGTCTGAAATGCAAAGGGATGGAGGCCTGAGGGATAGTTTCTCAGATTGATCGAGTAGAGTGCCCAGCTCACGCCGGCCAGCAGCACGAGCAGTCCCCCCTTGTTGAACTCCATATCCAGCAGTGAGCCGGAATCACCTCCGGCCATGATCAGTGCGACCCCCGACAGAGAGGTGAGAATCCCGATCCACTGCCGCACACTGAGCCGTTCCCGGTAGATCGCCAGCGAGCAGAGGGCGATGAGGATCGGAACGCAGGAATTGATCAGCACCACATTGACCGCGGTGGTCGTCTGCACCGCCAGATAGATCAGCGAGTTGAAACTGGTGACGCCGAGTAGTCCCTGGACGGTGATGAACCGCCGGTTCAGCAGCAGCGCCTGCCGATCCCGAAAGACGCTTCGCCAACTGAAGACGAGAAGGATGGCCAGGGCCAGAACCCAGCGCCAGAACGACAGCGCCAGCGGTGGAATATCGGTGTGCATGCCCCGGCTCAGCACGAAATTGCCTGACCAGAACAGGGTCGTGAGAATCAGCAGGAGATAGGGCATCGGCGCGATTCAGGGCTCGAGGGGGCAAGGGCAGCGCGCTGGTGGTTACAAGGTGCCGGCCGGCCCCGTTACTCGTAGTCGCTCAGCGTGCAGGATTCGATATGGTTGGCGGCGACGCCGATGAAATCGTTGCCCACGTTCACCTCGTTGCGCTCCCATTTGTCCCCCGTTCTGACGATCTCGTACACCTTGACACTGGTCAGCGCGAAATAGCGCTGCTTGGTCTTGTTCTTGAACAGGCCGTGAAAAGTCCCGGAAATGAAAAAGAAGGAATCGCCGCGCATTTCGGTCAGGATTTTGGCCTTGGCCAGCTCGTCCTTGGCCTTTGTGGACAGGGTCTTGGCACGCATTTTTTCAGCGTCTGTACCGGTTTTTTTCAGGGAATCGGAAAAGAAGATGATGTCGGACAGCCGGATCTGCAGTTTGTTGAAGGACGCCAGTTTGCCGGCGCCGTGCAGCGACACCTCGACGTCGTAGAGCAGAATCGCGTCATCGAAACTTTTCTCCGCAGGATTCTTCCAGTAGATGGTTGAACTGTTCAGCTGGTCGATGGTCCGGATATCGTCGTTTTTCAGATCGATTTTTCCGGTGTATCTCTTGTTTGGCGTAAAGAGATTGATTTCGCGCTGTACCGAATCCTGCATGGGTTCCTCCCCGGCAATCCCTGGTGAATGAGTTCCTGTTGTCGTGCCCGCACTGATGCCGATCGGTGATATGTGTTATGATTTTATGCCATCCTGCCAGAATTGTCCATCTGCTTGAACGTTCTCGGACCCGGGATTATGTGCATCTGCAAAATAAGGCTGAATTTCCCGGTCAGATGGTGTAAGTCTTGTAATCAGGAGCAAAAATTGTAGTACCGGGCAACCCATCGCGGCGGATATGGCACTGATTTTATTTTTGAATTTCGTAACATGGCAAAAAAAATCGTAATTATCGGAGCCGTGGCGGTCGGCCCCAAAGTGGCATGCCGGCTGCGACGGCTCGATCCCGACGCCCAGATTACCCTGATCGACCGTGACAATCGCATTTCTTACGGCGGCTGCGGTATTCCCTATTATGTGGGCGGCGATGTCAACGATCTCGAGGACCTCTACAAGACAACCGCGCAGGTCATCAGGGACGAGGGCTTTTTCAGGGACATCAAGGGCGTCGAGGTGCTCACCAGGGTGGAAGCGACAGCCATCGACCGCCGCAATCGGCAGGTCAGCTTCCGCAGCCTGGACAACGGCCGGGAGGGGCTGCTCGATTACGACAAGCTGGTTCTGGCAACCGGCGCGAGCGCCGTCAGACCGCCGTTTCCCGGGGCTGACCTGCCGGGTGTCTTGACGCTGTCGAACCTGCACGATGCCGAGCGTATCAAGACGATGATGGCCCAGGGCAGAATCAGCCGCGCCGTGGTGGTCGGCGCCGGGGCGATCGGCATTGAAATCAGCGAGGCGATGACCGACCTGTGGGGCATCGAAACCACCCTGATTGAAATGGAGGACCAGGTGCTGCCGATGCTGCTCGGCAAGTGCATCGCCCGGTCCGTTGCCACCGAACTGAAAAAGCACGGCGTCGAACTGCTGCTGTCTGAGCGGGTGATGAAGATCGAGAAGCATGACGGCGCCGATGAGCTGGAGGTTCACACCTCAGCCGATGTGCTGCACGCCGACGTGGTGATCCTCGCGGTAGGCGTCAGACCCAACACCGATATCGCCGGCAGAGCCGGCATCGCGCTGGGCAGGAGCGGCGGTATCCTGGTAGACCGGCGGTTGCGGACAAGCGACCCGAACATCTACGCGGGCGGCGACTGCATCGAACTGCGCAACCTGGTCAGCGGCGAAAATACCCTGATGGCGCTCGGCTCGCTGGCCAACCGTGAAGGGCGCGTGATCGCAACCAATATCAGCGGCGGCAGCAGCCACTTCGTCGGCACCGTCGGCACGTTTTGCGTGAAAGTATTCGAACTGGGGGTCAGCAAGGCCGGACTGACGTATCGCCAGGCAAAGGAGACCGGCTACGATCCGGTCTATGCCGTGGTCGCCCAGTCCGACCACGCCCATTTCTATCCGAACTCCGAGTTCATCTATGTGTCGCTGGTGGCCGACCGCAGAAGCCGCAGGATCCTCGGCATTGAGGCGGCCGGCAAACACGGCGACGGCGTCAAAGCGCGGGTTGACACGGTGGCGGTGATGCTGAGGTCAGGTCTCAGCGTCGATGATGTGTGCGGACTCGAGGTTGGTTACGCGCCGCCGTTTGCATCGGCCATGGATGTGATCAACAATGCCGGCAACAGCCTCGACAACATCCTCGCCGGTGCCAACCGACCGATCGACGCGGCTGATTTTCTCGCCGAATTCAATAATGGCACCAGGCGGGTGCTCGATGTCCGGGGAGCACGCGAGGCGGCGCCGTTCATCGCCAAGCACGGTCCCCGCTGGTTCAATATCCCGCAGCAAGAGCTGCGCACGAGATACGGCGAGATTTCACCGGATGAGCCGTTTTTCATCATCTGCGATACCGGCGCGAGGTCTTATGAGGCCCAGGTGTTTCTGAGTTCCAGGGGAATCTCCGATACCCTGCAGGTTCAAGGCGGGTATGCGATGATCAGGATGACCGACCCCGACTTTTAGGCAGGCAGTCATGCGAATCGACCCGATCGGGGTAATCCGCACCCCCTACCGAAATCTTGCCGATATGCCGATCCAGCCGCGGGGAGGCAAAGGTGTCAGGGGGGAGGTGATCGTGGATGAGGCGTACGCCGAAGGGCTTGCCGATCTCGAAGGGTTCAGCCAC
>Ga0316576_10000672_pt1 | contig 16681 bp, 12 predicted proteins | sample S0NA_FD_203075 | JGI IMG/M metagenome (GOLD analysis project Ga0316576, IMG submission 203075) | Rhizosphere microbial communities from salt marsh grasses in Alabama, United States - S0-2_050615r3r5 | ecosystem: Host-associated > Plants > Roots > Rhizosphere | place: USA: Alabama | collected... | reverse complement strand
TGCGAGAGCTCGATGAGCTTGATCGACGTCGAGCTGATGTCGATACCGAGCAGCGGGCGTTGTCGAGGACGGAGTCCGAACATCAGTGACGGCTTCCCGGCGGGGCGGCTCGCAAGGCTAGAAAATCGTTGCGGTTCAACGCCTAACTATATCATAAACCGATGGTTCGCAAGTCGTTTGTTCCGCCGCGAAACTACGAGGCCCGCCGGCTGGCGCCCCTGTTTGACGGATGCCTGCCGTGACGGGATCATGGCACCTGCGCCGCCACCGGCGCCTCCTTTCGGCCAGATCGGCCGCCAGGGCGGCCACCGGCACCATTCGGCGCCGACCGCAACGACCATCGATTCATCAATCCCATGCCCAGAAAATCGGGCTCCCGCCCGCACCAGCGTCCTGCCCGACCGGGCCGCGAGCGCTATTCGACCCGCCGCGGCAGCACCGGCACCGGGTCGGGCCGCACCGCCGGTCGTGTGGGCACCCCGGCCCGCAGCGGCTGCCGGGCACAGCGCGAGCGCCTGGCCTATGAGTCCGCGCGGATCATCGCCGAGCAGGGCATCCCCGACCTCGAGCGGGCGCGGCGCAAGGCGGCGGAGCGCATCGGCGTCAGTGACAAGCGCTGCTGGCCCGACAACAGCGAGATCGAGCAGGCACTGCAGCAGCAGAACAGGCTGTTCCACGCCGAGCGCCAGCACCGGACGCTGGCCGAGCTCCGGTCGGGAGCACTGGCAGCGATGCGCGCCTTCTCCCTATTCGACCCGCGTCTGGTGGGACAAACCGTGACCGGCACCGCAACCCGGGAACAAGGCGTACAGCTGCACCTGTTCGCCGATGACCCCGCCGAGATCGTGCTGACGCTGCTCGACCGCGGCATTCCCTGGCAGGAGAGAGACACCCAGTTCCGCTATGCCGGCGGCCCGCCACAGGTGCACCCGGTACTGGCCTTCGTCGCCGGGGACATACCCATCGAACTGGTCGTGCTGCCGCACCGGGCCAAGCGCAACCCCCCGCTGAGCCCGGTCACCGAGCGCCCGGAGCGGGGCCTGAGCACGCGCGAGGTGGAGGAACTGATCAATACCGCCGGCGAGGACGGAGCAGCCGACGGCTTCTGAAGACTGCCGGCGGGCGTCCCGGAACGGGACGCCATCCGACGGTTCAGCGCTTGGAGATGGGCACGTAGTCGCGCTTCTGCCGACCGGAGTAGATCTGGCGCGGGCGTCCGATGCGATTGTTCGGGTCGCTCATCATCTCCATCCAATGGGAGACCCAACCGACGGTTCGGGCCACCGCGAACATGACCGTAAACATGTTGCGCGGGATGCCGAGCGCGCTGTAGATGATGCCCGAGTAGAAGTCCACGTTCGGATACAGCTTGCGCTCGACGAAGTACTCGTCGTTGAGCGCAATCTCCTCCAGCTTCAGCGCCAGCTCGAACATCGGGCTATCAACGGTGCCGCTGAACTCGTCGAGCACTTGGTGACAGACCTCGCGAATGATTTTGGCGCGCGGATCGTAATTCTTGTACACGCGGTGGCCGAAGCCCATCAGGCGGAACGGGTCGTCCTTGTCTTTCGCCTTGTCGATGTACTTGGGTACTTGGCTGACATCGCCGATCTCGACAAGCATATCGAGCACCGCCTCGTTGGCGCCGCCATGGGCCGGCCCCCACAGCGAGGCGATGCCGGCGGCGATGCAGGCGAAGGGATTTGCGCCGGAGCTGCCCGCCAACCGTACCGTCGAGGTGCTGGCGTTCTGCTCGTGGTCGGCGTGCAGGATGAAGAGCAGATTCAGTGCCTTCTCGGCGAGCAGGTCCGGCTTGTAGTCCGCGCAGGGGGTCGCGAACATCATGTGCAGGAAGTTCGCACCGTAGCGCAGATCGTTGCGCGGATACATGATGGGCTCGCCGACATTATGCTTGTAGGCCGCGGCAGCAATGGTCGGCACCTTTGCGATCAGGCGATGCGCCGACACCTCGCGGTAATGGGGGTCGTTCACGTCGATGGAATCGTGATAGAAGGCCGACAGCGACCCAACGACGCCGCACAGGATCGCCATCGGATGGGCGTCGTAATGGAACCCGTCGAGGAAGTCCTTCAGGTTCTCGTTCATCATCGTGTGCGTGGTGATGATCTCCTCGAACCGGTGCAGCTCCCCCTCGTCCGGCAGCTCGCCATACAGGAGCAGGTAGGCCACTTCGAGGAAGCTCGCCTTCGTCGCCAGTTGCTCGATCGGGTAGCCGCGGTACAGCAGAACGCCCTTCTCACCGTCGATAAAGGTGATCGAGCTGTGGCAGCTCGCCGTGGCCATGAAGCCGGGGTCGTAGGTGAAGAAGCCGGCATCCCGGTACAACGACGAGATGTCCACTGCGCCAGGCCCGAGCGTCCCCGTCTTCAGTGGGTACTCGTGGCTGGTGCCGTTGTCGTTGTTGGTGATCGTGATCGTCGTGTTGGCCATGGAAGCTACTCCCCGTGACTGAGCGCATGCGCCGGACTGCGGCCATGCGGGTGCGATCGATGCGCCGGGTGGGGCCCGATCAGCGCCAGATTGTGCCAGAGCGCCCCATTCCGGTGCACGGCCTGGACCGGCGGCAACGCTTCCGGCGCCGTTCGGACGCGCGCGGGCATGAGGCGCCGGGGCAGCCTTGGACCCGGGCCTGTTTCGGGCGCACGTCGGATTGGCGACATGCAGGAAGGGTGCCGCCCACATCCGGAACGGGCGACGGTCAGGCAGCAGGCCGGCGCAGCAGGACCGCCGCCCGCCGCTCCGGCCCTCGGCTAGCCGAGATTGGCGAGCCGGCCGATGTCTTCGCGCACGGCGGCCACCGAGCGGTCGAAGTCGGCGCGCTCGGTTGCGTTGAGGTCCAGCTCGACGACCGCGGACAGGCCGCTCTCATCCAGGATGCAGGGCACGCCCATGGCGACGTCGCGCTCGCCGTACTCGCCCTCCAGCATCGCGACGCAGGGCAGCAGGCGGTGGCGGTTGTTGCTGATGGCGTCGACCATGGTCGCCACGGCCGCGGCCGGCGCGTCATAGGCACTGGAGTTCTTGCGCAGGGCCAGAATCTCTGCCCCGCCCTTGCGCGTGCGCTCGATGATGGCATCCAGCCGGTCGGAAGGGATGAAGTTGCTGACCGGCACCCCGTTGATGGTGCAGAAACGCGGCACCGGCACCATGGTGTCGCCGTGGCCGCCGAGCACCAGGGTGGTGATGTCCAGCGCCGAGAAGCCGGTCTCCTGGGCGATGAAGGCGGCCATGCGCGACGCGTCGAGCACGCCCGCCTGGCCGAACACCCGCGAGCGCGGCCATCCGGTGCGCTGGGCGACCCGGTAGGTGAGCGTGTCCACGGGGTTGGAGACCACCAGCACCATCGCCTCCGGGGCGTGCTCGACGATGTGATCCGTCACCTGGTCGATGATCTCGACATTGGCGGCCAGCACGTCCGAGCGCGACATGCCGGGCTTGCGCGGGAAGCCGGCGGTGACCACGACCAGGTCGGACTCGGCCAGGATCGATGGGTCGCTGCTGCCGATCACACGGCAGTCGAACTCGAAGAAGGGCGCGGTCTGGTAGATGTCCAGCGCGATGCCGGCGGGCACGTCCTCGCGCACGTCGTAGAGGGCGATCTCCCGGCACAACTCCTCCTCGGCCAGGATCTGCGCCGTAGTCTCGCCGACTCGGCCGGCACCGACGATGCTGATCTTGTTCATGAAAATCTCCTCCGATAGGATCGATGGCCGGGTGGAGGATCGACAGCTATCGATCACACCCGATTGCTGGCTGCCGGGACTGTGGGGGACCTCGGCGGCCCCTGGCGTCCCGTTGTTGTGGATCTTGACTCGTCGTTCTGGCCGGCTCGCGGCGCTCAGTGTTCGCCGTTGTAGGGAATACCGGCAACCCCGCTGGCCACGGCGGCTTGGGCGACGGCCGGGGCCACGGTGGCCCGCAGGCGCGGGTCCAGGGGCTTTGGAATGATGTAATCGGGGCCGTGCTCCAGGTGATCCAGCCCGTAGGCGTCGAGCACCGAGCGCGGCACCTGCTCGTGGGTCAGTTCCTTCAGCGCCTGCACGGCGGCGATGTGCATGTCCTCGTTGATGCGCGACGCCCGCACGTCCAGCGCCCCGCGGAAAATGTACGGGAAGCCGAGCACGTTGTTGACCTGGTTCGGATAGTCGGAGCGGCCGGTGGCCATGATCAGGTCGTCGCGGACCTGCGCGGCGACCTCCGGACGGATCTCGGGCACCGGGTTGGACAACGCGAAGACTACGGGCCGGGGTGCCATCGAGGCCAGCATGTCGGCGCTGACCAAATCCGGGCCGCTGACGCCGATGAAGACGTCGGCGTCGCGCATCGCGTCTGCCAGCGTTCGCCGGTCTGTGTCGGCGGCGACGCCGAACTTGTACGGGTTCAGGTCGCGGCGCCCCGTATGGATCACACCCTGGCGGTCGACGGCGAAGATGTTGCTGCGATGGGCGCCCAGTGACAGCAGCAGCCGAATCGCCGCGATGCCGGCGGCACCGGCACCGAGTACGACGATGCGGGCATCCTCCAGCGTCTTCTCCTGAAGCTCCAGCGCGTTCAGCAGGCCGGCGGCGATGATGATGGCAGTGCCGTGTTGGTCGTCGTGAAAGACGGGGATGTCGAGCTCGTCCATCAGGATCTGCTCAATCTCGAAGCAGTGTGGCGCGGCGATATCCTCCAGGTTGATGCCGCCGAAGGTGGGCGCGATGCGGCGTACCGTGTCGATGAATTCCTGCGGGTGGCGGGCATGAACCTCGATGTCGAAGACGTCGATGTCGGCGAAGTGCTTGAACAGCACCGCCTTGCCTTCCATGACGGGCTTGCCGGCCAGCGGCCCGACGCCGCCGAGTCCCAGCACCGCGCTGCCGTCGGTGATAACAGCCACCAGGTTGCCCTTGTTCGTGTAGCGGTACGCCGCTTCCGCATCGGCCGCGATGCGCCGCACCGGCTCCGCAACGCCGGGCGTATAGGCCAGCGACAGGTCGCGCTGGGTCTCCGCCGGCTTGGTGATCTCGATAGCCGTTTTGCCCGGCGTCGGCTCGGCGTGATAGGACAGTGCCGCCTCGTTCAGGCTGGCATCGGCGTGGGCAAAACTCTCGGGGTTCGACATCGGGCGGGTGCTCCGGGGCGACGGCCGGCCCGCGCCGCCGATAGGGCGGGCGCTGATGATGGCCGGGCGCGGGCTTGCGACTGGCTGCCGCCTGCGGCAACCGCGGCCGGTGGGCCGGAGTGTGCCAGAAGCCGACGCGCGGCAACCACTATTTCGATCATTGCCGCCGTCAATGCACGGCTTCCTGCGTCTTGATACGCCGTCCTTGCCGCGACGGTCGGAACCTTGGCGTCGGCCCGCCGGACAGGCCGGGAATCGAACACAGGGCGCACGCGAGCGGTGCGCCGGAAGGGATCGGGACTCAGCGCCCGTACTTGCGGCGGAACTTGTCCACGCGGCCGCCGGTGTCGAGAATCTTCTGCTTGCCGGTGTAGAACGGATGACAGGACGAGCAGACCTCGACGTGCAGCTCGTCTTTCATCGTGGACCGGGTCGTAAACTCGCTGCCGCAGCTGCAGACCACCTTGATCTCGTGATAGTCCGGATGGATTCCTGCTTTCATCTTTGGTCTCCGCCCGCGGCGGTGCCCCGCGACGGTGCGTTGGATGTTGAGAAACCGGTAAGCATATACCGGTCGCGCCGCGTGTGCAACCGCTCATCCCTGATCGATCCGCCCCACGTATCGTGTGCACTTCGGTACATCTGGTCGCGAGTACGCGTGTGCTGGACTGATCCGCGGCAGAGCACCGAACGATGCCGGTACCGACGAGGTGCCGACCGATCTCGGCGATGACGACAACGCGGGACGACGCCAGGGACAGATTGGACATGGATAAAGCGGGCGCATTCCCCGGCCGGCTGCCCTTGGCTTCAGCTGGCGAAACGGCCCATCAACTCGTTGGCGAAGCGCAGCCCGAGGGCGGTGGGCCGAAGCCGGTCCGGCCCGGCCTCGAGCAGTCCGTCGCGCCGCGCGGCCGCCACTGGCGCAGCAATACGGTCGGCCGGCAGACCGGTGCGCTGCCCGAACAGGTCCGTTTCCACGCCGTCCACGAGACGGAATGCATTCAGCGCGAATTCCAGCATCAGGTCCGCGTCATCGAGTATTCGCGTACTGCCGACCGGTTCGGTGCGAGTGACGGCGTCCAGGTAGGCGCGCGGCTGGCGCTGTCGGGCCCTGCGCAGGATCTGACCGCTGACGGGATCCGTGAGCTTGCCGTGGGCGCCGGCGCCGATGCCGAGGTAGTCGCCGAAGGTCCAGTAGTTCAGGTTGTGCCGGCAGCGGCGGCCAGGCCGGGCGAAGGCCGAGATCTCGTAGTGCCCGAAGCCGGCGGCGGCGAGACGCTCGATGCCGTTCTGCTGCATGTCGTCGGTCAGGTCGTCTTCCGGCAGCGTTGGCGGTGCGTGGTGGAAGGCGGTGTTGGGCTCCAGCGTCAGCTGGTAGTAGGAGACGTGCTCCGGCTCCAGCTCGAGCAGCGCGTCCAGGTCGGCAGCGGCCCCGGCAAGGGTCTGGCCCGGCAGACCGAACATCAGGTCCAGGTTGAGATTGTCGAAGCCGGCGCGGCGCGCGATGGTCACCGCGGCCCGCGCCTGGACCGGGTCATGGATGCGGCCGAGGGCCCGCAGGTGCGCCGCCGACAGCGATTGCACGCCGATGGACAGCCGATTGACACCGGCTCGGCGATAGGCCGCGAAATGGCCGGCATCGACGGTGCCGGGATTGGCCTCCAGCGTGATCTCGGCATCGGCGGTGAGGACACAGCGGCGCCGGATACCGTCGAGCAGCCCCGCGACGGCCCTGCCCGACAGCAGGCTCGGTGTGCCGCCGCCGATGAAGACCGAGACCAAGGGTCGGTCCGGCCCGACGGCGGCGAGCTCCAGGTCCAGGTCCGCCAGCAGCGCGTCGACGTAGGCAGCCTCCGGCAGGGCGCCGGGCGCAGCATGGGAATTGAAGTCGCAATAGGGACACTTGCGCACGCACCAGGGCACGTGCACGTAGAGCGCCAGCGGCGGCGGCCCGGCCGGGAACCGCCGCCCGCCGGCCGGCGCCGGCACCGTGGTCAGCCCTGATCCCTGGCCTGCAGGTAGGTGAGCTCGGAGATCGCGCTCCATTCCCGCGACTGGCTCAGGAACTTCTGGTACGAGGCATAGGTGCGCTTGGAGAAGTCATCTTTCTCGGCGATCTCGGCCACCACCTCGGCGGAGAGTTCGCGCAGCTTGGTAATGACGTCGTCCGGGAATTTGCGCAGGTCGACGTTGTGCTCGTCGAGCAGGGTCTTCAGCGCTGCCGGGTTGCGGGCCGTGTATTCGGCGAGCATGTCCTGGTTGACCACGGCGCAGGCGTTCATGACGATGGATTGCAGGTCCTTCGGCAGGCCATCGAAGACCTGTTTGTTGATCATCGCCTCCAGCGTCGTGCCCGGCTCGTGCCAACCCGGATAGTAGTAGTATTTGGCGGCCTTGTAGAGGCCGAAGGCGAGGTCGTTGTAGGGACCGACCCATTCGGTGGCATCGATGGCGCCGGATTGCAGCGACGTGAACAGCTCGCCGCCGGGCAGGTTCACCGGCGTGCCGCCGGCACGCTTGAAGACCTCGCCGCCGAGACCGGGGATGCGCATCTTGAGCCCCTTCAGGTCCTCGACCGAGTTGATCTCCTTGTTGAACCAGCCGCCCATCTGCACGCCGGTGTTTCCGGCCGCCGCCGGCACCAGGCCGAAGTTGGCGTAGAGCTCCGACCACAGCTCCATACCGCCGCCGTAGTAGAGCCAGCCGTTCATCTCTTGCGCGGTCATACCGAAGGGTACGGTTGAGAAGAACTGCGCCGCCTCGCTCTTGCCCTTCCAGTAGTAGGCGGCGCCATGGCCCATCTCGGCAGTGCCGGCGGAGACAGCGTCGAAGACCTCGAAGGCCGGCACCAGTTCCTGGGCGCCGTAGACCTTGACGTGGATGCGCCCGCCGCTCATCTCGCCGATCAGCTCGGCTAGCTTGTTGGCGCCGGTGCCGAGTCCCGGAAAGTTCTTCGGCCAAGTGGTGACCATCTTCCACTTGTGCTCGGCCTTGGCCTCGGCGGTGCGCATGCCGGCACCGAGCGCCACCGTAGCGGCGCCCGCACCCTGGAGAAAGGCTCTGCGTTGCATAGTCGGACCCCTCGTTCTGTCGTGAATAATGGCTGGTGATTGTCGTCGGCCTGCCGTTTCGGCCCGGGAAGCGACCGGCAGTTGAGCCCCTGAGACGCGGTGGCGATCACGTGCTGGATGAACCTGCCGGGCAGTCCAACGCCATGATCATCCATGCCTGCGACGGGCTCGGCAACACCGCGGCACCGCACTGGACGGACACTCAGGCGCTGAGGCATAGTTGTTACGATTATATTACGACCCTATTACAGGGAAGCTGCTGGCTACCACGCCGCTGGACGCATTCACAGGCTGCATGGAGTCCCGATCCCCGTCTTGACATCAGAGACCATACGCCCCGCTCCGGCCCGCAACCACGTGCATGCCCAAACCGCCGTCGGCGGCAGTGCCGGCGCCGGCCGGCGGAAGCGGCCCTTGGCAGAACTGCTGACCCGAGCCGCCAACGGGCGCCTCCAACTCATCGTGCTGGTCGTCGGCACGCTAGCCTCGGCGCTGGCCGGCGGGCTCGCCTGGCTGCAGCTCGACAGCCACCGGCACGTGGAGATCGCCTGGGTCTGCGAGGATCATCTGCGAGCGCTGAAGAAGGGCATCGGCGACGATGTCGGCGCCATCGAGACGCTGGCCGACCTGTGGCGCATGAATCCCGACCTGGATACCGCCGGCATTCGCCGCTTTGCCGAGGCGCTGCTGGAGCGACACCCCGGGCTGATCGGCCTGGCCTGGCTGTCGGCGGCCGCCGGCACCGATCGCTACGGCGAGCCGGCGCTGCTGGCGGGACACTGGCCGACGGCGTACGAGGGTGCGGCCGACACTGAAAGCGCCGATGACATCGCTCTCTCTGCATTGGCAGCACAAGCCCTGACGGGCGGCGAGACGCGCATCAGCGGCCGCGTCCCGCTGCGGCCCCGAGCCGCGGGCTCCGGGGCCGTGGTGGCAGCACCGGTGCCCGCGGACGAGCCGAACGCGGCGGCGCCGCGAGGAGTCGTGCTCGGCCTGCTCGGCTTCCGCGCCTTGAGCACGGCGGCGATCGCGCTGCTGGAGCCACGCGGCGTGGACCTGCTCATCGAGGATACAGCCGCGCCGGCGGGACAGTCCGTGCTCGGCTTCTATGCCAGCCGGCTCGGCAGCGATGCGGTGACCGCGGACAGCCAGTGGCAGGACTGGCGTTCGGCGGCGCAGGACCGGGTCACCACCATGATCGACGTCGCCGACCGGCGCTGGGCCCTGACCTGCTCGCCGACGTCCCATTACCGCAGCGCCGAGGGCTTCCGGCAGGCACCCTGGATCATGCTCACCGGCGGCCTTGTCCTAACCCTTCTGATGGCGGTGCTGGTGCGCTCGCTGGCCGCCCAGGTGCGCGAACGGCTGCGGGTGGAACAGGCCCTGCGCTCATCGGAGCAACGCCTGCGAGTAGTGTTCAGCCAGTCGCCGGACATCCTGATGACGGTGAACGAGCACGGCCGCATCGTCATGGTCAACCGGCCCTGGCCCAAGGCACCGGACGAGAGCGCTGTGGGCCACAACTCCGCCAAGATCCTGCCCAAGGGGCTGCGCAAGTGGTACCGCCAAGCCCTCAAGCAGGTGTTCGCGACGGGCCAGGCCGAGGAGTTCCAGTATTCCGCCGCCGATTCCGCCTGCTGGCAGGTGCGCATCGTGCCGCTGCGCAGCAGCGCCGGCGTGGACGCCGCCATGGTCATCGCCACCGACGTCACCGAGCACCGCATGCTGGAGACGCAGGCGATCCGCAGCGCCCGCCTGGCGACGCTGGGCGTGCTGTCCGCCAGTGTCGCCCATGAGATCAACAACCCGAACAACGCCATCCAGTTCAATGCCGCCGTGCTGAGACGCAGCTTCGAGGACATCCTGCCGCTGCTGCGCCGGCGCGCCGAGGCGGGCGGCGGCGTGCTGATCGGCGGCATGCCCATCGAGCGCGCCATCGACGGCCTGCCGGACATGATCGCCGGTCTACTGCGCAACAGCCAGCGCATCCAGGGCATCGTCGCCAGCCTCAAGCAGCTGGCTCGCCACGACCCCGGCGAATACGCCGGCGCCGTGGACCTGGCAAAGGTGCTGCGCGCCGCCTACTCGTTGGTGCAGCACCAGGTCCAGCGGCACACCGACCACTGCGAGCTGCTGCTCCCGACCGCTCTGCCCCTGCTGCGGGGCAACGCCCAGCAACTGGAGCAGGTCTTCATCAACCTGCTGCTGAATGCGCTTCAGGCCCTGCCGGACCGATCCGCGTCGGTGTGGGTGCAGGCCTCGGTGACGGCGGACGGCAGCGAGGTATGCGTGGCCGTCGTGGACCAGGGCCGGGGCATCAACGACGCCGATCTGGTCCGCATCTTCGACCCGTTCTTCAGCACCCGCATCGAGCAAGGCGGCACCGGTCTCGGGCTGTCCATCTGCCGGCGCATCGTCCAGAACCACGGCGGCAGCATCGAGATCGAATCGGCGGAGGGAATCGGTACCGAGGTGATCGTGCGGCTCCCCACTGCCGGCCGCACCGAGCCCGCCGGCAGCAACAACTCAAACCCATTGGAGAGCCCCTGACAATCGCCCCTAGCAATCGGTATCGGTGTCGAAATCGAGCAAACCGAAAACAGGCAAGCCAACCGAGGCCGACCTGATCAGCCGATTTCGATTTCGAGCTCCATGAGCAGCGGTAAATCCTGGGTTCCGACCCCGACTCAACGCGCCGACGAGACAACGCATCACAGCAACGGAAGTCAACGCCATGCCAACGTCCCCGCTACCCGTCGTGCTGGTCGATGACGAACAGGACCTGCTGGACGCCACCGGCTGGCTGCTGGGCTCCCACGGCATCGCCCCGGTGATTCCGCTCAGCGACGGCCGCGAGCTGCCGCCGCTGCTGGCGCGCCAGCGCGTCGGCATGATCCTGCTCGACCTGTTCATGCCCGGCATCGGCGGCCTGGAACTCCTGCCGCGGGTCGTCGAGGACCATCCCGAGGTGCCGGTGGTGGTGATGACTGCGGCGCAGGACGTGGACACCGCGGTCATCTGCATGCGCGAGGGCGCCTTCGACTATCTGGTCAAGCCGGTGGAAGAGAGCAGGCTGGTCTCCGCGGTGAAGCGCGCGCTGGAGTTCCGCTCCCTGCGCGAGCAGCTCGGCACGCTGCGCAGCTCGCTGTTCACAAGGCGCCTCCAGCATCCGGAGGCCTTCGCCGAGATCGTCACCGCCAACCGCGGCATGGAGGCCGTGTTTCAGTACATCGAGGCCATCGCCGAGTCCCGCGAACCGGTGCTCATCACCGGCGAGACCGGCACCGGCAAGGAGCTGATCGCCCGCGCCATCCACCGCCTGAGCGGCCTGCCCGGCGAGCTGGTCTGCATCAACGTCGCCGGCCTCGACGACAACCTCTTCGCCGACACCCTGTTCGGCCACGTCCGCGGCGCCTTCACCGGCGCCGAGCGCGAGCGCGACGGCGCCATCGCCCGCGCCGCCGGCGGCACCCTGTTCCTGGATGAGATCGGCGATCTCAGCAAGGCCTCCCAGGTCAAGCTGCTGCGCCTGCTCCAGGAGCAGAAATACTATCCGCTGGGGTCGGACCTGCAGCGCCTGAGCGAGGCCCGCATCGTCGCCGCCACCAACCAGGCCCTGCACCGGCGCATGGCCCGCGGCAAGTTCCGCCAGGACCTGTACTTCCGTCTCTCCAGCCATCCCATCGACGTACCCCCGCTGCGGCGCCGCCGCGACGACATCCCGCTGCTGCTCCAGCACTTCATCGACGAGGCGGCCGAATCCCTGGGCCGCCCGGCGCCGAGCCCGCCGGAGGAACTGGTCACCCTGCTCGGCGTACACGAGTTTCCGGGCAACGTGCGCGAACTGCGGGCCATGGTCTACAACGCCATGGCGCTGCACCGCGGCGGCCCGCTGCTATCCCTCGACAGCTTCCGGGCGCTGATCGGCCAGGGCCGCGGCGAGGGTGATGAATCCCTGGGCGGCGACGCCGACGACGAGCCGCCGCTCACCGTCAGCGGCCGCTTTCCGACGCTGAAGCAGGCAAACGACTTCCTGATCGACGAGGCCATGCGGCGCGCCAAGAACAATCAGGGCATCGCCGCGATGCTGCTCGGCATCACCCGCCAGTCCCTCAACCGCCGGCTGCGCAATCGCGACGACTCTTGAACCTAGCCGGTAAGGGTATTTCGGTATCGAAACAATCGGCGAGACCCTCCACAGCGAGCCCGATTTCGATTTCGGGTGTCGATTCCGCTCCAGTGCGCACGGGACTTGACTCATCGGCAAGCCCGCGACGCCGTCAAGCACTCTCGGCTGAACCGCTGCTTGGACCACATCCCTTCGCGGCGTGACAGCTCTCCCGGGGCTGCGCGCCGCGACTCGACGCCGTGCCGGGGGTGCAGCATCCGCTGCACCCCAATGACCGACACGCCCGCCGCAACCCCTTGATTTTGTAAACCACAGCGGATGATCGGGCCCGGCCGGCAGCACCCGGTGCTGCACCCCTCCCCAGGGACGCAGGAGGCGAAAGGCCGCTGTCTTGCAAAGCGTTTTCCGAAAACTCCAGCCTGGCACGGGTTCTGCGAACAGTATCCCCAGAGGCCGCCGCGCACGGGGCCGCACGGCCGGCCGACGATGCCCGAGCCCGGCATCGCTGCACGCAACCGAGACGCCGAGATCAGAGGAGTAACAGCCATGTCGACGAAGACCCCCACCCCGCGCTGGCGCGTTGTCGTGAGCCTGCTGGCGCTGGCCTTTCTGCCCAGTGCACATGCCGCCGCCGGCACCGGCCCGGTCCCGGAAGCCCTCGGACTCGCCGCCGGCGTCATCCTGCTGCTGCTGCTGGCCCGGGCCGCGGTCGCCGGCAATATCGGATGGCCCATCGGTCACCGGTAAAGGCTGCCACTGAGCCCGTGCGTTCACTTCTCGCCGGCGCCTCCGGGACACCTACGCCGGCCCCTCGACAACCATTCCAAAAAAGGCACCAACCATGAATGCCCGTTCCGCACTGCGCATCTTCAGCGGCACCAAGACCCTCGAAAACCAACTGGACGAGTTTCTGGACCTGCTCTCGGAAAGCAGCATCCTCTACCGCGCCGGCCTGACCTATTACCTGGACAACGGCGGCAGTGACAACGAAGCCTTCCGGCAGAAGCTCAAGCAGGTGGATCAGATGGAGTCGCGCGCCGACCAGCTCCGCCGCAGCATCGAGCTTAGCCTCTACGAGCAGTCGCTGATCCCGGACCTGCGCGCCGACATGCTCAGCATGCTCGAAGACCTGGACTTCCTGATCAACGTCTTCGAAGAGAACCTCTACGCCTATTCCGTGGAGAACCCGGCGTTCCCGAAGACGCTGCATCCGCTGATGAAGCAACTCACCGAGCAGGTGGCACTGTCGGTGGAATCGCTGGTCATGGCGGCACGCTCCTTCCTGCGCGATGTGAGCGCGGTACGCGATCACCTGCACAAGGTCATGCTCTACGAGCACGAGGCCGACGAGCTGGCGCTGGCGCTGAAGACCCAGATCTTCGCGAGCGACCTGAAGCTGGAGCAGAAGATTCACCTGCGTCATTTCGTCGACAAGGTGGAGGGCGTGTCCAACGAGGCCGAGGACGTGGCCGACTGGCTCGCCATCTACACCATCAAGCGCGCCGCGTAAGGGGGTGACCATGGACCTCACCATCCTGATCTTCCTCTCCAGTGGCCTGTTCCTCGGCTGGTCCCTGGGTGCCAACGACGCCGCCAACATCTTCGGCACCGCGGTGGGCTCGCGCATGGTGCGCTTCGGCACCGCGGCGCTGATTTGCTCGGTGTTCGTGGTCCTGGGCGCTACCATCAGCGGCGCCGGCGCCGCCCATACCCTGGGCGAGCTCGGCAGCGTCAATGCCCTCGCCGGCTCCTTCATGGCCGCGCTGGCCGCGGCGCTGACGGTATTCATGATGACCAAGATGGGCCTGCCGGTGTCCACGTCCCAGGCCATCGTCGGCGCCATCATCGGCTGGAACCTGTTCAGCGGCCATGCCACGGACCTGCACGCGCTGACCAAGATCCTCGGCACCTGGGTCGGCGCGCCCATCCTCGGCGCCATCTTCGGCGCCTTGCTCTACTTGCTGACCAAGCGGGTGCTGTCGCTGACCAAGCTGCACCTGCTGCGCCTGGACTCCTACACCCGCTGGGGCCTGATCCTGGCCGGGGCCTTCGGTGCCTATGCGCTGGGCGCGAACAACATCGCCAACGTCATGGGCGTGTTCGTGCCCTCATCGCCGTTCACCAGCTTCTCGGTGGGTGACCTGTTCAGCATGTCGTCGGTGCAGCAGCTGTTCCTGCTCGGCGCCGTCGCCATCGCCGTCGGCGTGTTCACCTACTCGCGCCGGGTCATGATGACCGTCGGCGACGGCATCATGGCGCTCAACCCGGTGGCGGCCTGGGTCGTCGTCGTTGCTCAATCCTTGGTGCTGTTCCTGTTCGCGTCGGTCGGGCTGAAGGCGTTCCTGGAAGGCCACGGGCTGCCGTCACTGCCGCTGGTGCCGGTGTCCAGTTCCCAGGCCGTGGTCGGCGCGGTGATCGGTATCGGCCTGCTGCAAGGCGGCCGGGCCATCCGCTGGTCCCTGCTCGGGCGCATCTCCACCGGCTGGGTGGCCACACCGGTCATGGCCGCGGGCATCTGCTTCATCTCGCTGTTCTTCCTGCAGAACGTGTTCGACCAGAAGGTCTACGAGACCGCCGAGTACCAGCTCTCGCCACTGCTGTTCGACCGCATTGCCGATGAGGGCGTCGATCCGGCGCGCGTCGCCGATCTGCGCGGCGAGACCTTTGACTCGGAAATGGCCGTGATGAAGGCCTTGGCCCAGAAGACGGACATGTCGTATCAGCAGCGCTTCGAGATCGCCCGGCTGGCCAAGGTGCAGCCGCCCGGCGGAGCCGGCGAACGGATCAGTGGCGCCGGGTCGGCGATGGCAGCGGGAGCGGATCGGCTGGCCGCAAACGCAAGCGCCGTGCGTGCGGCCGCGCACTAATGGACCGGGCCGTCGCTTCCTGCGCCGACTCGCGCTGTTGCCGCAGTCGGCGCAGCAAGCATTGACGGCGATGCCGCGCGACGCCTCGCGCCGGCCGCGCTGCGCTAGCCCAGCGGCTCCAGCCGCGCGTAGGCCAGCACCAGCCACTTTGGGCCGACCACGTCGAAATTGACCTGGATGCGGGCAGCCGCGCCTTGGCCCTCACAGTTCAGTACGACCCCGGCGCCGAACTTGGGATGGACCACCTGCTGGCCAAGCTGGAAGCCGCCGGTGCCACCGCCGGCGGCCGGTGCATGGGCAGCGCGGGCGATGCCGCGTGCACGGACCTCTTCCACGAGGTCCACCGGCAGCTCGTTGAGGAAGCGCGACGGCATCGGGTATTCCTCGCGGCCGTGCAGCCGGCGGCTCTCGGCATGGGTCAGCCAGAGCTCCTGCTTGGCGCGGGTCATGCCGACGTAGCACAGCCGGCGTTCCTCTTCCAGCCGGTCCGGGTCGTCGGCGGACATGCTGTGCGGGAACAGCCCCTCCTCGACGCCGGTCATGAACACGGCCGGGAATTCCAGCCCCTTGGCGCTGTGCAGTGTCATGAGTTGCACGCTGTCCTCGAAGCCGTCGGCCTGCGCCTCGCCGGCCTCCAGCGCCGCGTGGGCCAGGAAGCTGGCGAGCAGGTCGCCCTCGTCGTCGGCGGCCTCGGCGGTGAAGCGGCGGGCGGCCTCGGCGAGCTGCTCCAGGTTCTCCAGCCGGTCGATGCCTTTGCCGTCCTTGTTCTTCTCGTAGTGCTCGGCCAGGCCGCTGGCCTCGATGACCCGCAGCACAAGGTCGGCGAGCTCCTCGTCATCGCTGCCGGCGCCGAGGCCGTCGATCAGCACGAGGAATTGGCGCAGCGCCCCGGTGGCCCGCGCCGCCAGCACCTGCTCGCCAACGGCAGCACGGGCAGATTGCCACAGCGAGGCGCCGCGCTCCCGGGCCATTCCGCGCAGCACATCGACGGTGCGCGGGCCGATACCGCGGGGCGGCAGGTTGACGATGCGCTCGAATGCGCCGTCATCATCGGGATTGCCGAGCATGCGCAGATAGGCCAGCGCGTCCTTGATCTCGGCGCGCTCGAAGAAGCGCTGGCCGCCGTAGACCCGGTAGGGGATGCCGGCCTGCATCAGCGACTCTTCGAACAGCCGCGACTGCGCCGTGGTGCGGTATAGGATGGCGCAGTCCGCACGGCGCAACCCGTCTTCCTGTGTATAGCGGCGGATGCGCTCGACGACGAAACGGGCCTCGTCCACCTCGTTGAAGGCGGCATAGCGGCGGATCGGCTCGCCGGCGGCACCGTCGGTCCACAGGGTCTTGCCGAGGCGCGACGGGTTATTGGCGATCAGAGCGTTGGCGGCGCCGAGGATATTGCCGGTGGAGCGGTAGTTCTGCTCCAGGCGCACGACTTGGGTGTTTGGATAGTCGCGCTGGAAGCTCTGGATGTTCTCGACGCGGGCAC
>Ga0316576_10000671_pt1 | contig 16688 bp, 15 predicted proteins | sample S0NA_FD_203075 | JGI IMG/M metagenome (GOLD analysis project Ga0316576, IMG submission 203075) | Rhizosphere microbial communities from salt marsh grasses in Alabama, United States - S0-2_050615r3r5 | ecosystem: Host-associated > Plants > Roots > Rhizosphere | place: USA: Alabama | collected... | reverse complement strand
AGAGACGACCCGAGGCCTCATCGAAGGCTAGCCCGCCGACATCGGGGCACTCCTGCTCCCAGAGCTCTGCCGGATCCCACTGGGCGACGGGCACGACCTGCCACGGCTCGAGGCTGCCGGTGAGACGCGCCTCGAGATCGGAGGGATCGTAGATCAGGACCCGTCCCGTGTATGGGTAGCCGTGGTAACCCTGGGAGTCCCGGCAGGGGTCGCCACAGGCTGCGCCGGAGCCGTAGCAGGTCGAGCCGGCCTTCACCCCGGCCACCAGCACGGCCCGCCCGGCCGAGGTCGCCACCCAGTCCGCCCCCATCCACGAGTCCGGCGACTGGTAGCCGGGGAAGTCGCAGTCGCCCTGGTACGGGCAGCCCGGGTAGATCTCGCGGTAGTACAGGAGATCGACCGCGTCGGCCGGGTTGTCCGGGTCGAAGGCGAACAGGGTCGGGCCCTGGGAGCCGCCATTGGCGCCTGCTTCGCGTGAGAAGCCCGTCACCAGCGTCTTCGCGCCGAGCCCCTGGCCCGTCACCCACGCCGCCGGCAGGGTGAAGAGGTAGGCTCCGAACTTGTTGGGGTGGAAGGGCGGCGTCCGGGGTCCGATCTCCTCGATGGTCGCGCCGATGCGACGGTAGAACACCGGCGTGTAGTCGCCCGTGACGTTGTACCAGTCGCGGCAGGTCGAGGCCGGCTCGGCGCCGATCGCCTCGACCCCCGAGATGTCCGTGTTGGCGGCGGGGCAGCCGCCGGTCGAGAGGGGACCCTCGAGGGTCGCCGCCACGGGGAGGTCCTCCCACGACTGTGACGCCACCGGCGCCATCGGCACCTCGATCCGCCGCACGGCGTAGTCGTAGACGTGGTCTGTGACCCAGAGGTAACCATCGGGCGCCGACCCGAGGTCGGTGAGGTTGTAGCTGCAGGCGTCCCCCGGGCACTCGACCCGGAAAGCGCCCAGGTAGCTGAAGTCAGAGGGCGTCAGCACCTGGGCCGCGGCGGGGGTCGCCGTCGCGATGACCAGCGCTGCCGTGATCACCAGCACGTGCCGTCGTGCTGCGCGTGACATGGCGCCTCCCGGGACCTCCCTCGTGGTCGAGTGTAGCTCACGGGTGACCAGGGGCAGGGGTAGGGGTAGGGACAGGGGCAGGGGTAGGGACAGCGAACGATCACCCACACCGACGCGGGCGTCACGTTGCTCCCGCATCCCCTCCCACTCCCGAGTGGGCCCGCACCCGGGACGCGTCAGGGCGCCCGGCCGCCGCTGCGTCGGGGGGACGGCGGCACGCAGTCACGGACCAGCAGCAGGTCGTCGGCCATGGCGATCACCCGATCGCCCCCGGCCGCCAACCGAAACCGGTTCGACACCGAAACGTCGGTGCCCAGCGGGGACGGCTCCCACGGAACATCCTCCACGGTCCAAGTCATGCCGTCGACGCTGACCAGGACTCGCGCATCGAGCGTGACCGCGACCCAGTCGTTGCCGGTCCAAACGACATCGGCCACAGGGCTGTCGACGTCCACCGTGCACTCGGACCAGTTCTCGGCGTCCTCGCTGAAGAAGAGGCCGCCGTCGGGGCCCGCCGCGACGTACACCTCCCGGTTGCATGCGATCCTCGGGCTGAAGTTGAACGGGACAGTCGTCGGCGGATCCCAGATCTCGATCGGACCGTCCCACGAGACGCCGTCGTGACTCGTAACCGCTCCGGCGGGCCCCACCGTGACGAACCGGCCGCCGTCCCACTCGACATCCGACACGTCGTGATCGAAAGGACGAACCTGCCACGACACACGATCGTCACTGGTCGCGACGACGTCGTTGCCGATGATCACGACTCGCGTGTCTCCTCGGGCTACGGACACCAAATCCCTCCCCGCCTCAAAAAGCTCCGGCGGGAGCTCGAGGTCGGTCCACGTCGTCCCATCGGAGCTCACCTGCGCCGCCGGCATCCCCCAGCCGTCGAGCGGCAGGTAGCTCGTGCCGACCGCCACGTAGCGTGCACCGTCCCACACCGCGTCTCGGACCGAGAAGGACATTCCACACTCCAGGCGTCGCCAGCTTCTTCCGTCACCGCTCGCGTGGACGCGGGACGGACCCACCGCCACGAACCGGCCCTCGTCCCAGCTCAGCGCGGCGGCTTCGGGGGCCAGCTAAACCAGATCCCGCCAGCCGTGGGTGGGGTCGAATCGGCTCATGGTCTGCTGACCGACCGCGATGACCGTCTCACCTCCCGCCGCCAGCGACTCCACACAGCCGTTGGTGGTGCCCACCTGGTCCCATGAGACCCCGTCCTCGCTGGCGAAGATCGCGCCTCCCACACCCACCGCGAGAAACAGCGCGCCCGTCCATTCGACCGTCAGCATCCCGGCGGGAAGGTCCGTGATCGCGTCCCAGCTCACCCCGTCCGACGAGACCATCGACGCACCGCCGACGATGACGGTGCGAGCCCCGTCCGAAGCGACCGACCTGAGGTCCGCGGAAGCCACTAGCTGGAGATGCCATGTCGCCGAATCGGAGCCGCTCAGGATCACCCCGGCGCACGATACGTCGCCGACCGCGATCCACCGTGACCCGGCCCAGGTGACCGAGCTCAACCTCACGATCTCCGAGACGCACGAGCACACGACCTCGGGGTTCCAGCGTTGCTCCCAGCTTCCGGCATCCGGGCTCGTGGCCGTCGAGTAGTCCCCAACCGCGACGTAGGAGCTTCCGTTGAACGCGAGCGCTCGGTACCAGGTTCCGGGACAGTCGCCTGCAATCTCCAATCGGTCCCCGGAGATCCGGTAGACGCGATCAAGGCCCGAGTTCCCGATGGCGATGAACTCGCTGCCGTTCCACACCGCCGCCTCGATCCGACGTGCGATCATGCACTCCCCCGGCGACATGGTGCACACCACCTCATCCCACTGCCAGCCGTCCGCGCTGGTGAACAGCTCCTGGCCGTCCGTGACCAGGAACCGCCCACCGCCGTACGCAACTGCTGTGAACCACTGGGTCGGGGTCGGAGCGCTCGGCTCGATCCGCTGCCAACGAGAGCACTGGGCCGCGAGATCCGGACCGAGCGAGCCGACCGCCACGATCGTCGACAGTGCGAGTCCAACCACCCGACACGCCATCTCAGCCCCCACTCGATCCCGAGGTCCCGATGCCGATGCGTCCGAGAGTCGCCGTTATTGAGCAAACCCGGATTTCCGGGATCACCCGGTGTCCGCGATCATTCCCGCCCCTGCTGCACGAGCTCCCGCTCCCGTTCCCGACCTGGTCCGGCTCCGGACCTTGGCAACCTGACCCGTCAGCCGGTGACGCTGACCGCGTCCACGATGCCAACGATCACGGTACGGATGGGTGCGGCGGGGTCGCCAAGCACCTGGCGGGCGCCGTTGCCCTCGTCGAGGACGAGAACCGTTTCGCCGGCGCCGGTATCGACGACATCCATGGCGATGAGGTACCGGCCTGTGGGCTCGAGGTCGAGGTCGAGCATGTCGACCAGCAGCAGCCGACGGCCGTCGACCACCGGATGGTGGACGGTGGAGACCACGGTTCCCACGACCCGGCCGATCTTCATGGCGTCACCTCGTGGACGGCGTCGGCGATGCCCACCACGGCATGGTCCACCGGAACGAAGGTCTCGGGCAGGGCGAGCGCGGCCTCTCGACTGGCAACAAAGTAGACGAGCTCGCCCGGTCCGGCCATGGCGACCGCGTCGGCGGCAACCACGGCGTCGCCCCGCGGTTCGAGCTGGCGGTCGAGGGGTTGGAGAATCAGCATCCGCAGGCCTTCGAGCCCTGGCGAGACTGTGGTGGCGACAACGGTTCCGACGACTCTGGCGAGGTGCACTTCAGCCCTCCCCCTGGGCGATCCGGGTCCAGAACTCGGGGCTTGCCTCGAGATTGCCCAGCATCTCCTCGTGGCACTGCGGAATGACCACCGTTGCGACCAGACGGTCGGGTGGGAACACCGGGCCTGCGGCCTCCTCGACCGCGACCTCGACCTCGGCGAGCGGCCCCGAGAAGGCGCAGTAACCCTTGCCGCCGAGGCGGTCAGCGAGTCGGATTTCAACCAGGCTGACCCCGGCCGCCTTGAGACCACGGTCGGCGGCTGCGATGGTCGCGGCGACCGTGCGGGTTTCAACGATCCCGAGGGCCTCCCCCGTCGCCGGACCGCGGCGGCCGAGGACCGCGGCCACGACGTCGCCGTGGACTGCCGGCAGGAAGACCTCGTCGAGCAGTGCGGCATCGCCGACCTCGAGGCCGGCACGGTAGGCCTCGTCAACCGAGGCGACGTCGCCGCCGACGAGCACGAGGTAGTGGCCTGGGTGGACCGTGCCGGCGTAGGCGACTGCGACCGGCGCCCGCTTGACCATGGCGTCGCCGGCCAGCACGCCGATTGCGACGGAGTCGAGCTCGAGCAGGGCAATGGCCGGCTGGTCGGCGAGGGTCACACGATCCTCAGACCGCCCGCAATCGCGAGGCGACGCACTCGCGACAGGCTGCGGGGCCGGGTCAGACCCTCGCCGGTGGGGCTCGCGATCGAGAACGAGGTGAACCCCTCGCCGCCGTCGCCGAGGCCGGCCAGGGTCGCGGCGTTGGCGACGAAGATGCTGACGTCGATCTCTCTCGCCATGCGGGTGATCGTGTCCACGTTGCGGCTGAAGATCGAAGCTGTATGACCGCAGCCGTGCTCGGCGCGGACCGCGAGTTCGACGGCCCGGTCAACATCCGGTACGCGGGCCACCGGCATCACCGGCATCATCTGCTCGGTCCAGACCAGGCTGTGCTCGACCGGAACATCGGCGATGACGAGGCGGCGGTCGTCGGCCCCCGCAATCCCGATCTCGGCCAGAATCCGTCCCGCATCCTGCCCGATCCAGCGCGGGTTGACCTTGCCAGGCTTGCCGCCGTGGGGCGCCTCGGCGAGAATCGCCCGCTCGAGCTTCCTCAGCTCGTGCTCGGCGAGCAGATAGCCGCCATGGGTCGCCATGGCCTCGAGAAGCCGGTCGGCCACCGAGGCGACCACGAAGACCTCTTTCTCGTCGGTGCAGATGAGGTTGTTGTCGAAGGACGCGCCGCGCACGATCTCGCGACCGGCGAGGTCGAGGTCGGCTGTTTCGTCGACCACGACCGGCGGGTTGCCGGGACCGGCGAGAATCGCCCGTTTGCGGGTCTTGCGAGCCTCCTCGACCACGCCCGGTCCGCCCGTGACGAGGAGGATCCGGACGCCGGGATGATTCATGAGCTCCTGCGCGCTCGCGATCGTGGGCTCCGGAATGCCGGTGACCAGGTCCGGGGGCCCTCCCGCCTCGGTCACCGCTCGGTTGATGAGGCGAATAGTGTGGACGGAAACGCCCTTGGCATTGGGATGGACGTTGAAGACGAGGGCGTTGCCGGCGGAGATCCCGGCAATCGTGTTGTTGATGATCGTGGCCGTCGGGTTGGTCGTCGGGGTGATCGCGCCGATGACCCCGAACGGCGCCGGCTCGGTCAGGGTGAGCCCGCGGTCGCCGGTCCAGGTCTCGGGCTCGAGATCCTCGGGCCCCGGTGTCTTGTCGATGACGAGGAGGTTCTTCTTGATCTTGTCCTCGGTTCGGCCGAGACCGGTCTCGGCACGGGCCATTTCTGCGAGGGAGCGGGCGTGCTCGCGCATCGCCGCCCGGACGCGGTCGACGATGTGTCGGCGGGCATCGAGGCCCTGGCCCCGATAGGTGACGAACGCGGTCCGGGCCGCCGCCACCGCAGCATCCACTGTGCCGTGAATGCCACCACCGGTGTCGGTGGTGGCGGCTTCGCGGGCCGCGGGCCGGCGAGCTTCGACGGCGCTGACCTTGCGCCGCACGCGGGCGATGATCGCCTGGACCTCGCTGTCGGTGATGTTCTTCATTCAGACCCTCCCGGTTGCCTCCGTGGCGGTGCCAGGCACACGACTTCGTTCGCGGCGATCGAGGTCGGAGCCAGGCACCAGCCCTGAGGTCCGCATCGGGTTGACCGCCGGAACGTCAACTGGCCCATTGGCTGTCGGCCGGCGTCTTTCGGTAGCGGACCTTGCCGTCCACCTCCCAGCTGTCGACGATGGCCATGACGACCGCGTCACAGGGCCGATCGCGGGTCGCCTCGGTTTGGCGTGCGGACGAGCCCGACGCCCACAGAACGACGTCGCCTTCGCCGGCGCCGACGCTGTCGACCGCGACCACACTGCCCGTGAGCTCGCGCCCGTCGAGATCGAGCTGACGCACGAGCAGAAAGGTCTGCCCGGTGAGGCCCTCGTCCTTTCGGCTCGCAACCAGGGTGCCGACCACCCGTCCCAGGAGCATCAGGCCTTCCGCTTGACAGACGCCGGCTCGCCGCGTCCGAGCGGGAGCACCGCGTCGATGTTGCCGTGGGGCCGGGCGATGACGTGGGTGGACACGACCTCGCCTACGTTCTGGGCGGCGCGGACTCCGGCCTCGACCGCCGCCTTGACCGCCGCGACGTCGCCGCGGACAACAGCCGTCACGTAGCCGCCCCCGGTCTTCTCGTATGTCACGAGCTCGACCTTGGCGGCCTTGACCATGGCGTCAGCGGCCTCGACCATGGCCGCGAAGCCCCGTGTCTCGATCATGCCCAACGCTTCTGCCATTTCGTACTCCTTTCAATCATTGCCCGTGTGGGTGCCAGGCTCAAGCCAGGCACCCATCTCGCGTGTTCTCAATCACCTTCCCGGCCGGTGACGGCTTCGATGGCGTCGACCGCGGCGCGCCAGCCGACGTCGATGTCCCGTTCCTCGCCGCCCAGGTAGACCCGACCCATCGAGCCAAAGGCTCGAACTTCGAGGATGTTGATCTCGGCCGCCTTCTCGGCCTCATTGGCGGCAAGTGCGGCGTACGCCGCCGGCTCGACCTCCATGACGTACATCGTCTGGCCTGGAATGATCATGTGGCCGTGTCGCATCCGGTTGATGAGCTGGACCTGATGGTCGTCGAGGTGGCGGATGACCTGACTCGACAGGATCTTCGGCTTGCGCCGGTCGGCCTCCGCGAGATCGAGCTCGGTCAGGATCGCAGCGCCGGCGGCCCGGGTCTCCGCCTGGTCCTCGGAGTGGACCTCGAGCAGACCGTAGTAGCGCTCGACGATCTGCATTCCGGGCCGCACCCGGGTCGCCTTGAGGGCGATGTCGGTGAGGCGGTTGATTTCGATGCCCGGCGAGATTTCGACGTAGAGCGAGGCATCGCCGGCCAGCGGCAGGAAGCCCTGGGCAATCGTGCCGAGGAAGGCAGCGTACTGGGGCTGCAGGCTGTCGAGAAAAACGTAGGACCGAAGATCAATACGATTCACCGGAGGCTCCTTCCTCGCCGGAAACGATTCTGATTCCGGCCGACGCGCCGATGCGGCTCGCACCAGCCGAGATCATGGCCCGCGCCTCGTCGGCGGTGTGGATCCCGCCGGCCGCCTTGACACCCATCTTCGCCCCCACCGTTTCGCGCATGAGGGCGACGTCGAAGACCGTCGCGCCTCCAGGTCCGAAGCCGGTGGAGGTCTTGACGAAGTCGGCGTGCGCGAGCTGAGCGAGCCGGCACGCCACGACCTTCTCCTCGTCGGTCAGGTAAGCGGCCTCGATGATGACCTTGTTGAGGGCCCCGACCTCCCGACAGGCGTCGCTGACACCGGCGATGTCGCGCCGCACCAGGTCGTGGTCGCCTCCTTTGAGGGCGCCGATGTTGATCACCATGTCGATCTCACGCGCGCCGTCTCGGATCGCCCGACGGGCTTCCATGGCCTTGATCTCGGGTGCGCTCGCGCCGAGGGGAAAGCCGACGACCGACGCCACCGTCACCCGACTGCCACGCAGGCGGCGAGCTGCCCGTCTGACCCACACGGGGTTGATGCAGACGGCCGCGAAACCGTACTTCATTGCCTCGTCGCAGAGCGTGTCGATGACCTCCGGAGCGGCGTCCGGGCGCAACAAGGTGTGGTCGATGTATTCGGCGAGCCCTTTGGGGACCTCGGCGCCGTTTCCCGAGTAGCCGAGCCTCGCTGCGCCGTTGGCCACCGCCTCGTGGGCGTTGTCGAGACCGAGACCTGACCCGCGTTCGCCCAGAATCGCCAGGACCTGCCGGGTCACCGTCTCGACGAGCTGGTTTCGGTCGATCATTCCCCTCTCCCATCTGGTCGCCGGTTGAGGTAGCGAGATTCCACAGCCGTAATCTTCGCCACCCGGGCCGCGTGCCGCCCCGGACCCCACTCGGTCGCCAGCCACTCGTCCACGATCTGTCGTGCCAGGTTGTCGCCGATGAGGCCCGCACCGAGGGTCAACACGTTGGCGTGGTTGTGCTCGCGGCTGTTGCGGGCCGACGACAGGTCGTAGCACAGCGCGGCGCGGACCCCCGGCACCTTGTTGGCCACCATGGCCGAGCCGATCCCGGCGCCGTCGACGACGATTCCGGCGCGGCAGGCTCCGGAGCCGACCAGCTGGGCAACCGCGTGCGCAAAGTCCGGGTAGTCGACAGCATCGGTGCTCGAGGTCCCGCAGTCTCGCACACGGTGGCCCGCCGACACGAGGTGCGTCTTGAGCACCTCCTTGAGGCGATAGCCGCCGTGGTCGCAGCCGATGGCCACGGCGTCACCCGGCGGCTCGGCGTCCGTTTCCGACAGGACCCGATCGACCACCGAGGTCACGAGCCTGCGAACGTCGTCTTCGGCCGACATCGGGCCTCCCCCTTTCACCACGCTCTCCAGTCGACGCCGCCAGCCCCACCAGCCGGCGTACGACGCACAGGCTCCAGCGCCTGCGCGGCGCCGGCGCGAGAGGCGTCCAGGGTCCGAGCCACGTGAGCGATGCACGCGTCGAGAGCCCTCAGCTCGCCCCGAACCCTGGCCTGGACGGCCGCGCCCTCCAGCGCCGACACGACGAGCTCGGCAAGCTCACGGCGGCCCGCCTCACCAAGCTCGAGCTCCGCCATCTCACCCAGCCAGCCTTCGACGCGTCCCACCCAGGACTCGAAGAGCCCGGCAACGCGGCCGCGTGCCTCTGGGTGCTCGGTCCCGAGCTCGCCGACCAGATGGCCCACGGGGAGTCCGAAGACCGTGCTGTCCTCCGAGAGACACTCGCGATACCTCGCCGCCATCGCGCGCACGCGATCTCGAGGCTGCGCTTCGGCTTCCGCCGGACCGAGCACCTCCGCATCGAGGACCGCACCGACGCGGTCGATGACGGCGAGAAGCAGGTCCTCCTTGGTGGCGAAGAAGTGGTAGAAGCTCCCGCTGGTCGCGCCGGCCCGCTTGATAATGGCGCTGACGCCCGTCTGGGCGTAGCCCTGGGCCCAGAAGAGCCCAGCTGCGGTCTCGATGAGCCGTTCGCGGGTTCGTGTCCGTCGTCCCATGGTTTTTCTTCAGCAATCGCAATGAGCTAAGTAGAACGATCTATCTATCTTCAAGGTACACCGTCGATCAACAGTTGTCAATCGGGTGCCGCCCTGCCAGATTCAGCACCAGGGCCATCGCAGTATTAGAACAATCAATCTAATTCCTTCAGGCGCCCGGCTCTGCTACCCTCTTCGGGTGAGCCCCGATCACTCGAGAATCCAGCCACCGAAGACGGTCACGTCTCCTGACTCCCCCGGCCTCGTCCCGGGCGATTCGGCGGATCGCGAGCTGCTCGGCGCCAAGGTCGGCAACATCCGCATCATCGACCTCCTGGGCACAGGCGGCATGGGGACGGTCTTCGTCGGTGTCGACGAGGTCCTGGAACGCCGCGTCGCAGTCAAGGCGATCCGTCACGACCGGCGTCTCGATGCCGGGACCAAGGCCCGATTCCTGCGCGAGGCCCGCGTCCTGTCCCGGCTGGAGCACCCGAACATCTGCCGGATCTTCGACTATCTCGAGCAGAACGGGCTCGGGCACTTCCTCGTCCTCGAGCTGGTCGAGGGCGAAACACTGAGCACCGTCGCCGAGCGAGAGCTCAGCCGGTCTTCGAAGCTCCGGATTGCCCGCCAGATCGCCGACGCGCTGGTGGCAGCGCACGGCAACGGCGTCGTTCACCGAGACCTCAAGCCGAGCAACGTCATGGTGGGACCGAACGGGGAGGTCAAGGTCCTCGATTTCGGCCTGTCGCGGCTGGTTGCCGGACATCATGATGATTCGTCGACCGCAATCGACGACGCCTCACCGTCGCCGCCCCCTGCCGACGACGAGACTTCGGGCAGTGCCGGGACCCGGCTCGGCAGCGTGCTCGGCACGGTCTCCTATATGAGCCCGGAGCAGGCGAACGGGCAACCGGCCGGCCCGGCCAGCGACATGTACTCCTTCGGCCTCGTCCTGCAAGAGCTTCTCACCGGCGAGCCGGCCATGGACCCCGGCGGCACGCTCATGGAGCGCTTCGCGAGGGCGAAGGCGGCCGACACCCGTCCTGTTGCCGGCATCGACGGCGACCTGGCGGCGCTCGTCAACCGCCTTAAATCCCTCAACCCGGGCGCACGTCCCAGCGCCCAGGACACGGCAGAACGGTTGGAGCTCATTCTCGACAAGCCGAAACGGAGAGCCCGACGCCTGGTGATCGCGGCCGTCATCACGGCGCTGACCCTCCTGTCCGGCGCGCTCGCGGTGCAGACCTACCGGACCACCGTCGAACGAGATCGCGCCGAGTCCGAGGCTGCCAAGGCGAACGCCATCAACCGTTTCGTTCAGCAGGCCCTGGGCTCGGCCGAGCCCTTTTCGGGCGCCGGGCGGGAGATCACGTTGCTGGAAGCGCTCGATGGGGCGGTGGGACGGATCGACGAGGAGCTCGGCGACCAACCCGAGGTGGCTGCAGCGGTTCGCACAACCTTCGGCGCGACCTACAGTGGGCTCGGCCGATACGAGGAGGCCGAGCCGCTGCTGACCCGTGCGCTCGAGACGAGACGGCGCATCCACGGCGAACGACACCCGGACGTGGCGACGAGCCTGCACTGTCTCGGTTGGCTGCGCTGGAAGCAGGGCAGGTTGGACGAAGCCGAGCAACTGCTTCGCAGCGCCCTCGATCTCCGCACGTCCCTGCTCGGCGAGCGCCACCCAGAGGTCTTGAAGACTCTCGAGGAACTCGGCGCAGTGCTCGAGCACCGGGGGAAGTTCGACGACGCCGAGCGCCTCGCCCGCAGGGCTCTCGACCTCAGCGTGTATCTCTACGGTCCGAACACCCCCGAGGAGGGCGCCTCACTCAACGACCTGGCCTGGATTCTCGCCCGCAAGGGCGAGCTCGACGAAGCCGAACGCCTGCTGCGTCGATCGCTACGCCTTCGCCAGGAAGGTCTCGGCGAGCAACACCCATTCGTCGCACTGACGATGAGCAACCTCGCGTCGTTACTCATGCAGAAAGAAGACTGGGAGGAGGTCGAGGCGCTCGTTCGCCGGAGCCTCGAGATCCGTCGAGCGACCCTCGGCGAAGGACATACCACCGTGGCGGACAGCCTGCACATGCTGGGGATCCTGAAGAGACACCAGGGCGAGCTCGACGAGGCCGAGTCGCTGTTCCGAGAGGCCGCAGCGATCAAAGGACGAGCGGTCGGCGAAAACCACACCGACGTGGCCACCCACCTTGATCTGCTCGCGGCGGTCCTGGCCGACAAGGGTGAGCTGGCCGAGGCCGAGGTCGTGCTCCGGCGCGCCGTGGACATTCACCGAAACCTCGGCGCCAACGCCCAGCCCATCTTCTACGCGACGGCCGTGCAGAACCTGGCGTGGAACCTGATGCGCCAGGGCAAGCTCGACGAAGCCGAGGAGCTCTACCGCGAAGCCATCGACATCTATGCAACGGCCTATGCGCCGGACCATTGGATGATCGCCAACGCTCGCGCCAACCTCGGCGCGTGCCTCACGAAACAGGCGCGGTACGACGAGGCGGAAGACCTGCTCGGCCCGGCATTGCGGACGATGATCGCCACCCTCGGCGAAGACCACCCACGGTCGCAGAAGGTGACGCGCTTCCTCGACCAGCTCGACCAGGCGAGGAACGCTCCGCAGTAGGCGAGTGAGCCGGGGTATGCTCGGCTGATGAAGTACCGTCTGGTTGGAAAGATCGAGGGTCGTCCGGTGTCGATCGTGCTCGGGGAGGGCTGTAGCCTGATCGGGACGGACCCGGACGCGGCAATCCGGCTCAACGAGCCCACGGTGTCGAGCCGACATGCCGAGATTGACGTCGACGAAGACCGGATCGAGGTCCGGGACCTCGGCTCGAAAAACGGGACCTTCGTCGGGGCCCGGCGGGTCACCGCCCGCCGGATTTACCCGGGCATGGCGCTCTCCTTCGGCCGGGCCGGTCTGACCCTCGAGTCGGTGACCGAGGACGACCTCGAGCTCGGCGTTCGTTTCGACGCCGACGACTCTTCGGTAGCCGTGGGCGGGCCGGGAGCGGACAGCACCGTCGGGCTGCGCCCGGTTGAGCTGTTCGTCAACGAGTCGCTGGTCGAGCTCCTGACCCTGCTCCGCTCCGGCGCTGACGAGGCTCGACTCGCTCAGGCCGGCGGCCAGGCGCTGTTCGCCGCTCTGCCCGCGGTCCGCGTTCGCATCTCCTCCGCCGACGACCCGGACGCCGTCATCTTCTCGGCGGAGCAACCCCAGGCGCAAAACACCGACACCGTCAAGGTGGAGTTCGGCGGCGGCGACCACCTCGTGACGGTGGAGCTGCCGTCCGCACAGATGGCAAACCCCTTCCGGCCGCTTGTCGAAACGGTGGCCGCGATCCTCGACCTGGCCTCCGACCGCGGGGCCGACCTGCCGCTTGGTCGGCCGGACGTCGCCATCCACCCGCCCAAGCTCCCCGACCCGCCGAGCGTCTCGGCCTCGGTGCTCCGGATCTATGCCGAAGCGACACGCGTGGCCCGGGGTGCCGTGGGCGTGCTCATCTGCGGCCAGTCGGGCACCGGCAAGGAGGTCCTCTCGCGGTTCATCCACGACGCCTCCGGGCGGCGGGACGCGCCTTTCGTGGCGCTCAACTGCGCCGCCTTGCCCGACAACCTCCTGGAGGCCGAGCTCTTCGGCATCGAGCGCGGCGTGGCCACCGGAGTCGAGCGGCGCCCCGGTAAGTTCGAGCTCGCGAGCGGGGGCACGCTTTTCCTCGACGAGATCGGCGACATGGCGCGGTCGACCCAGGCAAAAATCCTCAGGGTGCTCCAAGAGAAGCAGGTCTACCGGCTCGGTGGTAGCCGCGCCTACGATGCCGACTGCCGCATTGTCGCCGCTACTAACCGCGACATCGACGAGCTCCTCGACCAGGACCGGTTCCGGACGGACCTCTACTACCGGATCGCCACCTGGGTCGTGGAGCTGCCGGCGCTGCGCTACCGACGCGAGGACATTCCGAACCTCGCGGCTCACTTCCTCAAAGAGGAGGCCGGGCAGCGCGGGGTCCGAGTCCGAGGCATCACCAAGGCCGCCCTCGAGGTGCTCAGTGCCTACGCATGGCCCGGCAACATCCGCCAGCTGCGCAACGAGATCGCCCGGGCCGCGCTCTTCCTCGACGACGGACAAGCCCTCGAAGCGTCCCACCTGTCGCCGGAGATCGCCGCAACTCCTGGTCCGCAACGCTCGGGCCTGCTCGAGGAGCGCCTCGCCCGCTTCGAGAGATCGGAGATCCTCAAGGCCTTCCAGCGCTGCGGCAACCTGGCCTCGGAGGCGGCCAAGGATCTGGGTATCGGGCGATCGACCCTCTATCGACGGATGAAGGCCCTCGGCATCGAGCCGGCAGGCGACGGCGACTGACAGAACATCGTATCCCCGGCGCAGCAACGAGCGTTGATCGCTGACGACTGTCCCTGTTCCTGTCGCTGTCGCTGTCATTGTCGCTGATCATCACCGCTGATCCTCCGGGCGAGGTGTGCCGCGCCCGGGAAACGTGTCCCGCGCTCGGCACAGCCCGATGATCCAGAAGCACGGCCTTTCCGATAAGGCAGGAGCCGTTCTCCGCGCCGCACATCATTGCCTCCCTGTGAGTTAGGACACGTATCGCTGCGCCCGGTCCCGGTCCCCTCCCGCCTGGCATCCACGTTGCTGAGGACCACGACGACCGAGACCCGTCGCGCACCTGCGACGGCGAGCTCGAGGGAGGTTGTGATGACGAAACCGAAGCGGGCGCTCTCGCGGCCCGGTGTCTGGACCGTACTCACGCTGATCACGATCTGCGCTCACGCGGCCTGGGCGGAATCGCCGGTCAATATGATCCACGGCCAACCGGCTTTTGACAGCGGCTGGCTCGTCATCGACGAATTACCGCTGCAGATCGACCACGACCTCGGCGGTGACGAGGACGACTACGTCATCGATCTGCAGTTCCGCGACCTGTCCCCTGCCGCGGCCAACATCGGCGTTCACCAATACGGCATCGGCGGCGATTTTCACGGTCCCTCCACCAGCGACAAGGAGGGGGCGGCCGTTACGCTGGTCGACACCTCGACGGTCATCGTCATGCGCCAACCGGCCGACAGCGTGATCGGCCAGGTTCGAGTCCGGATCTGGCTGGTCCCCGACCCGGACTACGACAGTGGTTGGCGAACCATCGACACGGGCTCGATCCTGTCCCTCACTCACGGTCTGGGCGGCGACGCAGACGACTACGTGGTCGACCTGATGATGAAAGACGGGTCGGTCCTCAACATGCAGTCCCTCGGCCTCGACCAGTACCCGGCGCCGAGCACGACCTTCTGCGGCGCCTACTGGTACGCCCTCGACGAAACCGGCGTCAAGGTCCGCCGGGGCATCCACGACACCACCGCCGACCAGGTGCGCCTGCGCATCTTCCGCCGTCCGTTGCCGAGCTGGGACAGCGGATGGCGGACCCTGCCCCAGGACCAGGACCTCACCCTGGCCCACAACCTGGGCGGCCCCTGGAACGACATCTACGTCGACCTCCAGCTCGACGACACCGACGGCGACCTGGGCCGAAACAACCGCGCCATCGGCGGCGACCGGCACGACGCGAGCGCGGCCTTCGGCGCCTGTTGGTACGACCTGACCGGCAGCAAGATCACCGTCCACCGGTTCTCGAACGACACCATGGCCGACCGCATCCGGATCCGGCTGTGGGCGACCCGAGCACCAACCTTCGACAGCGGATGGCGTCCGATTGACCCGGGCGCGATGCTCGGCCTCGACCACGGTCTCGGCGGCGTCACTGACGACTACGTCGTGGACCTCGAGTTCAAGGACACCGACGGCAGCTTCACGTCGGGCATTCACGTCGTCGGCTACGGCGGCGACAAGATGTACGACACCGCCTTGTCGGCCTACGACAACCGTGGCGCCAGCTGGCGCGACCTCGACTCGGACTCGGTGAACATCTTCCGCCTGAACGCGGACTCCGGCGCCGACGAGGTGCGCCTTCGTCTGTGGCACGCGGCGCCGCCCGACTTCGACAGCGGGTGGCTCACCATCTACCAGTCCCAGACCCTGACCCTGCATCACGACGTCGGGGGCGACGAGTCGGGCTATGTCGTCGATCTCCAGTTCAGGTCGACTGGAGCGGGAATCCACCACATCTCCTACGGGTATGACCAGTTCTTCGAGGTCGCCACCAGTGGCTACGAGTACGCCGGCGCCTACTGGCGCAACCTGACCGCCACCGACGTCAAGATCCGCCGTATGCCGCACGACGATGACGTGGAGCAGGTCCGCCTGCGCATCTGGCGGGACACGCCCTTCAGCAACGCCTTCGACCTCATCGACGCTCCGGTCGGGCTCACGACCTGGGACCACGGTCTCGGAGTCAACCCCGACGAGCTCGTCGTCTCCCAGACGATGCGCAGCGACAGTGCGACCCTCCAACGCCACCAGTACGAGTTCGGCGGCGATCGCCTCGACTACGGCATGATCCAGTACTACGGCTCGTGGTGGGAAGCGCTGACCGCTCACAGCGTCAAGCTGTACCGCTCGTTGTACGACCTCCATGCCGACGACATCTCGATCCGGCTCTTTTGGACCGGCAGCGCCGACGTCCTCTTCGCCGACGGCTTCGAGACCGGCACCACCTCCATGTGGTCGTCCGGCGAGTGAAGGGAGAAGCCATGACCACTCTGAAGGCTTGCGTCTGTCTGCTCCTCCTCGGTCTCTCTTCCTTCGCGACGGCCCTGGACCTCTGCCGCGACGGCCGGTGGCCCTTCGGCCTCTCGTACGCCGTTGCCGCCGACGGCAACCTGGCGGTGATGGGCAGCGGCGCCGCCGTCGTCGTGCTCGACATCAGCGTTCCCGACCAGCCCCAGCGTCTCGGCGCCGTGGCCTTGCCGGATGTCGTCCAAGCGGTGGCGATCTCGGGCACCCTGGCCTTCGTCGCCGACAATCGTGCCGGCCTCCGGGTGGTCAATCTGACGAACCCGGCCGAGCCGACCGAGATCGGATCGATCGACACCCCGGGTTCTGCCGTGGGCGTGGCGATGAACGGCTCGCTCGCGTTGCTGGCTGACAATCATGAAGGACTTCGGATCATCGACGTCTCAGACCCGCAGCTCCCGATCGCGCTCGGGTCGTTCGACGCCGGCAATCGGGTGATGGACGTCGCCGTCGACGGCTCGACGGCCTTCTTGGCGACCGATGGCAGCGGCATGAAGGTGATCGACTGCTCGGACCCGACGTCGCCGGCTCAAATCGGCTCCTACGGCGCAACGGGAAGACACCAGGGCATCGCCCTGCTGTCCGGGATGGCCGTCCTCGCCGGCAATTCGCCAATCGTGCTCCTCCTCGACGTGAGCGTGCCGAGCGCGCCGAGCTAT
>Ga0316576_10000670_pt1 | contig 16691 bp, 11 predicted proteins | sample S0NA_FD_203075 | JGI IMG/M metagenome (GOLD analysis project Ga0316576, IMG submission 203075) | Rhizosphere microbial communities from salt marsh grasses in Alabama, United States - S0-2_050615r3r5 | ecosystem: Host-associated > Plants > Roots > Rhizosphere | place: USA: Alabama | collected... | reverse complement strand
CGCCGAGGCGGCCGCCGCGGAGGCGGCCCGGGGCGCCGTGGTCTGGGTGCACGACTACAATCTCTGGCTGGTGCCGGGCTATCTGCGGACGATGCGGCCGGATCTGAAGATCAGCTTCTTCCACCACACTCCCTTCCCCGCCGCCGACATGTTCAACGTGCTGCCCTGGCGCAAGGAAATCCTCGAAAGCCTGCTTGCCTGCGACGTGGTGGGCTTTCACATCCCGCGCTACGCGAACAACTTCGTCTCTGCCGCGCGAAGCCTTCTCGATGTCGAGGTGACGAAACGCGAAAAGGTCGCGCCGGAATTCGCGTCGGAGGTGACCGCGCTGTCGGAACGCAGCATTCCGACCGAACTGTCCTATGGAGATCGCACCGTGACGGTGCAGGCCTCCCCCGTGGGTGTCGATGCCGACTATATCGACAGCGTGGCCCGGCAGCCCGCGACCGAGGCGCGCGCGGCCGATATCCGGGCCGATCTGGGCGAGGCGAAGCTTGTGTTGTCGGTCGGGCGCACCGACTACACCAAGGGCGGCATCGAGCAATTGCTGAGCTTCGAGCGCCTGCTCGAGAGCCGCCCCGATCTGCGCGGGCAAGTGCGCCTGATGCATGTCTCGGTCCCTGCCAACCGCAACATGACGGTCTACGAGAACATCCAGAAAGAGATCGAGCAGATGGCGGGCCGGATCAACGGGCGCTTCGGCACGCTGGACTGGCAGCCGATCGCGCTGATCTCGCGGGCGATCCCCTTCGTCGATCTCGTGGCCTATTACCGCGCGGCGGATGTGGCTTGGATCACGCCGCTCGCCGACGGGATGAACTTGGTGGCAAAGGAATTCTGCGCCGCCCGCGTCGATGGCGACGGCGTGCTGGTCCTCTCGGAATTCGCCGGCGCGGCGGTCGAGATGGGCTCGGCGCTGCTGACGAACCCGTTCTCGCACCGCTCCATGGACAGCGCCATTTCGCAGGCGCTGGACATGCCCGAGGCCGAACGCCGAGACCGGATGGCGGCCCTGCATGACATCGTGCATCGCCACGATATCCGCTTCTGGGCCGAAGACCAGATCAAGGCACTGGTGCCCGTCGCCCCCGGCCCCGCGCATCCCGCGGCCGCCTGACGGAAACACAACCGATCCAGACCATGCCGGCCCCCGGCCCCGTGCTCCCATCCTCTCGCCCGGTCACCCGGATGGGGCCAGGGAGATTATGACCGCTTCGTCGGCAGGACATCACATGAATGAGGATCCCATGCCCGTACCGGCATTCCTGGACATCATGCACGGAAAAGCCGACAACCTGTTCGCCCATCTCGGCCCGCGCCTCGTCGCGGAGCGGCGCCGGCTCACCGCCTTTGCCCCCGAGGCCAGAGCGCTGTCGGCCGAGGTCGACGGCCGGCTGTTTCCGATGACGCGGGTGCCCGGCGCGCCCGAGATCTTCGAAGGAGAGCTGCCGCGCGAGGGCCGCTATGCATTGGTCAAGACCGCCGCCAACGGCGCGACGCTGACCTATCGCGATCCCTACAGCTTCGGCCCGGTGCTGGGCGAGATGGACGAACACCTGATCGGCGAGGGCACCCACGCCCGGCTGTGGGACAAGTTGGGCGCCCATGTCATCGCCCATGAGGGCGTGCGCGGCACGCATTTCGCGGTCTGGGCGCCGAATGCGCGGCGCATCTCGGTGGTGGGGGATTTCAACGCATGGGACGGCCGGTGCGACGTGATGCGGCAGCGCGGGGCCTCGGGCGTTTGGGAGATCTTCCTTCCGGATCTGGGCGAGGGCACGCTCTACAAATACGAAGTGGTCGGGCCCGATGGCGCGGTTCTGCCGCTCAAGGCCGATCCGGTGGGCTTTGGCACCCAGCATCCGCCCGAGACCGCGAGCGTGGTGCGGGATCTGTCGGGCTATGGCTGGCGCGATGCCGACTGGATGGAAGAGCGCCAGGCGCGCAACGCGGTAGACGCACCCATCTCGATCTACGAGGTGCATCTGGGATCGTGGCGGCGCGATGCAACGCAAAACGGCCGCCCGATCTCGTACAGGGAGGCGGCGGAGCAGTTGGTAGACTATGCCGCCGACATGGGCTTCACCCATATCGAGCTGATGCCGTTGGCCGAGCATCCGTTCGACGGCTCCTGGGGCTATCAGCCGACGGGTCTCTTCGCCCCCACGATCCGCCACGGTCCCCCGCATGAATTCCGCGACCTGATCGACGCGGCGCATGCCAGGGGGCTGGGCGTACTGCTGGACTGGGTGCCCGCGCATTTTCCCGCCGACGCCCATGGGCTCGGCCGGTTCGACGGCACCGCGCTTTACGAACATGCCGACCCGCGCGAGGGGTTCCACCAGGACTGGAACACGCTGATCTACAATTTCGGCCGCACCGAGGTCGCCAATTTCCTGATCGCCAACGCGCGCTACTGGCTGGAGGAATACCATGTCGACGGGCTGCGGGTGGATGCGGTGGCCTCGATGCTCTACCGCGACTATTCCCGGGCCGAAGGCGAATGGGTGCCCAACAAGGATGGCGGGCGCGAGAATTATGAGGCGATGGCGCTGTTGCGCCGGATGAATACCGAGGTCTACGGCGCCGATCCCGGCGTGATGACCGTGGCCGAGGAAAGCACGGCGTTCCCGGGCGTGTCGCGCCCGGTGAACGAGGGCGGGCTCGGCTTTGGCTACAAGTGGAACATGGGCTGGATGAGCGACACGCTGGCCTATATCCGGACCGATCCGATCCATCGGCGTCACCACCATGGCAAGATCAGCTTCGGGCTGACCTATGCGTTTTCGGAGAATTTCATCCTGCCGATCAGCCATGACGAGGTGGTGCACGGCAAGGGCAGCATGCTGGCCAAGATGCCGGGCAGCGACTGGGAGAAAGCCGCCAATCTTCGCGCCTATTACGGGATGATGTGGGGGCATCCGGGCAAGAAGCTGTTGTTCATGGGCCAGGAGTTCGGGCAGCGGGCCGAATGGAACCACAATGCACAACTGGACTGGGCCGCGCTGGATGCGCCCGCCCATGCGGGCCTGCAGCGGCTGGTGCGCGATCTGAACCGCCTCTACCGCGAAACGCCCGCGCTTCACCGCCGGGACGCCGAACCGGGCGGGTTCGAGTGGATCCTCGCCGATGCTGCGGACGAGTCGCTCTTTGCCTGGGTCCGGCGCGGCGGGGAGGCGGACGCGCCGGTGGCGGTGCTGTGCAACTTCACCCCGGTCCCGCGCGAGGGACTGGCGCTCGGCCTGCCCGAGACCGGGACGTGGCGCGAGGTTCTGAACACCGATGCCGAAATCTACGGCGGCACCGGCCGCGGCAATATGGGCCGGGTCGTGGCCGAGCCCCGGCCGCTGCAGGGCCAGCCCGCCTCGGCGCGCGTGACCCTGCCGCCGCTCTCGGTCGTGATGCTGCAGGCAGCGCGCGGCTGACAGGAAGGGACCCCCATGCTGAAGACGCTCGACACCATCACCCATGACCGCGCCGCCACCGAGGCGCTCGCCGCCTGGTGCGAGGATCTGCTGGTCACCTCGGAGGATCGCTTCGAGGCCGGGCGCCGGATCGCGCGGCAACTGGGCGCCCATGTCGAGGGCGACACGGTACGCTTCGGGTTCTGGACGCCGGAACTGCAGGACTGGAAGGTGGCCGAGGCCGACATCTTCCTTGAAATCCTGCGCCCGCGCAGCCCGCTGGACCCCACCGTCGCCCATGCGGAGCTGGAATTCGACCGCACGCTCCTGCCCGTGATGCGCTGCGAGGCGTTCACCTTCTCGGTGGCCAAGGGCCCCATCGCGGGGCGGCGCGAGCAGGGCGGCGATTTCTACGCGCTGCTCTGGCGCGACGGCAAGGGTCGGATGCACCGTATCCTCGACCCTCTGGCGATGTCCCTGCCCTATGGCGCCTTCGCGCCGGCCGAACTCTACGATGTCGCGGCCATGCAGGACGCGCGCCGGGACAAGGTCTATTTCCAGTCCCTCAAGGGCGAGAGCCCGCACAAGTTCGGCCCGCCCACCAGCATCCTGCAACTGCATGTGCCCACCGCCACGGCAGGCGGGACGCTGGCCAGCCTGACCCGCCATATCGAGCGCATCGCCGAGCGCGTGGCCCATGGCCTGCCGCTGGAACCGGCCGATGAGCTCTTCGTGGGCTATGACGCGATCCAGCCCCTTCCGGTAGAGCCCACCACCGTCTACGAGGCCGGCCCCGCCTTCTGGCAGGACGAGGCCCTGGAGGATGGCGGGCTGCGCGTGTCGCTGATGCGGCCCAACACCACCAATTGGGGCTATGACGTGGTGCTCGCGGGCATGGCGACGGTGAACCCGGTGCTGCTGGAAACCGCCCGTCCGGACGAATTGGTCGATCTGGCCGCCGCGCTGCACAATTTCCCCGGCAAACCCAAGATGCTGATCCTGGACGTGGTGTTCGGCCATTCCGACAATCAGGGGCTCGGGGCTCTGAATCACCATTATTTCGCAGGGCCCAACATGTACGGGCAGAACATCGACTACCGGAACCCCTTCGTCCGGGCGATCCTGCTGGAGATGCAGCGCCGCAAGGTCGATTTCGGCGCCGACGGGGTGCGGGTCGACGGGGCTCAGGATTTCAAGTGGTGGGATGGCGGCACGCAGGAGTTGCACCACGACGATGCCTATCTTCAGGAGATGGCCGATATCGTGCAATCGGTCGCCGGGACCGGGTACCGCCCTTGGTTCGTGTTCGAGGACGGCCGCCCCTGGCCGGAGGAAGATTGGGAACTCAGTTCCACCTATCGTGCGGTGATCGAAGGCCAGCGCGACGGTGACGTGTTCCAGTGGGGGCCGCTGACCTTTGCCCATAACACGCCCTTCATCTACACGTTCTGGCTGTCGAAATACTGGCGGATCAAGGAGATCCTCGCCCATGGCGAGAACTGGATTTCCGGCACTGCGAACCATGACACCCTCCGCCGCGGCACCCAGGTCAGCCCGCGCCTGAACATCAATACCCGCCTCGGCGAGACCAAGATGGAGATCCTCGACAAGGCCTATGACAACCCCGCCGTCGCGATCCTGACCTATGCGGTGTTTCCCGGCGTGCCGATGGATTTCCTGAACGCCGTGGCGCGGGCCAGCTGGGGATTCATCCGCAACCAGGACGACCGCTATGGCGTCAAGGTCCTGGCCGAAGAGGCGATCAGCCTGAAATGGCAGGTCGACGAATACGCCTATTCGATGCCGGGCAATTTCCGCCGCCTCAAGGCGCTCGGTTTCGAGACGCGCGAGGATCTGGCCCGCTTCCTCGACTTCCTGCCCGCGCTGGTCGATGTGACGGAATACGACCTGGGGACCATCGCGACCCTGCTGAACGCGGTGGAGCCGCCGCTGGCCGGGCCGCCAAGCTACAGCGTCGACGCTCTCAAATCCATCGCGCGGGCATGGATGGACGACATGCATGACTATTGCAATGTCGCCCATTCGCTGTCCTCGCTCGACCCGCATCAGACCGGGTTCATGCGGCGTTTGCGCGATTTTCGTGCCGCCAATCCGTGGCTGCGGCGCAATTTCGACGCGAGCGACAGCTTTCGCTATCTCGAACCCATCGACGGGCGGACCGTCTTTGTCGCGCAGCGGCGCGGGCCGGAGGGCCGGCGCATCTCCGCGATCTGCCACATGGAGGGCGGCCCGACCGACGAGATCGACCCGCTGGACCTGTTGCCCGCCGCCGAGCGCGCGGGGCCCTGGCGCCTGGCGCTGCGCAGCCCCGGCATCGGCCCCGACTATACCGGCGGGCCGCTCCGGCTGAAGGATTCGATGGGCCTTCTCTTTGTCAGGGATTAAGAGTCGGACGTGCTGTGACCCCCGAGCTTGATCCACCTCAAGCGAGAATCCGGCGGTCAGCAGGGCGCTCTTGCGCCGACGGCGCGATGGGCGCTTCGGACAGCGGTTCAGGTGCGCGGAGCGGATCGCCGATTGCGATGAGCTTTACAGCGTCTGCCGCCGGGCTGACGTGTCCGAGGGCACAATGCGGGCGGCGTCGGTTTTGTTGGCGCCCCACCGCGCGACCGCTTCTCTTGCACGTTCGAGGCTGAAGACCAGGGTCTCGTTCAGGATCTCGCCCTGAGGTCTCAGATGCGGCCGCTGTTCGCGGCAATGCGGGGGCGCGCCATGGGGAGAGACAGGACGTCCACCGGCGACCGCTCCCGGCCTTGAGATCGGCGAACCGCCGGGTCGGTGGGTCGACCGCGCGCATGGCAAGGGCCCAGACCGCCCAGGCTGCCCAGAGTGCCCCTTTGGGCGCCGCGTGCTGTGGCGCCGGACCAAGGGTCCCGTTTCCCCAGACCTGCGCGGCCACAACCAGCCCGACGACCCGCAGGGCGTCGAGATGCGGGACATGGAAGAAGAGGCGCGCAGGGCCGGCGCGGCGAGTGCCGTCTCTGCCGGCCCCCCGGCACCAGGGCCGTCCTGCAAGACTGTGTCCGGATCGCGAACGATACGCCCCTGAACGCCCTTCTGTGTCCGCTTTCGGTGCGGGTTAAGCGTCATGGGGGATGAATCTGGGGTTTGACGCGAAAAATTGATATCAAATTCTCACAATATTGGAGCAGGGTCTGCACCCCCTCCAGAAGTGACGGGATCACGGCGCGCGTCGGACGCGATGCGCGGCGGGGTAATTTGTGGTAACGAGTATAACGAGGGTGATGAGACATGGCGCACCATGTGGACGTGCATGTCGGAAAGCGTATCCGCCACCGGCGATGGATGATGGGCCTGACCCAGCAGCAGCTGGGCGGCCGTGTCGGCATCAAGTTCCAGCAGATCCAGAAATATGAGACCGGCGCAAACCGGGTCAGCGCGTCCCGGTTGTGGCAGATCGCGGACGCGCTCGACATTCCGGTAACGTTCTTCTTCGAAGGGCTCGAGAGCGAGCCCACTCGGGACACGGCCCCGGCCGGTTCGGGCGATCTGCTGTCGGACCGGGAAGCGCTGGAGTTGATCCGGTCCTATTACGCGCTGCCGGAGGCCAAGCGGCGCAGCTTCCTCGACCTGGCGCGCGCCCTGGCCGACGGCGATTGAGACGCGGCCGGCGCGCGAGGGGCGACGACCGGGGGAACCGTGCGACCCTTTCGGTGAAAATCCTCTGATGGCCTGCACGCTCGGGCGCGGCCACGCCCGGCAAGTGGGGCGCGCTCATCACCTCATGCGCGTCAGGAGGAGGGGCACTTCCGCGGGCCATCCCCAGGGCGAATGAAGGGCCTCGAGCCGCTCCGGATTCTGCCAACCGGATCGAAGGCCCGATCCTGAAACCGTCTGCCGCTGGACAGCGGGCCGCCTAGCCCCGGCGCCGCAGCGCAATCGAACCCGACCATCGGCCACATCAAGACCGCCATCCGCTGCGCCCCCCTGCCCGCTCAAGGGCACGCATGGTGACGCCCTCCACGGGGGCTCTGCGGCTGCGGCCACAAAATCCGTCTGATACCCGCCGATCCGAGGGTTCTGGTGGCCGAATTCCCGAGGCCCATCTTACGCGCCATCGCCACTTTCGCAGCTGCCAAAAGCGCCGAAGACCCCCGGATCGCGCTCACAGCGCGATGTTCAGGGCCGTCTCGTTCATGGCGTGAGTGCCGTTCGGGACGGGATCGATGGAACGATCAATTCCGCTCCACGATGCCCGCACGATCTCCCCAGACTATCTGCTCTGGTACAATCCCGAAACGGCCCCTTGCATCGTCCTGGCCCTGCTCAGAATGATGCGCAAATAAAGGCCGTTTCACGCGCAAACGAGGGCGCAGGCCAGGCGCGACTGGCCAGGCCGGCAACGATTCGGGGCCGCACCGCAGCCGAACGAAAGCATTCCGCAGATGGGCATCGCGTTCGGAAAGATGGGCTGGGCATTCTGACTTCGCTCAGCCCCGACGGACCATCCGAACGTCCCAGTTTCGATTGAAGCAACGTCATATCTGGGGACGGCCCCGGAAACACGGGGGGCGAAGAGCCACGGACGAACGTTGGAAGCCCTTATTTTCTTGGTCGGAGTGAGAGGATTCGAACCTCCGGCCCCTGCCTCCCGAAGACAGTGCTCTACCAGGCTGAGCTACACTCCGACCGTGGCAGGCGGAGTAGCGCGACGGAGAGGCTTTTGCAAGAGGTCATTCCAGAGCCTCCTCGCCGCCAACAAGAACCGCGTCGGGCGCGGGTCCGGCGCGGTCGGTCGCGAGCAGGGCCGGTCTGGTGTCGGACACCTCCGAAATGCCCTCGCGGAAGAAGACGACCATGCCGCTCAGCGCGATCACGACCGAGCCGATGAGCGTCGCCGCATCGGGCGTCTCGCGGAAGAGCAGGACACCGAAGGCCGTGGCCCAGATCATCTGCGAATATTGCATCGGCGCCACCACGACAGCCTCGCCCGCCCGGTAGGCCCGGATCATCAGCGACATCGCCACCAGAGCGCCCAGCGCGACCAGCGCCATCCCCCCGAAATGCAGAAGCGGCATCGGCTCGTAGACGAGCGGCAGCAACGCGCCCATGATCGCGATATTGGCCAGCATCGGGTAGAGCAGCAGCACGACGCTGCGCTCCTCCCCCCCGATCTTGCGCAGGATCACCGAGACAAGCGCGCCGCACCCGGCCACGACAAGCGCCGCGAAATGCCCGAGGCTCAGCGCGTCGACGGACCAGGGCCGCAGGACGATCAGCACCCCCACGAGGCCGAGCGCCACCGCCGACCAGCGCCTGAACCCCACGCGCTCTCCCAGGATGGGGATCGACAGCACGGTGATGATCAGGGGCGTCGTGAAGACGATGGCATAGGCCTGGGTCAGGGGGATATGGCCGAAGGCATAGAAGGCGGACAAGGTGGACGCGACCAGCGCGGCGGTGCGCAGGATCGTCCAGCCCGGCCGGCGCGGCCAGAGATGGGTGCCTTCGCTTTGCCGGATAACGATCAGCGTGACCAGTGGCAGCGCCATCAGAACGCTGAAGAACACGATCTGGACCGCGCTGTAATGCGCGCTCAACGCCTTCACCACCACGTCGTGGCAGGAAAAGATCGCGAAGCCGGCCAGGGCGAAGGCCGCGCCCCGCGCATTGGGTGAGGCCATGCGGGGTCTCTGGGAGAGAATGCGAGGCTCAGAGTTCCGCATCGGCGGGGGCCGCGCAAGCCCCCGCATGTGGCATCGCGGAAATGTCAGAGACTCGCGTCGAGCGCGGCGAGGATCGCATCCCCCATCTCCGCCGTGCTGGCCGGGTTGCCGCCCTCGGCCTGCATCAGATCGGCGGTGCGCACGCCGTCGGCCAGCACCTTTTCCACGGCCGTCTCAAGCCGCGTCGCCTCGTCCCCCTGATCGAAGGAATAGCGCAGCGCCATCGCAAAGCTCAGGATGCAGGCGCAGGGATTGGCCTTGTTCTGCCCCGCGATGTCGGGCGCGCTGCCATGCACGGGTTCGTAAAGCGCCTTGGGCCGGCCATTCGCCATCGGCGCGCCGAGGCTTGCGGAGGGCAGCATGCCCAAGGACCCCGTCAGCATCGCCGCCACGTCGGACAGCAGGTCGCCAAAGAGGTTGTCGGTGACGATCACGTCGAACTGCTTGGGCCAGCGGCAGAGCTGCATGCCGCCCGCATCGGCATACATGTGGCTCAGCTCGACCTCCGGATAGCTCTCGTCGTGCACCTTCTGCACGACCTCGCGCCAGAGGATGCCGGATTCCATCACATTGGCCTTCTCCATCGAGCAGACCTTGTTCGACCGCCGCTTCGCCAGCTCGAAGGCCGAGCGCGCCACCCGGTCGATCTCGCTTTCGGTATAGCGCTGCGTGTTGATGCCGACCCGCTCGTTGCCTTCCTCGAAGATACCGCGCGGCTCGCCGAAATAGATGCCGGAGGTCAGTTCACGCACGATCATGATGTCGAGGCCCGCGACCACCTCGCGCTTGAGCGAGCTGAAATCGGCCAGCGCGTCGAAACATTGCGCGGGGCGGAGATTGGCATAAAGGTCCATCTCCTTGCGCAGGCGCAGCAGGCCGCGCTCGGGCTTCACGCTGAAATCGAGGCTGTCGTATTTCGGCCCGCCCACGGCGCCCAGAAGCACCGCATCCACCTCCTGCGCCTTGGCCATGGTCTCATCGGCAAGGGGCGTGCCGTGCCGGTCATAGGCCGCGCCGCCCACGAGGTCTTCGCTGATGTCGAATTTCAGCCCCCGCTTGTCGCCGAACCAGTCGATGATGCGGGTGACCTCGGCCATCACCTCGGGGCCGATGCCGTCGCCGGGAAGGATCAGAAGGGTATTCGTCATGTCGGCCTGTCCTTGTCCTGAAGGGTCGGACGGGGCGTAGCCCCTCGCCCCTTCAGGGTCAAGGCAGGGCGATGTCCACCCAGACGAGGCGGTGGCGCGAGGCTGTCGCGACCGTCTCGGCCAGCGGGCCGTCGGCCGGCCAGAGCACGCCCGCGCCGGTAACCTTCAGATCGGCCGACGGCAACACGTAATCGACCCGCAGGTTGCCGGGGCCGTCCGCCTCGGGCCAGTCAACGGTGTCGAGCGCGGGGTCGCCTTTCTGGCTTGCATTGAGGCCCCCCTGCGCCGCCGAGGCCGCCACGCCGCCCCGGCTCGACGGAAGGGGATCGGTCAGCCGGGGATCGGCCAGGAAGGCGGCCATCGCGGCGCTGCGCCCGTCGCCGTCCTCCGGGTCGAGATTGGCGTCGCCGAGGACTATCAACCGCCCGTCCGGCGGCGGCGCGCCGGGCAGCGCCCCGTCGAGATAGAGCGACCAGAGCCGAAGCTCGTCGCGGTTGCGCAATCCGTTCGCATCCTCGGGCCCGTCGAAGACCGGCGGCGAGGCGTGGAAGGTCAGCAGGTGCAAGACGGCATCGCCCACCTGAACCGGCACGTCCCAATGGCCGGTGGTAGAGAGCCTTTGCAACGCCTGCGCCTCTGGCGACGGAAAGGGCTGGCCGTCCTTCTCGGGCAGGGTCGCGCCGGGCAGGTCGCGCCAGAGCAGGGCGGAGAAGTCGCGTAGATCGCTCGTCACCACGGGAAAGCGCGAGAGGATCGCCATCCCCCCCTGCCCCGCGAAGAAGCCGAAGCCCTGGGCGTCGCCCGGGCCGCCCGTCCGCCCGTCGCCATCCAGATCGAGCCCCGTGCGCAGCCCCGTATTGGGCCGGAGCGCGAAGAGATGGGGATAGTCGAGATCGCGCGCCCGCAGCCGCTCGGCCAGCGCGGTCAGCACAAGGCCGTCAAGATCGTAGTCGAGACCCTGCAGCGCAACGATGTCAGGCCGCGCCGTCGCCAGGACGTCGAGCACCGCGGCGACCTGGTCGTCCTTGCCGCGCAGGATGTCCTGCAGCAGCAGCCCCGGCCCCTTGCGGAAGAGCTCGGTATTGTAGGTGGCGACGCGCAGCTCGGCCGCGACGGCGCCCTGCCCGACCGCAAAGGCGATCAGGCAGGACAGGCCCAGCCCGAGGGCGGCCCGGTGCAGGGGGCGGCGGGTCAGACCCAGGGCCGCTCCTGCGCCATCCGCGACTCGAAGCCGTCGATGGCGGTCGCCTTCTCGAGCGTCAGGCCGATATCGTCGAGCCCTTCCAGCAGGCAATGCTTGCGGAACGGGTCGACCTCGAAGGCGATCTCCTCACCGTCCGAGGTGGTGATGACCTGGTTTTCCAGATCGACACTCATCCGGGCATTCGCCCCCTTCTCGGCATCTTTCATCAGGATATCGACCTTCTCCTGCGGGAGCACGATCGGCAGGATGCCGTTCTTGAAGCAGTTGTTGAAGAAGATGTCGGCAAAGCCCGGCGCGATCACGCAGCGGATGCCGAAATCCTTGATCGCCCAGGGCGCGTGCTCGCGCGACGAACCGCAGCCGAAATTGTCGCCCGCGACGAGGATCTGCGCCTCGCGCCAGGCGGGCTGGTTCAGCACGAAACCGGGCTTCTCGTTGCCGTTCTCGTCATAGCGCATCTCGTCGAAGAGATTGACGCCCAGCCCCTCGCGCTTGATCGTCTTGAGGAATTGCTTGGGGATGATCATGTCGGTGTCGACATTGACCAGCGGCAGCGGCGCGGCGATGCCGGTGAGTTTCTCGAACTTTTCCATTGCCATCGCTCCTTAGACCGTTTCCGCCATCAGTTCGCGCACATCCGTCAGGTGGCCGGTGATTGCGGCCGCCGCGGCCATGACCGGGCTCATCAGGTGGGTGCGCCCGCCACGGCCCATGCGGCCCTCGAAATTGCGGTTCGAGGTGGCGGCGCAGCGCTCGCCCGGGGCGAGCTGGTCGGGGTTCATGCCCAGGCACATCGAGCAGCCCGCCAGCCGCCATTCAAAACCCGCCTCGGTGAACACCTTGTCGAGCCCCTCTTCCTCGGCCTGCGCCCGCACGAGGCCCGAGCCCGGCACGACCATGCCGCGCACGCCCTCGGCAAGCTTCCGCCCCTTCAGGATCTCGGCGGCGGCGCGCAGATCCTCGATCCGGCCATTGGTGCAGGATCCGATGAAGACGGCATCCACCTTGATCTCGTTCAGCGGCGTGCCGGGCGTCAGCCCCATATAATCGAGCGAGCGGCGCGCGGCCTCGACCTTGCCACCCTGGAAATCCTCGGGCGCGGGCACGACGCCCGTGATCGGCAGCACGTCCTCGGGCGAGGTGCCCCAGGTCACGACCGGCGCGATATCCTCGGCGCGGATGGTCACGACCTTGTCCCAATGCGCGTCGTCGTCGGATTTCAGCGTCTTCCACCACGCCAGCGCCGCCTCCCATTGCGCGCCTTTCGGCGCGTGGGGCCGGCCCTTGACATAGTCGAAGGTCTTTTCGTCGGGCGCGATCAGGCCCGCCCGCGCGCCGCCCTCGATCGCCATGTTGCAGACGGTCATGCGGCCCTCCATCGAGAGCGCCCGGATCGCCTCGCCGCAATATTCGATGACATAGCCGGTGCCGCCGGCGGTGCCGGTCTGGCCGATGACCGAAAGCGTGATGTCCTTGGCCGTCACGCCCGGGGGCAGCGTCCCGGTGATTTCGACCTTCATGTTCTTCGATTTCTTCTGGATCAGCGTCTGGGTGGCGAGCACATGTTCGACCTCGCTGGTGCCGATGCCATGCGCCAGCGCCCCGAAGGCGCCATGGGTCGCGGTGTGGCTGTCGCCGCAGACGATGGTCATGCCCGGCAGCGTCCAGCCCTGTTCCGGGCCGATGATATGCACGATGCCCTGGCGGATATCGGAAACCGGATAGTAGTTGATGCCGAAATCGCGCGCATTCCTGTCGAGCGCCTCGACCTGGATGCGGCTTTCCTCGTTCTCGATGCCCTTCTCGCGGTCGAGCGTCGTGGGCACGTTGTGATCGGGCACGGCGATGGTCTTTTCGGGGGCCCGCACCTTCCGGCCCGTCATCCGCAGCCCTTCGAAGGCCTGCGGGCTGGTCACCTCGTGCACGAGATGGCGGTCGATATAGATGAGGCAGGTGCCGTCCTCGGCCTGATCGACGAGGTGGGCATCCCAGATCTTGTCATAAAGTGTCTTGCCGGTCATGGAACTCTCCGCGGCTTGTCTTGTCTGATTGTCGAACGGATCGGTTGGCCCCGCCTCACGGGCGGGCCAGCACCGAATGCGCCGCGCCGTAGAAGCGCCAGGGCAGGCGCGCGCGGTCGTCCATGTCGAAGACGCGATTCATGGCCGCTGAGATACTCCTTCGGCCGGCCCCGATCAAGGCCGGCCCGTCCCGGCCGTCGCCTGAAGGCGGCGTTATTCGGACGCGCGGTGCGCCCGACGCCGGCCGGCAACGCCCAACGCGCCGAGCCCGCCGATCATGAGCCAGAGGCCAGCCGGCAGCGGAACGGTCGCTGGCGGCAGGTCGTCGTCGGAGAAGATGAGCGACATCGCCGTCCAGTCCGGAAGCAAGGGCTCGAGGAACGTACCCCCGGACGTGAACTCGGTGCCGTCGAAATCGACAACGTTCAGGCTGCTGCCAGTCGCGTAATACATCTTGCCGGCAGCGGCGTCGTAGGACATCGCCGTCCAGTCTGGAAGCAGCGGTTCGAGAAACGTGCCCCCCGAGGTGAACTCGGTGCCGTCAAAGTCGACAACGTTCAGGCTGCTGCCGGTCGCGTAGTAAAGCTTGCCGGCGGCGGCGTCGTAGCTCATCGCCGTCCAGTCCGGAAGTAGCGGTTCGAGAAACGTGCCCCCCGAGGTGAACTCGGTCCCGTCGAAATCGACCACACTCAGGCTGCTGCCGGTCGCGTAATACATGCCCGAGACGGTTGCGGCCTGAACGTGAGCCGCAAAGAGCGTGAACAGAACGATCAATGCATTGCGCATGCTTTCCTTCCCCCAAGGCAAGCGTCCTCTCCAGCCTGCGCCTCGCCATCCCTCCCGTCAACCGCCACGCCCCGGGCGGCGTTCAGACGGCGGATGCGGTCGCGATTGCGCGGGAGGGTTGAGTGCCGGCGCGGATCCGCGCAGTCTGAACCTCGAAGGAGCGCGGATGGAAACCGACCCGACCCCGATCCTGGAGCAGTTGCAGGCCCTGGCCGGCAAGGCCCTGATCTTTGCCGAAAGTCTGGCGCGGCCGGGCTGGCGGCTTTACCAGATCGTGCTGATCCTGGCCCTGGCTCTGCTCGCGCAGATCATCGCCTGGGCGCTCGACCACCGGATTCGCGACTGGCTGCGCGCTCAGGAGGGCTGGCCCAAATGGCGGCTCCGGGTCGCGCTGGTGCTGCTCCGGCGGCAGCGGCTGATCGTCTTCGTCGCCTTGTCGTGGCTGCTGGTCTGGCTGATGCGCGAAATCACCTGGCCCTCGCGCAGCTATCTCATCGGCATCGCGGCGACGCTGGCCACGGCCTGGCTCGTCGTCGGGCTGGCGGTAAGGCTGGTCCGCAACCGCCTGCTCAGGCGGCTGGTGACATGGGGCCTCTGGGTCTATGTCACGCTCTACATCCTCGACCTCACCGACGAGGCCGCGCAGGTTCTCGACAACGTCGCGGTCACCTTCGGCGGGGTCCGGCTTTCGGCCCTCGTGCTGCTGCAGGCGGCGGTGGTGACGGGCTTGCTCTTCACCTTCGCCCGCCTGATCTCGCGCAGCGCATCGGCCCGGATCCGCGCGGACGAGGAGATATCGCCCTCGCTACGCGAACTGATCGTCAAGCTCTTGCAGATCGCGCTTTACGGCGCGGCCTTCTTCATCGGGCTCAGGGCGATCGGCTTCGACCTGACGGGCCTTGCGGTGCTGTCGGGCGCGATCGGGCTGGGGCTCGGCTTCGGCCTGCAGAAGGTGGTTTCGAACCTCGTCTCGGGCCTGATCATCCTGCTCGACAAGTCGGTCAAGCCCGGCGACGTGATCAGCCTGGGCGACACGTTCGGCTGGATCAACGAGCTGGGCGCGCGCTATGTCTCGGTGGTCACGCGCGACGGCAAGGAATTCCTGATCCCGAACGAGGATCTCATCACCAGCCAGGTGGTGAACTGGTCCCATTCCAACGAATTCGTCCGGCTCGACATCTTCTTCGGCACCTCCTATGGCGACGATCCGCACAAGGTGCGCAAGGTCGCGATCGAGGCCGCCCGGTCGGTGCCACGCGTGCTGAGCGCCCGTCCACCCGTCTGCCATATCGTGGGCTTTGGCGACAGTTCGGTGGATTACATCCTGCGGTTCTGGATCGTCGACCCGACCCAGGGCCTGACCAATGTGCGCGGCGCGGTCTTCCTCGCCCTCTGGGATGCGTTCAAGGAGAACGGCATCACGATCCCCTTCCCCCAGCGCGAGGTCAAGCTGCTGCAGGGAAGCGAGTTGCGGACCGCGGCGTCCTCCGCCACCCCTCCCGATGGTTGACCGCGGCACGATCCTTCTGCGGGGCTGCGAGCCCCGCGTCACCGCGCGGGCGCGGGCAGGGCATTGGATATCTCGATGAGGTTCCCGTCCGGGTCGCGGCAATAGAGCGAGAGAAGCGGCCCCGACGCGCCGGTGCGCGCGACGGGCCCCTCCTCCACGCGCACGCCCTCTGCCGCCAGATGCCCCTGCCAGTCGGCCAGCGGGACATCGCTCAGAAAGCACAGATCGGCGCTGCCCGGACAGGGCGCGGCGGCATGCGGCGCGAATTCGGCCCCCGCCTGATGCAGGTTGATCTTCTGCCGCCCGAAGACCAGCGCCGTCCGGGTGGTGCCGTCCGCGGCGGCGAAGCTCTCGGCCCGCATTCCGAGGATCCGTGTGTAGAATCTGACACTCGCGTCAGGCTCGGCGACGGTCAGCACGAGATGATCGAGCGAGTCAATCTGCGGTGTCATGCGCGTTGCGCCTCTCATCGGCTGGGGCTAGCGTGATCAGCATGCACGAAGCCGTGGGCAGGACGCAAACCTTCACCGACGCGATGGATCCCGACCGCGTCGCGGCGCTGCATGCGACGCTGGGCCTCGAGGGGCCGGCGCCGGGGCATTACGATCCGCTGCCGCCCTTCTTCCACCAGGTCTTCTTCTGGGATTTCCGCCCGCCCGACGAACTCGGCCGCGACGGACATCCCCGCATCGGCGGTTTCATCCCCGATCTGGGCCTGCCGCGCCGGATGTGGGCGGGCGGGCGGCTCGCCTTCTACGGGCCGCTGCGCTTCGGGCTGACCGCCCAGAAGACCACCACCATCGAAAGCGTCGAACAGAAGCAGGGCCGCACCGGACCGCTCGCCTTCATCACGCTGCGCCATGACATCGTGCAGGGCGGCGTCCTGCGCGTGAGCGAGCACCAGGATCTC
>Ga0316576_10000669_pt1 | contig 16692 bp, 18 predicted proteins | sample S0NA_FD_203075 | JGI IMG/M metagenome (GOLD analysis project Ga0316576, IMG submission 203075) | Rhizosphere microbial communities from salt marsh grasses in Alabama, United States - S0-2_050615r3r5 | ecosystem: Host-associated > Plants > Roots > Rhizosphere | place: USA: Alabama | collected... | reverse complement strand
CTGGTTCTTCAGCCAGTTCCTCATCGCCGGCCAGCAGACCGGCGTCGCCTGGGAGGCGCACGTCGTCGGCTTCGTGGTCGGCGTGGTCGTCGCCTTGCCGCTCCGGAACCGGCTGCTGGCCAACACGCTGGCCGGCGCCCAGGCCGGCTCCCTCACCTGACGGACCTCAGGACAGCAGGGCCGGGACGTCGGCGATCGACGGCACCAGGTGGTCGGGTGCCGGGTCGATGGGGCGATCCCCGCCGGCGGGGGTGATCCCGGAGAGCACCAGGACGGTCGTCCACCCGGCGGCGGCGCCGAAGGCGATGTCGGTCTCCGGGCGGTCGCCCACCATCCACGTCGGGCCCGCCCCCAGCCGGGCGGCCACCGCCGCCCGCATCGCCGGGTGGGGCTTCCCGGCGATCTCGGCGCGGCGTCCGGAGGCCCGTTCGACGGCGGCCACCATGCTGCCGGCCCCCGGCCACGGGCCCTCGGCAGTCGGCAACGTGGCGTCGTCGTTGGTGGCGATCAGGCGGGCCCCGCCGAGCACCGCCGCGGCCGCCCCTCGGAGCCGCTCGTAGGTGAGGGTCCGGTCGAGGCCGACGAAGACGCTCCGGGCCGCCCCCGGGTCGCCGGTCACCGCGATGCCGTGCTCCTCGAGCATCTCCGTCAGGCCCGACTCCCCCAGCACGAAGGCCGGGGCGTCGCCGGGTCCGGCGAGCGTCGCCGCGGCGTGGGCCGACGTCACCACCTGCCCGGGATCGGCGGCGAACCCGGTGGCCTCCCTGATCCGGGCCGCCACGTCGCGGGGGTGGCGGCTCGAGTTGTTGGTGGCGAAGACGATCCGGTACCCGCGGGCCGCGATCTCGGTGAGCGCCTGCCCGGCGCCGGCGATGCCGGCTCCGGGCAGGTAGACGACGCCGTCGAGGTCGCAGACGACGTTTCCGCGGGTGGTCTCGACCGACAACACGGGCCTCCGGCCGGCGATGGTGGGCCGACGGTACCAGCGGCGAACGGTCTCACCCGCCGCCGAGCGACTCGCCCAGGCGCTCCAGCGTCTCGGCGTAGAGGCGGGCGGTCATCCCGAGCGAGACCTCGCTCACCCGCTCGTCGTCCCCGTGGAACATCGAGAGGAAGTCGCCGAAACCGACCCGCTCGTCGAAGGCGCCGACGCCGTAGGCGATCGTTCCCCGCTCCCGGAAGAACCGGGCATCGGTCGCCACCGGGATCAGCGTCGGCAGGAGCCGCACCCCCTCCCCGGCGACCGACCCGGCGGCGGCGCCGATCGCCTTCCACAGAGGCCCCTCGGGCGGCGAACTGCCGGCAGGGGCGGCCACCATCGCCTCGATCGCCACCTCCTCGGCCAGCCGCGGGCCGATCGCCTTCCGCATGTGGTCGAGCACCGAGGCCTCGTCCTGGCCGGGCAGGACCCGAACGTCGACCTCGGCGACCGCGAGGTCGGGGACGACGTTGGCCTTCACGCCGCCGTACAGGGTGTTGGGGCTGATCGTCAGGTGGGTGCAGGCGTGGACCCACCGGGCGAACCCCGGGTCGTCGAGGGCCAGTTCGTCGACGGCGGCGTCGATGCGATCAGGGTCGAGGAGGGATGCGGCGAGTGGCGCCGGCGGGTCCCATGCCTCGACGAAGCGGCGCCACTCGAGGGTGATCTCGGCGGGCGGCGGGGACTCGGCGAGCCGTCGGACGGCGTCGGCGACCGGCACGAGTGCGTTGCGCGAGCCGTGCGGCTGGCTGCCGTGCCCGGAGACCCCGGCGGCCCTGAGGCGCCGCCACATCGGTCCCTTCTCGGCGACGGTCACCGGGATGCCCGGGGCGCTCCCGCCGCCCAGCGCAGGGGCGGCGATCTCGGTGATCAGGTAGCCGCAGCGCACCTCGTCCCAATGGTGGCGGGTGATCCACCCGGCGCCGAGGTGGCCGGCCGCCTCCTCGTCGGCAACCGCCAGGAACAGCAGGTCGCCGGGCAGCGGCGGCACCGATCCTTCCCGGAAGCGCTTGGCGACCGCCGCCATCGCGGCGGTCTGGTCGAGCATGTCCACCGCTCCCCTGCCCCACACGAACCCGTCGGCCCGTTCCCCGGCGAAGGGGTCCACCGACCAGGTGTCGGCCCGGGCCGGCACGACGTCGGTGTGGCCGAGCAGCATGACCGCCGGTGCCCCCGGGACCCGCCCCGGCACCCGGTAGAGGATGCTGCGGCGCCCCGGGTGTGGTTCGAACACCCGGTCCGGCTCGCCCAGGTACCCGATCAGGGTGTCGCACGACCGGGTCTCCCCACCCGAATCCGGGGTTCCGTCGTTGACGCAGGCGTTGCGGATCAGGGCGACGAGCAGCTCGACGACTTCACCGGACGGGATGGGGTCCATCGCACTCCTCCAGGCCGGGCTCCGGGGCGTGCGAGAGGGACTCCTTCCACGTCCTGAAGCGCTGGTGACGGCGGGCGTCGGCGCCGAGGCCGTCGCCGGTCTTGCCGTGCAGGTCGAAGCGGAACTCGGCGCCGAGATCCTCGCGCACCGCCAGGTAGCGGGCCTCGCCCACCGGCGGCCCGGCCCGCCACAGGAGGTACCGGCCGATGCGGCGCTTGTACTCGACCGGCTCGCGCAGGTCGTCTCCGAGGGTCAGCAGGTTCGCCGGCGCCTCGATCCATCCCGAGGCGGGGATCCGGTAGTCGCGTTGCGGCAGGTCGGGGAGGTCCTCGGTGTGGTACCGGCGGTCGACGAACGGACGTTCGTGGGGCTTGAGCGCCACGCTTCACGCCCCGGCGTCGTGGTGCATCACGATGTGACGAGCCTTGAAGCCGTTCGACTCGAAGAAGTTCTTGGCGAGCCGGTGCCCGGGGGAGACGTGGGCGTCGAAGTAGCGATAGCCCTCGGCGCGACGGGCTTCGACGAATCCGCCCATGAGGGCTTCTCCGACCCCGACCTCGCGCGCCTCCGGCTCGGTGTAGAGCAGCCGCACTGCCGCGATCCGGTCGCCGCCGCCCTGCGGGAGGAGGGCCTCGGAGCGGGCGAGGAGGAAGCCCACGGGCACGCCGTCGAGCAGGCCCAGCGCCACCCAGGCGCCCTCGTCGGCGATCGCCGCCCCGAAGGCCTCGTCGACGGGTTCCGGCAGGCCCTCGGTGACCGCCCACACGGCCTTGAGGGCCACCATCTCCTCGGTGAGGCGCCGGTAGAGGCGAATGAGATCGGGGATGTCGGCGGGGACCGCCGAACGGGCGCTGACCTCCATGGCGGCGAGCCTAGTGAGCGGCCGCGCTCAGGCGCAGTCCCGGCAGACCATGCGCTTCGGGTCGGCGAGCTGGGTTCGCCGCTTCACCAGGAAGCAGCTGCTGCACACGAACTCGTCCTCGTGGACGCCCTCGGCCTCGGTTTCGAGCGCCATCGCCTCGCGGCGCATCTGACGAAGCTCTTCGAGCTCGTCGACGGGGAGGGACTCGGCGGCCTCGTCCTCGGTGAGCATCTCGAGCTCTTCCTCTTCGAGCTCGTCGAGGGCCTCGTCCTCGTCCTCGTCCTCGTCTTGGTCCTCTTCCTCTTCGTCGAGCGCCTCTTCGTCGTCTTCCTCGAAGTCTTCGTCTTCCTCTTCTTCGTCGTCGTAGGCGTCGGCGTCCTCGTCCTCGAGGTCGTCAACGATCTCCTCGTCCTCGAGCCACTCCTCGTCCGGATCGGGCCCGTCGAGGTCGTCGTCGTGGGTGCTTGGGGGGACCATGGTTTCCTCTGTCCGAAGGCGGCCGGAGTATACGCGAAACCGGCGGTGCGCGGCATCATCGCAGCGGCGGCCGTCGCGGTCGAATCCCGGGCGACGACGAGGGATCAGATCTTGATGCGCAGGGCTCCCGGCAGGACTCGCACCCGGACCGGGGTCTCCCCGAGGTAGTCGCCGTCGACCTCGATGGGCCAGGGACGCTCGGTGGTGATCTCGATCTCGGCGGCCGAGAAACGGGTCACGGCCGGATGGCGGAGGTGCAACCCCCGGCGTGCCTGCCGGACGATCGGGATCGCCTGCACCCGTGAACAGGAGAAGACCTGCACGTCGAGGACCCCGTCGACCAGGGTGGCCTTCGGGGCGATGTTGAGGTTGGTCCCGAAGAACTGCCCGTTGGCGAGGACGACGGCGAGTGCCCGGGCTTCGACCGAGCGGCGTTCGGTCACGATCCGCACGCCGGTTCGCCGGAACGCCGGCAGCACCAGCCAGAACGCCGCCAGGTAGCGGGCGTCGCCGAGCCTCCTCGTCAGCCCCTCCGCCCGCTTCACGGCTGCGCCGAGGACCCCCAGGTCGGCGGCGTTCACGAAGTGCCGCCGGCCGAAAGACCCCTCGACGACGGCGGCGTCGGCCAGGTAGGTGCTGTTCCCCGTCAGGTGACGGGCGGCTCCCTCGAGGTCCTGGGGGATCCCGAAGGTGCGGATGAAGTCGCATCCGGAACCGGCCGGGAGGATGCCCAGCAGGGGTGGCTCGGCCGGGCCCGCCGAGAGCAGGGCGTCGGCGACCATGCTGACGGTGCCGTCCCCTCCGATGGCGATCACCCCGTCGGCCCCCGCCGCCGCCGCCCCGGCGACCAGCGTGCGGAGGTGCTCGGGGCTCTCGGAGACCCTCACCTCGGCTTCGACCCCGGCGCTGCGGAGGGCCTCGGTGGCCCGCGTTCGGGCCCTCGCCGCGTCCCGTGCACCGGGGTTGAGGATGCCGATCCAGTTCATACCGCCCCCGCAGCCGCCACGACGCCGCGGTCCACCGCCCGGGCCGCCTCCTCCGCGGTGCCGGCGAGGCCGGGTGCCGCGTCGCGCACCTGGCGGAGCAGGTCGATCAACTGGCGGCAGTTCCGCACGAAGTCCCCCACGCCCGACGTCTCCTCCTCGAACAGGGCCTCGAGGTCCGCCCCGGCCGCCCAACGGTAGGCCGTCGCCGCGAAGCCTGCCTCGGGGGGCCGGGTCTCGGGGAGCCCGGCATCGGCCTCGAGCGCCGCGAGGCCCTCCCACAGGCCGTCGAGGGCCTCGGCTCGCTCCTCGAGCAGGGCCGTCGGCCACTCCCCCTCGGCGGCATCGGAGCGCGGCTCGTAGGTGAACGCCGACACGAAGGCGGCGGTCTCGGCGGCGTCGAGACCCTCCAGCAGGCCGTGCTCGAGGGCCTCGGCGAGCAGCAGGTCGAGTTCGTTGTAGATGAAGCGGAGCCGCCGGCCGGCCTCGGTCAACCGCCACCCGTCGGCGTACCCCTTCCGCTCCAGGATCCCGACGATCGCCCGGAACCGGGGCACCAGACCCCCCGGACGGGTTTTCAGCCGGCGTTCGATGCGCTCGGCCCGGCGCTCCAGGCGCCGGGCGGCACGGGCGGCGGCCACGTGCCGGCCGTGGTCGGGGCAGCCGGGCGAACGGGCCTCCGGCCCGGCCGATGCCGGACGGCGCTCCCCGGGGCGGAACGCGGCGAGCGCTTCCGCCAGCCTGCGGCGGTAGCCCTCCTCACGCGGCGTGAACGGCTCGGGGAGGTCGAGCCGCCCGACCAGGGCGGCATCCGGCGGCAGCCTCTCCGGGGAAAGGCGGTCGAGCCGCCCGTGCTCGTCCACGGTCAGCAGGCGCGGCCTGGTGCCCGACCCCCGTGCCACGAGCACCCTGCGCTCGACGCCCGCGGGCCCGCGCCACTCCAGCACGTCGCCGGCGCTCGTGGAGGCGGCGAATTCCGCCATCATCGCGGCCTGCGACCTCCCCGCCGGCTCGTCGGCGAGGCCTGCCGGGCACTCGGCCCGGGCTCGTTCCAGTTCGAGCCGGCGCCGCGTCCCGTCGAGTTCGGCCGCCAGGTGGGCGCGCTCGCGCTCCTCCCGGAACTCGGCGAACGAGGCGTTGAGGAGTTGTTCCGCCCGGGGCCGCTCGTAGCGGGCGATCAGGTTGGCGGCCATGTTGTAGCTCGGGGTGAAGCTGGAGCGGAGTGGATGGGCTCCCGCCGCGGCGATGGCGGCGACCCGATCGAAGGGGACGTACGGCGAGTGGAGCACCACCGCCGTGCCGCGGTGGTCGATCCCCCGGCGCCCGGCCCGGCCGGTGAGCTGGGTGAAGTCGCCGGGCTGCAGCAGTTCGTGGGATTCGCCGGTGAACTTGGAGAGGCTCTCGAGCACCACGGTGCGGGCCGGCATGTTGATGCCCAGCGAGAGGGTCTCGGTGGCGAACACCAGGCGCACCAGGCCGGCGGAGAACAGGTGCTCGACGGTCTCCTTGAAGGCGGGGACGAGCCCGGCGTGATGGGCGGCCACCCCGGCCTCGAGGGCCCACAGCCACCGCCCGTATCCGAGCACCCCGAGGTCGCGGTCGCTCAAGTGTGCGGTTCGTTCCTCGGCCGCCTCCCGGATCGCCGCCGCCTCCTCGGGGTCGGTGAGCCGCAATCCGAAGTCCACCACCTGGAACGAGGCGGCGTCGCACCCCGCCCGCGAGAAGATGAAGTAGATCGCCGGGAGGAGGCCGCGGCGCTGCAGGAGCTCGACGGTCTCGAACCTGCGGGGGGTGACGTGGCGCCTGCCCCGTCCGGTGTGCAGCAGCCGGTCCACCTCCCGGTTGGGCCGCCCCCGCCGGTCGAACAGCTCCATGAGGTGCAGCGATCCCCCCTTCCACCGGTCCTTCAGGAGGTACTCGGGATCGAGGGGCACCGGCCGGGTCGTCTCGACGACGAGGGCGGTCGGGCCCCGGCGCCGCTCCACCCATCCGGCGAACTCCTCGGGATTGGCGATCGTCGCCGACAGGCAGACGAGCGGGATCCCGCGATCGAGGTGGACGATGATCTCCTCCCACACCGAGCCGCGGGACCGGTCCGACAGGTAGTGGACCTCGTCGAGGATCACCGTCCCGACCGTGTCGAGGTCGGGGCTCGAGGCGTACATCATGTTCCGGAGCACCTCGGTGGTCATCACCACGATCGGGGCTCCCCCGTTGATCGAGTTGTCGCCCGTCAGCAGCCCGACGGCCTGGTCGCCGTGAGACCGGCGGAAATCGGTGAACTTCTGATTGCTGAGCGCCTTCAGGGGCGTGGTGTAGACCGCTCGCTTCCCGCCGGCCAGCACCCGGGCGATCGCCGCCTCCGCCACGATCGTCTTCCCGGAGCCGGTGGGAGCGGTCACGACGACCGTCTCGCCGCGATCGATGGCGGCGGCTGCCTCCGTCTGGAACGGATCGGGGGCGAAGGGGAGGCCGGCGAGGTAGGCGGCGGCGCTCATCGCCGGAGCAGGAACCTGATGAGCCAGATGTCGATCTCGTAGAGCAGGTAGAGCGGCACCGACAGCAGGAGCAGGGTGAGCGGGTCACCGCTCGGGGTGACCACCGCCCCCACCGTCACGATGATCAGCACCGCCCATCGCCGCCCTCGCGCCAGCGTCCGCCACCCGACCACGCCGACGGCGGCCGCCAGGAACAGGAACACGGGGAACTCGAAGGCGATCCCGAACACCAGCAGGAACCTGATGGCGAAGGTCAGGTAGAAGTCCCCACCGATCGCCGGCTGCAGGTTCTCGCCGCCGAAGTCGATGAGGAACCCGAGACCCCGTGCCAGGGACCAGTACCCGAACCAGATGCCGCCGGCGAACAGCACCGCCAGCGCCGCCACGATCGGGACGACCCAGCGGCGCTCCCGGGGTGAGAGCGCCGGGTTGATGAACGCCCAGATCTGGTAGATCACCACCGGGCTCGCCAGGACGAAGCCCCCGAACAGCGAGAGACGCATGAAGAGCGAGAACGCCTCGGTGGGGCGGAAGAAGACCAGGCTGCGGTCGTCGGCGACCTTCTCGTACGGGGCGATGAGCAGGTTGAAGATCCAGTCCCGGAAGACGAACGCCACGATCGCGCCGACGACCACGGCGAGGGCCGCCTTGAAGATGCGGGAGCGCAGCTCGTCGAGGTGCGCCATCAGCGGCGCCGGCTGGCTCACGGGCCCGGCGGTTCTCGGTGCGGGCCGTCGGGGTGGTCGGCGGGCGGCGGGTCGTCGAGGGTGGAGCCGATCTCGCGGCGGAGGTCCTGGAGCGGCTTGAGGGCGTCGCCGTATTCGGCTTCGAGCCCCGACTTCAGCTCCGCGGTGGCCTCACGGGCCTGGCGGAGCAGGGCGCCGGCCTTGCGGGCGATCTCGGGCAGGCGGCGCGGGCCGAACACGAGGAGCGCCACCACGGCGATCGTGAGCATCTCGGCGGGGCTGACGCTGAACACCCGGACATGGTAGGAGTCCGAGCGCCGCATGACGCGGCCGGGGGGCGGCAGCGCCGCCCCCCGTGGAATGCCCCGCCGCTCAGATCCCGAGTGCCTGTGCCCAATCCTGACGGTCGAGGGCGGAGCGGAACGCCTGTATCTCGCCTTCGGTGATCGGGCCCGGAGCCTCCACCACTTCGTAGGCCACGCCGGTCGCCAGGAGGATCGACACCACCCGGTGGTTCGCCGGCCGGTGCTGCACCTGGTCGCAATGCGGACACGCGAAGAGATAGACCCCGGTGCCGTCCTCGGGGGTCAGCCGGAGCGAGACGTCCGACGGTGCGAGTTCCACGTCCCCGCACAGGGGGCAGGAGGTACGGATGGTCGTCATGCCTGTCTCCGGTCCAATCCCTCGGTCCTAGGGGCCTATCGGGCGGCGACCGGCCCGGCTGAATGACCATTCCACGGAATAGTCCCTCGGGACTAGGCAGTGCCGTACCGGGCGAGGATGCGGGAACGCAGGTCTGCGGTGGCGGTGGCGACCTCGTCGCCGCCGAGGAGCCGTGCCCGATCGCCGAGACGGAGCAGCAGCCGGGCGGCGACCGAGGGGTCGGACGCACTGAATTCGACGGTGGTCGTGCCTTCGCCGGCGGCGATCACGTCGACCGGGTAGTACTCGGCGACCCACCCGGCTCCGGGGCCCAGTTCGATGACCGCCCGGACGTCGTCGACGCCGGGGGTGTAGCGCACGACCGGGGGCGGCGGGTCCTCGGGCGGGTCGAACGTCTCACCGGTCTCGGCGGCGTCGCGGATCCGGTCCACCCGGAACACCCGCTCGGCGCCGGCGGTCCGGCAGTGGCCCCGCAGGTACCAGTTCCCGAGCGTCGAGAACACCGACCACGGCTCGACGTCGCGAAGCGAGGTCTTCCCGCCGGCGAGCGAAGAGTAGGTGAGGCGGACCACGCTGCCGGCGCGGGCCGCCCTGCGCAGCAGCGCGACGAGCTCCGGTTCGGCCGGGAGCTCCACGCTGATCTCCTCGCCGCCCGGGAGGAGTGCCCGTTGCAGCTTGGCGACCGCCGTCGACAGGGCTTCGGGAGCCTCGCCCGCCTGGCCGAGAGCCATCCCCCCGGCCAGCAGCATCAGCGCCTCGGCCGGGTTGAGGCGCACCGGCCGGGCGAAGTACTCGGCCATGTCGACCACGACCTCGTCCTCGTCCACGTACGCCACCATCAGGTCGCCGGGCCCGTATCCGGGGAGCCCGCACACGAAGACCAGGTTGAGGTCCCGTACCAGTTCGGGGCGCGTGTAGCCGAACCGCTCGCAGACTTCGGCGACGGTGGCCCCGCCCCGGGACATCACCCACGGGAGCATCGAGAGGATTCGCGTCAGGCGCTCGACCGTCCGGGGGCTGTTCACACCGCACCCCCGAGGTGGGCGACGAATCGCTCGCGCACCGCCGTCGGCTCGACGATCTCCGCCCGGTCCTCGAATCCGATCAGCCAGCCGACGAAAGCGTCGAGGTTGGCGACCTCGAGCTCGACCTCGATGCCGCCGCCGGCCCGATCCTCGATGGGTGTCCCCGGGGGGATCTGGCGGCGGGCCCACCAGGCGACCTCGTGGTCGAACACCACCCGGACCCGCTGCGGCTCCTCTCCCGCCTCCCACGGGGCGACCGGGAGGTGATCGGCCGACCGGAAGCCCTTCGGGCGGTCGAAGGCGCCGCCCCGCTCGCCGATGCGGAGGCTCTCGATCCGATCAACCCGGAAGGACCGCACCGACCCCCGGCTCCGGCCGACGACGTACCAGTGGCCCCGCCGGAAGGCCAGGCCGTACGGTTCCAGCCCCCGTTCGGCGCCCCGGTAGCCGAGCCGGACGGTGCGGCGCTCGGTGACGGCCAGGAACAGGTCGGGCAGCCAGGCCGTCGCCGAGCCGAGGTCGGCCATCAGCGGCTCGCCGCCGGCGGTGGCCGGCGCCCCACCGAGCTTGAAGATCGCCCCGGTCCCCGGCGACTGCCCGCCGAGCCGTACCACCTGGGCCGCCAGCGCCAGCGCCGCCCGCTCCTCGTCGGTGAGGCCCGGGTCGGGCAGGGCGTACTCGTCGGCCGACACCACGTACCCGGACTCCACCTCCCAGGCATCGGTGGGCGCCAGCCGCAGCGGGATGCCCAACTGGCGGAGCAGGTCCTTGTCGCGCTCGAAGGTCCGCTTGAAGGCGTCGTCGTTGGCCTGGTCGTATCCGGCCACCGTGTAGCGGATCTCTTCGGCGGTCACCGGGCGTTCCACCGTGAGCAGGAACGCGAGGAGGTTGAGGATCCGCTCGATGACCCGGTACATCGCCCGCAACTGTAAAGCACCCCGGTCCGCTCGGGTAGCGGCCCGGGTCCCGACTCAGAGCCCGGCGATGAGCTTCTCGACCCGTTCGTCCACGGCCCGGAACGGGTCCTTGCACAGCACCGTGCGCTGCGCCTGGTCGTTCAGCTTGAGATGGACCCAGTCCACCGTGAAGTCCCGATTGCGGGCCTTCGCCTGCTTGATGAACTCCCCTCGCAGCCGGGCCCTGGTGGTCTGCGGGGGCATGACCAGCGCTCGCGAGACGTCCTGGTCGGTGACGACCCGCTCGACGAGGCCCCGACGCTCCATGGCGTAGTAGAGGCTGCGATGCCGGCTCACGTCGTGGTAGGCGAGATCCACGAGCGCCAGTTTCGGGTCGCCGAGTTCGAGCCGGTGCCGGGCCCGGTAGCCCTCCAGCACGTGGTACTTGGCGACCCAGTCGCACTCCCGTCGCAACGAGAGGGGGTCCTTCTCGAGGCCGGTCAGCAGGTGCTCCCACATGTCCACCGCCGACTGCACCTGGGCGGGGAACCCGTGCGAGCGGGCGTACCGGAGCACCCGCTCGAGGTACTCCCATTGCACGTCGAGGGCCGAGAGTTCCCGGCCGTTCGCCAGCCGCACCTTGCGCCGGCAGGTGATGTCGTGGCTGATCTCCCGGATCGCCCGGATCGGGTTCTCGAGCGTCAGGTCGCGGAAGACCACCTCGTCCTCGATCATCTGGAGGATCGCGGCGGTGGTCCCGACCTTCACGTAGGTCGTGTATTCCGACATGTTGGAGTCGCCGGCGATCACGTGGAGGCGCCGGTACCGCTCGGCGTCGGCGTGCGGCTCGTCGCGGGTGTTGATGATCGGCCGGCTGCGGGTCGTCGCCGACGACACCCCCTCCCAGATGTGCTCGGCGCGCTGTGCCAGGCAGTAGACGGTGCCCCGGGCGGTGTGCAGCAGCTTCCCGGCGCCGGCGAACACCTGACGGGTCACGAAGAAGGGGATGAGCGTGTCGAGGGTCCGCTGGAAGTCGGCCTGCCGGGTCACCAGGTAGTTTTCGTGGCAGCCGTACGAGTTCCCGGCCGAATCGGTGTTGTTCTTGAACAGGTAGACCTCGCCGCGGATCCCCTCTTCCTCGAGGCGATCCTCGGCCGACTTCAGAAGCCCCTCGAGCACCCGCTCCCCCGCCTTGTCGTGGGCGACCAGGTCGTAGAGGCTGTCGCACTCCGGGGTGGCGTACTCGGGATGGCTGCCCACGTCGAGATAGAGGCGGGACCCGTTCTCGAGGAACACGTTCGACGACCGGCCCCACGACACGACCCGGCGGAACAGGTACCGGGCGACCTCGTCGGGAGACAGCCGGCGCTGGCCGCGCAGCGTGCAGGTGACCCCGTACTCGTTCTCCATGCCGAAGATCCGCCGGTCCATGGGCGCAGCGTACCCCCGGGCGGGGGTCACGACAGTGACCGGCGCTTGATACGCTCGCAGCCCCATGGAGCAGATCGAACGGTTCTTGCACCTCGCGACGGTCGGCGACCTGGCGCTCGCCCGGATCTGCGCCGCCCGCCTCGAGGCGGAGGGGATCGAGGTGCGGCTCCGCGGCGAGTCGCTGGGCCCCTATCCGGTGACCGTCGGCCAGTTGGCCGCCACCGAGATCTGGGTGCCCGCAGGGAGACTCGAGGAGGCCGGCTCGGTGATGCTCGAGGCGGAGGTGGACCTGCACCTCGGCGCGGTCGAAGCGGAGGGGCCCACCGGAGCCGAGCCGGTCTCACGGCTGGTCGCCCTGGCAGCCGCGGTCGCGCTGATGCTCGCGGTGCTGACGGCGCTGCGAGTGCTCTGAGCCGGGATCACCCGGTGCCGTCGCCGAACACCTCGGCGGCGCTCAACCGCCGGAACATGCGCCGGCCGAGCGTGCGGTCGAGCACCGCCCCCTCCCACTCGAACGCCTCGAGGGTTCGCTCGGCGAGTTGCTCGAACGCCTGCCGCGCCCAGCCGATCGCGTCGGTGAGCGACCCACCGGGCCGGTAGTGCTCCCGCAGCGCCGCCATCAGCTCCTCCTCCTGGCCCCCGATCGCGGCGTACTCGCGGTGGTCGTACAGCGTGCCGTCGTAGGTCACCCGGAAGATTCGGTTGTCCTCCGCCTCGGCGCCCACCTCGACCACCATCACCTCCACCTCGTAGGGCTTCACCTCCTGGGTGAAGATGTGGCCGAGGGTCTGGGCGTAGGCGCTCGCCAGCGACTTGGCGGTGACGTCCGACCGGGCGTAGGCATACCCCTTGAGGTCGGCGTGGCGGATCCCGGCGATCCGCAGGGACTCGAACTCGTTGAACTTCCCGACGCCGGCGAAGGCGATCCGGTCGTAGATCTCGCTGATCTTCTGGAGGGCGCCGCTCGGGTTCTCCCCCACCAGGACGATGCCGTCGGCGTACTCGAGGGCCACGATCGCCCGGCCCCGGGCGATGCCCTTCCGGGCGTACTCCGCCCGGTCCTTCATCAACTGTTCGGGCGGGACGTAGAACGGGAGGCTCATTGGCCGACCACCTCCCGGGCGACCGCCGCCACCTGGTCCTCCGGGATCTCCCGGTAGCCGTCGGAGGAGACGAGGACCACGTTCGGGTAGATCCCCCGCTGCAGGTCGGGCCCGCCGGTGGCGGTGTCCTCCTCGGCGGCCGCCACCAGTGCCTCCACCGAGAGGTGAACGGCCTCGTCGGCGGTCAGGTCGTCGCGGAACGCGGTCCGCAGGTAGAGCTTGGCGTCCCGTCCCCCCGAACCGGTGACGGCGTAATCGGTCTCCTCGTAGCGGCCGCCGACCACGTCGAAGCTGAACAGGCGCCCCCGTTCGGCGTCCTCGTCGTAGCCGCAGAAGAGCGGGATCACCACCAGGCCCTGGAACGCGAGGGGCATCTGGCCCCGCACCATCCGGGCCAGGTAGTTCGCCTTGCCCTCGAGGCTGAGGCGATTCCCCTCGAGCTTTTCGTAGTGCTCCAACTCGGTCTGGAAGAGGCGGATCAACTCGATGGCGATCCCGGCGGTCCCGGAGATGGCGACCGCCGAGAAACGATCGGCGAGGAACACCTTCTGGACGTTGCGGTGGGCGATGAGATTGCCGGCCGTGGCCCGCCGGTCGCCGGCCATCAGCACCCCGTCGCCGTAGCGGAACGCCAGCACGGTGGTGGCTTCGGGCGGATCGAGGCGCTCGGCCCCGGCCGCGGTGCGCCAGGCGGGGCTGAGGCCGTGGGCATCGAGCAGTGCGGTGAAGCTCTCGCCGGGGACGACGCTCCCGAGCGGCAGGATCGGACGGTCGCCGATCACTGCCCGCCCTTCTGGACGTAGTTCTTGACGAACTCCTCGGCGTTCTCCTCGAGCACCGAATCGATCTCGTCGAGGAGATCGTCGATCCGATCGGTCAGTTCGCCGCCCACGTCGCGCGGCGCCGACTCCTCGACGGTCTCCTCGGTCCGCTCCTCGCGGCGTACCTGCTTACGTTCCTGTTCGGCCATGCCCACCTCCGAGGGCTCGTACCAGGTCGGCTGCGGACGGCGACCGGTCGATGAGACCGGCCACCAGGTCCCTGCTCCCCCGAAGCGGATCCATCATAGGCACCCGCTTCAGCGTGTCCTCGCCGACGTCGAATACCAGCGAATCCCAGTTGGCGGCCACGATCGCCGCCCCGTACCGATCGATGCACCGCCCCCGGAAGTACGCTCGCGTCTCCGGCGGCGGCTCGACGGCGGCGGCCTCGGTCTCGGCGTCGGTGAACATCCGCCGCATGCGGCCGGCCGCGACGAGACGGTGGTAGAGGCCCCGCTCCCGGTCCACGTCGTGGTACTGCAGGTCGAGCAGGCGGAGTTTCGGGTCGTTCCATTCGAGCCCGTCGCGGTCGCGGTAGCCGAGGAGGAGCACGAGCTTGGCGGCCCAGTCGAGCCGGTCGGCGGCGGCGAGGGGGTCGCGCTCGAGATCGGTGAGGATCCTCTCCCACTCGGCGAGCACCGCGGCGTCCTCCGCCTGCCCATCGCCTGCGGCGTACCGGGTCAGCCATTCGAGGTAACGCCACTGCAGTTCGAGGGCCGACGCCCTCCCCCCGGACCCCATCTCGAGCGGCGTGCGCAGGGATCCGTCGTGGCTCACCCGCCAGCAGGCGTCGACCGGGTTCTGCAGCGTGATCGCCTCCGGGAGCGCCCCCGCCGCCAGCGCCCGGAGGAACAGCGAAGTGGTCCCCAACTTCACGAAGGTCTGCACCTCCGACAGGTTGGCGTCGCCGATGATCACGTGGAGGCGCCGATACCGCGAGGGATCGGCGTGCGGTTCGTCCCGGGTGTTGACGATCGGCCGCTTCAGGGTGGTCTCGAGGCCGACCTCTTCCTCGAAGAAGTCGGCCCGCTGGGTCAACTGGAACCCGACCTCGGGCCGGCCGTTCTCGCTGCCGACCTTGCCGGCGCCGGTGAACACCTGCCGGGTCACGAAGAACGCCGTGGCGTGACGGACGATGTCGCCGAAGGGGACGGAGCGGGGCATCAGGTAGTTCTCGTGGGCGCCGTAGGAGTTGCCCTTGCCGTCGCTGTTGTTCTTGAAGACCTGGACCCGCCGGCCCTCGGGGAGGTGGGCGCCGGCCGCCGCCACCGCCCGCTCCATCACGATCTCCCCGGCCTTGTCGAACAGCGCCGCCTGCCGGGCGTCCACGCACTCGGGCGTCGAATACTCCGGGTGGGCGTGATCCACGTAGAGGCGCGCCCCGTTGGAGAGGACGACGTTGACGAGACCCGAATCCAGATCGGGGCCCGAGGGTGAATCGGCCGCGAAGCCGCGGGCGTCGCGTCCGGGGGTCTCCTCGTCGAAGGACCACTGGATCCGGCCCCGGCGCCCGGTGTAGGCGTTGATGACCAGGCTCGACGCGGTCACCGGGTTGAAGTCCGGGTCGTTGCGGATCGTGATGCCGAACTCGGTCTCGGTACCGAGGATCGTCGCCGGGTCGGTCACAGGTACTGGCCGGTCGAGATCGCCTCGATGCTGCGGCTCTCGCCGTCGCCCTCGATGAGGGTCCGCACGTAGACGATCCGCTCGCCCTTCTTGCCGGAGATGCGGGCCCAGTCGTCGGGATTGGTGGTGTTCGGCAGGTCCTCGTGCTCCCGGAACTCCTGCTTGATCGCCGACAGCAGGTCGGCGGTGCGGACCCCGCGGTCGCCCCCGCCGATCTCCCGCTTGATCGCTTCCTTCTTGGCCCGCCGGACCACGTTCTCGATCATGGCGCCCGACGAGAAGTCCTTGAAGTAGAGGGTCTCCTTGTCGCCGTTGGCGTAGGTCACCTCGAGGAAACGGTTGGAGTCGGCCGTCGAGTACATGTCGGAGACCGTCGCCTCGATCATGCGGCGCACCAGGGCGGAGCGATCGCCGCCGGCGTCTTCGAGCTCGCCGGCGGCGAGCGGAACCGAGTCGCTCAGGTAGATCGCGAAGATCTCCCGGGCGGCCTCGGGGCCGGGGCGCTCGATCTTGATCTTCACGTCGAGTCTGCCGGGACGGAGGATGGCCGGGTCGATGAGGTCCTCACGGTTGGAGGCACCGATCACGATCACGTTCTTGAGCGCCTCGACGCCGTCGAGCTCCGAGAGGAGCTGGGGGACGATCGTGGACTCCACATCCGACGAGATCCCGCTCCCCCTGGTGCGGAACAACGAGTCCATCTCGTCGAAGAAGACGATGACCGGAAAGCCCTCGTCCGACTTCTCCTTCGCCCGGGAGAAGATCAGACGGATCTGCCGCTCGGTCTCGCCGACGTACTTGTTGAGCAGCTCGGGCCCCTTGATGTTCAAGAAGTAGGAACGGGCGTCGTCCTTGCCCTCCTTGGTGGCCACCGCCTTGGCGAGGCTGTTGGCGACCGCCTTGGCGATGAGGGTCTTCCCGCACCCCGGCGGGCCGTACAACAGCACGCCCTTCGGCGCCGCCAGGCCGTAGTCCTCGAACAGGTGCTTGTGCACGTAGGGCAGTTCGACTGCATCGCGGATCGTCTCGATCTGCGAGCCGAGGCCCCCGATGTCGCTGTAGGAGATGCTGGGGACCTCCTCGAGGACCAGTTCCTCCACCTCGGGGCGGGTGAGCCGCTCGAGGACCATGCCACTTTTCGGGTCCAGCCGGATGTGGTCGCCGACCCTCAGGAAGGTGTCCAGCATCGGGCCGGAGAGGCGCACCACCCGCTCCTCGTCGCCCCGCCCGAGGGTGATCAGCCGCCCGTCGCCCATCACCTCCT
>Ga0316576_10000668_pt1 | contig 16695 bp, 10 predicted proteins | sample S0NA_FD_203075 | JGI IMG/M metagenome (GOLD analysis project Ga0316576, IMG submission 203075) | Rhizosphere microbial communities from salt marsh grasses in Alabama, United States - S0-2_050615r3r5 | ecosystem: Host-associated > Plants > Roots > Rhizosphere | place: USA: Alabama | collected... | reverse complement strand
ATCTGCCGTCGCGACTCGGCTGAGCCGAAATAGATCGTCGCACCCACCGCCACGGCCCCCATGTCGAAGGCCTGATCCACCGAGGCCCAGAGGGTCTGGTCGTAGATGGTCGGGTAGGTGAGCATCTCGTTGTGGTTGAGCTTCACCAGGAAGGGGATCTTGTGGGCATAGCGCCGCCCGATGGACCCGAGCACCCCCAGGGTGGAGGCCACCGCGTTGCATCCCCCCTCCATCGCCAGACGGACGATGTTCTCCGGGTCGAAATAGAGCGGATTGGGCGCGAAGGAGGCCCCGCCCGAGTGCTCGACCCCCTGGTCCACCGGCAGGATGGAGAGATAGCCGGTGCCGCCCAGCCGCCCGTGTCCGAGCAGGGTCGCGAAGCCGCGCAGCACCCCCGGCTTCCGGTCCGAGTCCATCATCACCCGGTCCACGAAATCCGGCCCGGGTAGGTGCAGCATAGAGCTGGGGATCCCTTGGCTTTGATGTCCGAGCAGATCCTGGGCCTCTTCTCCGAGCAATGCGACGATATCGGTCATGGTGTACTCCATCACGTCTTGGGGGTTCGTTAAGATCGACGTCCGGCCCCCCGGGGAAGCGATGAGATACTCATCGCTCCGCGAAGGGTCCGACGGTCCTCTAGACAATCGTCAGAGTAGCAGCAGACGGTGGAGCCGTCCGAAACTCAGAATCCGCTGGTGATGGGATAGCGGCGATCGCGGCCGAAGGCGCGTCGGGAGATGCGGACCCCAGGCGGCGCCTGACGGCGCTTGTACTCGTTGCGGTCCACCATCCGGGCCACCTGGCGCACCACGGACTCATCGAACCCCTGATCGACGATGTGGTCGATCCCGTGGTCCTCCTCGACATAGAGCCGCAGGATGGGATCCAGAATCTCGTAGGCCGGTAAGCTGTCCTGGTCCGTCTGGTCTGGACGCAGCTCCGCGGAGGGTGCACGGGTCAGGACCCGCTCCGGGATCACCGGGGCCAGGTCGTTTCGATAGCGCGCCAGGCGATAGACCAGCGTCTTGGGCACGTCCTTGATCGGTGCGAAGCCGCCGGCCATGTCCCCGTAGAGTGTGGCATAGCCCACCGCCATCTCGCTCTTGTTTCCGGTGGTCAGCAGCATACGGCCCTGCTTGTTCGAAAGGGCCATGAGGATGATGCCGCGGCAGCGGGCCTGGATGTTCTCCTCGGTCACATCCGGCGCCTGGCCCGCGAAAACCGGCCGGAGCATGTCGAGAAAGGCATGGAAGGCGGGCTCGATAGGCACGATGTGGGTCTGGACCCCCAGACGGCGGGCTTGCCCCAGCGCATCCTCCGTGCTCATGTCGGCGGTGTAGCGCGACGGCATGAGCACCGCCTCGACCTGCTCCGCTCCCAGGGCGTCCACCGCGATGGCGAGGGTCAGGGCCGAGTCGACCCCGCCGGAGAGCCCGAGCACCGCCCCGCTGAATCCGTTCTTGCGCACATAGTCGCGCACCCCGAGCACCAGGGCCCGGTAGACGGCCGCCTCCCCCAGGGTCCCCTCATCCGGCTCGGCCAGAGGCGGCGCGCAGGGGGCACCGTCCGCGCCCAGGTCGAGGGTGAGCAATGCCTCCTCGAAATGGGGGGCCCGTGCGACCACCCTACCCGAACGGTCCACGGCGAATGAGCCCCCATCGAACACCAGCTCGTCCTGTCCCCCCACCAGGTTGGCATAGAGGATGGGGAAGTCATGCTCGGTCGCCCGCCGCCCGAGCAGGGCCTCCCGCTCCGCCGCCTTGCCCGCGTGGAAGGGCGAGGCGTTGATATTGATCAGAAACTGGGCCCCCGCCTCGGCCGCCTGGGCGCTCGGACCTTCCTGCCAGATGTCCTCGCAGACGCTGAGCCCGAACCGGAGACCCCGGTGCTCGAAGACCGTCGCCGCGCCGCCTGGCTGAAAGTAGCGCTTTTCGTCGAAGACGCTGTAGTTGGGCAGCTGCTGCTTGGCGTACTCGGCGATGACGGCCCCATCCCGGATCACCCCGGCCACGTTGTAGAGTCCGCCAACGGCACTGCGCGGATAGCCGAGCACCAGGGCCAGGCCAGGGGCCGAGCGGGCGGTCTCCTGTTGGATGCGCCCCAGGGCGGACTCGATCCGTTGGAGCATCTCGGGCCGCAGGAGCAGGTCCTCGGGGGGGTAGCCGGTGAGTGTGAGCTCGGGGAAGACCAGCAGGTGCACGCCGGCCGCCTGGGCATCGGTCGCCGCCGAGAGTACCCGCTCGGCATTGCCGGCCACGTCCCCCACCAAGAGGTTCAACTGCGCGATCTGGATACGGAAAGCCATGGCAAGTGGTCAGTGGCGAGTGGCAATTATCGACGGCGTACCGTCCCTTCCCAGAGTCTCTTCTCGCCGCTAACCCCCAAGCAAGACCGCCATGCGGGAGCCCATCTCGGCCGGTGAGCGCACGGTGGCCACCCCCGCCGACTCCAGGGCCGCATACTTGCCCTCGGCCGTGCCCTTGCCCCCGGTGACGATCGCCCCTGCATGGCCCATGCGCTTGCCGGCGGGCGCAGTCACGCCGGCGATATAGGCGACCACGGGCTTGCTCATGTGGTCACGGATATACTCCGCCGCCTCCTCCTCCGCGCCGCCACCGATCTCGCCCACCAGGATGACACCCTCGGTGGCGGCGTCCTGCTCGAAGAGGTTCAGACAGGCCACGAAGTCCAGACCCTGGATGGGATCGCCGCCGATGCCGATGCAGGTGCTCTGTCCGAGACCCGCCCGGGTGGTCTGGAACACCGCCTCGTAGGTCAGGGTGCCCGAGCGGGAGACGATCCCCACCCGCCCCGGGTTGTGGATGTTTCCCGGCATGATGCCGATCTTGCACTCGCCCGGGGTGATGACGCCCGGGCAGTTGGGCCCAATCAGGACCGTGCTGCTTCCTCCCAGGGCGGCCTTGACCCAAAGCATGTCGAGGACCGGAATGCCCTCCGTGATGCAGACCACGACCCGTATCCCCGCGTCGGCGGCCTCCAGGATGGCGTCCCCGGCGAAGGCGGCGGGGACATAGATCATGGTCGCATCGGCACCCGTATCGCGCACCGCGTCGTGGACCGTATCGAAGACGGGCCGATCCAGGTGTCGCTGCCCACCCTTGCCGGGGGTCACACCTCCAACCAGGTTGGTGCCGTAGGCGATGGCCTGCTCGCTGTGGAAGGTGCCCTGCTTGCCGGTGAAGCCCTGGCAGATGACCCGGGTCTGCTTGTCGATCAATACGCTCATCGCCGCGCCCTCAATTCGCCCGGGCCGCCGCGGCGACCACCTTGTCCGCCGCCTCGACCAGGCTCGCCGCCGTCTCCAGGGCCAACCCGCTGTCCGCCAGCATCTGGAGGCCCTGGGACGCGTTGGTGCCCTCCAGCCGCACCACCACCGGCACCCCCACGTGGACCTCCCGCACTGCCTGGATGATGCCCTCGGCGATGAGATCGCAACGCACGATGCCCCCGAAGATGTTGACCAGCACCGCCCGGACCTTGGGGTCGGAGAGGATGAGCTTGAAGGCCTCCGCGACGCGCTCCGCCGTCGCCCCTCCCCCAACGTCCAGGAAGTTGGCCGGCGTGCCGCCGTGGAGCTGCACCAGATCCATGGTAGCCATGGCGAGTCCGGCCCCATTGACCATGCAGCCGATGTCGCCGTCCAGGCTGATGTAACTGAGCTCGTGGGCCTTGGCCTCGGCCTCCCGGGGGTCCTCCTGGCTGGCATCCCGCAGGGACTCCAGGTCCGGGTGCCGATAGAGCGCGTTGTCGTCCAGGTTCACCTTCGCATCCAGGGCGATCAGCTCGCCGGACTCGGTGACCACGAGCGGATTGACCTCCACCAGACTGGCATCCGACTCCGTGAACAGTCGGTAGAGGCCCTGCATGAGCCCTCCCAGCGCCTTGATCTGGGCCCCGCTCAGCCCGAGACCAAAGCCGAGGCGCCGCACCTGATACGGTTGCAGACCCGCCGCTGGATGAGCCCGGGTGAGCAGGATGCGCTCGGGACTCTCGGCGGCCACCTGCTCGATGTCCATGCCACCCGCCGCCGAGGCCATGAACAGGACCCGCTTGGTTTCCCGGTCCACGAGGGCGCTGAGATAGAGCTCCCGGGCGATGGCCGTCGGTGACTCGATCAGAAGCGTCTGGATCGGCAGCCCCTCGGGACCGCTCTGATGGGTCACCAGCCGGCTGCCCAGGAGGCGCCTGGCCTCCGACTCGGCGCGCTCGACGCTGTCCACCAGCACCACACCGCCCGCCTTACCCCGACCCCCGGCGTGGACCTGGGCCTTCACAACCCAGCGCGCGCCCCCGAGCCGCGCGCAGGCATCGCCCACCGCCTCGGGCGTGGAGACGGTCAAACCCTGGGGGCATGGGATCTGGTACTGCTGAAACAGCTGCTTGGACTGGTACTCGTGTAGATTCATGGGAAATCGGTCGCGGATGCGGGATGCCAGGGAGCGGGCGCGTGGTCTGGTTCGCCCTATTCTGGTCTAATTCGCTGACCGGCGCCAAAGGCCGCGTTTCCCCAGAGTACGCCTTAGTGGATCGGTGAGCCCCCGGGGTGCCGCCTCTTGGACGGATCCAACGGCCGCGAGTCCGAGGCGCTCGGCCCGGAACCCATCGGATCCACGTCCATCAGATCGACAACAGGGACGCCGACCCGTGCACCAGGATCCAAGGCAATCGCACCTTCGCGCGGCTGGACCGGCATCCCCTCGGGGAGGCGCAATGCCCGCGCAGGGATGCATCCCATGAGCAGCAACCCAGATCCGCAAGCCGACGTCCGGCCCTTGAACCTAGCCCCGCCGCGCGGCATCGGCCGGCGCCCCAAGTCCGGCACCTATCGGTTTACGGCCTGGGGAGCGCCGCGTTGGCTCTTCCTGCTGCGACTCCTGCTGGTGGCGGTTCTGGTCCTGATCTTTTCCCCCCTGTCCCCTAGTCCGCTCGCGCAGGGCGTGGAGCCCCGGCTGGTCTGGGTGCTCCTGGCGGCATACGCGCTCTTGGTGCTGCTCAGCGGGCTCAATCTCTACGCCCGCTGGCCCAGTCGACAGAACCAGGTCTACCTGGCGGTGTTCGTCGACATCGTCGCCTTCGCCCTGCTGATGCACGCCGCCGGGGGCGTCGAGAGCGGGCTGGGCGTGCTGCTCGCGGTGGCGGTGGCCGCCGGGTCCCTGATGATGGAGGGGCGCCTGTCCCTCTTGTTCGCGGCGCTGGCAACACTGGCGGTGATCACCCAACAGGTCGTGGCCCATCTTCAGGACGGGGCCCCGGCCTCGGGGTACACCCAGGCCGGGCTCCTGGGCATCCTGTTCTTCACGGTGGCCCTGCTGGCCCACCTGCTCTATCGCCGCCTCCATGCCGTGGAGGCGCTGGCGGCACGCCGCCAGGTCGACATCGACGACCTCTCCAAGCTCAATGATTACATCATCCAGAACATGGGAACGGGCATTCTGGTCGTCGACGGGGAGCGCCGCCTACGGATGATGAACCAGGCCGCCCGGGACCTCCTGGACACCCCCGACCCGGCACCGGCGGCTGAGCTGCGGCGCCTGTCCCCCGCTGTGGCAGACTGGCTCGACACCCACGTCCAACCCTGGGCCCCCCAGGGCGGAACACTCCAGGTGGGGGAGCGGGAGCTGAAGCCCTCCCGTCACCTGCTGGGGACAAATCGTGCCAATGGGGTCCTGATCTTCCTGCGCGACAATCAGGAGCTGATTCGTGAGGCCCAGCAGTTCAAGCTCGCCTCACTCGGCACCCTGACCGCCAGCATCGCCCACAACATCAGGAACCCCTTGAGCTCCATCGCCCATGCGGGCCAGCTCCTGGGCGAGTCGGAAACCCTGAGCGAGGACGAGCGCCACCTGCTGGAGATCATCCGCCGCAACAGCGGCCGCATCGACGAGATCGTGCGAAGCGTTTTGCAGCTCTCCAGGCGCAATCAGGTGGAGCCTAGGCTCCTGGACCTCGTAGCCTGGCTGCTGGACCTTTGCAACGAGTTTCGTGAATCTCGCGGGCTCGGGGTGGAGAACCTCCAGCTCAAGGCCACGCAATCGGCGATACCGGTGGAGGTGGATCCCCGCCATCTGCGCCAGATCGTCGTCAACCTGTGCGAAAACGCACTGATTCATGGCGGCGCCCCGACGCACATTGAGGTCTTCGTGGCGGCCGGCATAGGGGCGGACAAGGCAGTGCTGGAGGTACGCGACGAGGGTCTGGGGATCGACGAGGACACGGCTCGGGAGATGTTCACGCCTTTCTACACCACCCGCGCGGGAGGTACCGGGCTCGGACTCTACATCGCGCGGGAGCTCGCAGAGACCAACGGCATCCGGCTCCAGTATGAGCGCCTGCAGCCCCACGGAAGCTGCTTCCGGCTCACCTTTGGCTGACCCGAAGCGCCAGCACGGGCTCAACGACCCGCTCTTGCTGGCCCGGCAGTTACGAGCCCCGTGCGCCCAGAGGCATGCTGCTCCCGGCTCGTCCCTTGTGGGACCCCAGAATCCGGCCCTCGGGCCCGTCGGCGCTGAAGGCATCAAGTCATGACCAAGGCTCAGGCCCTCGTGGTGGACGATGAGGCGGACATCCTCGATCTCCTGCGTATCACCCTCGGTCGTATGGGCATCCAGGCGGTGACCGCCACGAGTCTCGGCGAGGCGAAGCTCCAGCTGGAGCAGCATCACCTTGACCTCTGCCTCACCGACATGAACCTGCCGGACGGCAATGGGATCGACCTGGTGCGCCATATCGCCGAGCGCCGCCCCGATCTGCCTGTCGCCATGATCACAGCGCATGGCAGCATGGACTCGGCGGTGGCCGCAATGAAGTCCGGCGCCTTCGACTTCGTCTCCAAGCCGGTTGATCTCAAGCTCCTGCGCCAACTGGTGGAATCGGCCCTGCAGCTGCGCGGCCGAGTGGGCGCCAGGACGGACCGCGGCGAATCTGGCCCCCGGTTGCTGGGCGACTCACCGGAGATGGAGGAGATTCGGCGCCTCATCGCCAAGCTCGCCCGCAACCAGGCCCCGGTCTTCATCACGGGTGAAAGCGGCACGGGCAAGGAACTCGCCGCCCGGCTCATCCATGCCCTGGGACCCCGAGCGGAGCGACCCTTCGTCGCGGTCAACTGCGGGGCCATCCCCCAGGAGCTGGTGGAGAGCGAGCTGTTCGGGCACAAGAAGGGCAGCTTCACCGGGGCCTTGAGCGACAAGGAAGGTCTGTTCCAGGCAGCCCAGGGCGGTACCCTCTTCCTCGACGAGGTGGCGGACCTGCCCCTGCCCGCCCAGGTGAAGCTGTTGCGCGCCGTCCAGGAGAAGGGTGTTAGGCCGGTCGGGGCCCAGCACGAGGTCCCAGTGGACGTGCGCATCATCAGCGCGAGCCACAGCGACCTGAACGAGGAAATGGACGCCGGGCGGTTTCGCCAGGATCTCTACTACCGTATCAACGTGATCGAGCTGCGTATGCCGGCCTTGAGGGAGCGACCGCAGGACATCCCCGACCTGGCCCGGCAGATCCTCGAGCGCATCCGCGAGCGTCACGGGAACCCCTCCGCCATGACTCTATCGCCGTCGGCGGTGGAGACCCTGAAGGCCCATCCATTCCCGGGCAACGTCCGGGAGCTTGAGAACGTGCTGGAGCGAGCCACCGCCCTCTGCGACGACTCGGTCATTGAGGCGCAGGACCTGCACCTGCCCGCCGAGGAGGCGCCCGGTGCAACCGGCGACACCATCCCGGGCCCCGGAGTGGCCCTGGAGCACTACCTGGGCGAGATCGAGCGACAGGCCATCCTGAAGGCCCTGGATGAGACCCGCTGGAACCGCACTGCGGCCGCCCGTAAGCTTGGCATGACCCTGCGCTCCCTGCGCTACCGACTAGCCAAGCTGGGGATCGAATAGCCGTCGAATGTCCAATCGCGAGTCCTTCACCAGCCATCGGGACCCCTTTGTCGACTGGGTCCGCCAGGCCACCCCTTACATCCACGCCCACCGGGGACGCACCTTCGTCATCGCCTTCGGCGGCGAGGCCATCCAGGACACCCGCTTCTCCGAGCTGGTGCACGACATCGCCCTGCTCCACGGTCTCGGGGTACGGCTGGTGCTGGTGCATGGGGCGCGGCCCCAGATCGAGTCGCGCCTTGCGGAGCACCGCATCGAGCTGCGCTACGTCAACGGGCTGAGGATCACCGACGAGACGGCGCTCGCCTGCGTCAAGGAGGCCGCCGGGGTGGCCCGGGTGGAGATCGAGGCCCTGCTCTCCATGGGGCTCGCCAACTCACCCATGGCCGGGGTACGCATTCCGGTGGCCTCCGGCAATTTCGTCACCGCCAAGCCCCTGGGTGTGCTAGACGGGGTGGACTTCCAGCATACCGGTGTGGTGCGCCGGGTGGACCGCCAGGCCCTGATCCAGCGACTGGATGCGGGGGCCGTGGCCCTGATGCCACCGATTGGCTACTCTCCAACGGGGGAGGTCTTCAACCTGAGCGCCGCGGACGTGGCCCGCTCCGCGGCGATTGCCCTGAAGGCCGACAAGCTGATCTTCCTGATCGAAGAGATGGGGATCACCGACGAGCGGGGGGACCTCATCTCGAACGTCTTGAGCGCAGACGTGGAGACGCTGCTCGCCGCCCGCCCGGACCTGCCCGAGGACCTGGCCCAGGCCGTCCGCGCCGGGGGCGACGCCTGCATCCAGGGCGTCCAGCGGGTCCACCTCATCGACCGCCGCCGCGACGGGGCCCTGCTACGCGAGCTCTATACCCGGGACGGCAGCGGCACCCTGATCACGGGCCAGCCCTACGAGGGGCTGCGGCCCGCCCGAATCGAGGACGTCGCCGGGATCCTGGATCTACTGCGCCCGCTGGAAGAGCGAGGTGTCCTGGTACGCCGGTCCCGTGAGCGCCTCGAGACAGAGATCGACCGCTTCTGGCTCATGGAGCGGGACGGTCTGGTGATCGGGTGCGCCGCCCTGTACCCCTTCCCCGCCGACTCCATGGGCGAGCTCGCCTGTGTGGCCGTCCACCCCCAGTACCGGAACAACGGCCGGGGCGACAAGCTCCTCCAACACATGGAGCAGATCGCCCGCGCCCGCGGACTGCGCGGCCTCTTCGTCCTCACCACCCAGACCTCCCAGTGGTTCCGGGAGCGTGGATTCACCCCCGCTGCGCTCGATGCCCTCCCCATGGAGAAGCAGGCCCTTTACAACTGGCGACGCAACTCCCTGGCCTTCATCAAGACCCTCTCCGACTGAGATGGCCGGGAATCCCTGGAGCGGCGCCCGGGCATCCACGGGCGGTGCAACCTGAGAGCACAGGTTTCGGGCTCTCCGGGGAACCGGCGTCCTGGGAAGAGGACCCACGCGGAGGGATCCTCATTCCCAGGGGACCGACCGCCCCTTTGATGATGAGGCGCCCTGCTCCGGGCTTGGAGGACAGATGGAGTCGATTTGGCGCCGCATCGCCTCCCAATGGGTCCCCTTCCAGTAGATCCGACCGCAACCCTGACAGCGCCAGAAGTCCCGATTGCGCTCTCGAACCCTGGGTGGCACCTGTGACCGGACGGCCTGCGGTGACGCCACCTCCAGTGGACCATTGCACAGGGTGCAACGGGTGAAGGGTGCGATGTCGGCGCAGAGCTGGAGACGCTGGATCAGCTCGGCGAGCAGCGCCTCGGTGGCACCCGAGCGCAGATAGCAGCCATGGGTGACCGCCTGCCGCATCAGGAGCTGACGGTCCCGGGTGAGCAGGATGCGCTGCTCGCTCGCGGCCAGGCGCGCCAAGGCCGCATCGCCCAGATCGTTGTGCCAGAGTGTATCGAAGCCGAGCAGGCGCAGCCGTCGCGCCAAGGCACCCAGGTGGGCATCGGCGACGAAGCTCGGCCGCCGCAGGGGCAGACGGCGCAGTCGCAGCAGGGGTCGAACGTCGAAGGACTCGAACATGGGATAGACCGCGAGCCGATCACCCTCCCCCACGGGTGCGTCGAGCCCGATGGACTCGCTGCCCCGGAGGATGAGCTCCACCTCCGTGTGGGGGACCCCGCAGGTCTCGATCAGGTGGCGCGCCGGCGCCGGCGGCTGGAAGGCGAGCAGCCAGTCTCGCTGACGCCGATCGGCCGGCAGGAAGTCGTTGAGCTCCGCGTAGAAGCGCAGGTTCGCCGTCGCCATGGACAATCCGTTCCGCTACCACCGCGACAGATGTCGTGGGCGACTCGGGCCCGGAATGCGGACTACGGAGGTCCCGGCGACGCGTGGAGTGAGCGCAGGCCTCGCCACGGGTCGAGCCTCGCCCACCGCGTTGAGTCGTCCGATGGCGGGAGTCCGCTGCGGCGCGGACACTGCCGTATCAACTCGCGGTCGGCGCCGACACGCCGGGCCGGAGCCACCGCGCATCCAAGGCCGGATATCCATCGGTCTCGTCCGGCTCAGCTCGCCGTGCGGCCGACCCACGCCATGCCGAGCATCATTCCACCCAGGATCCCCGCGACCGCCAGCAGAGAGCTTGCAGAGAGAGTGGCGGCGCCCGTCAGCGCCTGCCCGACGTTGCAGCCCCCGGCCAGCAGGGCCCCAATCCCCATGAAGGCACCGCCCACAAGATAGGCGGCCACACGCTCCCCCGCCGGGGCGACCCAGCGGAACTCTCCAGAGACGACGGCGGCGGCAAAGGCGCCCAGCAGCATTCCCGGAACCAGGAAGAGCGCAAATCCGCTGCCGGTGAGCTGATCCATGACAAGCCAGGTGAGTCCCCGAGCGAGCGGGGTCGCGAAGGTGAGGGAGGCTGGGGGATGGGGATCAAACGGGTCCACTGCCAGCACGCCGGTAATCCACCAACCCGCGACGACCAACAAACCGATCAAGGCGCCGGCAACGACGGTGCCCTTGTGATCGCGCCAGTTGCCCAACCCGGCGATGCCGGCGAGACAGGCAGCCCCTACCCCCAACGGCAAGACCCAGGCGGGCCAGCCCAGGATCGCGGAGAGCGAGGCGTCACCCGCCCCAATCGGTGAGGCACGCCCCAGCACCCAGGCGAGCACGGGTCCAAGGGCACCGAAAAGGGTCGCCATGGCGCAGATGGCAAAGGCGATCAGCGTCAGCAGGGCACCGAGATTGCCCTCCGCGGTGCGGACCAGGGTGCGTGAGGCGCAGCCCCCGGCCAGCATCGAGCCGATGCCGAACAGGAGGCCGCCCCCCAGTGCCCCCAGCCAATTGAGGACGGGACGCCGGTAGCCCGTGTCATTGATGGCGACCAGCTCGACCCACTCCAGGGCGAAGGTCCCGATCACCGCCACCCCGAGCGCCGCGAGATAGGCGTGCGCCTGTCGGTAGTCCCGCATCAGCACGAAGTTGCTGAAGGCAGCCACCATACAGAAACGCGAGCGCTGGGCAACCAGGCCGAACGCCGCGCCCAGCACGAGCCCTCCGCCCGCTAGCCAGGGATTGATCTGGTCCCACATTGAGGATCGGCCCCTTGGCGAAGGATCGACTCGATGTCGCCCACCTCGCCGCTGTCGTCTACCCCTAGGATGGGTACCTTATCACCCCTTCTTGGTTCCCAGATCCGATATCGACGAACTATTCCGGCCGGGACGACGACGGTGGCTCCTCAGCCTCGGGCACAATCTCGGGGTCGCTCCCGGAGCTATCCGGCGGGGCCGAACCCTCTGCAGCAGGGCGCGAAGGGGCCAGGGTCCCCGCCCCCTCGACCGCTCCTGCTCCGGCCTCGCCCTCCTCGCTGCGAGGCGAATCGCTCATGGCCGCCTCTGCATCTGGTGCCACCGTACCGGCAAGCTTGCTGCGATCCAGGTCCTTGAGCCCCTCGAGATCAAACTCCGAGAGCTTGAAGTACCAGGGGCGGTCCGAGACCTTGAGCACGTAGTCCTGGCTGTCCTTGGGTTGGGAGATCCGATAGTCACGCTCGGTCCCGTCCGCGAGCCCCACCGTGATCTCCAAGGTCGGGGTCGACTGATTGTATTCGGCCTTATCCTCGCTCCCGAGCACTCCCCGATAACTCAGATTGGCGATGCGACTCAGGAGTCCGGAGACGGCCTGCTCGTCCGGGGCCTGGTCGGAGCCATCGAGCTTCCAGCTACCGTCGGTCTTGACCAGACTCCAGTCGCCGGAGCTCACCCGTTCGATGCTCTCCTGCCCCACCCTCAAACTGTCCCTTGACAGCCAGTCGTCACGGCGATTGGAGACATCGAAGAGTGGCAGCTCCAAATCGTAGACCACAGACTCACCCTCTGGTCGGGCGAAGACCCGTCGGAAACCTGGAGAGTCGCCCAGCAGCAGGGCGGCGACGGTCTTGTCACCCGCCTGCAGCGAGACCTTACGCTCGAATCCCTCGTCAGCGACCTTGTGCCGCCGCTGGGCCTCGGGGCTGGTGGCGATCGGCAGCGGTCGCTTGAGCGAGGCCAGCTTGTCGATCAGCTGGTCCACCTTGACGCCGTCCGCGGGGAAGTCGGAGAGATTGGCAAGCACCCAGTCCTGGTCGGCCTTGCTCAGTGTGACCGGACCCTCGCTTCCCCCCTCGATCCGGATCGCGGTGACGGACTCGGGGTCGAATTCGAGCAGTGGGCTGTCGAGGGCCGCCGGGGTCAGGGACCCCCGCCCGCCGACCGACAGCAGAACCGCCACCAGGATCTGCACGCCGAGCAGCGCCAACAGCCCGAGCAGTAAGGGAGATTTCAGGGCCCGGACCCAAGCCCCTGACGGTGAGACCACCCCAGCGGGCCCGGGGCCGGTGGAATTGAGGGTTTGGCTCTGGTCCATCGCTTAGGCCTCCGTCGAAGAAAGGTACTGGGCCTGGGCCCTCGCACGCCGGGTTCGGGCGCGCCTGGCCAGCCAATACAGCAGCACGAGACCGACCAGCGCCAGTGCATAGTTCAGGTACTCGTAGAATATGCGTCCCTCCCGACCTACCGGCTCCAAGAGCCGGCTGAACTGGCCACGGCCCCGCAGGGCCAGCAGCCCGCGATCCTCCAGAGACCATTCGACCGCGTTCTGGATCAGCTCGATGGGCTTGAGGTAGCGGGTCTGGGTCGCCTCGTTGGCGAGGCTGATGGCGGTATCGGTGGCAAAGGCCGAGGAGCCGATCAGGATCAGGCGGGCCGAGCTTGGGGAGCTCTCGATCACACCGGAGATCACCGGCGCCTTCGACTCGTCCGCGGATTGGTCCGTGGCCTCATCCACGCCCGCGGTCTCATCCTCGCCTTCGGCCTCGACGGAGTCCGGATCTGCGGCCTCGCCCGGCTTCTCATCGGGCTTGGCCTCAGGCAGGAGGGGCGAGGGCTTGCCGGCGAACAGCGAGTGGAAGCGCCCCTCCACCGCCACCGCCAACAGCTTGCGATCCAGATCCTCGCCCTTGGAAAAGCCCAGGGGCCCGTGGGCGTCAAAGTCCGGCTGCATGTTTGTCGAGTCGCTCGTCCAGGAGCGCTCGGAGCTCTGGATCAGCCGGGTCAAGGTGCGGCCCTCCTGCCCCTCCGGGTTCACCTGGATTGGAGAAGACCAGTTCATGGTGATCTGGCCCAGGTTGGCGGTGATGCCGGAGTCGGCCGCCAGCCCGTCGGGACGCACGTCTGGAAAGTAGGGATAATCCAGGGTCTGGATCTCCTCCACCATGAAGCCTCCCAGGTTGCGCTGCACCGGGATGGGGAAGGGGGTGTTCTGCAGATCCAGCACCAGGAGCGGGGCGAGCCCGAGCCCCTGGTGCTCCAGCCAATCCTCCAGGCCAGTGGGCTGGGGCCGGGCTGTGATGGTTCCGCCGCCCAGGTCCACGTGAAAGCTCGAGGCCGCGACCAGGACCGTGCCCCCCTGCATCAGGAACTGATCGATTGCGAACTGCTGCTTGATATCGAGGTCCTCGGGACCGAGCACCAGCAGCAGGTCGGATCCCTCGGGCACCTGGCCCGAGCTAAGGTCCGTCTCCACCAGGTCAAACCCTTGGCGCAGGCTCTCCTGGAGCAGCCGATAGGCCGAGCCCTCACCCGGCATCCCGAACTGGTCCGGCGAAGCTGGCGGGGTATAGACGGCCAGGGTCCGCAGCACCCCCGGTGCGAAACGCTTGATGCCGGCCTCGATGGCGCGTTGCAGACCCGCCTTGTCCAAGGACTCCGGCAAGGGGATGGGCTCGGACCGCTCACCCGACTCCAGGGCCAGGTAGAAGTAGAAGGGCGTCGGCTCCAGCAGCCCGAGGACCAAGGGCTGGAATCCGAACCGCTCGGCGATCTGCTTGGCGAGGGCCGGATCGGCCCCCGGATCCTGGACACTGAAGCTGAAGCGCCCATTGGAGCGGGACTCGAGGTCCTTCAGGATGGACTCAAGGTCTGAGCTCAAGGCCGGCAGGGGGTCCGGGAGAGCGTCAGGGCTGGATACATAGGCCAGAAGCTTCATCGGGTTTGGTAGACCCGCGAACAGATCCCCCCCTCCCTGATAGCCATAGAGCACCTTCTTGATGGCGCGGGTGATGTCGTACTCGGGATTGCGCAGGCGCACGTCCAGGTCGGTTTCCCCGCGCACCTTGACCTCGATCAGGTCCTGAAAGCCGAGGTGCTCAAATTGGTCCCCGTACTTCACAATCAGATCGAAGTAGGAGTTGACCACACCCGCCTGGTACTTGGTCTCGGTCTGGAAGGCCACCGGATGCACGCCATACTGCTCACCGGCCTCCCGCTCCAGGTCCGGGTGATCCGCCGGGTCGACCAGCTCCACCCGCACCCGTCCCTTGCCTGCCACCTCATACTCCTTGAGCAGGTCCCGGATCTGAGGCACCAAGGGGGCCAGCAGGGGGTGGGTCTCCGCGCTGAAATAGCCGCGGATCAAGAGGGGCTCCTGGAGCTGGCTCAAATAGGTGCGGGTGGCGTCGGAGATGGTGTAAAGGTGCCCCTCCGTCAGGTCCGCCCGGGCCTCGTCCACCTGATTGAGCCAGAGATTTGCCGCCAGTAGGTTGGCAGTCACCAGGGCCGTCACGAGGCCGAGGCGATGATGGTCCGCGGGCCGATCGGAGTCCTTCGCCCAGCGCAGCCGCTCCAGGCTATACACGGCGAGGACGAGAAAGGTACCGACGATGCTCAAGTAGTAGTAAAGGTCCCGCAGATCGATCACCCCCCGGGTGATGGAGTCAAACCGGGAGCCCGAGCCGAGTAGACGCAGGATCTCCCCACCCCGGTGGCCGAGGAGCTGGGTCAGCGCATCCGAGCCCAGGAGGAAGAAGAAGGTACCGAGGAGGACAGACCCGATCAGGGCAACGATGGGGTTGTCGGTCCGGGTGGAGACGAAGATCCCGATAGCGATGTAGGCGGCGGCAAGCAGCAGGGTCGCCAGGTAGGCGCCCAAGACCGGTCCCCAGTCCAAGGGCCCCAGTACCGCCACCGTGATGGGCAGCGGCAGGGTCAGGACCAGCGCGATGGCCACGAGGGCCAGGGCGGCCAGAAACTTGCCCGCCACCAGGCGCCAGGTGGACACCGGCAGGGTCATCAGTGTCTCCAGTGTGCCGGCACGGCGCTCCTCGCTCCACAGGCGCATGGTAAGCGCCGCGGTGAGGAAGATCAGCAGCACGGGCATCCAGTCGAAGAGCGGCCGCGCGTCGGCGATATTGCGGGCGAAGAAGGCATCGACCCAGAAGAAGACGAAGAGAACGGCGGCCAAAAAGGCGCCGATGAAGATGTACGCGACCGGAGAGCCGAAAAAGGCCCGAAGCTCCTTGCGGGCGATCTGGAGTGTGTCAGACATGGGCGGCCTCCTTGGCTTGAGCGGCCACGGCACTGGAAGCGCGTGTGGAATCGCCAGAGCGCTCCCCCTCGGAGACGGCCCCGAACAGGGCCTCCAGGTCCCGGCGCTCCGGCTCGAGTCCGAACAGGTCCCAATCGGCCCCCGTCACCGCTCGCGCGATGACCGGCCCCAGGACACGCGGGTCGCCGCCCTCGACGGCGAAGCGGCGGCGTCGACCGTCGTCCTCCAACAAGGACACACCTGAGACCCCGGGTAGAGCGCCAAGGAACGGCTCGACCTCGGTCGGCGAACGATCCAGGGTGACCAGGAGTCTGGGATGGTGGCCGATGGATTCCAGGGCGCTGTCCAGCGCCAGGGTGCCGGCACGCATGATGAGCACCCGCTCGCAAACGGCCTCCACTTCCTGGAGGATGTGGGTGGAGACGATGACGGTCGCCTCTCGGGCCAGCTCCCGGATCAGGTCCCGCATGTGCTGGATCTGGGTGGGGTCGAGACCGTTCGTGGGCTCGTCCAGGATCAGGATCTTCGGGGAGTGCAGGATCGCCTGCGCGACGCCCAGACGCTGGCGGTAGCCGCGGGACAGGGTCCCCACCTCGGCGCTCGACTTGGGGCCGAGGGCGGTCCGCTCGATGGCCCGGCGGATCGCGGCGGGCCGCTGCGCTTGGGGCATGCCGTGCAGCACCGCCTGGTATTCCAGCGAATCCAGTACCGTCTGCTCCGGATACAGCGGACAGTTTTCCGGTAGATAGCCGATTCGACGTTGGGCCTCCCGGCGGTGCTCCGCCAGATCCAACCCGTCGATGCGGATGGTTCCGCTGCTTGGCTCCAGATAGCCCGTCAGCATCTTCATGATGGTGGTCTTGCCGGCCCCATTGTGGCCGAGCAGTCCGACGATCTCGCCGTGGCCGATGTCGAAAGACACCCCGGCCACCGCCATGAGCCCGCCATAACTGCGACTGAGCTCCCGAACCTCGATCATGGATA
>Ga0316576_10000667_pt1 | contig 16703 bp, 14 predicted proteins | sample S0NA_FD_203075 | JGI IMG/M metagenome (GOLD analysis project Ga0316576, IMG submission 203075) | Rhizosphere microbial communities from salt marsh grasses in Alabama, United States - S0-2_050615r3r5 | ecosystem: Host-associated > Plants > Roots > Rhizosphere | place: USA: Alabama | collected... | reverse complement strand
TTCGTTTTCATTCTTCGGACCTCGGGCGGGGGATGATCATCGGCCCGTGGCGCTTCCGACAGGGTGAGCCGCTTCCGGGGCATCGATCGTCGAGGCCGCGAGGACCGATCCGACGGCCTCCAACTCAAGGGCCGCGGGCCCGGTACGCTCGTAGAGGTGGGGGATCCAGGCATCCCCCCAGAACAGGAAGCAACTGGTCTCCGCCTCCAGGATCAGGCGCCGGGCACGCTCTAGGCTCCCGGCAGCGGCATTCCGGACCTCGACCTCACGCTCCGCTTGGGCATGGAGCGACCAGTAACGCTCACTCAGTCGGGTCACCTCCGCCACGGCAGCCCGCTGTCCCTCGCTGCTGGCCCACCGGGAGAGGTCGAACCCCGGGTTGCCGCCGACGTTCCAGGCACCGGTCTGGACGTAGGCCCGGGATGTCGCCGGCACCCGCCGCAGATACTCGCCGAGGAGCACCGGCGCGATGGGATAGGCGTCGCCGCGGACCTGCTCGAGGTACGGGGCGAAAAAGCGGCCGAAGAAACCGGAAGGCTCATGGGTCTGGCGGAACCAGCCAGCGTTCTCTCCGTCGGACCAGGTGGTGATCAGGCGCGGCTCTTGGGGACGCGGCGAGGCATCCACGCGCAGGCACACCTCGTCCCTGAACCAAAGGGGGTCGAATCCGTTTTCCTGGGCGTTCGAGACGTCCCGTTCCCGAGGGATGACCGTGATACAAAGTCCGCGGTGACAGGCCAGATAGGGCCGGAAGACATCGCTAATGCCGTCCTCAGGGCGCACGTGGACACCATCGACCACCGCGTACTCGTAGCCCGCGTCCGCCAGAGCAGGAACCATCTCCATGGTGAATGCCATCTCGGGAGGCCAGAAACCCCGGGGTGCCCGCCCGAAGACCCGCTCCAGAATGGCACCCCCGCGTTCCAGCTGCTCGGCCCAGTCGGCGCGCGGGATCAGCGGAAAGATCGGATGGTAGTAGCCCATGCCCACCAACTCGATGTTTCCCGCCTCCCGGTAGCGGTCGAGCATCTCGGGGATGTCCAGGATGTGTCGATAATGATCGACGATCGCGGGGTCTACCAGCTGCTCAAGCAGAACCCCGGAGAAGCCCACGTGGAGCCGTGCCTGATCCGGGTATTGCTCGGCATAGCGCAGCGGCCGCTCGTAGCAGCGGATGATCTGCTCGGCCTCCCAGGGATTGGTCTCGATGAGCAGACGCAGATTGCCGGGCGGCTGGTGCATGTGCAGCCCGAGTGCGTGCGAGATGAGGCTTCGAGACATGGCAGACTACCCGGGGGGAGACGCGCGCCGGCGGATGTGGCGGATCACCCGGGCGCCCATCAATCATCGCACGCGACCCATGGAAATGACCAGCCAGCGCACTAGGTAGAAGCTGGCCAAATGCCGGAACTGGAGCTAATCCGCGTGTCCCTTGGACCTCTTTCCAGGCTTGCCGGCTGTGGGGTCTTGGGTCCGTCTTCCCTCCAGCACCACCAGGCTTCGTGAGCGCACCACCAGCTCTGCCCGGGAAAGGGGCACCTGGTCATGGGGGGCAACCAGGTCCGTGGGGGAGACAGCCCCCGTATCCACGGCGGTGTGCCAGACCCATCCCGGGTGCCGGGGGAGCTCGAAATGACGGGCGGTCCCCTCCATGTTGGCGGCGACATAGAGCAGATCCTCCCCTCGCCGCGCGGGCGCCAGGGAGAACGCGAGGTTGCGGGACTCGGGATCGTCCCAGCCCGGCTCACCGATACGGATGCCGTGCCAGACCACATCGGGGAGCTCCGAGCCGTTACGCGGTGCCCCGGTCAGGAAGCGGCGGCGGCGTAGGCTGAGATGGCGCTTGCGAAGGGCGATGAGTCCACGCACGAAACGCAGCATCTCCCCGTTGCGCTCCACCAGGGACCAGTCGAGCCAGCCCAAGGGGTTGTCCTGACACCACGTATTGTTGTTTCCGCCCTGGCCGCGCAGCACCTCGTCGCCCGCGAGCAGCATGGGGATCCCCTGGCTGAGCAGCAACAAGGCAACAAGATTCTTGGCCTGGCGCCGACGCAGGGCCAGCACCTCCTTGTCCTCGCTCTCCCCCTCGACCCCGCAGTTCCAGCTGTGGTTGTCGTTGGTGCCGTCGCGGTTGCCCTCGCGGTTGGCGCCATTGTGCTTGCGATCGTGCGAGACCAGGTCCCACAGGGTGAACCCGTCGTGGCAGGTGATGAAATTGATGCTGTTGATCGGCTGTCGCAGGTTGGCCCCATAGAGGTCGCTGCTGCCCGACAGGCGGGTGGCCACCTCCGGGACGAGGCCCGGGTCGCCCCGCACGAAGCGCCTCAGGCTGTCCCGGTAGCGCCCGTTCCACTCCATCCAGCGATAGCCGGGGAAGCTCCCCACCTGGTAGAGGCCGGCCGCGTCCCAGGCCTCGGCGATGATCTTGGCTGCCGCCAAGGTATCCGAGAGCTCGATGCCCCACAGCACCGGCGGGTGCTCCAGAGGCCCTCCATCCCCTCCGCGTGCCAGGGCACTGGCGAGGTCGAAGCGGAACCCATCCACGTGCATCTCGCGCACCCAATACTCCAGGCAGTCGATGATGAACTGGGCCACCATGGGGTGGTTGGCGTTGACGGTGTTCCCGCACCCGGTGAAGTCCAGGTAGATGCCTTTGTCGAACTGGTCGAGGCTGTAGAAGGTCTCGTTGCCGAACCCCTTGAACGAGAGGGTGGGCCCACCAGCATTGCCCTCGCAGGTGTGGTTGAAGACCACGTCGAGGATCACCCCGATGCCCGCCCGGTGCAGCGCCCGCACCATGTCCCGGAACTCACGCCGGTGGCTGCCCCGCTCGGGGGTGACACAGAAGTCGGGATGGGGTGAGAAGAAGCTGAGGGTGCTGTAGCCCCAGAAATTCCTGAGCCCCGCCTCCCAGACGGCCTCCGGCACATCCTGCTCGTCGAAGGCCATGACCGGCATGAGCTCCACGTGGGTGATCCCCAGCGCCTTCAGGTAGGGGATCTTCTCCACCAGACCCGCGAAGGTGCCGGGGCGCCTGACCCCGGAGCTCGGATGGCGGGTGAAGCCCCCCACGTGGAGCTCGTAGATGATCATCTGCTCCGAGGAGAGGGGCAGCGGCGTATCCCCGTTCCAGTCGTACTCCTCCGCCAGGACCACGGCGCGGGGCGAGTCGTGGGGCCTGACCCCTTCGCCCTGGCGGCGCCAGCGATCCCAGCCGCACATGTTGACCGCCCTCGCCCAGGGGTCCACCAGCTCGATGGTGGGATCGAAACGCCAGCCGTGGCCCTTCGGATCCATCGGGCCGTCCATCCGCCAGGTGTAGTGGGTCCCCGGCGGCAGGTCCACCACCAGCACGTGCCAGGAGAAGAAGGTGTGGTTCTCCTCCGGGTCCAGCCGAATGACCTGGAAGGGCTCCGGGCTCGCGGCGCTCTCATAGAGCAGGAGCTCGGCCCCGATCGCATGGCGGCTGTAGACTGAGAAGTTCACCCCGTCGTCCTCGACGGTGGCCCCGGGTGGATAGCGACGACCCGGCAGGGTCCGATAGGGTGGGTGGGTCATGGTGAGACGCTGAGGGGTGTCCCGTACGAGCCTGATGAGCGTTCCCTTGGCGACTAAAGACCCGCGCAAGGCCGACAGGGGACCGACCGGGACCGGCAAGTCGAAGACCCAAGAATAGCATGGGCATCGCGTCCAGCAGGACCCTGTCCGCGCTCCTCCAGGCCGCGGGCCCCGAGCAGGCCCGACTCCAGGGGGCGCTCGTTCGGTTATAGTCCCCAACCGGCCCACTCGCGCACCGCCCCCCGATCCCCACCCATGCCCCATGACCCGCTATCCCAACTGCTCGCAGGGCTCGATTTCGCCTGGCGGCGGGAGCCAGCGCCGCCCCGGCGCCTGACCAACATCCAATGGCGGGCGGACGCCTGCGACAGCGGCTCCATCCTGTTCTTCCAGCGGTTCGACGATGGGCGGAGCGATTCGGAGATCCATGCGCGCTATCTGGCCCGGAGCCCCTTCGCTGTGCTGGTCACCAACCGCGCCCTCGACTGCTTCGAGGCCCTGCCCGGCAGGGGTCTCTATGTCACCCACCCGGGCGACTGGGCCGAGGTCGTACGGCGCTTCTGCGACCTGGTCTATCCCCTCGCTCCCGCGACGGACCAGGGGGGCCTGCGCTTTCTCGGCGTCACCGGGACCAACGGGAAGACGACCACGGTCAAGTACCTGGAATCCATCCTCGCGGCCGAGAGCCGGCGTGTCCTCTCCATCGGCACCCTGGGGGTCTTCCGCGATGGGGAACGACTGCTGGAGACCGGCTTCACCTCGCTACCCCTGATCGAGCTGCGCCGGCTGCTACAGGCCGAGCAGGAGCGGTGCGACGTGGTCGTCATGGAGGCGAGCAGCCACGCCCTGGACCAGGGACGCGTCCATGGGATTCCCTTTCAGGATGCCGGCTGGACTAACTTCACCCAGGACCACCTGGACTACCACGGGGACGAGGCCTCCTACTTCGCCGCCAAGGCGCGCATCCTGGACCTGATCCAGGACGGCGGGTGTCTCTATTGCACCAGCCCGGAGGTGGCGGAGCGCCTGCGCCGCGGGGGGGAGCACAGGGTCCCCATCCGGGTGCCGGGACCGGCACGCCTGCCACCGGAGGCGATCGCCGCCCGGCCCTTCCTGGCCCTGGAGCACAACCGTCTGAACTACGCCTTGGCGGGCGCCCTGGCGGACGGGATCCTGGGACCCGGGGAGCGCCAGGACTGGCGCCATCTCAGGCCCGTCGACGGGCGCTTCGAGTGCCGGGTGATCGGCAGCCGGACCATCGTGGTCGACTTCGCCCACACCCCGGACGCCCTGGAGGCCATCCTGAGCTCGATTCGCCGGGCCTTTCCTGCCGCACGGGTCGCCACCGTGTTCGGCTGCGGCGGGGACCGGGACCGCGGCAAACGCCCACTGATGGGCGCCGCGGCGGCCCGCCACTCCGATCGGGTCATCGTCACCTCGGATAACCCCCGCACCGAGGACCCGGAGCGGATCATCGCCGACATCCTCCAAGGGATGCCCAGGGAGGGCCGGGAGGTGGTGGTGGAACGCCCCCGGGCCGTGGCGCGGCTGTGCGACTTCCTGGACGCTCGCCCGCCAGACGAGGCCTGGGTCGCCCTGATTGCCGGCAAGGGCCATGAGCGCTACATCGACCGGGATGGTCGGAAGACCTATTACAGCGACCAGGACGAGGTGGAGCGCAACATCCAGCGGCTCGGCTGGTAGAGCGGGCTTGGCCCCCCGGGGTCGCCCCGCCCAAGGCCGACTGGGGACGATCGGCCGCCCGGGCGGTCAACCCGGGAAGTCGGCGTCTCCCCGGATCGAAGCTGACCAACGCCTCGGGCAAGCCTGTCGCCGACCGGCCGCCGCGGCGATACACTTCATGTCCATGCGACGAGCACAACCAAGCCATTCACCGGCCCGCTCCATCGGATTCGCCCTGCTGACAGGGCTCTGCGCGCTAGCCCTGACCCTGGGCGGTCCGGCCTGGGCAGGCCCCGACTGCAGGCAAGGCGCCGAGGTGCGGATCTGGTCCTCCCCCCTGAATCCGCGGCCGGGCGAGCCCCTGGAGATCCTGGCGGTCGCCACCGATTCCGCACTGGACCAGCTCCAGGTCACCGATCCGCGCGGAAGGCCGAGCCCCCTGAGACCCGCCCGATACGGTGGCCCGCCCTGGAGCCTGCACGGCGGCATCTCCCGACCGGATTCGGGCACCTATCGGATCGAGGCCCTACGAGGCGGGCGCGTCGCCGCCTGCCTCGAGGTTCCAGTCGGGGGCAAGTCGGCCGCACGGGACGATGCGGAATGGGACCTGGCCACCGAGGCCCTCTACTCGGCCTGGATCGAGCGGCTCTTCGATGCCCCCCCCACGCGGTCCCTGAGCTTCCCCTCCCTGACACCGGTACTGGCGGACCCGACACGCAACTTCCTGCACGACTACCTGGGGGCCGGCGAGGACCGTCGCCTCCCCGCGGAGCCGGACTGCGCGGACCTCCCCTACTATCTTCGGGCGTACTTCGCCTGGAAGCTGGGTCTGCCCATCGCCTATCGGGCCTGCAATCGTGGCGGCCGCAACAGCCCCCCGCGGTGCCAGGCACCCACCATCGACAAGACCCTTGCCCGCTCGCCGGCCTCGGTCAGGGAGTTCCAGGGCCTGACCCGGCGAATCATGGACACGGTCCATTCCGGCAGCGCCCGCACAGCCCTGGCGGACGGGGCCACCGACTACTACCCGGTACCACTGACGCGGCCCATCCTCTGGCCGGGCACCGTCTATGCGGACCCCTATGGACATATCCTGGTCCTGGTGAAATGGGTTTCCCAAGGACCAGGCCGCAGTGGAATGCTGCTGGCGGTGGACGCCCAGCCGGACAACTCGGTGACCCGCAAGCGCTTCTGGGAGGGGACCTTCCTGTTCGACCAGACCGCCAGCGCGGGCGCCGGATTCAAGGCGCACCGGCCCCTGGTCGCCACGGGCTCCGGGCCGCGTCTGGTCCCCAACGAGGCACTGGACGGGCGCTCGGGTCTGTCACCCTACTCCGCGGAGCAGTCGCGGCTCTCCCCCGAGGACTTCTATGCCCGCATGGACCGGCTCATCAACCCCGGGGGCCTTGACCCGCAGGCTGCCTATGGGGCCACCCTGGAGGCCCTGATGGAGCAACTGGAGACGCGGGTGACCTCGGTGGACAACGGCGAGGCCTATCACCGCGCCAATCCCAAGGCCACCATCCCCATGCCCGAGGGTCCCGCAATCTTCGAGACGACGGGCCCCTGGGAGGACTATTCCACCCCCTCCCGTGACATGCGGCTGCTGATCGCCCTGCAGGTTCTGGAGGACCTCCCGTGGCGAATCCGTCGCTACCCGGAGCTCTATCTCTTGAGGGGCGAGAGTCCGGCAAGCGCCGCCTTAGGGATCGCGCAGACCCATGACCGGCAGACCCACGCCCGCCACATCACCTACACGCGAAGCGATGGCAGCCCTTGGCGCTTGAGCCTGGCGGAGATCTACGCCCGGCGACCCGGACTCGAGGTCGGCTACAACCCCAACGACTGCGTGGAGCGGCGCTGGGGCGCCACACCCGAGACACCGGACCACGCAACCTGTCGTCGTCGGGCCCCGCCGGACCAGCGAAAGCGCATGGAGGCCTATCGTCCCTGGTTCCACGAACGTCGGCGCCCTCCGCGATAGGCGGACCCGCTCCATCGCGCGCTGAGCCACCCCCTACCACCCCTTTGGAGCCATCCCCGGAAGCAGGAGCCCCCATGTCCACCCCGCCCGCCATTCGAGCGCCGCTGAGATCCGGGACCTTACTCCTGGCCTGTCTCTTGTTGCTGTCCTGCGCTGCCCCCCCGGAGCGGCCCGCCCCCACCGCGACCTGGGGCGGCCGACCCTTGGGTGCGGCCCCCGCTCCCAACCCGGGGCTCAAGAAGGCAATCATCGGCCGGGCCACGCGGGAGTGGGAGTACTTCGGCCGGCAGACCGTGGTCTTTCACGGGAGCGAGGAGAGCATCCCGCACGTGGGTGCCTGGGAGGACGATGGCTTCCGCTACAGCAGCCGCGTCAATGCCTATTGGCGGGCGGTGGGCAAGCCGGGGCTCGACGGCATGGACTGCCAGCAGCCATGGTCCGCCGCCTTCGTGAGCTGGATCATGCAGGGGACCGGGGTGCCGGAGAGCCAGTTCCCGAGGGCTCCCGCCCACTGGATCTATCTCGCCCGCCTGATCGACGAGGCGCCCTATCCGGGACGCTGGTTCGTGCCCCGTCGCGTGGCCGACTACAGCCCCAACCCGGGAGATCTGGTCTGCGCCTCCCGCGCGGGCTCCCGTCCGCGGATGGCGGGCGGCTACACCAGCGCCTCGGGGGTCGAGGGGATCAAGGCCCACTGCGACCTGGTGGTCGCCAAGAACGGCGAGACGCTCGAGGTCATCGGTGGCAACGTCCGCAACTCCGTGTCCAAGGCCAGCCTGGAGCTGGACGCCAATGGCCGGCTTCAGTCCATCCCACGACGCCCCTGGTTCGTCATCCTGCAGAATCGGTTATAGACAATGAAATGGCGCAATAGAGCACAAAGCACGAACGTCGATGACAGAAGGAGCGAGGGCGGTCGGGTCGGCGGCGGCTTGCCGTCCATCGGAACCCTTCTCTTCCTGTGGCCCCTCATCAAGCGACTCTTGAGATCGAAGATCGGGCTGGCAGTCCTCGGGCTCGGCGCGGTCGCCTATCTCGGCGGGTTCATCAATCTGTCCCCCTTCACCGGCGGCGGGACGCCCGCCCTCGATCCACGGCAGGAGGATGAATGGGCCGCCTTCATCAAGACCGTGCACGGGGATCTGGAGTCCGTCTGGTCCGACGTCTTCGCGGAAGCGGGAACGCGCTACCGACCCCCGACGCTCGTTCTCTACCGCGGATCCACCAACAGCGGATGCGGCCCGGCGAGCGCGCGCATGGGGCCCTTCTACTGTCCGCTGGATCAGAAAGTCTACGTGGACCTCGGCTTTTTCGACGACCTGGCGCATGAGCTCGGCGCCAAGGGCGACTTCGCCCGGGCCTACGTCCTGGCACACGAGGTCGGCCATCACATCCAGAATCTGGAGGGGACCCTGGATCAGGTGGAGATGGCCAAGCAGCAGGCCTGGGGGGAAGCCGGCAAGAACCGGCTGCAGGTCAAGCTGGAGTTGCAGGCCGACTGCTATGCGGGCATCTGGGCGAATCACGCACAGCGCAAGTTCGACATGCTCGAAGAAGGCGACCTAGAGGAGGCCCTGGTCGCGGCGGCGTCCATCGGAGACGACCGGCTTCAGAAGCAGAGCCAGGGGTTCGCCATCCCCCACACCTTTACCCACGGCACGTCCAAGGAGCGCGCCACCTGGTTCGCCCGTGGGGTCAAGACGGGGCGCATCGGCGACTGCGACACCTTTGGGGGCAACTGACGATCAAGCCATCCGGGGCCACCTCGACCCGGGCATCGGGAGCCCGCTCACCCAAGGCCCCTTGCCACGCTCAGCGGGGCGCGCCCGCTTCGGGTGGCCTCGGGGCCTTGGATCGCGCGAGGGCCTCCAGCAGCCACTCCGGCAACGGTGTCACCTCGCCGTCCAGACTCCATCCATTGGCCCGGGCCTCGTCCTCAATCGCCGCGATGCGCCGGCGCGCGTCGGGATGGGTCTCGAAGAAATCGAGATGCACGGTCGAGGATGGGCCCTTCTCCTCTTGCAGGACCCTGTAGAGGTCCAGGGCACCCGCCGCGTGACCATAGAGGGCGGCGAGGGCGGCGAGACCCGCGCTGTCCGCGTCCCGCTCCTGCTCTCGACTGAAGCCGAGATTGGTAAGCAGGCCGGTCTCACCGATCACCTGGTCCGCAACCGCGCTGCTGGAGACCCCGGTCAGGGCCGCCAACGCCACCCCCACCACCGCCCCCCGCCCCAGGGAGACGATGGGGTCCCGATGGCGCACATGGGCCATCTCGTGGCCCAAGACCATGGCCAAGGCATTCTCGCTCGACAGCCGCTCCATCAGACCCCGGTGCACCACCAAATGTCCCCCGATGGTCGCCATGGCGTTGACGGTCTCGTCAGGAGAGAAGTGCACCCTGATCGGCATGGAGGCGTCGACGATCCCCATGACGGGCTTCAGGCGGTCGGCAAGGCCCTGCAGATAGGCCTGAATGCGCGGATCGGCGGGGCCTGCCCGCGTCTCCAGGGTGTCCACGAAGGGGGCCGCGATCCCGACCTCGTAGTCGAACGGGATCTTCGGTGCCAGCCACTGGGCAGCCAGGGCCAGCGCTGTGAAGGCGAGAGCCACGAGTCCCAGGACACCCGCCGTAAGCCACAAGAACTCTCGAACGAGTCCGGTCTCGCTGCTGTTAATCCCCTCGGGAGGCCGGGGGTTGCGGTACTCGGCCATTTCAGTCCGCCACGGCCGTCCCGTAGGCCAGCACCTCGACACCGGCCAGCGAATTACCGCCGCCCTTCCAGATGGAGCTGGTCTCGAGCTTCACGTTGAAGATTTTGCACGGGGCCAGACCCCTGGCATCCTCCTTCATGCGCAGGATCGACTCCCGACGGGCGCGATCGAGCAGACCCTCGTAGCTGGTGACGCGCCCCCCGACCAGCCCCCGGAGACCGGCCAGAAAGGCCTTGAAGTAGTCCACCGAGATGACGACCTGGCCGGTCACCAGCCGGCTCTCCCGCGGGCGCTCGGGCTCCGGCGGAAAGCGCGCCGAAAAGATCATCACCGACGCCAGGTCCTCCTCCCGCCTTCGGATCGAATGGTAATGCCGGCGCTCCGCCAGGGTACCGAAGCCGAAGCCCAGGCCGAGCAGGACACAGACGACCAGGACGTCCGTCATGGGGACTCGTCCAGCCGCACCGCGGTCCCGTAGGCGAAGAGTTCGGCCGCCCCCTGGGCGATGGATGAGGTCGAGAAACGGATGTTCAGCACCGCGTTGGCGTTGAGGGCCTCGGCCTGGGCAACCATCCGCTGGATCGCCTCCTCTCGGGACTCCTGGAGGAGCTCGGTGTAGAACTTGAGCTCGCCACCGAAGACGTTCTTGATCCCCGCGACGAGGTCCTTGCCCACGTGCTTGGCGCGCACCGTGCTGCCCTGCACCAGGCCGAGATGCTCGACGACCCGGCGACCGGGGACGACTTCCAGGTTTGTCAGCAGCATATGAGCGCCTCCATCGAGCCCGCGCAGAAGCGGTCGTCGCGGCGACAACCGACCGCCCAAACCGAAAAGGCGGCCCCACGGGGCCGCCCCTCTGCGCCATTCGCAGGGCGCAGGCTCAGTTCCCCGAGGACGCCGGCGCGTCAGCCTCCTGCTGCCCCTTCAGCATCGCCTCCAGCTTGGCGATCTCGTCCTGCAGCGCCTGGGGCAGGGAATCCTTCAGCTTGCGCAGCTGCTCCATCGTGGCCTCGGCCAGGTCGAAGTCGCTATCGGCGATGTAGTCCTTCACCTGCTGGATCAGCTCCTTCGCCTTGTCAACCTGGGCCTGGGCCAGCGCTTCGCCCTTCTCCATGGCGGCGCCCGCGGCCTCCGACGCGGCGGTAGCGGCCGCCTCGACCTTCTCGGAGGTGGCCTGGGTGGCCTCTTTGGCGAGCTCCGCAGCCTTCTCGCTCAGGGTCTGCTCTGCGGGAGGCGCGCCGCCTGGCTCCGCACCCGTGTGCTTGGGCTCCTCACCCTGCCCGCAGGCGGCCAGACCGAGGGTGGCGCCGATGGCCAGGACCAAAACGCTCTGCTTCTTCATGTGCTTCTCCGTCGCTGTGGTGGGTTTGGCTAGGGGATCTCGACTCCCAAGGGGCGCGCCCAGCCCCAACCCGCAACCTGGGACACCCTGGGAGACGAAGACAGACAAACGGCGTATCAGGCGATGCCGAGAGACTGGTGCAGATAGGCGACGGCGTTGGGGTCGAGCTTGAGCTTGCTTGCCAAGTCCGCCAGGTAGCGACGCTCGCCGTCGGTGTCCACCTCGATCGCCATCAGCGATGCCGCGTAGATTTGGGCCGCCACCTGCTGGCTCGGCACGTCCCGCACCAAGGCGTCGATGTCGATGGGCCTCTGGATCTCCGCGTCGACGAAGCGCCGCTCTTCGGCGCTGATGCCGCCCTCCTGCATCTTGCCCAACAGGCGCTCCTTCTCTTTCTCGTCGAGACGTCCGTCCGCCTTGGCCGCATTCAGCATCGCGCGCAGGGTGAGGGTGGCGACGTCCATGACCTGTTGCTGCTCCCGGGGGGTCTGGGGGGCACGCATGCCGGCAATCACCGCGGTTTGATCGTCCATCCGGACATCTGGCATCCCGGACGCAGGCTGGCCGCCGCCCATCATGGACTTAGCCATCTCCAGGGCCTGGGCCGCGAGCGTCCCGAAGATCGCCATAGAGCCCGCCCCAGCGGCGGCGTTGCCCCCCGGGGCATTGCCCCCGAGGACGGCACCCGCGATCTCCTTTAGGATGTCGGCCGGAAAGCCGCCACCCGCGCCGGTCGCGCCACCCATTGCGGGTCCTCCCATACCCGGGATCCCCATGCCGGGTGCTCCGGCCTGGCCGCCACCGAACATGGAGCTGGCGACCTTCGAAAAAACGTCGAAGATTCCACCACCTGGGGCGCCTGCGGGCATACCAGCCGGCATGCCCCCAGGCATCCCTCCAGGCATCCCGCCCGGGGCTCCGCCGCCCAGGACGCTGCCCATCATCTGACCGAGCACGCCTCCCATCCGGTTGCCCGAGGAGGGTGACATGCCTGACTGCACTACCGCGCCGAGGATATCGAAGGGGTTCATCTGCACGCTCCTTTTTTCCGGATCTATTTGATTCGAGGGGTAACGCCGCACCCAGCGCTTCGCGGTGGGGCATGGAGTGTAGCGCGAAGGTTGGGCCACGGGTAAGGGAAAACATCCTGTTCATTGAGTGCCATGTCGAGGCAACCACTCGTGTGAAGGGAAATCGATTACTCCCCTTGACCATTGGCGGCCCACACAACGTTCGAAGGGGCAGCACCACGCGACTGTCATTCCCGTCCCCTGGTAAATGATCCCTCTCACCTCCATCCTCGCTTGGCCAGCGGGAGAGTCAGAGCGCACCGATCCGTTGTGGATGCACAGGGGGCGGGCACGCTCTATGCGTTGAGCCAATCCACCAGAGAAATTCGGAGTCACATCAATGGCAAACCTTGGGGATCTACTGGGTAGCTTTATGCAGGGCACCATGCCGAAATCCGGCGAGGGCCGCCTCGGTAACGTGCTGCAGGACCTGCAATCGAGCCTGGGCAACCTGTCCGCCGGTCATAGCGGTCAACAGGGCGGCATGCTCGGCCGGGTCATGGACATGGCCAAGACCACACTCGGAAACGCCGCCCAGAATCCTGTCCAGGCCGCGGGGCTCGGCGCCATTCTCGGCTCGGTCCTGGGAGGCGGGGGAAAGTCCATCTCCGGTGCCATCCAGGGCGGCGCCCTCGCCATGCTGGCGGGCGTGGCTTACAAGGCGCTGACCAATGCCGGTCAGGGGGCCAAGGGTACGCCGGCGGCCGGAGAGCAGCCCCAGTTCACGGGCGGTGACGTTCCACTGGGGCTGCGGCCACCCCAGAACCTGGCCGAAGAGCAGGCTGTCCAGCAGACCGCGGAGCTGGTCATCAAGGGCATGATGAACGTCGCCAAGTCCGACGGGCAGGTGAGCGCGGATGAGATCCAGCGCATCGTCGGCAAGCTCAAGGAGTCGGGCATGGCGGGCGACGCCGAGGCATGGATCCTGGCCGAGCTGCGCAAGCCCCTCGACCTCGACGCCTTCATCGCCGAGATCCCCAACCAGGAGGTCGCGGCCCAGGTCTACGCGGCGTCACTGCTGGCCGTCGAGGTGGACACCCCACAGGAGAAGGCCTATCTGACCGATTTCGCCAGGAAGGCGGGCATCAATGGAACCGTCGCCCGAACGATCCAGCAGACCGTGGGCGTCACCGTTTAGCCGATCCGACATCAAGTCGCGGGCGCTGGGCCGCCCGTGGCCGCGTTCCGGCCCGCCCGGCACCGCGAGCGGCGCAGACGTGCCAGGTAAGCGCGGTTCAGAATGGGTCTCCCATCCGGGCGAAGGATCGCCCGGCCGCTTCGGTGGCGATGCGCCACTGAAAATGGAGCTAGGCGCGACTCCCCTCCCCATCCACCCAGCGCCACAGTATCGCCAGACCCAGCAGCGCCACCAGGGCCGCGAGCAGGAAGGTCATGCGCGGCCCTGGGCCGTCCCAGAGCAAGCCGCCCATGAGGCTCCCCGCCGCGCCCCCCGCCCCGAAGCTCAGGCTGTTGTAGAGGGCCTGACCCCGGCCCTGGGTGCGCCCTGGGAAATAGTGGTGGACGAGGTGGATGGCCGCCGCGTGGAAGGTGCCGAAGGTGGCCGCATGAAGGGTCTGGGCCAGCACCTGCACCCACACCAGATCGACGAAGACGCCGATGAGGACCCAGCGGACCGACGCCAGGCCAAGGCTCCAAAGCAGCACCACACGGGCCCCGAAGCGCAGGAGCAGCCGGTGCATGAACAGGAACACCAGGACCTCCGCGGCGACACCGAGGGACCAGAGGACGCCCACCGCGGTGCTGCTGTAGCCGGCCGCCCGCAAGTGGATCGAGTAGAAGGCGTAGTAGACCCCATGGCTCAGCTGCATCAGGAAACAGGCCGCGAAGAAGGCCTGGACCTCCACCCTGCGCAGCAGGCCGCGCAGGGAGGGCCCCGGGCCGGTCTGTCGCGCAGGCGCACTGTCCGGGATCAAGAGGGTGCTCATCCACAGGGCCAGGAACAGGGCCGCCACCCACACAGGAACCACCGTCAGGGATGCCCATTCGAGCTGCAGCCCGAGGCCGGCCACCACCAGGATGAACCCGATGGAGCCCCACAGGCGGATCTGGGCGTACCTCACCACCTTGAGGCCCAGGTGGTTGAAGGTCACCGCCTCCAGCTGGGGCAGGGAGGCGTTCCAGAAGAAGCTGAACAGGGTCATGGCGGCCGCCATGGCCCAGAAGCCATCCGCCACGAACACCGCCGCGAAGACCAGCACGGTGCTGAGGGTCGCCAGCCGGACCAACGACATGCGCCGGCCGGTGGCATCCGAGAGGTGGCCCCAGATCAGAGGGGCCACGATCTTGGTGCCCGTCAGCGTGGCCATCAGCTGGCCGATGGCCAGCGCGTCGAATCCCCGTGATTGCAGGAAGAGGCCCCAGTAGGGCACCAGGGCGCCCAGGGAGCCGAAATAGAACAGGTAGTAGGCGGACAGCCGCCAATAGGGCAGCTGATCCGCCATGACTCCCCGATCAGCCCTCGCCGTGCGGGGTGGCGCGGCCAGGGATCGGAGGGGTCGGCGGGGTCACGTCCCCGTTCTGACCCCGCTGACGCAGCCAGTGGTCCATGAGCACCAGGGCGACCATGGCCTCGGCGATGGGGGTCGCGCGGATCCCTACGCAGGGGTCGTGGCGACCGGTGGTCACGACCTCGGTGGGGAGACCGTCGCTGCCGATGGTGCGCCCGGGCAGGCGAATGCTGGAGGTGGGCTTCAGCGCGATGCGGGCCACCACGTCCTGACCCGAGGAGATCCCGCCCAGGATGCCCCCGGCGTTGTTTGACAGGAAGCCATCGGGGGTCATCTCGTCGCGATGCTCGGTGCCCTTCTGGGCGACGCAGGCGAAGCCGGCCCCGATCTCCACCCCCTTCACCGCGTTGATGCTCATGAGGGCATGGGCCAGGTCCGCGTCCAGGCGGTCGAAGATGGGCTCCCCGAGACCGGCTGGGACGCCGCTGGCCACCACGGTCACGACCGCGCCGATGGAGTTGCCCTCCTTGCGCAAGGCGTCCATGTAGGCCTCCAGGTCCGGCACCTGCTCGGCCCAGGGCCAGAAGAAGGGGTTGCGCTCCACCTGGTCCCAGTCGAATCCACCTGGACGGATCGGCCCCAGCTGAGAGAGATGGCCTCGAATCCGCACGCCGCAGCGCTCGGCCAGGAACTTCTTGGCGATGGCCCCCGCCGCGACCCGCACCGCGGTCTCCCGGGCCGAGGAGCGTCCCCCACCCCGGTAATCCCTGCGGCCGTATTTCTGGTCATAGGTGTAGTCGGCGTGGCCAGGGCGGTACTTGGCGGCGATTTCCGAGTAGTCCTTCGAGCGCTGGTCCAGATTGCGGATCAGCAGCCCGATGGGCGCCCCCGTGGTCAGCCCCTCGAAGACCCCCGAGAGGATCTCGACCTCGTCGGTCTCCCGGCGCTGGGTGGTGTGTCTGGACTGTCCCGGCTTGCGCCGATCCAGGTCCCGCTGCAGATCCGCCGCCGTGAGCGGCAGCCCCGGCGGACAGCCGTCCACGACACCGCCGATGGCCGGGCCGTGGCTCTCGCCGAAGCCGGTGACCACGAAGAGCTTGCCGAAGCTGTTACCGGACATGAGGGACGAATGGTTAGTAGCTAGGGACGAGTAGCTAGTGGCTAGTGGCTAGACGGAGCAACGACGAGGACGACGTCTTCCTGGGCCCTCGCTACTCGCAACTAGCAACTCTATAGCTAATACGCCGGCGGCGGCACCGGGTCGGCCGGGTTTAGCCACGCATTGCCCTTCTCCAGCACCTCCCGGGTCAGGGTGCTGGTGGCCTGGTGGAGCTGGACCCCGTTGATGATGTAGGTATAGCGGGAGCTCAGATAGTCGAACTCAGCCTGGAACAGACTACGCTGGGCATTCAGGACGTCCACCTGGGTGCGGGTGCCCACCTCGAGACCCGCCTGGGTGGACTCCAGGGACGAGCGCGCGGAGACCACGGCGGCCTGGCGCGCCTTCACGTCCTCGATGCTGGACTGGATACCCCGGAAGGCGTCCTTGACCTGCTGAGAGACCTGGCGCCGGACCGAGTCCAGGCTATCCTGAGCCCCGCGGTACTGGTACCCCGCCTGGCGCGTGCGTGAGGCAACCGCCCCGCCCTGGTAGATGGGGACGGTCAGCGTCAGCCCGACGAAGCCCCCTTTGGCGCCGATCACCCCGCTTTGGGCGTCCGAGTTGCTCCAGTCGTAGCCCGCCTGGGCCCCGACGCTAGGAAAGTATCCAGAGCGCTCGATCTCGATCCCCTTCTTGGCGGCCTGCACCGCCTCGGTCGCGGCGATGATCCCGTAGTTGCCGCGCAAGGCCGTCTCGGCCCAGACATTCAGATCGTTCGGCTCCG
>Ga0316576_10000666_pt1 | contig 16705 bp, 18 predicted proteins | sample S0NA_FD_203075 | JGI IMG/M metagenome (GOLD analysis project Ga0316576, IMG submission 203075) | Rhizosphere microbial communities from salt marsh grasses in Alabama, United States - S0-2_050615r3r5 | ecosystem: Host-associated > Plants > Roots > Rhizosphere | place: USA: Alabama | collected... | reverse complement strand
GTCTACTCGTCGATCGTCGCCGCAGGTTTCGCCCGGCCGTTGCGGGCCGCGGGACTGGTCCGTGCGGAGGCCCGGAAGGAATGGCCGATGGTCCAGGGAGCCCTGGTTCCCGCGGCGGCGATGATACTGGCACCGCTCGGAATCGTCTCCGAGAACGATGCTTCCTACGTCGCGGTATGGACCGGTGTGGCGATGCTGGTCGGCGCCGGTCTCGTGGTCGGCAGGAAGGAGCGGCTCGGCCTCGTGAGGAGCCTCATCATCGGGTCGGTCAACGGTGCGATCGGCCTCGTGATCGTCGCCCTGAAGGTCTTCGTCCACTGACCCTCGTGAGGAGCCCACGTGGTGGCGCTTACGCGGCGCGCGGGTCGCGCGTCTTCGCGTAGGAAGCGAGATCGACAAAGAACGCGAGGATGACGATGAACCACTCGAACCCGTCCACACCAGGGGTTATCTCCCACATCACGATGTAGGCGAGCGTCGTCCACGGCAACAGGAAGAAGCCGAGCACCGGCAGGACCCATCCTTCGAAGGCCTGCCCCACCCAGTCGGAGAAGACGAGGATGAAGAAGAGCGCCAGCCTCGGGGAGATCAGCGCGAACAGCGCCACGAAGCAACCCATGACCGCAGAACCTACACCACGCCCGGGAGCCGGGCCAGGCGGGCGCCGGGTTCAGGTTGGGCTGCCCCAGGGCTTCGAGCGGATGGCCGACGCGACGTGAGCGCCGAAGACGATCGCCATCGAAGCCAGGTTCAAGAACAGCAGCACGCCGATGAATCCCGCGAGGAAGCCGTAGACGGCGCTGCCACCTCCGGAGAGTTCGAACCAGGCCCGCAGCCCGAATGACACCACGGCGACGAGAACCGTCGCCGTGGCGGCACCGGTGAATACGCTGAGCCAGTCCGAACGACCGGGGTTCAGTACCCAGAACATCCATGTCAGGAGCGCGAGACCGAGCAGCGAGATGGCGAGCGGGCCGCCGAAGGCCGAGGCCAGGTCGGAAAGCAACCGGCTGTCGTCGACGGCTCGCGACAGGGGCCGGGAGACGGACAGGGCGACCAGCAGCAGCGTCAGCGGCAGCGTGACCAGTGTGATCACGACGTCGAGACCCTTGTTCTTCGGGAAGGACGGGCCCGAAGCGCGGTTCTCGTTCGCGGTGACCACGGCGTGTCGCATGGCGCTGACCGTCGAGCTGGCGGAGTAGAGCAGGATGACCGCGCTGATCACGCCGAGGCTGCCGGCTCCGGACGTGAGCTGGTCGAGGAAGTCCTCGACTTCGCGGCGGCCCTCGACTTCGGTCAGCGGCAGGTTCGCAACGATCTCCCCGATCAGGTCCTCCCTGACTCCCGGATCGTCGAGCACGTTGCTCAGGATCCAGACCGCGAGAAGAATCAGTGCGGGAAAGGTCAGCAGCAGGTAGAAGCTGAGCTGGGCGGCCTGCCGTGTGCCGGCCTCGCGGTCGAAGCTGACGGCCGCCCGCCGGGCTACCGCCCAGACCCTCCCGACTGACGCTTCGACCCTGTCCCGGGCTGCTGCCGCGTCAGTCTCCCATGCCGATCTTCGCCTCTTCCCACTTGACCGTGACCCCGTAGATGACGACGACGTTGAAAACGATGAACACCGTGGAGAGGAACGGCTGCGAGGTGAGAGACAGCAGCGCGAGGACAGCGTGGATCGAGCAGATGACGATCGTCACCATGCGGGCCCATTCCCGGCCCTGGATCAGAGCGAAACCGGCCCAGGCCTTGATCACGCCGACGACGATCCAGAAGATCCCGAGCGCGGTCGTATTGAGCAGGTAGATCTCTCCGTTGACCGTGCCGCCGATGTAGTCGTCGTCGAAGGCTGCGGCCAGTCCGGCTATCACGCTGAAGACACCGCCGAGCATCATCAGGATGGCCGCGAATGCGACCCAGGAACCCCAGACCGCCGAACCGCTGTGCGAACCCGAACCGCTACCTGTCATCTGTCTTCACATTCCTTTCGCTGTTTTCCCGGCGGCCGGCAAAGATCCGGCAACCGTCCCGGTATTCGCCGGACCCGGTTCGTAGCCTTCCACTCAACCTGAAGAGATGCATCTGAACGATATGTGGCAGGTCGCGCTCTCGACGGTCTCGGGTATGCGTGCCGCAGGCCGGTAACGGCTGCAGTAGTTCTCGGCACAGAGGAAGGATCCGCCTTTGAGAACCTTGCGGGGGATCCCGGTGGCCGGATCCCGGCTCGCGTCTACGCCGGGGCCGAGCGGCTCCCGGGGCACGCAGCAGCCCTTCGAGACCTCGTTGTGGCCTTCCTCGAACCAGGTCACGGTCCACTCCCACGCGTTGCCGGTCATTTCGTACAGACCGAAACCGTTCGGCTCGAAACTCCGGACCGGCACGGTACCGGGCTTCCGTGAGCCGCCCGGTCGGGGACGGTACTTCCACGGAAACTCGCCGATCCACCGGTTCATCCGTTCGCGGCCGCCCGGGGAAAGCTCATCGCCCCATGCGAACTCGGCGCCCTCGATCCCGCCACGGGCGGCGCGCTCCCACTGGGCCTCGGTCGGCAGCCTCTTGCCGGCCCATCTCGCGTAGGCATCGGCATCCTCGAATGCGACCTGCGTAACGGGGTGATCCAACATGTCCTCGATGTCGCTGCCCGGCCCCCACGGCCGCCGCCAGGAAGCTCCGGGGGTCCAGGCCCACCAGGCCATCGGGCTGTTCAGGTCGACCGGCCCGGGAGGCTTGCTGAAGGTGATCGATCCAGGCACGAGCAGGGCCGGATCGGCGCCCGGATACATCGCAGGATCCGGGGCCTTCTCGGCAACCGTGACATAACCGGTCTGCTCGACGAATTCCGAGAATTCGCTGTTGGTCACCGCGGTCTCGTCCATCCAGAACCCGTCGACCTCGACCTCGACCACGGGCTGCTCTTCGGGGTAATGCTTCTCGCTGCCCATCAGGAAGCGGCCGCCCGGGATCCAGTTCATCCCGGATGCGGGAGCCTCGCCGGGGGTGGTCTGCGATGTCGGGCCTTCAGAGGTCACGATCCAAGGCTACCCGGAGGCCCGGGGCGGCCGGCCCTCCAGGCCGTGGCGCTCCAGGAATGCGGCTATCTCCCGCGAAAGCCTGCCGCCCTGCCAGGAGAGCGGCGACTCCCCCGTGGCCTCCGTGACGAATTCGGCCCGCGGAATCCGATCGGCGTACAGCCGTGCCACTTCGTACGGGTGACCGGGATCGGCCTCGTCACCGGTTCCTGCCACGAGCACCGGCATGTCGAGGGACGCCAGCTCGTCAATGGAGAGAAAAGGGCGCGAACGGGGAACCTCGCGCAGCGCCCGGGCGACTGCGTCCGGATGACTGTGGAGTGCCGCGCGATCGGTCGCGAGCCGGCGGATCGTCTCGCGGTACTGCACCGACTCGATGCCTTCGGCCGCCACCCTGCCGAAGGCCTCCGGTCCGCCGGTCTCCAGCGCCTCGGCACGTTCGTCCCAGCGCGACATCTCTGCCTCCTCCTCCATGTCCGGCGTGTAGACCGGTCCGACCAGGATCAGCGCCGCGACCCTTCCGGGGTCGCGCAATGCGTAGGCGACCGCCGTGTGACAGCCCATCGAGTGGCCTCCCAGGATGGGTTCTCCGCCGGCCGTCACCCGATCGGCCACCCGCCCGAGGTCGTCTGCGAGCCTCTCGTACCCGTAGCCGTCGTCCGCCGGGTCGGACTCGCCATGCCCTCGGGCGTCATAGGTATGCAGGCGGTAGCCCTTCCGCGGCAGGACCTTGGATCCGTGGACCACGTACCTGCGGGTCGCACTGAGTCCGTGGCAGAGGATCAGATCGCGGCCGTCACCGAGGCTCTCCCCCCTCAGGACGGGTCCGTCACCCGCGACTTCGAAGGGGGCGGGTTCGAGATTCAAGTCGGGACCCTCACTCCGGTCAGCCGGTCTGCAGCGTGGCCCGCTCGATGACCACCGTCCGTGTCGGCTGTTCGTCTGCGGCGCCAAGAGCCCCGATCTCCTCGACCACGTCGAGACCGTCGCTGACCCTGCCGACCAGGGCGTAGTCGGGTGGAAGCGAAGCTCCGCCGGCGCCGGTGACCACGAAGAACTGGCTGCCGGAAGTCCCGGGTCGCTCGTCACCGGCCCTGGCCATTGCGACGACGCCGGGCTCGTAGGTCAGATCCGCCGGTGGTTTCTCGACGGTCTTGAAACCCGGCCCACCGGTTCCGTCACCGAGCGGATCGCCGCCCTGTATGACGAAATCGGGCACGATCCGGTGAAAACCCAGACCGTCGTAGAAGCCCTCCTCGACGAGGTAGGCGAAGCTGTTCGTGGTCTTCGGGGCCGCGTCGGTGTCGAGTTCGATCGTGAAACTGCCTTCGCTCGTCTCCATGACGACGGAGGCAGCCTGACCCGGCGCGATCACCCTCCCCGGCGGATCCAGATTTCCCTGCTTCGTCACGACTTCGGGGGTATCCGAATCGCCGTCGCCGCCGAGCAGCACCAATGCCAGCACCACGGCAAGCACGGTCCCGGAAACGCCGATTATCAGCAGTTTTGCCCGGTCGCTCACCAGCGCAAGGCTAGATGATCCTCGCGCTGAAACGGTCGTCGCCCTCCTGTCAGCGGCAAGTGGGAAGATCAGCCGGTGAGCGAAACCCCTTCCACCCCGGACCGGAGGACGGTCATGACCGGCAAGGCGATCTCGGCCGTGGTGGCTCATGCCCCGTGGATCTGGCCGCTCATCAGGCGTCCCGTGACCGGCTTCTTCGACAGGGCAGCAAGCGGCTGGGACGAGCGCACCGGCGCCGGATCACTGAATCACCTCGCACCACTGGCGGCTGGAGTGCTGGACATGGAAGGCGTTCCGGAGAGCATCCTCGACATCGGTTGCGGCACCGGAGAAGCGACACTGTTCCTCGCCCGGGAGTTCCCGCGGGCAAGGGTCCGTGGCGTCGATGTCTCGGCGGCAATGATCAGCCGCGCAGGCGCCAAGATCGGCCTCGACCCCGAAGCGCGGGTCGCCTTCAGGCAGGGCGACTCATCAAGCCTGCCCTGGCCTGACGACAGCTTCGACCTCGTGACCGCGGTCAACATGCCGCTCTTCTTCACCGAGATCGATCGGGTCCTGCGTCCGGGGGGTTCGGTCATAGTCGTCGCCACGCTCGGCCGCGACACCCCTTTCCACACGCCGGAGCAGACGGTCGAGCGCAAGTTCTCGAGGCTCGGCATCGAGCGCTCCGGAGGCGGTTCGGCCGGGCAGGGCACGTGGTTCACCGCGACGAGGAAAGGAGGCGGGAAGTGAGCTCGCTGTCCGAAGCGACCTATGCGCTGATCGTCAACCCCGCCGCCGGAGGCGGCAGGTCGCTACATATCCTGCCGGAGGTCGAACGCGCATTTGACGAGCTGAGGATGGTCTTCAGGGTGGAGCGTACGCGCTCGAAGGAGCACGGAATGGACCTCGCGCTGAGCGCTGTCGATGCGGGCGAGATACCCGTGGTGATGAGCGGCGACGGACTGATCGGGTCCATAGGCGGCGTTCTGGCCGGGGCCGGCACCCCGATGGGCATCGTTCCCGGCGGCCGTGGAAACGACCTCGCGAGGGGTCTCGGCATACCGGTCGATCCGGCTTCGGCGGTCAGAACCGTCGCGGCGGGGAAGACGGTCGACCTGGATGTCGGTGAGGCCAACGGGGAACGCTTCCTCGGGATCGCTTCAGTCGGCTTCGATTCGGAGGCCAACAGGATCGCCAACGCATCGAGGCTGAGCGGCAACATGGTCTACGCATGGGCGGCCCTCAGGGCGCTTGCAGGCTGGAAGCCGGAACGCTTCTCGCTGATCGAGAACGGCGTACAGACACGTTTCACCGGATACACGGTGGCGGTGGCCAATAACGGCTTCTACGGGGGAGGCATGAACATGGCTCCTTCGGCAGATCCCTGTGACGGGCTGCTGGACGTCGTCACCGTCGGCGAGGTCGGCCGGCTCCGCTTCGTGCTGAACCTGCCGAAAGTCTTCCGGGGCACCCACGTCGACGGAGAGAACGTCCGGTCCTGGCAGAGCGCCGGAATCGAGATCCGGGCCGCCCGGCCGCTGACCGTCTACGCCGACGGCGACCCGCTGACCGACCTGCCGGCGCGCATCCGGGTGCTGCCCGGCGCGCTTCCGGTGATCGTCCCCGGGGAGCGTCCGTGATCCGGGCGAAAGCCGCCCTGGCGCGCAGCATCGGCAGGATGAGCCGGGCCACCGGCCGCGGCGGCGGAACCACCTTGCCCGGCAGGGTGCTGTTGCGTCTGGATCCGGATGCGATCGACAAGCTCGGCTCGGGTTTCGAGCGCGGCTCGACCCTGATCAGCGCGACCAACGGCAAGACCACGACGGCCTCCATGCTCGCCACGATCCTGAACGCCCAGGGACGCCATCCGGTCCATAACCGCGCCGGTTCGAACATGACCTGGGGCGTCGCGACAGCCCTTCTCGAGCAGAAGGGCGATGAAGGCCTGTTTGAGGTCGACGAGGCCTGGCTGCCAGAGGTGGCCCGTCGCCTGGCACCCGGCACGATCCTGCTCGGCAACCTTTTCCGTGACCAGCTCGACCGCTACGGGGAGACGGAGGCGCTCGCCGACGCCTGGGCGGAAATGGCGGTCTCGATGGCCGGCACCACGTCGTTCGTACTGAATGCCGACGACCCGCTGGTAGCCGACATCGGCCGGTTCAGCGCCGGACCGACCACGTACTTCGGCATCGAAGACAACACGCAGGCGCTCGACGAGATCCAGCATGCCAGCGATGCCAAGCAGTGCCGGGTCTGCGGCGCCGGGTTGCGCTACGAGCGCGCTTTCGTCGGCCATCTCGGACACTACGGCTGTCCGTCCTGCGGGCTGAAGCGCCCGGTGCCCGACGTCGGCGCCACCGAGGTGACGCTGCTCGGCATGGACGGCCTCGAGGCCACAGTCGTATCCGCGGACTCGAGCGCCCGCCTGAAGCTGCCGCTGCCGGGCCTCTACAACCTCTACAACGCGCTGGCGGCGATCGCGACGGCGCAGACTCTCGGGGTCCCCGTGGCCGATTCGATCGATGCCCTCTCGTCGATGAAAGCCGTCTTCGGCCGCGTGGAACGGATCCGGATCGGGCCGACCGAACTCTCGATCCTGCTGGTGAAGAATCCGGCCGGAGCCAACGAGGTCCTCAGGACCCTCGGTCTCGAACCCGGACCGCTGAAGCTCTGGCTCGCCCTGAACGACGGAATCGCGGACGGTCGCGACGTCTCGTGGATCTGGGACGCGGATTTCGAACTGCTGGCCGAACGCGTCGACAGCTTCGTCTGCACCGGCACGCGGGCGCCAGAGATGGCGCTGAGGCTGAAATACGCAGGCTGGCCAGAGCAGCGGCTCACCGTCGTCAGGGACATCGCCCGCTCACTGGAGGTCGCATTGGAGGGCGGGCCGGAGAAGGTGTTCGCGCTGCCCACCTACACGGCGCTGCTGGAGCTTCGTGAACTGCTCGCCGACCGGAGCAACGCCGGCCGATACTGGCAGTCGTGAGCTTCGCGGGCGGTGGCTACTGCGAAGAAGGCCTGTGGCAACTCGTCGAGTCGGGACGCTATACGGCCGATCTCGGAACCTGGAGCGGCCTGGCATCGCAGGCCGGCAGTCCGGTGCTGGACCTCGGCTGCGGAATCGGCCGTGTATCCCATCATCTGAATCGGCTCGGGCACACAACCGTGGGGCTCGACCGTGATCCGGGCCTGATCGCCGATTTCGACCGCACGAGGCCCCCGGGGGCCCCGGCCGGCATAGCCTGGGACGCAACGGCACTCGACACCCCGCCCGAAGCACTGGCCGAACGGCGATTTCGCCTGATAATCGCGCCGCAGCAACTGGTCCAGATCATCGGGGGACGCGAAGCGCGGCTGAGGCTCTTTCGATCCATCCCCCGGCTGCTCTACGACGGCGGGGTCGCTGCCTTCGCGATCTGCGAGGAGCTTCCGGAGACACCCATCGACTATCCGTCGGTTCCGCCCGACCTCCGTGAGGTCGCAGAGTGGGTCCATTCGAGTCAGCCGGTCGCCATCGAGCCGGCCGACGGCTCGGTGACGGCCCTGAGGATCCGCGAAAGCCTCGCCCCGGACGGCACCTCGGTACGCAGCAAAGACAGCATCACCATCGACCGCCTCGACCGGAACGCGATCGAGGCCGAGATGCGCACGGCCGGCCTGCTGGCGGCGGGCGCGGGCGCGATCTCAGAGACCGACCGGCACATGGGCTCGACCGTGATCCTGGCGCGGGCGCCACTCTCGTAGAGTCCCGCCGATGAAGTTCCGCCTGCTCAGCCTCTATCCCGACCAGATGAACATCTATGCCGACCGGGGAAACATCATCTTTCTCCAGAAGCGCTGCGAGTGGCGTGGGATCGAATTCGAGGTGACCCGCTGCGGGCCCGGTGAGGAGTTCGATCCCGACCGGCACGACATGGTCTACATCGGTGGCGGGCAGGACCGTGACCAGCAGGTGGTCGCACGGGACCTCGTCGAAACGAAACGCGACTCGATGAAGCGCGGCCTCGACACCGGCATGGTCATGCTCGCCGACTGCGGCGGCTACCAGCTGCTGGGCAGCTCATACGAGCTCGGCTCGGAGCAGATCGAAGGCCTCGGGCTGGCAGACCTTCACACGGTCAGGACCGACGGCCCGCGGCTGATCGGCCCGGTCGCGATCGAAACCTCCCTGGGAGGCGATGAGCGCGTGCTGGCCGGATTCGAGAACCACGGCGGGCGGACCTGGCTGGGCAAGGACGCCCGACCGCTGGGCAGAGTCGTGGCCGGATACGGCAACAACGGGGAAGACGGCTTCGAGGGCGTGGTCAGCGGCAACCTGATCGGGACCTACCTGCACGGCCCGCTGCTTCCCAAGAACGCCTGGCTCGCCGATTACCTCATAGAGACCGGCCTCGAGCGCTCATACGGGGAGGGCGTCGACCTGGCACCGCTGGAAGACGAACTCGAGACGGCGGCCCACCGCTCGGCGCTCTCTGCGGCCGTCAGCGGCCGCTAGAGCCGAATCCGCCCTCGCCGCGCTCCGAGGCGGCGAGCTGGTCGACGGCCACGGGCTCGAGTACGGCCATGGGCACTACGACGAGCTGGGCGATGCGGTCTCCCGGCTTGACCATGAATACCTCCGCCGGATCGTTGTTCAGGAGCAGCACGCCGATCTCGCCCCGGTAACCCGAATCGATGAGGCCCGGAGCGTTGACCAGCGATATCCCGTAGCGCAGCGCGAGCCCGGACCGCGGCAGGACGAGACCCGCATGTCCCTCGGGAATCTCGACCGCGAGACCGGTCGAGATCTGCCACCTCTCCCCCGGTCCGATATGAGCGGCCTGAGCCGAGTGGAGGTCGAGGCCGGCGTCGCCCGAATGAGCCCTCGACGGTAACGTGGCGGCGTCGTCGAGTATTCGAAACCTCAGTTCCATGGGCGCGGACTCTATCCGAGGCCGGCGGACGCCGGACCGGCTCAGCCGACCGCCAGGTCTTCGAAGCGGTGTAGCTGACCGGACGGCAGGCGGGTGCGGACCCGCACTCCCTCCGCTTCGTCCTCGCGGTCTATGCGACCTGCGACCTCATGCAGGTCGTGGAGCCTCGCACCCTGGGAATAGGGGACGAAGAGCTCGACCGGCGACATCGTCTGCTCGAATGTCCGGTCCACCTCGGCCTTCAGATCGTCGAGACCCTCCCCCGTGACGGCCGAGGCGAACACGGCGTCCGGAACCCGGATCCGCAATTCCGCCCTCTGGTCGGTGTCGAGCAGGTCGATCTTGTTCATGACCAGTACACGCGGCTTGCCGCCGGCACCGATCTCCCCCAGCACGGCATCGGCCGCCTCGATCTGGACCTTCATCTGGTCTTCTCCGGCCGACGCGTCCACGACGTGGAGCAGCAGGTCGGCAAGCACGGTTTCTTCGAGAGTGGCCTTGAATGCCTCGACCAACTGGTGCGGCAGCTTTTCGATGAAACCGACCGTGTCGGTAACCAGGTACCGCCGGCCTTCGTATTCGTAGCCTCGAGTCGTCGGGTCGAGCGTGTGGAAGAGCCGATCGCCGACGCCGACCTGCGCTCCGGTCAGCGCATTCAGCAGGGTCGACTTGCCCGCATTCGTATATCCGGCCAGCGCGATCTGTGGGATCGTCGACTCCTGGCGCCGGCTGCGCATGACTCCCCGGTTCTTCTCCACGTCGCGCAGGCGCCGCCGGAGCGCCGCGATCCGGTCGCGGGCGAGACGCCGGTCGGTCTCGATCTGGGATTCGCCGGGTCCCCTCGTACCGATTCCGGCGCCGAGGCGCTCGAGGTGGGTCCACAGGCCGCGCATGCGCGCGAGGTTGTACTCGAGCTGCGCCAGCTCCACCTGGAGCTTTCCTTCGGCCGAATGGGCGTGATCGGCGAAGATGTCGAGTATGACCGCGGTCCGGTCGATGACCGGTACGCCGAGCGCAGCCTCGAGGTTGCGTTCCTGGCGAGGCGCGAGTTCGTCGTCACAGGCGACGAGGTTCGCGCCTGTCCTGTCGATCTCGGCCTTGGCCTCCTCGAGCTTGCCCTGCCCGAAATAGCGGTCCGGGTCGGGCTCGCTGCGGCGCTGGACCATATCGCCGACGGTGGCCACGCCCGCGGTCCGGAGCAGCTCCGACATCTCGTCGAGCGAGGAGTCGCCGGTCTGGTCGACGGCGATCATCAGCGCTCGCTGCCGCGCACGCCGCATGCTCTCGGTCTCGACCGCCGAGGGCCTGCCGTTGCCGTTGCGGCTGCTCGAGTCCGCCTGGGGGTCGTTCATGCCTTGCCGGCCGATATCCGCCATTGCTTCATCCTAGGCACAGCGGATCCCCGGCGGAGCCGCTCCCGGTCAGCTGAGGTGGCGGCGCATCCGTTCTACCGCCTCGACCAGCCGGTCATCGGGCGTGGTAAGCGAGATCCTGAAGAAGCCCTCACCGCTTCGCCCGTACATCGAACCCGGCGAGATAACTACAGCCGCCTCCTCGAGAACCATCTCCGCGAAGCTGGTCGAGGTGTGCCCCTCCGGCACCGGCGCCCAGACGTAGATCGTGCCCTTCGGGCTCTCGACGTCCACACCGATCTCCCGCAGCGCGTCGACCACGAGATCACGGCGGCGCGTGTAGATCCGGTTCATCTCCTCGAGCGGTTCCGGCGGTCCCTCGAGCGCGGCGACCGCGGCCAGCTGTATGGCTTCGAACAGGCCCGAATCCACGTTGGTCTTCAGCCGCCAGTAGGTTTCGATCGCGTCGGCGTTACCGAGCACGGCGCCGACCCGCCAGCCCGTCATGTTGAAGCCCTTCGAGAGTGAGAAGACCTCGATTCCGACCTCCTTCGCACCCGGAGTGGCGAGGAAGCTCGGTGCGACGTAGCCGTCGTATGTGGTCTCCGAGTAGGCGTTGTCATGCACGACGAGGACCTCGTTGTCCCTCGCGAATTCGACCACCTTCTCGAAGAACCCGTCAGGCACAACCGCTCCCGTGGGGTTGTTCGGGTAGTTGAGGAACAGCAGCCGTGCGCGTTCGGCGGTCAGAGGGTCGATCGCATCGAGGTCGGGCACGAACCCGAGTTCCGGGTGCAGCGGGACCAGGGCGGCCTCGGCACCGGCGAGTATCGGCCCGCCGGTATAGACGGGGTATCCCGGATCGGCAGCAAGTGCGACGTCGCCCGGGTCGAGGAAGGCGAAGCAGAGGTTGTAGATCGCCTCTTTCGCCCCTATCGCGGGCATGACCTCGCCGTCGGGGATGATCTCCGCCCCGAAGCGCCGCAGGTAGAACTCGGAAAAGGCATGCCTGAAGGCGTCGGTACCGCGGTTGCTCGGGTACTTCTGGTTGGCGTTCTCGGCCACCGCCGCCTGCATCGCCTCCACGACATGCGGATAGGTGGGCATGTCGGGGTCGCCGATGCCGAGGCTGATCACATCTATCCCGGCAGCGCGCTTGTCGGCGATCTTGCGCTCCAGCTCGGCGAACATGTACGGAGGCATGGCCTCGAGTCGCTTCGATGGATCGGTCAGGGCCATTTTCTCTCCTTCGTCTCTGGGGTCGGGTCGGGTTCCGGCATCTCAGGCCGAAAGCCTGCTGAGGGTTTCCTTGAACTCGGGCGAGAGTTCCCCCGCCATGACCGCTTCAGCCCAGCCGGTCAGCGTGACCTCCAGGTCGGCGTCTATCTCCACGGTCAGCTCGCCCCCGTCGAGCTCGACGGTGATCGGGCTCGGGGCTCCGTTCAGGAATGCCGCGACAGCGGCTCCGCTGGCGCCGGTCCCGGATGAGAGCGTCTCGCCCACACCTCGCTCGAAGATCCGCGCCCGGACCCTGGAACCGGAAACCCTGAAGAACGACACGTTGGTGCGGTTGGGGAAAAGGCCGCTGTTCTCGATTTCGGGACCGACCCGGCCGATGTCGAGTTCCTCCAGCTCGGGACCGGCCTCGATCGCACATTGGGGGTTGCCTATCGAGACATGCCGGAAATCCCACTGCCTGCCGCCGGCGGTGATCGTCCCGAGCCCGTCCTCGCCGCCGCTCGGGAAGTCGGCCGAGGTGGTCGCGGCACGGCCCATCGCGACCGAACACGTGCGCTCGCTGGTGATGCGCGGGGTCACCGCTCCGGCCCTGGTCAGAATCGTGAACGAATCGTCGTCGGTCCAGCCGTGGCGCCTCAGGTAGAGGATCGCCTCGCGGGCGCCGTTGCCGGACAGTTCGGCCTCGGAGCCGTCGGGGTTGAAGATCCTCAGTTCGGCCACGTACCTGTCGTCGTCGCTCCGGTCGATCAGCAGTATTCCGTCCGATCCCACGCCGAAATGGGGATCGCAGATCATCTGTATCCGCGGCTCGTTCAGCTCCCAGGGCAGGTTCTCCCGCTCGACGATCAGGTAGTCGTTGCCGAGGGCTTGCCATTTCTCGAACTTCATCCGGGCTCCAAGCTATCCGTATGCTCTGCGGCCTGCATTCAGGTCTGCGCCCCGCCGGGCTGCTTCTTCGCGGCTTCGAAAACCACCGCTGCGAGCTCCCGGTCGTCTCTTCCGGCACGCTCGACGACCTCGACTCCGTCCATCCTTCGCAACCACGTCAACTGGCGTTTCGAGAACCTCCTGTGCTTCGCTGCGGCCGCCTCGAGATCGCCGGCCAGGAACTCGTCGAAGCCGATCGCCGCACGCGCAGTCCTCGAAGCTCCGTGCTCCAGGGCGTGCCTCGCTTCGTCTCCGGCGCCTGCCTCGGCCATCGACGCGACCCTCTGCCCGATCCGCTCGTCCAGGACCTCCTGATCCTCCACGAGCCCGATCAGCAGCGTCGGTCTGCGCAGCGCCGCGGTCCACAGCTCGCCGCCGCCCCTGTGGTCCGGAGCCGGGTCCTGCCCGGACCTGAGCAACTCTGCGGCCCGCGCCACCCTGGAGCGGTCGTTCGCATTGATCCGCTCCCGGACCGCATCCGGCAGACCCGAGTGGACCACCACCGGACCCAGCCGCTCAAGCTCCGCCTCCACCTCGGCCCGTACCGGGGCGGGCACCGGCGGCCGGAACTCCATGTCCGTCAGCGCCCCGCGCAGGTAGAGGCCCGTTCCCCCGACCACTACCGGGCACCGGCCGGAGTCGAGAAGGTCGTCGATCTCGCGGTGCGCCAGCTCTGAATAGCGCCCGGCGCTGAACTCCCGGTCGACCGGGACGAACGAGATCAGCCGGTGCTCCAGCAGTTTCTGCTGCCGGGCATCGGCCGCCCCGCTCAGAACCTCGAGCCCGCGGTATACCTGGATCGAGTCACAGTTCACGGCGACGGCCTCGCCGCCCGATCCGGCGATCAACTGCGCCAGTTCGATCGCCACCCCGGTCTTGCCCACCGCGGTCGGCCCGAACAGGGCGATCACCGGGAGGTTCACACCGCGATGCCGCTCAGCAACCGCTGGCTGCCGGTCAGCGTCTGTGACGATGCCGAACCGATCTCCACCTCGACCATCTCGCCCGCCCCGGCGGTGCCTTCGAAGTTGACCGCCTTGTTGTGCCTTATCCGGCCCCTGATGCGGCTCGGATCGTTGCGGCTCGGACCCTCGACCAGGACCTCCATCGACCGGCCGACGAATCGCTGGGCCCGCTCGTGAGCCCGTCGCTGGACCACCTCGACGAGCTGCGCCATGCGCTCCTTCTTGACCGGATGGGGCACCTGGTCTTCCATTTCGGCGGCCGGAGTCCCCCTGCGCGGCGAGTAGATGAAAGTGAAGGCACCATCGTAGCCGACCTCGTCGGCCACCTCGAGCGTCTGCCTGAAGTCCTCGTCGGTCTCACCGGGAAAACCGACGATGATGTCGGTCGTGATCGCACAGTCCGGAAGCGCGCTCCTGATCATCGCCACGCGGTCCATGTAGCGTTCCCGTCCGTAGGTGCGACGCATGCTCTTGAGGATCCGGCTCGAGCCCGACTGGAGCGGCAGGTGGATGTGCTCGCACAGAGCCTCGAGCTCTACATGGGCGGCGATGACGTCCTCGCGCATGTCCTTCGGATGCGGACTCGTGTACCGGATGCGGTCGATTCCGTCGACGCCGTCGATCAGGCGCAGCAGCTCCGAGAAGCGGATCTTCTCGCCCGGCGGCAGGTCACGCCCGTAGCTGTTCACGTTCTGGCCGAGCAACGTGACCTCGCGGACCCCGTCGGCCGCCAGCCTGCGCGCTTCCTCAACGAGGTCAGCCGGACGCCGGCTCTGTTCGCGGCCGCGGGTCGAGGGGACAATGCAGTACGAGCAGACGCAGTTGCAGCCCTGGGAGATCTGCAGCCAGCCCTGGAACGGACGAGCGCGCCGGGCCGGCAGGTCGCCGGAGAACTCCTCGAACTCGAAATACCCCTGTGCGGTAAGGGAGTCCGAGTTGAGGAACTCGGCCAGCCGATGGATCTGGCCCGGACCGAAGGCCACGTCCACGAAGGGGAAGCGACGGAACACCTCGTCCTTGACCGACTGGGCCCAGCAGCCGCCGACGCCGACGATGCGCGCGGGGTCTTCACCCTTGAGTCGCTTGGCTTCGCCCAGATGCGAGATGAAACGGTTGTCTGCGTTCTCACGGATCGAGCATGTGTTGAACAGGATCAGGTCTGAGTCTTCGCGGCTGCCGGCTTCTTCGTAGCCGAGCGAAGCCAGCATGCCCTTCATCCTCTCCGAGTCGTGCTCGTTCATCTGGCAACCGAAAGTGGTCACGTGAAAGCGCTTCATCGTGCGTCAGGTTACCCCGCCGCTTCGCGGCCGGAGTGCTCAGGCAGCAGACGTGACTCGGAGCGGGGTGACCGAAGCCTCTTCTCCGATCACTTCCTTGCTGTGCTCTTCGCGCTCCTTGGCCTCTTCGACCGACAGCTCCACGGCGAAGAAGCCGGTGCCGATCACGAGCACGAGGCCGAGGCCGAGCAGACCGAACATCGTCTTGCGGTCGGGGAAGTTCTCGGCGCGCAGTCCGACGATCGTCACGACTACGGCCAGCACGGCCGCAGCGATCCCGAAGAAGAGGAAAAGGTTCTTGATCTCCATCGGCCGCAATGCTACCTGCTGCGGCGGAAGTGGCGTCCGTTCAGTGTGCGACCCGGGTCGAGCGCAGCTCCCTGATCACCGTGATCTTCACCTGTCCGGGGTATTCCATCTCCCTCTCGATAGCGGTCGCGATCTCATGCGAGACGACCGCGACAGCCTGGTCGTCCACTTTGCCCGGGTCCACCATCACGCGGATCTCCCTGCCCGCCTGCATCGCGTAGACCTTGAGCACGCCCGGCTGGCGCAGCGCGATCTCCTCGAGGTCACCCAGTCTGCGGACGTACTGCTCGAGCGAGTCTCCACGGGCGCCGGGCCGTGCGCCAGACAGCGCGTCGGCCGACTGCACGATCACCGCTTCGACGGTTGAGGGCTCGATCTCGTTGTGGTGTGCCTCGATCGCGTGGCTCACCTCCTCGATCTCGTCGTAGCGGCGGGCCAGACGGGCCCCGACCGACGCATGTGTCCCCTCGACCTCGTGGCTGACCGCCTTGCCGATGTCATGCAGCAGTGCAGCCCTTCTCGCGACCTCCACCGACGCGCCCATTTCGGCGGCCATCATCGCAGCGAGGTTCGAGCACTCGACGAGGTGAGCGAGCACGTTCTGCCCGTAGCTGGTCCGGAAGCGCAGCCGCCCAAGCAGTCTCACGATCTCCGGGTGCACGCCGGTGACGCGCGCCTCGAGCAGAGCCGATTCTGCCGCTCTGACCATCACGTCCTCGACCTCTGCCTCGGCTTCGAGATAGGCGGCCTCGCAGGACGCAGGGTGAATGCGGCCGTCCTCGATCAGCTTCTCCAGGGCGATCCTGGCCACCTCCCGCCGGATCGGATCGAAGCTCGACAGCACGACCGACTCCGGAGTCTCGTCGATGATGATGTCGACGCCGGTCAGGGCCTGGAGCGCACGTATGTTGCGGCCTTCCTTGCCGATGATGCGGCCCTTCATCTCTTCGTTCGGCAGCTGGACGGTCTGTGTATTGCTCTCCGTGGTCTGCCTCGAGGCGAGTCGCTGCATGACGACCGCGAGGATCCCCCTCGCCCTCCGTTCGGCCTCGAGGCGGGCCTCGTCCTCGGTCCGCTTGATGATCAGGCCGGCCTGATGCTCGGCGTCCCTCTCGGCCCTTTCCAGCAGCATGCGCTCTGCCTCCTGCCTGGTCAGCCCGGCCAGCCGCTCGAGTTCGCGGAACTGCTGCTCC